>Ga0210103_1000074_pt1 | contig 16604 bp, 12 predicted proteins | sample RushSE_CattailNL_6_FD_185564 | JGI IMG/M metagenome (GOLD analysis project Ga0210103, IMG submission 185564) | Wetland microbial communities from San Francisco Bay, California, USA, that impact long-term carbon sequestration - RushSE_CattailNLA_D2... | ecosystem: Environmental > Aquatic > Marine... | reverse complement strand
CGAGGCCTATCACCTTGTCTCCGAACCTTCTTCGCAGTTCGTCGTAGGCACTGGTTCCCACCCGGCCCATGCCGAAGACGGCGATTTCGGCCTCCCCCGGGTCCACCGGCTGATCGTCGGGGTGGCGCTTTTCAGTCTGAAATCGTTTCAGCCGCTCCGCAAACCGCGCATAGATGGTGTGCGGCTTGGCGTTCAGCGGCGAAGCTAGAATAAAGCTCAGCGACAGTGCGATGGCGATAATGATCGGCCATTCGGATCCCAACCAACCGTTCTTCACGCCGATGGCGCTGACCAGGAGCCCGAATTCGCTGTAGTTGGCCAGGCTGAAGGCGGCCAGGAGCGAGGTGCGCGGTCTTAATTGAAAACGGGTGAGCAGACCAAAATACAGGGCCACCTTGAAGGGCACCAGCACGGTCACCGCGGCAGCGATGCCGAAAGCGGCCAGGTCCGGTGTGCCGGACAGACCGATGTTGAGAAAAAACCCAACCAGAAACAGATCCTTGAAGCTGAGCAGCACCTTGGCCAGTTCGTCGGCCTTGGGATGCCCCGCCAGCAGGATCCCCATGACGAGCGCTCCGAGATCGGGCTTCAGCCCGACCAGCTCGAATCCGCCGGCGCCCAGGCCTAATGCCATGAACACGCCGAAGAGCAGGAGCAACTCCCGGTGGCCGACATGGCTGAGCACACGGGTCATGACCGGCCGCAGGGCCACCAGGGCCACCGGCATCAAAAGAGCCCAGGGCGATGGGACCTTGCCGGTCGAAAAGGTTAAAAAGATCACCGCGAAGATGTCCTGCATGATGAGAATGCCGATGGACACGCGGCCGTGCAGGGAGGCCATCTCCGAGCGCTCCTCCAGCACCTTGACGGCAAAGACGGTGCTCGAAAAGCTCAGCGAAAAGGCAATCAGCAGCGCGGTCGGCACGTCCATGCCATGGAAGGCCTGGATACTGGTGGTCCCCGAAAAAACAAACACTACCCCGAAGAGCAGCACCGTGATCAGCATGTGCAGCGAGGCACCGGCCCATACTTCCGGCTTGGCCAGGCTGCGCAGCCGCAGCTTGAGCCCGATGCTGAAGAGCAGAAGGATGACCCCCAGGTCGGCAATGTTTTCGATTGCTCCGCCGCCTTCCACCCCCAGCGCGTTGAGCACGAAACCGGCGACCAGATAGCCGACCAGCGGCGGCAATCCGACCCGGTTGACGATGAACCCGAGAACGAAAGCGGCCAGCACCCACAATGGTTTCATGGGCTTCCTCCGACATCCGCGCGATCACTCAAAACGGTGTTCGACGATTTTATGCCTTCAATCATCTTCTTTATCTATCAACCGAGAACCAGGAAAAACAGCCACAGGATAGCGGTTGGTACTATGGCGGCTTTAAACAAGCCCGCCGGCGACACCCCGTTTTCGAAGTGTTTCTTGAGAATCGACTGGCCGGCCGGGTTGGGTGCGTTGGCGATGACCGTGAGCCCCCCGCCGGCCACCGCTCCGGCCACCACGGCATACTTGAAGCCGTCCGTGAAACCCGGCACCAGCGTGCTGAGAAAGGTTATGGCCGCGTTGTCGTTGACCGCCGTGAGAAGGGTGGCGCTGAGCATCAACGGAACCTCGGCGAGGTTGCCCAGCACCGGCTCTATCCACCAGCCCTGCACGCCACCGTGGACCACCAGCCCCCCCAGGAAAAAACCGACCAGAAGCGGCAGCTTGAGGTTGATGCGGTTTTGAAAGGGCGCGGTGACCTGGGCGAACCCCAGGAAAAAAAGCAGCCCCGGCACGAACAGCTCCGGATGGTGCGCGTTGGCAATCGTCCAGACCATGAAAACGACATGCACCGCGATGATCCAGGCCGGCACCGGATCGTCGCGCCGGTCCCAGTCCGGATCGAGGAAGGGCGGACGTTCCCCTTCAGGCAGCAGCCCCGGCAGGTCCCGGCGCAGGCGCTTGAGCTTGATCTCCTCAAAGCGCTTCTCGAAAGCCTCCCGGATCAGCTCCGGGTCGGCGTCCGATTTCATCACCCCCGGCAGGTACTCAGCCTCCAGTCTGGCCTTGACATGCGCGACGATCTGGTCCAGGCGCCGCTCCACCGCCAGCCGGAACCCCAACTCTTGGCTGGCTTCCGGACCGATCCGGTCGATTTCAGCCTCCAGGTCCCGCCGTTTCAGGAGCTCGGTCTGGATTCGATCCTTCAAGGCCTGCAGGGCGAAGTCGTGCTGCATGGCGGCCAGTTCCTTGCGAAAGACGGCGAAATACAACCCGTTGGCCATTAAGATACCGAACACCGCCTTCCAGCCGAAGTGGGTAAGCATGTGCACCGGTCCCCATTCCCAAGGGGCAGCCACCATCAGGACCGGCGGGGCGGCAAAATGGGTCAGGGTGCCGCCCACCGAGATGTTGACGAACAGCAGGCCGATGGTGGCATATTTGAACCTGGGGCTGGGCCCGAGATCGTAGAACTTGCGGCTCAGCAGCATGGCGGAGATCGTCATGGCGGCGGGCTCGGTGATGAAGGATCCAATCAACGGCCCGAGGGTCAATATGGTAAACCACCAGGCGGTCAGGCTGCCGCCCAACAGATCGGCAATTTTCTGCATCGCCAGTTCGGACACCTTAATGAACCGAATACTGCTCGGCCTGCCCTTGCCGGATGTCCTCTGCGTGCTCGTGCTCCCACCGCTGCGCCCTGGACATGAACTTGCTGGAGAGGAACGTGTGGACGATGGCGCAAAAGAAAATAAGCGTAGCCGCCAAGTTGAAAGGCTCCGCTTGGACACGGTTACACAGTATCGCCATAATACCGGTCATGTCCTGATCGCCGTAGCTTTCCAGACTGCGTGGGAAAAGCGTTTCGCCAGCCGGCGGCGCCGCCGATCCGGCTTGGACCGGAACCCCGAGCCCGATCGTGCATAACAAGAACATTCCCATGCTCAGCCACTGTCTCTTCGCCTGCTTCATTTTCTTTGTCTCCCGCGATTTGGAGTGCGCTGTGGTTGAGTAGGCGAATTATAGAAGATTCCCCATATAGGCCGTACTGGCTTTATCCGGCGGTGAAAGCACTGCATACTCTGTCTGTCTTGCATGTTCACCCGTTTTGCTGGGAAAGGGGGCCAGGGCAGACCGCCTTGGGAGCCTGTTCGGAGAGGTGGACTTCATTTCCTTCGTGCCGGATCGTCAACTCGCTGCCCTCGGCCAACACATATGTGGTCGTTTCCGGCCGGATGTCTACTTTAAGCAGCCGGCCCCGGATCCTCAGAAAAAAGTGCAGGCGTGTGCCGCCTGGAATCAGCCGCGGCCTGAAGGATATCCGGCCTTTGTCGTCGCGCATTCCCGCAAAGCCGTAGACGATCACCATCCAGGCGGCCCCGATGGAAGCGATGTGGCAGCCGTGGGTGACGTTGCCGCCGACATCCCCCAGATCCATCAACACTGCAAAACGGGCGTACTCAATGGCTTTTTGCGTGTTGCCGACTTCCGCGGCCACGATGCTCTGGATACCGACCGAAAGAGAGGAATCCCCTGTGGTCAGGCGGTCGTAAAAATCGAAGTTGCGCCGCTTCTGCTCCGGGGAGAATTCGTGTTCCAGAAGAAACATGGCCAGCAGCAAATCAGCCTGTTTGATCACCTTGTGACGGTAGATGACCAGGGGGTGATAGTGGAGCAGCAGCGGATACTTCTCGGGAGGGGTGCCCTCGAAATCCCAATCCTGCTTGTCCAGAAAACTATCGTCTTGGGGATGAATGCCGAGGCCGTCATGATAAGGGATGTACATGTTGCCGGCGGCGGCTTCCCACTGGCTGATCTCTTCGTCCTCCAGGCCGGTTTTGTCCTTCAGTTCATGATATAATGAGGGATGCTCCCGGCGCATCAATTCGGCCGTTTGTGCGGAATACTTCAGATTCTCGCGAGCCATCAGGTTGGTATACGTGTTGTTGTCCACTACCGTGTTGTATTCATCCGGCCCGGTCACACCTTGAATGCAGAACTGACCCCCTTTCGCATCCGAATAGAAGCCGATATCATGCCACAGCCGAGCGGTCTCCACCAATATCTCGGCGCCCTCGTGGTAGAGAAAATCCGTGTCGCCGGTGACCTCGACATATTTTTTCAGCGCGTACACGATGTCGGCATTGATGTGATATTGGGCGGTTCCGGCCGCATAGTAGGCCGAGGCTTCATCCCCGGCGATGGTGCGCCACGGGAAAAGAGCGCCCTTTTGGTTGACCTCCCGAGCCCTTTGCCGCGCTTTGGGCAGCATGCTGTGGCGGAATTTCAACAGATTCCTGGCGATGCGAGGCTCGGTGTAGATCAGGAAGGGAAGGACGTATATCTCCATATCCCAAAAGTAGTGGCCCTCGTATCCTTCACCGGTCAGCCCCTTGGCCGGTATTCCCACGCCCTCGGCCCTCGCAGATGCCTGGCACAGTTGAAAAAGGTTCCAGTGAATGGTCTGCTGCCACTCTTCGGCAGGTCGTTTGGCCTGGAGGGGATCGGATTCGATGCGAACATCGCACGACCGCCAGAACCTGCCTAAAAAAGCCCTCTGGGATGCCAGAAGCTCGGCGAACCCGTTTTCTTTCCCGCGTGCCAGGGTCCGCTCTGCCCGTTCTATGAGATCCTGAACCGGGGCGTTGCGAGATGTGTGATAGGTGGTGTATTTTGTGATTCTGACCGCGGCTCCCGGCTGAGCGTCGATGGCAAAGACCATCTTGCCCTTTGTTTCAGACAGATCGCTTTTACAGGTATACGGGCATGGGCTGGCAACGTCATGGTCAACGCCGCAGGCTATCCTCATTCCGCTGGAACGTGTCTGAAAGCCAAGCAACATCCGGCTTTCTTCCGATCTTTGAAACTCGGGTTTTAAAGCCTTTTCCTTGAACAGCCTGGTCTGGCGCGGATCGCCGTCGCTTCCGCGGATGGTTTTGTGATGGACGATTTCAGACGAAATCACAACCGGAACGCGTGCATTCAAGACCGTGACTTCGTAGGAGACGGCCGCCAGATGCCGGTGTTCGAAAGACACCAGTCGCTCCGATTTGATCGACACGAGGGCCCCGGAAGCCATCTGCCAGAGAATGTCCCGCCGAAGGGTCCCGCTTTGCATGTCAAGCACCCGCTCATAGTGTTTGAGATCCGCAGTCGGAAGATAAAACGGCTCATCGTCCACAAACAACTGAATGATTTTGAGGTCCGGCAAATTCACGATGGTCTGTCCGGTTTTGGCAAATCCGAAAGCTTCTTCGCCGTAGAGGATGGGCCAGCTCTCATAGAATCCATTAACGAAGTTGCCGGGGTTGATGGCCGGGGTTGCCTCATCGAACGTGCCGCGCATACCGAGATACCCGTTGCTCAACGCGAAAAGGGTCTCCATTTGCCCCTGGAATTCGGGATGAAAGCGCTTTTCGATGATTTTCCATTCATCGATCGGATAGATGTAGCGAGGCGGATTAAGACGCTCTCTATGGATCATAATCGGATCTCCTACGCGCTGATCAAGCAAAAATGTTCAATCAAGACACCAGCCTTTTGATCAAAAACGATCTCATCACCTCTCTAACATGAAGCGTTCAGCTCTTAGCTTCCCATCCTCTTCGTCCGCTATGTGGTCACACAATCAGCTCCTTCAGGTCGGTCACGACGATGTCAGCGCCGTTTTCCCTGAGCGCAGCGGCATCACCTTTGCGAGCGACGCCGACCACCAAACCAAAGCCGCCGCTGCGGCCCGCTATCACACCGGCAACGGCGTCTTCCACCACCACGGTCCGATCCGGGGAAACGCCCAGTTGCCTGGCTGCCTCCAGAAATTGACCCGGAGCCGGTTTACCGGTCAGGCCTAAAAAATCCGCAACTTCTCCGTCCACTCTGGTTTCGAAAAGGTCCAGGAGTCCCGCCGACTCCAGAACGGCACGGCAGTTTTTGCTGGACGACACGACCCCGGTCTTAAGGCCGATCTCGCGCAAATGGCGCGCCAGAGCGACGCCGTCTTCAAAAACCTCCGCGCCCTGGTCGGACAACATCGTTCGTACCATTTCATCCTTGCGGTTGGAAAGACCCCAAACGGTCTCTTCGTCCGAAGGAGAATCCGGTTGCCCGAAAGGCAACTCTATGCCGCGCGACGCGAGAAAGCTGCCGGTGCCATCTTGGCGCAGCTTGCCGTCCACATATAGATTGTAATCGGTGCCGATGTCGAAAGGGCGGAAGGCCTGCCCGGTGCGCAGCGCATGAGTCTTCAGAAATTCGTCGAACAGCGTTTTCCAGCAATGGGCGTGGATCTTGGCTGTATCGGTGAGAACCCCGTCCAGGTCGAACAAGACGGCATCAAAATTTTTCCCGGTTATCGGATGTCGCTCCATCGGTTTCAAATCCTTTTGTGCATGGTCGTGGGGTTTTAAACCGAATTGGGGTTCTGCGCAGCCCCATATCTTCGATTGACCCGGGTTATTGAGAACGCCGCTCCAAACCCAGCCTTCCTAATCCACCTGCTTGCGTTCGGAGACCGCAATGAACCCGGATCCGCCGCAGGACAACAGTCTCCCTCGGGTCCAGATTCAAAACAGCTGTTTTGGGTTGTGGTGTTGATGCTGGAAAACGTGGGCTATATATTTTGGACTATGGAGCGCAATACGGCAAGTTAACAATTGATCTCAACATACAATCTAAAACACTTGAAATCAACCCCTTCGCCGTCGGCGTTAAAAATGCGCGTTGAGCCGCATGTCCGAAACCTAGTCACTGAGGTTGGCAATGTCGCTTTTCATCCACCCCAGGTTATTCGACAGGGGGTACTATGGGAGACCGCGGCACCGTGACATGCCTCGAACCTTATTTTTTAGTCTGGGCAGTTGGTCAGAAACCCTCGCATTTCCCCGAGAGCGTTAGAGCATAGAATTCCAGCACGGGTCCGAATCGGTCTGATTTCCGGAGCCCCATTTAGGACGCCGATTGGACCCGGCCGAAATATAGAAATTAGCTATTTGACTAATATTTTTAGTCAATGTAAAAATTCCCGCATCATGCTTCCGTCAACACCCTTCAATTCCGGAAAGTTTCGCCAGTGGTCAACGCGCTGACATCGCTTTGGGCCTATCGATTGATACGATTGTCGTTGTCCGTCGTGTTTTTGTATGCCGGCGCAACCAAGCTGGCCGACCCGAGGGCGTTCGCCGCGCTGATCGACGCGTACGGTATCGTCCCCGACCCGCTGCTGATGCCGGTGGCAGTCGGGCTGCCGCTGCTCGAAGTGACGGCCGCCTTCGGTCTTTTGGCCGATGTTCGCGGGTCGCTTGCCGTCATTTCCGGGTTGTTGGCAATTTTCATTGTCATCCTGGCCTACGGGATCCGGATGGGCCTGGATGTGGACTGCGGCTGCTTCAACGTGGAGGACATCGAATACCGGGCCTATCACGGCCTGCGGGATGCGCTCTACCGCGACTCCGTGATGGCGGCGGGGATCGCTTATCTCTACGGGTGGCGCCGTTTCAGGGCTGCCGGCCCGCTTAAACTGTCGCAGGTACTTCAACGCATTTTGAAAGGAGAATTCAAGATGGGGAAGTTGGCTAAAACCGGGATCATTCTGTGCGTTTTCTTTTTCATGGTTGCCGGCGTTTGCATGGCCGCGGACAAGTTCGAAGAGGAATTCAATTGGGAGAAAATTTCCATCGGCCTCTTAAACCAGACCGAGGCCGGCGGCTACAAGCTGGTCGGCACCGAAGAACTGAAGGGCTGGGTCGATGCCAAGAAGAACATGCTGATCGTCGACACCATGCCCTACGAGGAGAGTTACAAGAAGGAGCACGTCCCCGGCGCCACGCAATTCCTCTTCCCCATCCCCACCATGAAGACCTGGGACACGAAAGAGACCGCCGGCAAAAGCGAGCAGGATTTCCTGAAGCTTCTGGGTCCGGACAAGAACAAGCTGATCGTGATCTACTGCGGCTTCGTCAAGTGCACCCGCAGCCACAACGGGGCAACCTGGGCGGTCAAGCACGGCTACACCAACGTGTATCGATACCCCGGCGGGATATTTGCCTGGAAAGGCGCGAAATATCCCACCGCTGACGTCAAGTAAAGGCCCCCTGCGAGTGGATGCCGCAACACAAGATTCTATCGAAGTGGGCACGCTGATCGGCGAGCGCGCGCAGAACCTGTTCCTCAGCCGGCAGATGTACTGCTCGGAGGCCGTGCTGGTGACGCTCAATCAAGCATTGGGCGGGAGCCTGGTAGAATACCAGGCGCTCGCCCTGGCCGCCCCGTTTTCGGAGGGCGTCGGGAAAACCGGCTGCATGTGCGGCGCGCTCGCCGGCGCGCTCATGGCGCTCGGTCTTTTCATCGGGGGGACTTCCCCCGTGCGGCGCCGCGCAACCGTGCAGCGGGCTTCCCGCGACTTGCTGAAAAGATTCAAAAGTCGTTTCGGGTCGGCCTGCTGCCGGGTCCTCTCAAAAAAAAGCGCCATCGATTCCAAATCCCATTTCGACCACTGCTCCGAACTCACCGCCCAGGCCGCCGCCCTGGCCGCCGAAGTGATCTTCGACCATCGGCCGGAACTGCTGCACGTGGTGGATTTTTGTTTTCTGAGCCTCAGGGATTCCGCGGTCGGCGGCTTGTTTAAAAGAGCGATCCGCTGTGCCGGCTGAAGCATCTGAGGCTGCTCAAACGGATAATCACCAAGGCCTCCTCGCCTGGGCAATTCTGTAAAACGTTTTCGGGTTCATCCTCGCTGAGATGTCTGTCCCGATCCCGCTTCTTCGCCCAAACGCTTCAGATCAATTTCCATGACGGCCGGCCCCGCGCCGGCCGCTCTCGGTAGTTGCTTTTTTGCCCCTCGGTGGTTACAATTCACACCTATGAGCGAACAAAACGAAAAAATTCCTGACCCCAAGGAACTGGAGAAGGAAATCAGCGAATTCCTGGCCAAAAAGTTCGGCGGCCAGGTCAAGGTGCTGTCCCCGCTCGTGATGACCCAGGAGGCGGTGACCGGCAAGCCCCAGGACGCGCCTCGGGACAAGAAAAAGATCAATTTCAACCTCAAGCCCGAGGAACTGATCGCCTACTTGGATCAGTACGTGGTCCGGCAGGATCAGGCCAAGGCGATTCTGGCCACCAAAGTCTGCACCCACTTCAACCGCATCCGCTGCAGCCGGGAGGAAAAAGACCGTTTCGAGTCCATGGCGGGCGGGATCAAGAACAATGTCCTCATGATCGGGCCGACCGGTGTCGGCAAGACCTACATCATCAAGTTGATTGCCGCCAAGCTGGGGGTTCCTTTCGTCAAGGGCGACGCCACAAAGTTCAGCGAGACCGGGTATGTCGGCGGCGACGTCGAGGATCTGGTGCGCGACCTCGTGCGGGAAGCAAACGAGGACCTCGAGCTGGCGCAGTACGGCATCATTTACATCGATGAGATCGACAAGATCGCCTCGGCCAGGAACCTCATCGGCGCCGATGTCTCGCGCACCGGCGTCCAGCGCGCGCTGCTCAAACCCATGGAGGAGACCGACGTCGAGCTGAAGGTGCCGCACGACCCGGTCTCGATGATGCAGGAGATCGAGCGCTTCCGCAAAACCGGCAAGCGTGAGAAGGTCGCGTTGAACACCAAGAACGTGCTTTTCATCATGAGCGGCGCGTTCACCGAACTGGTGCCGATTATCCAAAAGCGCCTTTCCCGCCAAGGCATCGGGTTCGGCGCACGCATCACCGCTGCCAAGGAGCAGGTCGACATGCTGGCGCATGTCAAGGCCGAGGACCTGATCGAATTCGGGTTCGAGAGCGAGTTCGTGGGCCGCCTGCCGGTCAAGGCCGTCTTCGACCACCTCGGCGAGGAGGACCTGTACCAGATTCTTAAAAACCCCAACAACCCCATCGTTCTCGGCAAAAAGCTCGACTTCGCCGCCTACGGCATCGCGGTGAAGTTCGAGGACGCTTTCCTGCGCCGCATGGCCGCGCTAGCCTTTGCGGAGAACACCGGCGCGCGCGGCCTGGTCAGCGTAATCGAGAAGGCCCTGCTGGACTTCGAGCGCGCCCTGCCCTCCTCGTCCGTCAAGCAGTTCCCCGTTACGCTGGAGATTCTGACCGACACCGCCGCCCTGCAGCGCATGGTCGCCTCGCCGGATGACCCGCAGGTGCGCAGCGCCTTCGAGCGCCTGGCCGACGAAGAGAAAGCCTCGATGCGGGATTACCTCAAAACCAACGGCAGGAGCCTGTCCGAAAAGTTCAACCTGACCATGACGCCGGCGCGCATCGACATCGTGGCGAGCTACTACTCAAAAAGCGTGGTGGACACCGGCAACGCCATCCGGCACATCAAGGCCTGCTACGACGAGATAAAGAAGATCGAGCTGTACTTCTACAAAAGCCACGACATCAACATTGTGCTCGAAGAGGACGCGATCGACTTTCTAATGGAAATGATCGTGGAATCGGCCTTCGAGCTCAAGGATGTCTACCCCAAGCTGAACAACCACTTCGAGCACGGCCTCAAACTGGTGCGGGAAAAAACCGGGCGCAGCCGGTTTTTCATCAACCGAAATGCGCTGCTGAACCCTGAAGAACACATCCGCACCTTGATAACGACGACCCCGGCCCTCAAGGACATACCATGATCGGCATATCCAAGCTCTACTGCGGAACCGTGGAGCCGTCCGATGCCTTGCGCTACGGGCGGCACTCCTCCCAACTGCCGTCGCACCTGCTGCAGTTCTCGGCGGACAAAAAACCCGTCGTCGTCTGGAATGTAACCCGCCGGTGCAATCTGCGCTGCGTGCACTGCTACGCCCACGCCAAGGATCACGCCGAGAAGGACGAGCTCACCACCGAACAGGGAAAATTCCTCCTGGACGACTTGGCGGGTTTCGGCGTCCCGGTGGTCCTTTTCTCCGGCGGCGAGCCCCTCGTGCGCAAAGACCTGCCGGAGCTTGCGTCCTACGCCGTGGGCAAGGGGATGCGGGCGGTCATTTCCACCAACGGCACCCTGATCACCGCCCCCATGGCCCGCACCCTGAAAGAGATCGGACTGTCCTACGTCGGCATCAGCCTGGACGGCATGCAGGAGATCAACGACCGCTTCCGGGCCGTGCCGGGCGCTTTTCGGTCCGCCCTGGACGGGATCCGAAACTGCCAGGCGGCGGGCATCAAGGTGGGTCTGAGGTTCACCATCAACCGCTTCAATGTCCAGGAAATACCCAGCATCTTCAACCTGATCGAGGAGATGGACATCCCGCGGGTGTGCTTTTACCACCTCGTCTACGCGGGCCGGGGCTCGGAGCTGGTCGAGCAGGACTTGAGCCTCGAGGACAGCCGCAAAACACTGGACCTCATCATCGACAACACCCGGCGGCTGCACGATATGGGCAAGCCCAAAGAGGTGCTGACGGTCGACAACCATGCCGACGGGCCCTACATCTATCTGCGCATGCTGAAGGAGAACCCAGAACGAGCCAAAGAAGTGATGGAGCTGCTGCAGTGGAACGAGGGCAACAACTCCGGCCGCGGTATCGGTTGCGTGAGCTGGGACGGGGCGGTGCACGCCGACCAGTTCTGGCGCCACTACAGCTTCGGCAACGTGAAAGAGCGGTCCTTCTCCGAAATCTGGATGGACACCTCCAACCCACTCATGGGAAGGCTCAAGGAGAAGAAAAAGCATGTCACGGGCCGCTGTGCCGAGTGCCGCTGGCTGGATATCTGCGGAGGAAACTTCCGGGTGCGGGCAGAGGCCGTTACCGGCGACGTCTGGGCGCCGGACCCCGCCTGCTATCTCACGGACGAAGAGATCGCGCTGACGCACACGCCGGCGCGTTGCGAGTAGCTGCCTTTTTGTATTTCGGACTTTACGTGTTGAGCAAAGCGACGAAACAACCGGACCATTTCGTGACAGTTTAACCTTAGATTCGTTTTTTGCGGAGTAAAAAACATGTTATTCCCCGACTACCGCCCCCGCCGCATGCGCCAGAACGAGGCCTTCCGGCGCATGATCCGCGAGACCCATCTCCGGGTGGACGATCTGATCCTGCCGCTGTTCGCCATCGGCGGCAAGAAGGTCCAGAACCCGATCGCCTCAATGCCCGGACACTTTCAGCTCTCCGCCGACAACCTGGTGAAGACCGCGCGGGAGGCCCACGCGCTCGGCATCCCGGCGGTGATTCTCTTCGGGGTTCCGGACCGCAAGGACCCGCTGGGCACCGCCGCTTACGCCGCCGACGGCATCGTGCAGCGGGCGACGCGCGCGCTCAAGGACGCGCTGCCGGAGCTGGCCGTGATCACCGATGTGTGCCTCTGCCAATACACCGACCACGGCCACTGCGGCTGCGTCGAGAGCGGCTGCATTGAAAACGACGCATCGCTGGATCTGATCGCGCGCGCCGCGCTCTCCCACGCCAAGGCCGGGGCGGACATGGTGGCCCCGTCGGACATGATGGACGGCCGGGTGGCGGAAATCCGCGAAGCGCTGGATGAAAACAACTTCAGCCATGTCCCGATCATGGCCTATTCGGCCAAGTATTGCTCGGCGTACTACGGCCCCTTTCGTGCGGCGGCGGACTCCGCCCCCAAGTTCGGCGACCGCCGCACCTATCAGATGGACCCGGCCAACGCCCTGGAGGCGCTTCGCGAGGCGACCATGGACGTCGAGGAGGGTGCGGACATCATCATGGTGAAGCCGGCCCTGGCCTATCTCGACATCATCCACCGCGTGCGCCATGAGTTCGACCTGCCGGTCGCCGCGTACAACGTCAGCGGCGAGTTCTCCATGATCAAGGCCGCCGAGAAAATGGGATGGCTCGACGGGCCGCGGGTCATGATGGAGACCCTCACGGCGATCAAGCGCGCCGGCGCGGACATGATCCTGACCTATTTTGCCGCTGACGCGGCAAAAATAATCAACGGTTAAGTTCAACGCATGTCCGGCAGCCGTTCAGCCATGCCGCCGCGCCGGCATTTCGGTTGTAAACGATAAGATTGGCTATGATACATCCGCTTTCGAACAACGCTCGCCCTCATGGGCAACATGGCGCCGGGAACGCCTCAGGCCTGCGGCTGGTCGCCTGGGAGACCACCCGCAACTGCAACCTTTCCTGCGTCCACTGCCGGGCGTCGGCCACATTAGGGCCATACGACGGGGAGCTTGACACCCAGGAAGGCTTCCGCCTGCTCGACCAGATCGCCGAAGTGGGGAAGGCAATCGTGATTCTCACCGGCGGGGAGCCCCTGCTGCGGCCGGATATTTTTGAGACTGCCGCATACGGCAGCCGTTTAGGGCTGCGCATGGTGATGGCGCCCAACGGAACCCTCATCACCGACGACATCGCCCGCCGGTTGGCCGATGCAGGGATCCAACGACTGAGTATCAGCCTCGATGGAGCCACGGCGGACACCCACGACGAGTTCCGCAAGGTACCAGGGGCCTTCGACGGCGCCCTGCGCGGCATCGCGCTCATCAAACGCGCAGGCATTCCCTTTCAGATCAACACCACGGTTACCCAGGTCAATCTCGAGCAGATCCCGAAGATCCAGCAGCTGGCGGTCGATCTCGGGGCCGTGGCCCACCACATCTTTCTGCTGGTGCCCACCGGCCGCGGAAAGTACATTGTCGACAAGGCCATCAGCGCCGAGGAGTACGAGCGCACCCTGAACTGGTTCTACGACCAGCGCGGCAAGACGTCCCTGGAGCTCAAGGCCACCTGCGCCCCGCACTACTACCGCATCCTGAGGCAGCGCTCCGCCAAGGAGGGCAAATCGGTTTCGTTTCAAACCCACGGCCTCGACGCGGTCACCCGCGGCTGCCTCGGCGGCATCGGCTTCTGCTTCGTCTCTCACGTGGGCGACGTGCAGCCCTGCGGGTTCCTCGGCACCATCTGCGGGAACGTGCGCCGGTCCTCATTTGCCGAGATCTGGAGGCACTCGGAGATCTTCACCGCCCTGCGCGATTACGACCGCCTGGAGGGCAAGTGCGGCCTTTGCGAGTTCAAACGGGTGTGCGGCGGATGCCGCGCCCGGGCCTTCGAAGCCACCGGCGACTATTTGGCCGAGGAACCCCTCTGCAGTCACATCCCCCACCGGGCCTGCTGACAAAAGCCTTTTTGCTCCGCCGTTCTTCCTATTCCTTTTTTTATTGCCAAACGAAGCCAATTCGATGTAAATTGATTATACGATTACCTTCTTCAGCGGCCTTTTTATAGGGCAAACAAGAGTATTTCGGCAGTGGGTCCGGCTTGTTGATGGCTCCGCAAAAGAGCCGGGAACAAGGCCCACTGATTCCAAGGAGCGCGACGCACCTGCCGTAGGCTGTAACGACGAGGAATTCGGCGCAACGCAGAGATTGGGCGTTTCACGAAGTCATCAAGGGTGAGGTATGAAGATACGAGACCTGATGATCCCCAACCCCATCGCCATCACCGCCAACGCCTCCATCGGTGATGCCATCGAACTGATGAAGACCAACCACATCCGCCATCTCCCGGTGGTGTCCAAAGGCCGCAAGCTGGAAGGTCTGGTAACCTTGGCCGACCTCAAACAGGGCCTCATCCCGTCCATGCTGGGCGACGTGGATTTGAAGGATCTGATGATCACCGACCCGATCACGGTGGCGCCCGAGGACGACATCGAGACCGCAGCGCAGATCATCTACAAGCACAAGATCGGCGGGCTCCCGGTGACGAAGAGCGGCCGGTTGGTGGGCATCATCACCGAAACCGACATGCTGCGGGCCTTCATCGACATGATGGGCATCCTCTCTTCCACCTCCCGCCTCGATGTGGCCGCCGGGAACAAGCCCGAGTCGCTGAAAAAAATGCTGCAGGTCATCAGCGACAACGGCGGGGATGTGATCAACGTCATCATGACGCTGGAGAAGGCGCGCAAGCGGGTCTACCATTTCCGCCTCGCCGCCTGCAAGACTTCCCTGATCAAGAAAAACCTGATCAAGGCCGGCTTCGACGTTTTGGCAGCGATCGACTAAAGCTCAATCATTCAACGGGATTTTCGGAAAAGCACTATCATCCCATAGATACCGAAGGCCCAGATCACGCTATTCAAAGCCATAGGCACATAGACCCAGTTTCCCGGAAACCACTCCCGCGGGTAGAGCGCCAGCGTGACCAGGGGGAAGTGGAGCATTTTGGTCATTCGCACCAGCAGGGTCACACCCAGCCCCTGTCCGGTCGCGGTACCGGCGCCTTGCGCGGCCAAGGACATGGTGATGGGCAGAATGAGATTGCTCAAGCCGAAATGGACTGCGGCGATTCCAAACCACGTGAGCAACTTGGCCTTGAAGGACGGTTTCATGTTTTCTCCCCGATTGTCCGCCGGGTCCCGCACTCACCTGTCTGCACAAGGGAAAAACGCCCGGCCATCAGTTCTCTTCGAGTTTCACATACCAGGGTCGGCTGTTTTTGTCAGCTCCCTTGCACCGATTCGCGATGAGAAAGGAGGTGACATGGAACTCGCGCGAGAGGGTAGAGGGTTAACGGGCAAGCTTTAAAGAATCGATCCCACAAGGAGGAATTGCACGGATGAAAAAATTTGCAGCTGTTTTAGCGGTTCTGATTCTGGCCGCCCCGGTCATGGCGGCCGACTGGTCGTTCTACGGCAGCGGGCGCGTCTCCACCTTCTATGTCGACCGGGATTACGGCGACGCCACAGTCAACGGCCAGGACGACGATCAGGCCACCCAATGGTATTTTCAGGGCAACTCCCGCCTGGGCGCCAAGGTCAAAGCCGACAAGGTCAGCGGCCGCGTCGAGCTCGCTCTCGGCAAAGGCGGCGACGGCGGGGACACCGCTGTTACCACCCGGCTCGCTTACGGCCAGTGGCAGTTTTCCGACACCGCCTCTCTGAAGGTCGGCAAGGACTACTCCCCGGTCACCGACAACAACATGAGCAACCAAGTCTTCGACTCGGACAATGATATGGAGGGCACCGGCCATTTCCACGGCAGACGCCCGGCCTACATCGGGCTCTACGTGGGCAACTTCGAGTTTGCCGCCCTGACCCCCATCTACGGCAATGACGTCGGCACCACCGCCACCGGCATCAACGGCGCCACCGGCGGCGACCCCGACTCTTACTTCCCGAAGCTCGAAGCGGCCTATAATTTTAGGTTCGACGCGGGGTACATTCGCCCCTTCGCCGGCTTCCAGTGGTACCAGGTCGAAGAGAACGGCATCGGGAACGTCACCAAAGACCTCGACGTGTATGCTTACGTCCTTGGGGCCGGCGGCCAGGTGAACATCGGCGCCTTCTATGTAAACGCCCAAGCCGCCTGGGGCGCGAACTGGAGCTCACCCAACTGGAAATCAGGCACAAACGCGCCCACCAGCAGCCTGCCTTATCTGAGCCCGGGCGGCGATGACGTTCGCAACGTCTACAGCTGGTCCGGCATGCTGGTCGGCGGCTGGAAGGTATCCGACACCCTGAAATTCGAAGCCGGCGGCGGCCCCCGCTTTGACAACGCCAAGAACGCTCCGGGGCCCTCTCAGGAAGACGGCTCATGGATCGCTTACGCCCAGTCCGTCATCACCCTGGCTCCGGGCGTCTACATCGTCCCGGAAGTCGGCTACTACGACTACATGGACGACGTCGCAGGCAACGACCAGGGCTATCAGTGGTATGCCGGCGC
>Ga0210103_1000071_pt1 | contig 16996 bp, 15 predicted proteins | sample RushSE_CattailNL_6_FD_185564 | JGI IMG/M metagenome (GOLD analysis project Ga0210103, IMG submission 185564) | Wetland microbial communities from San Francisco Bay, California, USA, that impact long-term carbon sequestration - RushSE_CattailNLA_D2... | ecosystem: Environmental > Aquatic > Marine... | reverse complement strand
CCGAAACGTTCGGGGATGCGTTCTTTTGTCAGTTCGAGTATTATACCCAGTACTTTTTCAGGGTCTTCCTGCTCAATAAAATAGAAATCGTTGTCCGGCAGATCGTTTTCAAACGTTGGAACGATTCCGTTATTGATGATATGGGCATTCACAATAATCCGGCTTTCTCTGGCCTGGCGAAAGATTTCGTTCAGCACCATAACCGGAATGGTGCCGGATGCAATAATATCGCCGAGAACATTACCCGCCCCGACAGACGGCAGCTGGTTGACATCTCCCACCAGAATAACTGTGGCAAAGGTTGGGACGGCCTTGATCAAATGATGCATCAGTACGGTGTCGATCATGGAGGCTTCATCCAGTATGAGCAGGTCGCAATGGAGCGGTTTTTCTTCATTTTTCTGGAATCCCCCCTTGGTAAAACTATATTCCAGCAGACGATGGATGGTTTTGGCCTCATGACCCGTGGTTTCGCTCATCCGTTTGGCAGCCCTTCCCGTAGGCGCGGCCAGCAAAGTTTTTATCTCAAGCCTGGAAAAGATTTTTAAAGCCGCATTGATGATGGTGGTTTTACCGGTGCCCGGTCCGCCGGTAATGACCATAATCTTGTTTTCAAGCGCGCATCGTATCGCTTTGGCCTGATTTTCAGCCAGGCGGATATCCAGTTGTCCCTGGACCCACTCGAGAGCGTTTTCTGCATTGACTGAACGGATGGATTTGGGAGCGGTTAAGAGTGTCTTCAATCGCTTGGAGATGCTCGTTTCACACAGATGGAACTTAGCCAGGTATACCCCTTTGTTGTTTTCTTTAAATTCCTCGATGCTTTCATTTAAATCTTCAAGAATGATTCTTTTATCAAGAGCCAAGGTGCCGAGGGCTTCTACCACATTATCCCTTTCAATACCTAAAATATCCCGGCTTTTCTTTATGAGGTGTTCATACGGGTAAAAGACATGGCCTTCGTCCGAAAGTTGATGGAGGACATAGAGGATACCGGCTTCAACCCTCAATGGCGAATTTGTTGGAAACCCGAGTTTCCCTGCGATACCGTCGGCAATCACAAACCCGATTCCAAAAATATCCATTGCCAGGCGATACGGATTCTCTTTTAGTACTGCAACAGACCGATTACCGTACTGTTTAAATATTTTCGTGGCATAGCCGGAACTGACCCCGTGGGATTGCAGAAACAGCATAACCCCACGAATCTCTTTTTGTTCGTCCCATGCCCTTTGAATCATGGCAATGCGTTTTTTGCCGATCCCTTCAACCAAAGCCAGTTTTTCGATTTCATCTTCGATGACATCCAGTGTTTTTTTGCCGAATTTTTTAACGATACGACCCGCGATGACCGGACCAAGCCCCTTGATGAGCCCCGAACCCAGGTACTTTTGAATCCCAAAAACCGTTGCCGGAACCGTGGTTTTGTAGTCAACCACCCTGAACTGTTCACCATATTTGGGATGATTGATCCATTCACCCCGCATGCTGAGGGCTTCACCGGGGGCCGGTGACATCAAATATCCCACAATGGTTACCAGATCCCGTTTTCCATGAATCTTAACCCTGGCAATGGTATAACCGTTTTCTTCATTGGTGTATGTTATTCTTTCAATATGGCCTGAAAGTTCTATTTCCATAATTTTATCTGATTTATACGTTTCGGTTATCCTATCCCGCCAAGGCGGGACTAATATTATGTGCAATTAACAAGCATTTCATTTTTCGCCGCATAATGGAATGGTGGAATGTTGGAATAGTGGAATATTGAGTTTTAGATTTGAACCAGCCGTTTTATAACAAAAGACGGAATACCTTTATACCCAATACTCCAATACTCCACTATTCCAATTCTGAGCGAAGCGAGCTAACTTAAACCCAGTCAGGCAGCTTTATTTCCGAAACCAGAGCACTGCTGGGAATAAAACATTTGATGTCGATAACCGGAGAACCGTCGAGAGCATCGATTTTTTCGATGAAAATGGTGGTATCTTTTATGGACAATATTTTACAAACAGACAGCGCAATCAGATTGGGTCTCAACGGCGAATGGGTTGCAAATACGCCCCTTAACGGATTTTGTTTGTTTTTTCTGGGGTGGACCTGCATGGTTTTTCTTTTTTCAGGGGTATCATTTTCATGAAACCAGTAACAGACGGTAATGTGAGAGAAATCATCCATCCCTAAAAGCGCGTCACGATATTTTTCGTAAATTTCAATCCGGACTTCATCGCTCTGTTTTTTTATAACGCCCACCGGGTAAATATAGAAGCAGTTTTTCATAATCATCCTCCTTTGAAATTTTAATTTTCTCAAGTCACAGGTAACTTTTCAAGACATATCACCAACAGCATCAAAAAAATGTTATGTTTTAGCCTTTTGAAAATATTTCCGCTGAAACGGAATTCTTTCAAGACCGGTTGCACCATGGCCGGTGGATGTGTTATATCGATAACCATAGAAAAGATCTGACCAAAGGATGATGAAATGAAATTTTTTATTGCGGAACAAAACATCGGTGACGATGCCACTAAAGAACAGGCCGAAAAACTGATCGAGATGCTGAAAACCAAGGGCTGGGACGTAGAATACGGTCTTAAACAAAATGTAGCAACGGACGTTTCGGAATTTGGGCAGGAGGAGAGTATCCAGTCCAGATTTGCCGATGATTTTATGGACTGTCTGTCCCAAATGGAAGGATAGGGCGCCTACTCTCTTTGAGCACTCATTGAATGGGTGAATAACAGAATCGGTAATGACAGATGTTCTACCGCATAGGAAATTTAGTCATTCGATCCCCCTACAGTATCAGAAAGCCTAAAATGGGAGAAGACTGTCTGGTTCTGAAGACCTCCCGTTCTTTTCCTCCGGCTCACCCCTCAACCAAAGCAGCACTGACCATCCTGCAACAATTGGAGATTAAAAAAGACGCCCGAATTTTGGACATTGGATGTGGCTCGGGAATATTGGGGCTTGCGGCCGCCCTGAAAAACGGGGGAACCGCAATGGGATGCGACATCTGGATCGGATCCATACGGGCTTGCAGGGAAAATTCGGCCTTGAATCAGATGGAAGACCGGTTCCACTTCTATCTCGGATCGGTGGGTGCTGTTTCAGGTAAATTCAACTTGATCCTGGCCAACCTCCAGGCGCCCACGCATATAGAAATGCTCGATCACTACCGTCGCCTTTTACCCCTGAACGGAGACTTGCTGGTGGTATCCGGTTTCGACGACACCTTTGCTGCGTCAATAGAGAAAGAACTCATTCAAAGGGAATTTATTGTTGTCGAACAGGTGAAGTTGTATGCCTCGACAGCGGCGCTTACACCGGAAAGTTCTAATACCTGGGTGGGAATCGGGCTGAAGAGAGTCTCAACCGGCCCATGATATAAATCATTAAAACAGATCTTCGTGCCATGATTTCATACCTTGACAAAAATTATTTCGTGCCGATATAATCAAATCAACTTAATACGTCACTGAAAATACCAGTGACGGAGACGCCGAAGTGAAGGGGAAATGACTGCCCCCTGAACACATACCTTTTTAGTATTTCAGCTATTTTTGTTTAGTGTTTTGATGTTCGAGGAGAAGCTGCAGCAGATGGATCGGCGAACATTTCTTAAAATTGCCGGAATGGGGAGTGTCGCCATTACTGCAGGCTGCACCTCTGAGGCCGACAAAACACTTTTCTCCCTCGTTCATGCCCCTGACGATATGGTTACCGGGAAGGCAGCCTGGTATGCCACAACCTGTAGAGAGTGTCCGGCGGGCTGCGGAATTCTCGCCAAAAACAGGGAAGGGCGGGTGATCAAAGTCGAGGGAAATCCGCTTCATCCCGTCAACAGCGGCAAACTGTGTATGCGAGGCCAGTCCGCTGTTCAAAGAATATACCATCCGGACCGGATCAAAACCCCCTTGGTAAAAGACAAAGAGGCATGGCGACCGATATCGTTTTCCGAGGCTTTGGCGCTGTTAAAAGACAAAGCCGCGGGGGCTGTAAAAAAAGGCCCCGATCGTGTACGGATGCTGACGGAAATCGAAGGTGAATGCCTTTTGAATCTGTTCACCCAATCTCTTGAAAAATGGAGATCCTCGAGTCCTCTGGTGTTTGAGCCCTTTGCCTATGAGTCCTTAAAATCTGCCAATGAAACGGTCTTCGGAATCGACGGCTTGGTTTCATACCATCTTCAAGATGCCGACATGCTGGTCTCGTTCGGTGCGGATTTTTTGGAAACCTGGCTGTCCCCGGTGGAGTATGCCCAAAAGTTCAAGGGTATGCATGCATTGAAAAACGGGGAAAAACATCTGTTTTTCCATATCAGCCCCTATCAATCCCTAACCGCCGCCAATGCGGATCAGTGGATGCCGTGTGCTCCCGGCGCCGAAACGGCCATTGTTTTGACGCTCATCAACGAGCTTCTTCAGCTCGGTCGGGGACAACATCTGCCGGAGTCGCTCCGTTCGCACTTGGTTCTTACGGTTGCTTCGTATACCGGAAAAGATGTCACGCGACATTCAGGCATATCCGGTGAGCATTTTCAAATGCTCCTGGCCCGGCTCGTGGAATCGTCAAGGCCGTTGATTTTCGGCACCGGCACCGGTTCATCGGGAGGGAACGACTTCCAGACCCATGTGGCTGTGAATCTTTTGAATCACATTCTGGACCCGAAATTGACCCTTTTCGATTTCGCAAACCGGCACCGTGTGGAGATTTCCGCTAAACGATCCGAAGTCATCCATTTTTTCAAGGCATTGAGGGAAAAGCCTGCGGACCTGCTGCTGCTCAACAATACCAATCCTGTGTTTGCCTTGCCTCCCGGAAGTGGTGTCAAAGACGCCTTGAAAGAACAATCCCTTTTTGTGGTGAGTTTTACAAATGTTATGGATGAGACGGCTCAGTTTGCAGACCTTGTTTTTCCGGTGGCCCTGCCTCTTGAAACATGGGGCGAATACGAAGGCAAACTCGACGTTGGCAGCACCTTGCAGCCGACCATGGGCAAACTGACCGATGCGCCCGCCATCGGGGATGTTTTCCTTGAAGCAATTGCAGAAGATCTCACCCCCACCGACACCTTTAAAACTTATCTTTTTAAACACCTGATTCAAAAAGGCGGCGTCCGGGATCACAAAGACCGGCTTCAACTTTTCAGACAGGGCGGAATGCACCACCAGAAATCTTCCGGCCGATGGTATGGAACGATACCGGATACCGTTGCCGATGTATTTGACACCATAACGGCGTCTTTGGATTCGGAGTTGGTATTCATGGCCGCACCTTCCATCCGGTTTTATGACGGCCGCAGCGCATATATGCCCTGGTTGGGTGAAATTCCGGATCCGTTGACAAAAATTGCCTGGCACACACCGGTTCTGGTGCATCCGGAAACCATGGCCAAATACGGATTGACCCAGGGAGATGTTGTCCAAATTCGATCCCAATGGGGACAATTGGAAGCACCGGTTTACGAAAGCGAAGGGGTCGGGTCCAATGTACTGTTGATGAGCATGGGACAGGGACATACCGTTTATGGCCGTTATGCGGCAGATATGGGGCTCAATCCAAATGGTCTTCTTTCTCCTGAAATAACGAATCCGCTAAACGGCCCTGAGTTTTCAGTGCATCCGGTTTCCATTCAAAAAAACAGCTCGACCATAAAGCTGGCACACACCGACGGCAGCCGAATCCAGCACGGCCGTAAAATCGCCCTATCCGTTTCACTGGATGAACTCAAACACCCGAGACCTCATGAAAAACCCGGATTGACCATGCATGACTTTCCGTTGACGCTTCCGCTATCCGAAGGCTACGATCCAAAGCGGGATTTTTATCCGGCCCATGACCACAAGGATTATCGCTGGTCAATGATTGTCGATCTGGATAGATGTATCGGGTGCGCAGCCTGTGCCGCGGCGTGCTATGCAGAAAACAATGTCGGAATTGTGGGAATAGACGGCATCCGGGACGGACGGGAGATGGCATGGCTTCAGGTGGAGCGTTACCATCATCACCAATCCCCGGACAGGATTATTTTTCTTCCCATGCTGTGCCAGCATTGCGACAATGCGCCGTGTGAATCGGTATGCCCGGTGTTTGCCCCTCATCATTCGGTAGAAGGGATCAACAATCAGATTTACAACCGGTGCATCGGGACCCGTTTTTGCGCCCAGAACTGTCCCTATAAGGTACGACGGTTCAACTGGTTCGACTGGAAGTGGCCGCCGCCCCTCAACCTTCAACTCAATCCGGAGGTCACGGTTCGCAGCAAAGGGGTCATGGAAAAATGCTCGTTTTGCGTTCAGCGGATCAAGGTCGCTCACGGGATCGCAAAAGATGAGAAGAGAATGATAAAAGACGGGGAGGTTATCCCGGCCTGCATGCAAACCTGCCCCGTCGACGCCCTTATATTCGGGAATCTCATGGACAAAAAGAGCCGGGTCCGGCAACTGGTAGAGGACCCGCGGGCCTATCAGGTGATGGGGTATCTGAATACCAAACCGGCAGTGATTTACTTGAAAAAAGTGGTCCAAAATATATAGAAGCGAAGATTCCCCATCATAAAGGGCGGGGAGCAGACCGGTCAAATGAATTTCATTGAAATCAGTCCATCGCCATATATCTTTCTGAAAGGCGATATGAACCTTGATGGCTCGACATGACCTGATACGATGGTTCATCGTTTGGCAATTTTGTATTTTTTGTGGCAAAAATTTAAAAACAAACACGAAAACTCGAAAGAACGAAAGCACGAAATAAAAAAACATTCTTTTTCGTGTTTTTAAAATTTCGTGTTTTCGGGCTAAATTTTTTCTTTTGTTTCAGGTAAAAACACCCCTCAAGTAAACGAAATGAGCGAATTAACATTTGAAAAAATCGACCAGACCGTCCTGGAGACACTGAAACCACCGGATCGCAGCTACTGGTTAACTGTGGGAATCCTGTTTCTGGGCGTACTGACCGGTGCCGCCTGCTGGATCTATCAGATCTTAACGGGTCTTGGTGTGGCTGGAATGAACAATCCGGTGGCCTGGGGAACCTATCTCATCAATTTTGTTTTCTGGGTAGGTATCGCACATTCGGGGACGCTGATTTCCGCCATTTTACACCTTCTCAGGGCAGGCTGGCGAAATCCCATTGCAAGGGCCGCCGAAACCATGACGGTTTTCGCGGTGTGTATTGCCGGTCTTTTTCCGTTTATTCATCTGGGCCGGGTCTGGATGGTGTTTTACATGCTGCCGGTGCCCAATCAACGGAACCTGTGGCAAAATTTTCAATCCCCTTTAATGTTCGATGTTGTGGCCATCAGCACTTATCTAACAGTCAGCTCGCTGTTCTGGTACACCGGTATGCTTCCGGATCTTGCCATCATTCGGGATCGTGCCACTGGAGTGCGTAAGAAAATCTTCAAGATCATATCACTGGGATGGACCGGTGCGCATGAACAGTGGCGGCACTACGCCCGCGGCTACCTGTTTTTTGCCGCACTGGCGACACCCCTTGTCATTTCCGTTCACAGTGTGGTGTCATGGGATTTTGCGTTGGGGATTGTACCCGGCTGGCATACCACGATTTTTGCGCCCTATTTCGTGGCCGGCGCCATCCACTCCGGGCTAGCCATGGTGCTGACGCTGATGATTCCGATTCGAAAGCTCTTTCATTATGAAAAAATTATCACCGTCAACGTTTTGGAAAACGTCGCCAAGACCATTATTTTTACAGGTCTGATCGTGGCGTTTTCATATGCCACGGAATTTTTCATGGCCTGGTACAGTCGCAATCCATTGGAAGTTGCGATCTTTAAATACCGGCCCACCGGAGATTATGCTGTTGGATTCTGGATCATGGTCATCTGCAATACGATGGTCCCGCTGCTCTTCTTTTTCAAGCGGTTCCGGACCACGATCCTCTGGCTGTTCGTGATTTCCATTTTTGTCAATATCGGTATGTGGTATGAGCGGTATGTCATTATTATCAGCAGCGTGAGCCACGATTTTATTCCTCACGCCTGGGGGCTGTATTCACCTTCTATTATTGAATTCGGGATAATGATCGGCTCTTTTTGTCTGTTCTTTTTCCTGTATCTTCTCTTTGTCAAACATCTGCCGTCGATCTCTATGACTGAAATGAAGGAAGCCGTTGGTCAAGGAGCAAGCCATGCCGACTGAATATTCTGTAATGGGTTTGTTCACGGACGAAAATCGGGCGGTATCCGCCATTGAAGCCGTCAAGGGCTCGCCTTGGCAGTTGCGTCGTGTGCACAGTCCCATTCCCAGCCATAAAATATCCAAAGCGCTGAATTTAAAAAAGAGCAAGGTCGGTTGGTTTACACTGGCCGGCGGAATCACCGGTTTTTTTTCCGGCTTTCTTCTGGCGGTTTTCACGGCCACTCAATGGAATCTCATTGTCAGCGGAAAACCGGTCGTCGCGCTGGTGCCGTTTTTTATCGTAGGTTTTGAATTTACCATTTTATTTGCTGTTTTCGGTAATGTGGCAGGTCTTATCCACCAGATGCAGCTTCCCGAATTCAAGGGGCTCGAGGAGTATGACCCCCGATGTTCAGGGCATCATTTCGGTGTTACGGTTTCCTGTAAGGCAGATGATCTGGAAGTGCTCAAACACTTTTTTCAAGACAAAGGCGGCGAGGTAAAGGTGATTTCAAATGGGTCTGTTTGAAGATATCAATGCAGCCCGCATGTTGCTGGATTTGCCTGAACGAGCGACCATGGCGGACATCAAGTCGCAATTCAGGGCCAAGATTCAACAATGGCATCCGGATCGGTGCAAGGCTGAAAGAGACACCAGCAAGGAAATGACCGTCCGGATCATTACCGCCTACAGGCTCATCAGCGCTTACTGTAAAAACTACGAATTTTCATTTTCCAAAGAAGAAGTGGGCCACTATCTTTCGGCGGAAGAATGGTGGTTTGAACGTTTCGGCCGGAGCCCGTTATGGGGCAGCGAGCAAAAAACAGAGTAAAAATGTCATCGACACATCACCAAAAAGGTCCGTTTCAAAAAAGGTCGGCGTTTCTGATCTGCCTGGCGCTGCTGGTGATCGGTTTCGGCACCTTTGTCTTCGGCCTCATGGGCGGGCATCCGGAAAGGGCCTGGCAGGCGTATCTGATCAATTTTTTGTTATGGTCGGCCATCGCCCAGGGCGGCCTGCTGTTTTCCGTGGTAATGCATACCGTAAAAGCCCGGTGGAGCGGCCCACTATCCAACCTTGCGGAATCGTTTGTCGCTTTTTTCCCGATTTCTTTTATTCTTTTTTTGATTCTTATTTTTGGCAAAAATCACATCTTTCCGTGGATACATCAGGATCTTCACGGAAAAGAGATCTGGCTGAACGTGCCGTTTCTGTTTACCAGAGATATTGTGGGGCTGCTTGTTCTGTATGGATTGGGGTTTGCCTATCTTTTCAATTCGTTACGTCTGAAGCTGGATCGATCCGTGTCCCACGGTCTGATTCGGAAATACCTGTACAGCAGGTGGGATCGAAGCCTTTCCGATGTGGGGCGTTGCCGGGATCGAATGACCATTTTCGGGGTTCTTTACATACTCGCATTTGCACTGATCCTGTCTTTGATCGGTTACGATCTGGTGATGAGCCTCGATCCTCACTGGTATTCCACGTTGTTCGGTGCCTATACGTTTGTAAAAGCATTTTATATCGGCCTGGGCGGCCTTATTATTCTGGCCTCCGTACTGCATCTCAATCCAGCCATTGAATTCAAGCTGAAACCGTCGGACTTTCATGATATCGGCAAGCTCTTTTTTGCCTTTTGCATGGTTTGGGGGGACTTTTTCTACGTCCAACTGGTGGTGATATGGTACGGCAATATCCCAGAAGAAACCGCCTACGTTATTGAACGAACCATGACGCCGCCTTGGAATGCTCTGGCCTGGTTTGTTTTTATCATCTGTTTTATTCTCCCGTTCCTTATTCTGCTGAACAAAAAGATTAAGACCAAACCCGGGGTTATGAGTATCCTTTGTACGGTCGTGATCATGGGGATCAGCTTGGAGCATTTTCTGCTTATTGGTCCGGCCATAAATCCCCATGTCTCCGCACTTCCCCTGGGGCTTGCCGACGGGCTGATATTTTTGGGATTCTTGGGGCTGATGTCCCTTGCCGTTATCTTTTTCCTGAACATGTTTCCCGAGCTTGTCCGGGTTGTGGACCGGGAGGCGGCGTGATGGAAATCCTGATCACAACCTTCATACTAATCACCATCCTGATCCTGGCAGTGATTATCGGCACCAAAGGCAGACCCATGGTATTTATTACCGCATTGGGTAAAGGAATCATTTTGCTGACAAAGAACAAAGTGGCGCTGTTGTGGACGGGACTCGGTATTTTTTTGGTTTTATGTTTCCTCTATTTTTTTTATGCTTCGCCGGCAACCAGAATAGGCCCGGAACAACCCATCCCTTTCAGCCACCGGGTACATGCCGGCGTCAAATCGATTCAGTGTCAATTTTGCCACCCGTATGTCGGTCGGTCGATATTTCCGGGAATACCGCCGGTTGAAAAATGTCTCTACTGTCATAATTACATCATTGCCAATTTCCCATGGATACAAAAGGAACATCATTATTTTAATACGGATACACCGACACCCTGGAAAAAAGTCTTCTATGTGCCGGAATTTGTTTTTTTCAGACATCAACGGCACATCAAAAAGGACATTGAGTGTCAACAATGCCATGGGCAGATTGAGACCATGGACCGGATTCCGGCCAAAAGATTCGAGATGAAGTTCTGTGTCGATTGTCACAAACAAAAGGAGGCCAATTTAGGATGCTGGCTGGCATGCCATAATTGAGCGTTTCGGAAATCCTGAAACTTAATGAAGTAATAGGATTTTTTTTGAGGCTTGAACACTGGACTTGAATATGGAATATTGGAATGATGGAATGTTGGAATAATGGGTTTAAAGGTTTTCTATCGTTTTTGAAAAAAGACTTCTTCCGCTTTAACACCCATTTTTCAATTTTTCCAATATTCCATCATTCCAATTGGGCCGAAGCCCCTGATTTGAGGAGAAGGAATTGATCGGCGAATCACAACCATTGTCACAAAACAATTACATGACTGCCAAAGGATTTTGCCTGACTTCGGCGTTCTGGTTTGTTGTTGCCACATCCATGGGACTTCTCATTGCCACCGAACTCATGGCTCCGGATCTCACCGAAAACTTCGGCTGGCTTTCATTCGGGAGGGCTCGACCCATCCATGTGAATCTGGTGCTTTTCGGTTTTGCAACCCCGGGTCTCCTTTCCGCGGCATTCTATTATTTGCCCAGATTGCTTCGAACCGAACTTTACAGTGAAAAACTGGGCGTCATTACGGTCCTGTCGTGGAACCTTGCCCTTGTCTCCGCTGTTTTGAGCCTGGCCATGGGATATTCCCAGGGACGGGAGTATGCCGAATTGGTCTGGCCCATCGACATGCTGGTTGTTCTGGCATTTACGCTGGTGTGTGTCAACCTGCTCATGACCGTTGCCCGGCGAAAGGAACCGATCCTTTATGTTTCCATCTGGTATGCATGTGCCGCAGCTATTCTCACCACCGTTACCTTTGGTCTTGGAAACGTCATTTGGCGGCCCGGCAGCGGTTCTCTGGTGGGCATTCCGGATGCGATTCTTCTCTGGTTTTACGGCCACAATATTTTCGGCCTTCTGTTGACACCGTTGTCCATCGGTGTGGCCTATTATGTCATACCCAAGGCGTGCAGGGCGCCCCTTTACAGCCACACCCTCTCGCTGGTCGGTTTCTGGGCTTTGCTGGTGGTTTACACCCATATCGGGACCCATCACCTGCTCCAGGTGCCGGTTCCCACCTGGCTCAAAGTCATTTCCATCGTGGACAGCCAGGCCATGGTCATACCGGTCATGGCGTTTTTGATCAACATCTGGTACACGGCCAAAGGGAAGCTGGGGGAAATTCATGCCGATATCGGCGCCAAGTTTGTCTTCACCGGCACCATCATGTACTTTTTTGTGAGCATTCAGGGCTCCATGATGGCCCTGCCGGATGTGCAGCGCGTGACGCATTTTAACAATTGGGTCGTTGCACATGCTCATATCGGCGTTCTGGGATTTTCCGGGATGATCGCCCTGGGCGGACTCTACTATATCCTGCCTCGAATCACCGGCAAACCCCTGTACAGCAGATTTCTGGCTGATTTTCAGTACTGGCTCATTCTAATCGGTGTCATCGGTTTCACCGTGGTACTGACCATCGTGGGCCTGATTCAAGGCAATGCCTGGCTAAACGGCGAAATCGTTTACCGAATTCTGCCGGAAATACATATTTACTACATCACCCGGGCCTCTCTGGGGCTCATGATTTTCAGTTCCGCGATATTAGGTTTGTACAACATTATAAGATCGATATTTTTTAATCCCGGAGAAATCTCATGAAAATGACCCCAAAAGCGGTTGTTATCGGCAGTCTTTTGATTCTGGGTGTCATTGTGTTTGTGGTGGTGATCCTGCCGTATGCCACGCGTATCGAGGCGCCCTCGGACATCTTTCGTGAACGGACCGCTCACGAAGCCGAAGGGCGGCGTATCTACATAGCCAACGGTTGTGTGTACTGCCACAGTCAGTCCATCCGGTCAATAGATTGGGGATTGGGAGCGGAAAGGATCGCTCAGGCAGGGGATTATATCCAGGACAAACCTATTTTGCTGGGCTCGGAACGGACCGGTCCGGATCTTTCCCAGGAAGGCGGGGAGCATCCAAACGACTGGCACATGGCTCATTTTGTCAATCCCCGAAATACCGGTCCTCTTTCCATCATGCCGGCGTTTGCTTTTCTGGGAACGGACAATATTCATAAGCTGACAACATATGTCCAAAGTCTCGGGCTTAATCATGCCGATCGAAGAACCCAAAGACAACAGTTCTGGAAAAAAGAAGTGATCAAGGCGTTTGAAAACGGTCCGGAAGCCAATGTAAAATGGCTGCACGAAAACGTACCAGAGGGTTGGCGAAACATTCCCAATCCTTATCCCACTACCGATGCCGGACTGGCCAGGGGGCATAAGATCTATCAGGATTTTTGCCTGGGATGTCACAGTCCCATCGGCGACGGCATGGGACCGGCGCAGCAGTATCTGTATCCACCGCCCTTGAATTTTACCATTTTAAAAGACAGAGGTATTTCCGGTGGAATTTTGTATTACCAGATTATGAACGGCATCACCGGATCGGCCATGCCCTATTTCAAGCGTGCACTGGAGTCTGAAAAGATTTGGGATGTGGGTAACTATGTTGCGGTTAATTTCATCAATCAAAGCGATGCCAATACCGAACCCAAAGGGATCGATGCAGCGTATGAACCATAAACTGGTCGAATGGTTGATGGGTTGAACCGTTAAATAGTTATAAACCAATCAACAAATAAACGATTTAACTATTTAACCAATTAACGAAACATGTATTTCCCCTATTTCATCACATACATGGCTTTAGGCTTTGTCATCAGTTTAGTGGTCTTTTTCTGGGCCCTTAAAAACGGCCAGTTTAAAGAGCAACAACGGGCCAGATTTTTGCCCCTGGAAGATGAGCGGAAAGCATCCGTTGAAAAGGTTTCTAACATTAAGCGGTATGAGATCTATGCCCTTATGTTTCTTGCCCTTGCCGGGCTGGCAGCCAGTGCGGCAGTGCTCGTTTTTTCACTTTTGAACGTAAATAATTAGAAGGAAACATCATGAGACTTTTCAATCTGTTAAACTTCCAGCATATTGTGCTGTATCTATTTCCAACGCTGATCTTTATTGTTATGTTCGGGTTGGCACTGGCGTTTAGCCATCTGAAAAGCGATGATGCTGAAGAGCGGAAAAAGAAAATCATTTACCGATTCCCTGAAGGCATCGAGGACAGGAACGCGCCGTTTCCTCTGTTCATGACGTTGACCATTGCAGGGTCCGTCATCTGGGTTTTCTTTTATATTTTAGTGACCGGTTTGCTGGGAGTAAAAATATAAAATGACGCATTCAACAGGAAAAGAATCGACGATTGCCACCTGGGTCATCATTACCCTGCTTTTGGTATGGATACTGGGCAAAGGGTTTTTCTCCTTTTTTGTGGTGGGGGATTTGGGCCAACCTACCTGGAACTACCGTCCCATAAAAGATGTTCCCGGTGAATCACCCTATGCGGTCTACCAGGTCCAACCCTATTCTCAGCACGTGAAGGGTGCCAAGGGGGAATAGATGAAGCGAATTATCGTCCTTGCAGGTTTCGTTGCCGTTGTGCTCACGTTTGTCTACACGGTGATCACCCTTTACGATGAAAATATGAGGGTGGGTCGAATGTGGGAAACTCCGGCAGTTCGTCCCCACGAACAACAACTGTTGATCATGGAGCCCGGCGCGGTTCCTTTTGGCGGCGGCGAGGCAGAGTATCGAAATGCCAAAGCAGAAGATCTGATATCCCCTTTTAAAAGTGACGATTCAGAGGTTGTTGCATCCGGAAAATCCCTGTATTTTACTTACTGCGCTCAGTGCCACGGAAAATATCATGACGGTAACGGAACAGTGGGACAGAGTTTTCATCCCCTTCCCGGGGATCTTCAAAGCGACAAAGTTCAATCCCTTCCCCATGGCACCCTCTTTAAAGAGATCAGCTACGGTGTTCCCAACGGCCGGCAACCGGCACTGGCCACCACCATTGAGGTGACGGACCGGTGGCGGATTATTGCCTACGTCAAATCGTTAGGGCTTCGCAAATGACATGAATCTTTCTGCTGCTTCCTGCGACCTTTGCGGCCTTTCCTTAAGACATGGCACGGTGAAATGGACGTCAGGCAACCGGGAGTTTTCTTTCTGCTGCATCGGCTGTCGCCAGGTTTATATCATGCTTATGGAGGCTGCTGATTCTCCGGACCCCGTGCAGTTTAAAGAAACGGAACTTTTCAAAAAATGCCGGGAAATGGGAATTATTCCAGAATCGGAATCGGATCTCAAAGCGCGCATTTCCAAAGATGCTGCAAAACCCTTTTCTTCCCTTCAACCGGATGCTGAACTGTCAAGCGAGGGGGATTACCAAGGTGCCGCCGAAAGACTCACCATTTATCTGAAGGTCAGTGATATGTGGTGTCCGGCCTGCGCCTGGGTGATCGAAGCAGCCCTAAAAAAACATTCCGGTATTGTGCAGTCATCCTGTAATTTTTCAACCGACCGGGTCAGTTGCGAATACAACCCGATTCAAACGTCCCCGGATGAGATCATTCAGACCATCGGCCGGCTGGGATACCGGGCAGCCATACCCGAAGAAGATACCAAAGCAATTGCAACCAAAAAGGACTTTATCCGTTTCGCTGTTTCCGCATTTCTCACCGCCAATGTCATGATGCTCTCCTTTGCCCTTTATTCCGGCTTTTTTACCGAACTGACCAAAGACGCCGTTTATAAAATCTCTGTGCCCATTTTTATTCTGGCCGGTGTCGTTCTTTTCTACGGCGGTTTTAAAATCTATCGAAAGGCCTGGACTGGCCTCAAATCCGCAACCTTTGGCATGGAAACCCTGATCACGTTAGGGGCATTCAGCGCTTTCTTTTACAGCACCTTTAACCTCTTTTCCGGAAGCATTCATCTCTATTTCGACACCTCCGCCATGCTGATTACCCTAACCCTGCTCGGAAAGGCCATTGAAAGGAAAGCCAAAGACAGCGTTCAGGAAGATCTTGGCAATTTTTTTTCGCTCAGACCCACCAAAGTCAAAATCATCAGCGATGAATTCCCCGGCGGCCGTTATGTTTCCGCAACAGTTCTTCGAAAAGGAGATGTTTTCATGGCCCAGGAGGGCGAAATTGTTCCTGCAGACGGTCGCGTAATGGAAGGCTCAGGGGCAATGGATGAATCTTCGCTGACCGGTGAAGCCCTGCCCGTTCAACTCAAAGCCGGGGATCGCATCAAAAGCGGAACCCGTTTGATTCAAGGGATCTTGAAGGTCAAGGCTGAAGGTGTGGGGGATGAATCGACTCTGGGTCAGATGATTTCAATTATGGAGCGCGCTTTGGGAAAGAAACTTCCCTTAGAGGGAAAGACCGATCGAATCCTCCGTTTATTTGTACCTCTGATTCTCTTGTTTTCGGCGGCATCCGGTTTGGTTTGCCTGGTTTCAGGGCTTTCATTGGAAAATGCCCTCATCAGATCCGTTACGATCATGGTGATCGCATGTCCGTGTGCCCTGGGTATTGCCATCCCCATGGCACGGGTCGCCGGAATTTCCCTTGCCGGAAACAAAGGAATCCTGGTTCGGGATTTCACGGCTTTTGAACAGGCCCAAACAATAAATGCCGTTGTCTTCGACAAAACCGGCACCCTGACCCAAGGGGACTGGACATTACTTGACGTATGTGCCAAAGAGCCTTTTTTAAAAAATCAGATTCTTTCCCTGGCCGCTGCTCTGGAAAAACATTCGGACCACTATATTGCAGCGGAAATCTTAAGACATGCCGAAAGGGCTGCATTGCCCGAGACGTCACTTGAATTCGTTTGTCATCATCAGAATGGTGTATCCGGAAAGCTTGAAGAAAAAGAAATCAGAATCGGGTCCAAAGATTTTGTTGAAAAGAACCTGACATCGCGCTTACGTGTTTTGGAAGCCGGGCAAAAAGACGGGGCCTTGCAATCTAAAGTCTACATGAGTTATGGTAACCGATTGTGTGCGGTGTTTACGTTTGGAGATGCGCTTAAAGACACGGCAGTCAACACCGTTAAAACATTACTGAACAAGGGTTACGATATTGCACTTGTTTCAGGAGATGGGAATCAAACCACCCGGGCCATCGGAGACGTGTTGGGCATACGAGATGCCTATGGAAACCGGACGCCTTTGGACAAGGCTGTTTTTGTTCAAAACCTTCAGGAAAACGGGAAAAAAGTGGCCATGGTGGGCGATGGTATCAATGATGCGCCGGCCCTTGTTCAGGCAGATCTGGCAATGGCTGTTTTTTCCGGAAGCCATCTGGGAAAAG
>Ga0210103_1000070_pt1 | contig 17087 bp, 13 predicted proteins | sample RushSE_CattailNL_6_FD_185564 | JGI IMG/M metagenome (GOLD analysis project Ga0210103, IMG submission 185564) | Wetland microbial communities from San Francisco Bay, California, USA, that impact long-term carbon sequestration - RushSE_CattailNLA_D2... | ecosystem: Environmental > Aquatic > Marine... | reverse complement strand
GGTACGGCGGCCACATGATGGGCTACGGTGGGGGGTACGGCAATATGGGCCCGGGGATGATGGGCTATGGCGGGGGCTACGGGCCTGGATACGGACACATGCGGGGTTATTACGGCCCCAACGGGTCCGGCAATCTCTCTCGGGAAGACGCCGCCAAGCTGCAGCAGTCCCAGGACAAGTTCTTCGAGGCAACCCGCGACCTGCGCAACTCGATCCGCGACAAGCAGTTTGCCCTGAACGACGAACTCCAAAAGCCCGAGCCGGACAGGGCCAAGGTCGCCGACCTGCAGAAACAGCTCAATCAGCTTGAGTCCCAGTTCGACCAAAAAGCCTTGGATCATCAGCTCGAACTGCGCAAGGAATTTCCGCAAGGCACTTTCGCTTCCGGAGGGGGCTATGGCCGCGGGGGGTACTGCTGGTAGTAGGCTGCAATTCCCCTTGGGTGGGAGGCGGTGCTCGGTGCCGCCTCCTTAACGCGCACTTTTCACGCGCACAACTTGAAACGAAAATAGCCCTCAACTGGAGAATGGAGAATCATCATGTCGAATACGACGCAACGGCCCACGGAAGCAGTCGACCCCGTCTGTGGCATGCGAGCGGACAGCTCCAGTGCACCCTTGGCATTCGATGCCCGGGGCAGAGTTTATTACTTCTGCAGCAGCACGTGTCGGGACGAGTTCCAAAAAGACCCGGAACGCTACGCAGCCAAACGTAAAAGTTGGTGGTCCCGGTACCTCGCCCGGGTCAGGAAAACAACCGACGGCAAGCCGATGTCCTGCTGTCACTAGATTCGGTGATTGGACCAAAATCCGCCGCAGCCGAATGAAAATGGCGGTGAAGGAGTTACCCAAACCATGAACCGCAATTCTTCAGCATTTTTTGTCATCGGAATCGCTGCCGCCATGATCGCTGCCGGAATATGGTACTTGTATGATCACCACATCGGGATGTTTTACGGTGCAGGACGCGGTTTAATAGGCCCCGGCATGATGGCCGGAGGCGGAATGGGCATCGTCATGATCCTTTTTTGGATAATTCTTCTGGTGGCGCTGGTCCTGGTGGTTTCCGGGGCAGCGTCGGGGTTTCGCAACCGCGGCAATACAACCGATGCGTCCGATCCGCTTGAGATCCTCAGGCGGCGTTATGCCAAAGGCGAAATCGACAAGGCCGAATATGAGACCAAGCGCCACGATCTGAAAACCTGATTCCGGCTGAATCCGTTTCTTCAAACCAAAAGAAGGCCGCATATGCAGCTTCACAACCGCACACGCCACGGCTCAATCCGATTCAACCGCAGACAGTTTTTGAAGGCAGTCGGGGTTGGAACGATCGGTGCTATGTCAGGGGCTGTCGGGCCATTTCTGGGTCGGGCTGCCACTGCCGCGGCGCAGACTCAGCAGGCTAATAGCGGGTTCGCGCCTGACTTGGATATTCACCTCACCGCAGCTCCCGACGAGGTTCCCATATTTCCGGGAAGCCCCACTCAGGTTTGGCGCTACAAGGCCGATGTGATCAAGGGTGATGCAACCCGACTGATCGGTATCCCCGGAAGTTATCTGGGGCCGATCATAAAGGCGAACAAAGGGGATAAAATCCGCATCCGTTTTACCAACCAGATTCCAGGGAACTCGATCATCCACTGGCACGGGTTGCATGTGCCCGCCGTCATGGACGGGCATCCACGGCATGTCATCCCGAAAGGAGAATCTTATCTATACGAGTTCGAGGTGAAGAACAGGGCGGGCACATACTGGTACCATCCCCACCCGCATGGACAGACCGGGTACCAGGTCTATGGTGGCTTGGCGGGCCTGTTCATAGTATCCGACGAGGAGGAAAAAGCCGCCGGGCTGCCTGCCGGCGAATACGACATTCCCCTGGTTCTTCAGGACCGCTCCTTCGACGGCGACAACCAACTGGTCTACATGTCCGGCGGCCGAATGGAGTTCATGACCGGGTTCATAGGCGCCCAGATCCTGGTCAACGGGAACCCGGACTTCAGTCTGGCAGTCTCTACCCGCTCCTATCGGTTGAGGCTTCTCAACGGGTCCAACTCCCGCATTTACAAGCTTGCCTGGCAGGATAACCGGCCGCTCACCGTGATCGGCACCGACGGGGGCCTTCTGGAAAAGCCGACTCAGCGCCGGTACGTGTATCTTGGCCCAGGGGAGCGCCTGGAACTCTGGGTCGACTTCAGCAATGATCCGGTCGGCTCCGAGCCGGCCCTCATCAGCCTTGCCTTTGATGCCGGCATTGCGTCAAACGGCCCCATGCGAGGCGGCATGATGGGCGGCGGAGGAAGGTATCCTCAACGTCTGCCAAATGGGTCAGAGTTCCCCGTCCTTAGGATCAAAGTCCGGCGCCGCGTGGAAGCAAGCCAGCCCTTGCCGCAGAGACTATCATACGTCGGACAGGTGAGCCCAAAAACTGCGGTCAATTATTATTCCCCTCGCCAATTTTACTTCTCCATGGGGCACATGCGCTGGACCATCAACGGCCGCACGTTTCAAATGGACGACGTGGCCAACGACGAAATCGTCAGGCTGGGGTCGACGGAGGTTTGGGAGTTCTACAACACGGGCGGCGGCACGGGCATGATGGGAATGATGAACATGCCCCACCCCGTTCACATGCACGGCAAGCAGTTCCGAGTCCTGGAACGCGGTGGGGTCGTGCATTCCGGTTACGTCGATGAGGGCTGGAAAGACACCGTGCTCCTCATGCCCGGCGAGCACGCGCGGATTCTGGTCGGTTTTGACGACTATCCGGGGCTGTATCTGTATCATTGCCACAATCTCGAACACGAAGACATGGGCATGATGCGCAATTATCTCGTCCGGGCCTGACGCTTTAGGGAACAGAACAAATCCGTTGCAAAATCCTGTTTTGCCCCAGGGCCGATTTAAGCCGAGGCACTGGAGCCTTTAGGAAAACCTGAGGGGGTGCACCATGACCGAGATTGTCTTGATGGCACATGTCTTGTTCGGAATGTTGTGTATCGTGGGAGGGGTTTGGTTGTTTGTCGACGTGCTGCACGCAAATGAAGCCAACCAGGGCCGTATCAGGACCATGAGTATAGCGGTTGCCATTCTGATGTGGCTGGCCTATTTGGTCGGCGGTTACTGGTACCTGACTTTCTACGCCGCAGATAAAGCAATCATCCTAAAAGGCCCTTGGCCGTTCGCTCACAGCTTTTTCATGGAGATGAAAGAGCATGTCGCGATCATGCTTCTGCTCCTGGTCACCTACCTGCCGATCGCCGCTGCCAGCAATACGGCTGTCAACAAGGGCGCACGGAAGCTGGTGCTCTGGGTAGTCGGGCTTATCGTACTAATTGGAATTGCGATAGACGGGGCCGGGGCGATTATCGGCATCGGCGCGAAGGTCGCTCTGATGGCGGCTAAGGGATAGGAGGGGCGCAATGGAAACACTCAGCAAATATAGCGTGTCCTTTGGAGTTTCCTTGGCGATCACCAGCATTTTGAGCGCCCTTCTGGTGGTGGTTAAGGAATTAAACGAAAATAGCGTACTGGCATGGATGAAGGGGCTTACCAGCCATCACTGGATTACCCACGGCTTGCTCATGATGATCGCCTTTTTTGCCCTCGGCTGGGGATTGGCGAAGATGAACAACGGCGAGGGGCTGAAAATGACGCCTGAGCGCCTTGTTTGTGTTATCGCGAGCGGCGTTGTGATCGGCGGGCTCATCATCTCGGGTTTTTATCTGGTATATTGAGAAGCATTCCCAAAAGAAGGCTGTCAAGCGGCCAAAAATAAGTATCAGGCCGTCAGGCAGTATCTGCTCACTGCTTCCTTCTTACGATCGAGGTTGCGGAAGCAACTTGTCGTAAGGATAACAGTGGGCAACTTTTTTCGTTAATTAAGACACAACCACGCACCTTAGCAGGGTGTTGAAAAACGGCGCCTCGGGCCGTGATCCTGTGTTGCGCGGCTTTTGTAAATGCTCACATATGATTCACCATGCTGCGCTTTCCAAGACGCCGCGCGCCTTGGCTGACGGCCTGATGCTTGTTTTGCAATACCCTGTTAGGTCAACCCATTCATTGCAGCCTTTTTCATGCCTACTCCCAGGATCCCGAAGCGCTTGAGCTCGAAGGTATAACGCAGATCGAGCCCCACCCGTGTGAATTCCTCTCTCAGGTCGTTGCTGCCGAAACGGTCATGTTCCGGGTGCACCGCCATTCGGCGGGTGATGATGTTCTGGTAAAGCGAGGGATAGTACTCCTCCAAGTAATAGATTCCGCCCGGCTTCAGAACCCGCCGAATTTCGGACAGGCCGTCGCGCCAAGCGGGCACGTGGTGGAGGAAGCCGAAGCCGAAGACGGCGTCCGCGCTCTCGCTGCGAACCGGGAGACTGGCCGCATCGCCGACACAAAAGTGTACTGGGGAAAGAGGCGTTACGGAGAGTCTTTTTTGCGCCAGCGTCACCATGCGCAGGTCGAGATCGATCAGAAAAAGGCGCCGCGGGTTGAACTGCTGCGTGAGCATGTGCGCCCCCCTGCCGGCGCCGCAGCCGATTTCGAGGATGTCGGCCCCCGGGCTCAAGGGCGCCACCGCCCGGAACCATCGGACCACGAGCGCCTGCATGGCCCGCCGCATGGGGCTGTTCACGAACCAGCGTTCGACCGGGTTAAGTTCCATCCGTCCAACAACTTCTACTTTACCGCCAGGTGAGCCACGGCGATGCCGTTCGTGAAACGCCGGTAGCCCACGCGGGAAAAACCCACCCGGCGCAGCATTTCCGCCAGTTCGTCCGGCAGCGGGAACATGCGGATGGACTCCGGCAGGTGCATGTAGGCCTTGCGGGAACCGGCGATGAGCTCCCCCAGAAAAGGCATCGCATAGAAAGAATAGGCATCGTACAGGCAGCGGAACACGGGCCACACCGGCCTTGAAAACTCCAGGCACATCAACCGGCCCCCCGGTTTGAGCACGCGGTGCATTTCGGCAAACCCCTGGCGCATGCGGGTGACGTTGCGGATGCCGAAGCCCACCATCGCAGCGTCGAAACTTTCATTGGGTGCGGCGATCTGCTCGGCGTCGCCCTGGACGTGGCGGATGCGGTTTTCCAGCAGCCCGCCCCGCACCTTGTGCAGCCCAGCCTCGATCATGGCCCGGTTGATGTCGTAAACGACCACCCGGCCGCGGGATCCGACCCGCCGGCCGGCCAGGATCGCCAGGTCCCCGGTCCCCCCGCAGACATCCAGGACCCGGTCCCCGGAACGCAGCTCCAGCGTGCGCACGGATGCCCGCTTCCAGGCGTGGTGAATGCCGAAGCTGAGCAGGCTGTTCATGAAATCGTAGACAGGTGCGACCGAATTGAAGTGCCGCAGCACCCGCTCGGACTTTTCCCGGGCGCGAATGCGTTCAAATCCGAAAAAGGCCCCGTCGCTCGGCGCCGGGGCGGATTCCACCTGCCGCCGCCGCTCTTCGTCGTCCAGCCATATTTTATTCAGAGGCATTGAATCTCCACAGCCTGCCAAAAAGGGTCGAGGGATGATGTTGATATCGGCGCAAGGTAACTGCTCAGACCCCATGCCCTCTGCCCTGAACGCTCATGCCATGGCGGGCGCCCGGACGCCGCCGTCTTCGCCTGAGACCTGGGCCATGAGCGCCTTCAGCTCATCGCCTTCGATGGTTTCCTTTTCAAGCAGAATGCTGACCGATTTTTCCAGAATGCCGCGCTTGCTTCTCAGGATGTCGAGGGCCCGGTCGTACTGAGCGCTGATGATCGCGTTGATCTCCTTGTCGATCATCTCGGCCGTCGCTTCACTGTATTCCCCGGTTGCCTCGGGGAGGAGGTTCAGAAACTGGGCGCGGCGGTTGGATGCGTAGTAGACTTGCCCGACCTTGCTCATGCCGTATTCCTTGACCATGCTGCGGGCGATGTCGGTGGCCCGTGAAAGGTCGTTGTGGGCGCCGGTAGAGATGTCGCCGGAGACAATCTCTTCGGCGGCCCGGCCGCCGAGGAGGGAGGTGATCTTGTTCTCCAGCTCGCTCTTGCCCATCAGGAAGCGGTCTTCGGTGGGCACCTGCATGGTGTAACCCAGCGCGGCGATCCCACGCGGGATGACCGTAATTTTCTGAACCGGGTCGCTGCCCGGGAGCGACATCGCCACGATGGCATGCCCGAGCTCGTGGTAGGCCACGATTTTTTTCTCTTTGGGGTTGATAACGCGGTTTTTCTTCTCGAGCCCGGCGATCACACGCTCGACGGCTTCCTGGAATTCGCTCATGCCGGCCCGGTCCTTGCCGCGGCGCACCGCCAGGAGTGCGGCCTCGTTCACGATGTTGGCGAGATCCGCGCCCACCATGCCCGGAGTCATGTTGGCGAGTTTCTCGATGTCCAGCGTGTCGTCGTATTTGATTTTTTTAAGGTGCACCTGCAGGATGGCCTCGCGCCCCTTGCGGTCGGGACGGTCGACGAGCACCTGGCGGTCGAAACGTCCCGGCCGCAGGAGCGCCGGGTCCAGGATCTCGGGCCGGTTGGTGGCGGCGATCAGGATGACGCCCACCTGGGGGTCGAACCCGTCCATTTCCACCAGCAATTGGTTGAGGGTCTGCTCGCGCTCGTCATGGCCGCCCATGGTGCCTATGCCGCGGGCTTTGCCCAGGGCGTCCAGCTCGTCGATGAAGATGATGCAGGGCGCCTTGGCCTTGGCCTGGGTGAACAGGTCCCGCACCCTGGCGGCGCCGAGGCCGACGAACATCTCTACAAACTCCGAGCCGCTCATGCTGAAGAAGGGCACCCCGCTCTCGCCGGCCACGGCCTTGGCGAGCAGGGTCTTGCCGGTGCCCGGGGGACCCACCAAAAGCACCCCGCGTGGCATCTGGCCGCCGATCGCCGTGAACCGGCCCGGTTCCTTGAGGAATTCGATGACCTCTTTGAGCTCCTGCTTGGACTCCTCTACGCCGGCCACGTCGTCGAAGCGCACCCCCACCTCGTCCTGCATGTAGATCTTGGCCTTGTTCTTGCCGAGCGACATGAACCCCGGCTGCTGGCCCTGCATGCGCTTCATCATGAAATACCAGATGCCGACGAACAGGAAGATCGGGATCACCCAGGAGAGCAGGTCGCGCGCGAAGGTCGACTCCACTTCCCCCTTGAACTTGACGTCGTGGCCGCTCAGCAGCCCGGATATCTCCGGGTCAACCCGCACCGTCCGGAACAACTCACCCTGGTCGCTGCTGGCCCGGCTGTCCTTCATGCGACCCTGGATCATGTTGGAGGTGATGGCCACTTCGGTCACCCGGTTCTCGTTCAGGGCTTTCAGAAATTCGCTGTAAGCAATGGTCTTAACCGAAAAAGCTGAGAAAAGCGCGTTTTGGATGATCAACACCACCCATATGCCCAACAGGACATACCACATGGAAAACTTATGGTGTTTCTCCATCTGTCCTCCTTTTGGCCCGGCGAGGTTGGGGGGCAGGCAATCGGTCTTTCGCCCCGCAAAATTGTTACGTTAAGACAGTAAAATAAGCAAATAAAATTCATGCGCAACGGCGAGGACACATTCGGTTCCAGCTAATGCGCAAAAACCTCCCTTGGCCGCACAGCCGGCCTCCGGGGCCTTGGAATTTTTCTCAAGTTTCGGGCAGGAGTTGCGATAGTTTTAGTTAGGAACGCTTATTTCCCTCGAGAAGCGAAGGGAAAGGGGAGGCCAGTATGGTCAGTGGGACGGTGGTCAATTTCTGCCGGTCCGAGCACATTTCCTTCTGCACGGCGGCAAGCCCAAGAGAGCAGCCCGGCTGCAGTTTTTTCGAGAGATCCCGCAGCGCCGAGCGGTGCATGTATTTTATCTTCGATGAATACTGCGACTGCCTGAAGGCCCAGCTCAATTCAAAAAACAACCCATGAAACGACCCGCAGCTCCGCCGACTCACGTCTACGGGAACGGGTCAAGGGGTTTTGCTTTCTCGGCAGCGACCGGTTGATCAGAAATGCCCGGATGCAAGGCGCGCAAAATCCCGAGGAACGAGGCGCAGTGCAGTACGTCGCAGCGACGAGGGGTGAGCGTAGCGCCGCAGATGGGCGATTGATATCAACCGGTCATGGGTTGGCGAACTTCTTGGCCAGGTCGTTGTCGATCACGTAAATGCAAACATCCTTGGCACCCTGTTCGCTGTAACGGTACTTCTTGCCGAGATTGGCGATGAGGTAGCTGACGTCCTCCCGGATTTTCTTGTCGTAGGTCTTGAACCCATCCTCGTTGAACTCTTTGATGGCCCGTCGGAAATTCTCGTTTTCCAACAGTGGGTCGAGAACCTTCTCCTTCAAGTTGTAGATGTACCGCTCGCGCAGGTCCCGGAAGACCCCGGTCTGGCCGATGGTAAGCCCCTCCACCATGATTTCCTGGGTCAGGGTGCGGGAGGTGTACTCGCGCTGGGTTTCCTTGCGGAATTCGAGGCGCTGGAATCGGGTCGCGGCCGTCCCCAGCAATCGGTATTCGATCCCGCTCAAAAACTCTTCGCTGATCTCAAGCCGCTCTTCGGTGTAGGTGCAGACGACGGTGGTGTCGATCTCGAAATTGATCGCGAACAGGTAGTTCTGGATGTCCCGCGCGATCTGCTCCTCGTTGTAATAGTAGAGGGATTCCTTCACCTCCTGGAGCACGGTGTAATCGTACATCCGCAGCAGCGAATCCAGGAAACCCTGCGGGATCAGGTCCCGCACGTCCTTGTGGACTTTGGTGAAGAACTTGCAGAGGTCCGACATGTTGATCCGCTTGTCGTCCTTGGCATAGGTCGAGAAAAACTCGTTGAAGATCTTGATCGAATCCCGGCCGGAGATGCCGAAGTCGCCTTCGGTTTCCGAGTCGGCGATGATGCGTCGACGACGCTTCGCGTTCAGCCGCTTGCGGTCCTCCTCCGCCAACCACTTGGGAATGTAGCCGGTGTAGATCTCCATCTTGAGCAGCTGCAGGTTTTCGTCGCAATAGAGCCTGTATTTCTCCGGGGTCCCGATCCATTCCAGCATGGCTTCGGAGCGCCGCTTCAATCTCGAGGAGATGATGACCCGGGCGAAGTTGTGGAGCACCCGCGGCAGGAAGCGCTCGTCGATGTGCTGCCCGAAAACCTTGCGGTAGATTTCCACCTCCGTGCTGAGGTCCATGACGTAGGGGATGTTGATGTACTCCACGCGGTCCAGGAAGCTCTGAAACCCCTCGATGTTCTTCTGGTCTTCCGGATTCATGACCGCCAGCAGCAGGGAGTTGACGTTTTCCTCGATGTCTTCGACCTTGTGGATGCCCTCGCTGATGATGTTGTGCAGCTCGATCAGCCGCTCGGCGTTGTGGGATTTCACGTCCATCAAGGCGTAGATGCCGTTGTTGGTCTTGGCGTACTGGGAAAACAGGTATTTGACCGCCTGACTGTCCCTCAACACCCGGTTGATCTGCTTCTGAACGAATGGGTTGCCCATGGCCTGCTGCCGCAAGGGCTTGTCGCCGGGGCTGAAAACGCTTATCCCCTCGCCCAATCGCCGATTGAAGCGGTAGGGACGGGCGTAGAGGCACTCGAGGACTTTCTGCGGGTGTTTCAGCCGATAGAGCAACGCATCGTAGAGCGAGCTGCAAATGGTGCAGGGGTGGTCCTTGAAGACCCACTCGTACTCCTTCTCGGTCGCCAACTCGTATTTGAACTGATCGTTTTTGAACAGATCGTCGAAAAACGTCCGGCGGTGAGCCTTGGGGATCATCAGCAGAGGGTTGTCGTGGCTCGGGCAGGCTATTTCAACAATGTTGCCGTCGACCAGCGCCGACTCCTCGACGAGTTCAGCGGCGCGGCGGTTGCCCTCCCACCCCGCACCCGCATCGGCATCGGCATTGCCGTGTTCGATGCTCTCGATCAGCCGTGACAGCCGTTCAATCACCGGATGCCCCTCGGTGTCGTCCGCGGCCGCGAATTTGCGGCGATCGAAGCGCCAGACGGCCTCATAGCGCAAACCGGCTTCGGTGCCGGTGTAGGCTTCAAATTTGCGCAGCAGGTTGTTCAGGAAGGTGCTCTTGCCGCAACCCGGTGGGCCGCGGAAGAGGTAAATCTTGTTCTGTTGGGCGCCCCGCTTCATCGATTCCACCAAGGCCACCAGGCGGTTGGCAAAAATGCGGTCGGCAAAGAAGGGGTGGTCGACGTCTTGAACGAACAGCCGGTTGCAGTCGTAATAGGCGTAGTGAATCGACTCCGGGTCGTCCGGGTATTCGTCGACGCCCTCGCCGACGTAAGACTTCACCATGTCGTGAAAGACCTGAAATATGTTGCGCATCACCACGGCCGGACGGGTCACAAGCTCCTTCAGGAAATCACCGAAGGGGATGGGAAGCCGCTGCTCCAGTGTGCCCACGACGCGGTTGAGGTTGTGCAATGCCTCCGTCACGGTGACGGCGGCGGCATCCGGCGCATCAAAGGTCTGGTTCCTCGGTGGGTCCAACGGCATCAGAGAACGTCCCGTGTGAGTTTTCGGTCCTGCATGGTGTAACGCACCCGCTGCCACTTCAACTCCTGCTCCCGGCGCTCCTCGCTGAGGGGCATGTGCATGCCGGGGAGACCCGACGGCGGGCCGGCGAGCTCCGAACGCACGGCCTCGCTCGTTTCCAGCTGGACGGGCCGGCCCCAGAGAAATTCGATGCCGAGCAGCGTATTGGCGATGAATTCCCGCACCAGCGGTCGGCCCTCGAAGCGGTGGACCAGGTAAAGGGAGCCGTTGCCGGTTTTCTCCCGGTCGATGTCGATTGCCGGCGGGTGGTAGAGCATCCCGAGCAGCATGGCGCGGTAGCCATCCACCGACCGGCTCTTGACATAGATCTCCCACACCCCTCGGGCCTGGTTCAGGCGTCGACCGGCCACAAACAGTCGGAAACGGTCCACGAAGTCCTGCTCGACGAACGTGTTGATGAAAAGGAAATCGTTCAGGTTCTCCCGGACCTTAAAAAGAAAATCGCGGCGGTCGCCCTTCGGCCGGTCGTAGCGTTCGCGCTCCCAACGGTCGGTCAGCCTGCGGAACTCAATGGAATACTTCCCTTTTCCGGCCAACTCTTCAATGTGCTGGAACAGCCGCATGCCGAGCGCATAGGGGTTGAGCCCCACCCGGGGCATGGCGGTGACCCCGGCATGGACCCGCGCGAAATCCACCTCATGGCCGGAGATCCGGTCGTCCTGCAGGAAGAGCGCCTCGTGCCAGTAGCTGGCCCAGCCCTCGTTCATGATCTTGGTGCGAATTTGGGGCTGAAAGAAGAGTGAGGTCTTGCGCACCACCTCGACGACGGGCTTCATCCACCGGTTTTGTTCTTTGGTGAGAAACTCGGAGTGCTCGAGGATGAACTGCATCAGGTCCTGGCGGCGCTCGGCCTTCGCCTCGAGGCTTTTTTTGTAGAACGAGTCGAACTCGGGGTGCTTTCGGAAAACCTCGGCAAAGAACGCCTGCTCCCCGTGTTCGGGGGACTCCCGCAGGCAGGCGTTGTAACGCTCGATTTCCTTGATGTATTTGCCGGTTTTAACCTTGCGGACATTCTGCAGGAAGTGGTCGAAATAGTAGTCCAGCATCCGGGCGCGGGGGGGCTCCGGCGGGCGGCTCAGCCGGGACAGTTCGGAGTGGAACCCCACCAGGTTGTCGACGCCCCGGGCAAATTCGATGACGTAGTCCACCCACCGGCCGTTCTCGGACCGCAGCTGGGCGATCATGCGCTTGTCCGACAGGGCCTGGCCGGTGAAGTCGTAGTCCCAGGTGTGCCGGAAGTAGAGATTGTTCTGGAAAAAGTCGATGTGGGCCAGCACGTGGTAAAAGATCATCACGTTCAGCCAGTCCGGGTTGTTGTCGTTGTAATAGGAGATGGCCGGACGGGTGTTGATGACGGTCTCGTATGGGTTGCTGGGGTAGAGCTCGTAGCGGCCCTTCTCCTTCAAGACCTCCACGTCGTGGACCCAGTAGTCGTAGAGGGTGGGGATCATCAGCTTGGGGGTCAGCTCGAGGAGGTCGCGGTTGGTGACGATGTACTCGAGGGTCTCCTCCTCGAAGCGCAGGCCGGCCGCGGCCGCGCGCTCCTTGCAGCCCTCCATGATTCTTTTCGTATGCTGACTGATCAGTTCCATGATCCTAATCGGCGATCAGTTTCTTGATCCCTTCGATCAGGCGCGGCTCGTCCGCGTCCTCGCGCATGACGTCCATGCGCAGCAGTTTGGCCTTTTCCTCCAGCAGCCTGGAGCCGCGGACGTATTTTTCGACCTCGGTGCGCTGCTCCTCGTCCCGGGCGTGCTGAGCGATGGTAATCCCCACACGATTGGCGTAGGCGAGCATCCGGCGCAGCTGCGGAAGGCTCTCGCTGCCGTCGTGGTCCCAGTCGTCTCCGTCGGTCCCGTGAAAGACATAAATGTTGTAGTCCCGCGTCAGGTTTTCGCGCTCGACGATCTCGTTCACAAGGGTGTAGGCCGAGGACACCTGAGTGCCTCCGGCCACCTTGGAGTTGTAATAGGTGTAAAAGTCCGGGACCTCCTTGGCCTGGGTGTCGTGCAGGATGAAGCGGGTCTCCACTTGCATGGCGTATTGATACATCAGCCAACTGTAGATCATCACGTGCTGAGCCACCACGAGTACGGTGGACGGGCCCTCCATGGACCCCGAATAGTCCCGGAGGAAGAACACCAGGGCCTGGGACTCGTAGTCCTTTTCCGGCGAGAGCACCCGGTAGACCTTGTCGTCAGGCGCCACCAGAAAGCGGGTCGGGTCGATCCGATTCACATCCGGGATGTTGCCCAGGTGCAGGTTGGTCTCCAGGATCCTGCGCAGGGTCGCCTTCTTGTCGAGCAGCTGCCCGAACCCGCGGTGCCGGTCGGTCAGGTCGTAGGTGTAGCGGGTCAGCGAACGCTTCTTGCCCTTTTCCTTCAGGTTGGGGAGCTGGAACTTCTCGGTCAGGATCCGGCCGAGGTCGTAGGCGTTGGACTCTATTTCGTGGGACCCGCCTTCGCCCTGGCCCGGCCCGGCGGCTCCCGGCTGCTGTTCCTCCCGCACGGGCTGCTCGCCGATGACCTCGCCCTCCTCGCCCTCGCCGGCGCCGCCGTGAGACTGCTCCTCCTCGCTGCGGGAAGAGGTGTCGTGCAGGAGCTTTTCCTCCACGGTGGTCGGCACGATGACCACTTTCTCCTTGCCGCTGCGGCCCGGCTTGATCAGACGGCCGACGTTGATCTTGCGCGGGAACCCGTCCTGCTCCCGCAGCCGGTCGCGCCCGAGCAGTTCGTCGAGCGAACGGATGTTGGCGCTGGCCGAGGACTGCATCGCCGCCAACCGCTGCAGCACATCCAGATCGTGGTAAGCGTAGATATCCCGGCCGAACGCTTCGACGCCGACGCCCCCATTCGCCCTGTCCGTATCGGTGAGGTCGTGAGAGCCGCCCGCCTCAAGCTCGCGCCGGATCATAGCCTCCTGCGCGGCGGTGAGCCCCGCTGCTTTCAGGCGCGCATACACTTTTTCGTCATCGGGAAAAGACATAAGACGTCATTTTTCGTCTTCCTGGGTGCAGAAGTACTCGATGGTCTTCTGCGCGCAGGTGCGGCAGTAGCCGAGCTTGTTCAGCATGGTGCCTATCATGCGATCGTAGAGCTTCTGGTTCTCCTCGTTGGTCCGGTTGGCCAGGGCGCCGATCAGGCTGCCCGCGCCGGCGATGTCGGATTTCAGGCGCACATCGGTGACGGCCTTGACGAGCTCCAGGTTGTCCATGAAATCGTAGTTCGGGTCGATGGAGATCTTCTGCCCGTAAATCTTGCGGATGGAGGTACGGAAAGACTCCCGTTGCTCCTCGGTTTTCAGGCCCAGGCGCTCCTCTACGCTGTTGACGTAGCGCTCGTCGATCTTGAGGGCCTTCAGCTCCCCGGTCTGGGGGTCTTTGTATTTCCACATCTTGTCCGGCCCCAGGTTTTCCGCGTCTATGCCGATGATCATGTTGACGTAGTTCATCACGTCCTTGCGGATGGCGAAGGGCTCGTCCATGTATGCGTTGAACATCTCGGTCATGATGCGTTCGCGGTAGAGGCCTTTGGCGGTCTTGATGTCCTCCAGGTACTTGGCGCGGTCGTTGGCCTCGCTCACGTAGTCGAGCACGATGCGCTCCAGGGCCTTGAACACGTCGTAGGCGAACATGCACTGGCCCTCGTTGGTCTCGGAGCTTTCGATCAAGAGCTGGATGGCGCGGCCGAGGTTGCGCTGGCCCAGGCCCTTCTGGCCGAAGCGGTTGATGATCTCGGGGTCCTGGTTGAGCGTGTCGATGACCTCCGCCAGGGTCTTGATGCTCTTCTCGCCGGCCACTTCCCCGGCGGCGAGTTTCATGGTTTCTACCGGCGTCAGTTTCTCCGAGCGCGGCAGCCGGCTCAGGACCACCCCCACGCACGCGGCGTAGTTGAGATTGGGGTCCTGGTGCAGGCTCTCCTTGGTGAGGGTGGTGCGCGCCTCGCTGCCGACGGCGTAGCCGGTCAGATCCTTCTGCAGCTTGTAGTTGGTGTTGTGCGAGACGTAGCACAGGCGGCAGCGGTCCACGATGGGCGCCTCTTCCTTTTCGGACATGAACCGGTGAAACTCGGAGTTGTTGCTGGTGGCGACGATGAGGGTGTCGATCGGCCACTTGTAGCCGTCGATCTCGATCGAGCGGTTCTGGATGACCCCGAGGTACACCTGAACCAAATCCTTCTTGTTCTTGAAAATTTCGTCGCTGAAATGGATGCCGCCGCCGGCCACCCGGGCCAGCGCGCCGCGCCGCAGATCGAAACGGTAGGGGTTGTTCGTGTCGGTAATGTGCAGCAGGCGCTGAATCGACTCTTCGCCCAGCAGGTCGACGGCCGAGGAAGTGATCTTGTCCTTGGCCGGGTATTTGCCGGTAACGGTGCCGAGGCTTTCGGTGAGCGGCACGGGGATGACTTCCACGAAGGCGAGCATCTTGTCCAAGTCGCCGCCGCAGTGCGAGCGGATGTCGTTCCAGATGTAGCCGCTGCAAGCCCCCAGCGGCCGGTACGCATCGAAGAGCACTTCCGCCTCCCGGTCCGCAAACCCCATCTCCCGCGTCAGGAAAGTCTTGTTGTCGTCCGGCAGCTCGAACAGGTTCATGGCCAGGATCATGGGGTCTTCGTAGGTCTGGGATTCGATGGCGCTGATCCGGCCGTAGGTGCCGAACTGGTCCAGCTGCTTAAATCTGAAGGAGTACTTGCGGTTTTCCTCACGGGAGAGAAAGCTGCGGTAGCGGCCGGATAGGAACTCCACGAAAAACGTCTTGCCGTTGCCCGGCTCCCCCACCAACACAAACGCCATTTCCTTCGAGGACCCGCCTTCCGCCGCGTCCTTCACATAGGACACAAAACTGTTGACTTCTTCGTACATGCCGATGACGTGTTTCGGTCCGGTGCGGAACACCCTGAAATCGTATGTGGTCCTGCCGTTCACGGTGATCTTTTCGATCCCGCCTTCGAAGATCATGCGAGACACTGACTGGAAGGCATTCTCGAAGCGGCGCTGGCCCTTCTTGACCGCCTTGATATGCTGGATCAGAGAATGGGTGCTGGTGGCCATCGGTTGTTCCCTCCATGTGGCGTATCTGTTCTGGTGTCAGCCCTTCACATCATATTCCGCCCCGGCGGTGTGCAGGGGAAACGACTGTTTGTTTACATTTATTTAGGTATATAGAAAGGCTAATCATCGGCGCATCAGGAGGCAATAGGAAGCGGAGCGGGAGCACCGTATTTTGACGGTAGCGAGTCAGTTGAGCATGCTCAGGGCGGCCTCTGTGCGCCGGGAGGCCTTCTTCAACTTAATGAGAAATAAAGATAATTGTTAATTAAAGGCGGCTGGAGCCAGCCTACATGCTTTCAAACAAATGCAAGATCAATACCATTTCAATTCGGATGTCTCGCACCCGATTGAGTATTTGAACCGGGAATCGCTGTCGAGGTTTTTCCAAAAGGCTGCCTTGAATGGAAGCAGCTCTGCGGGATAGCGGCCGTTGACCCAGTTTCGACAGTAGGATAGAAGGATAAAAAGGGAAACTCACATGAGGGTCAATCAAGGGAGGTGCTCATGGAAATGGAGAAAGACTGGATTGCCAACGCCTACGAAGGCATGTCCCGACGCCAGTTCCTGGCGCAGGTGTCCGCCGCCGGTGTGGCCATCGCGGGTTTTGCGATCGCTTCAAAGGCGGTGGCAGGCGAGATCATCAAGACGCCCGTCGACGGGTTGACGGTTGCCGACGGCAAGGTGGCCTCCGGCGGGTTCCAGCTCCCGATTTACGAGGCGCGGCCGCCCGGCCCGGGGAAATACCCGGTCGTGATCGTGATCCCCGAAATATGGGGCATGCACGAGTACATCAAGGACGTCGTGCGGCGCTTTGCCAGGCGCGGATTCCTCGCCATCACCTTCGAGCCGTACGCCCGCACCGGCGGTGTGCTGCAGATTGAGAACCGCGAGGCACTCATGAAGGTGGTCAATGCGGTACCCGACGCCCAGGTCATGGGAGATCTCAACGCCATTGTCGCCTACGTGAAGAAGCTTCCGACCGCGGGGGCCGACCGGATCGGGGTGACGGGATTCTGCCGCGGGGGGCTCTACACCCTGCTTTTCGCGGCCCTGAACCCCGACGTGAAAGCCGCCGCGGCCTGGTACGGCCAGATCAAGCCCGCAAAGACAGCGGGCATCCGGACGGTCGGGCCGCTCGACGTGGCCGCTCAGATCAAGGCGCCCGTGCTGGGGCTTTACGGCGGAGCGGACCAGGGCATCCCGGTTTCCGATGTCAAGGAGATGGAGGCCGCCCTCAAGGCGGCCGGCAAGACCGCCGATTTCGTGATCTATGAGGATTCGCCCCACGCCTTCCACGCGGACTACCGGCCCAGCTACCGCGAAAATTCCGCGGTAGACGCCTGGGCGCGCTGCCTGACGTGGTTCAACACGTATCTTAAAGCCTGATAGCTTTGCACGTGGAATGCCCCCTTCGCCCCCTTACATCAACGGGGCGAAGGGGGGTTAGCGAGCGGCTTCGACTGCAGCCTGCCCAGGCAGAGATAGTTGACCTCAAGAAATTCGTCGATCCCGTATTTCCCGCTTT
>Ga0210103_1000069_pt1 | contig 17087 bp, 13 predicted proteins | sample RushSE_CattailNL_6_FD_185564 | JGI IMG/M metagenome (GOLD analysis project Ga0210103, IMG submission 185564) | Wetland microbial communities from San Francisco Bay, California, USA, that impact long-term carbon sequestration - RushSE_CattailNLA_D2... | ecosystem: Environmental > Aquatic > Marine... | reverse complement strand
GTTCTCTTCCACCTCTTCTGGAAAGTCAATCCCGGCCTCGATCCGGGAAAGCAAATCCAAGCAAACACCTCGAAGGCTCAAAATCTCCTGCCGCAGGGCCCCGCTCAGCTGGGCGGTGAAAATTTCAAGAGCGCGGGCGCTGCGCGCATTGATAAGATCGATAACGGCTTCGGCCTGGGTCAAATCGATACGGCCGTTTAGAAAAGCCCTGCGCGTAAATTCGCCGGGTTCGGCCAGTCGGGCGCCGTGACGCAAGACTGTTTCCAGAATGGCCCGAACCGCAGCCGGCGATCCGTGGGAGTTGATCTCGACGACATCTTCGCATGTGTAGGAATGCGGGGCTCTCATAACTGAAAGCAGAACTTGATCTAAAATGACGCCGCTGGCAGGATCAATGATGTGACCGAGATGCAAACGGTGAGATTGGAACTCAACCGGAGCCGCTGCACCCAGCGGGGCACGGGAAGGGCCTTGAAAAAGGGCTGAGGCAATGGCGATCGACCGGGGTCCGGATATTTTGATGATGCTGATGCCGCCGGTTCCGGCCGGCGTGGCTATGGCGGCTATCGTGGAGTCGTCCATGGAACCTGCAGCTGCCCTGCATGGCAAGCAGGGCAGCTTTGATCAGCGGTCATAAACCGGAAAGAAAAAAACACGCCTCTGCTTTCGGCTGGTGCCGCTTTGCTGAGCGGACCGGCATCAGCCGAATTTCTTTTGGGTGTAGTACTGCTGCCCAATCGAAAGTAGGTTGTTGACCAGCCAGTAAAGCACCAGTCCGGATGAGAAATTGATGAAAATGAAGGTGAACACAACCGGCATCAGCATCATCATCTTGGCTTGGGAAGGATCTCCGGTTGCGGGGGTCATCTTTTGCTGCCAGAGCATGGTCGCGCCCATGATCAAAGTGAGCACGGGGATCCCGTAAGGCGCCTCCATGAAGGGAATCGCGAAGTCAAAATGCCCCAACCGGTCCGGCGCCGACAGGTCGTTGATCCAGCCTACAAAAGGCGCATGCCGCAATTCGATCGCCTGGTCGAGCATGCGGTACAAGGCGAAAAAAACCGGGATCTGGACCACCATGGGCAGACAGCCCCCCAGCGGGTTGACGCCGTAGGTGCGATGCAGCCGCATGACTTCCTCGTTCATCTTCTTCTTGTCGTCTTTGTACTTGTCCCGGATCTCTTTGATCAGCGGCTGCAGTTTCTTCATCTGGTTCATTGACTTGTAGCTTTTGGTTCCCAAAGGCCATAGAAGAATTTTGCTGAGAATCGTCAGAATGATGATGGCCACACCGTAGTTCGGAATGATGTTGTAAAGGTAGTTCATCAGCCAAAGGCAGGGTTTGGCCAGAATGTCAAAATAACCGAAATCGATGATGCGCTCCAATTCGTGGCCGGCCTGTTTGACCGCTCCCACGCTTCTGGGCCCGAAAAACACCAAAAAATCGAGCTTCAACTGGCTACCCGGGTCAATTGTGTGCTCCGGTTCGACATATTGAACCTCCACCCCGTTGTTCGGGAGAACTGAAAGTCGAGCGGTCGCCGGCTGCTCCTTCAGCGGGATGACGCTGGTCATGAAATAACTGCTTTCCAAGGCCACCCACTTAATGTTTCCGGTCAGGCTGTTTTTCTTGGCGATTTCATCGATGGGAACATTTTCAAGGGAACGATCGACCAGCACGGCGGGACCCTGGGACCCGTACTGGCTCTTTTTCCCGTGAAATTCGTTCCGTAAGGCAACAAAAAGGCTATCCTTGAGCGGTTGTCCGGAGCCGTTGGTCAGCCGCACCTCAAAATCCATGACGTAGGAATCAGCTGAAAAACGGTAAACTTTCTCGATCTGAAGCCCGTTATCAGCAACGAAACTAAAAACGACCTCGCGTGATCCATCGGTCAGGCTCAAATGGTCGCCGCTCAAGTTAGTCTGGTAAAGCGCATTTTCGAGGACGCCGTTCCCCTTGCTCGCCAACCCGACCAGCAGCCCGTCGACGCTGCCGTTTTCGGGGAAAAGGTTCATCAAGGGCGAGTCATCAGAGGCCGTCGCGCGATATTTCTTCAGAACGAAACTGGTTATGCCGGCGCCTTTCTCGGAAAGCACCGCCTTGTAGAGCGGTGTTTCGACCGTAATCTGCCGGGCGGGGCGGTCTAACTTGACCGCAGGGGCAACGCTGGGTGCCGCGGTCTTGGAATCGGGAGATGGTGTTGCCGAAGCCGCCGGTGCTTTCTTTTCTTCCTTAAGCGCCTCCTGCTGCAGCTGCGGAATCGGCTTTTGTTTGGACTCCTGGCCAAAGAACACATTCCACAGCATGAATACAAGAAAAGAGAGAACAAGCGCTATAAGCAACCGCATCTGGTCCATGTCGATCTCCTAAAAAACTTTTCGATATCGATGATTAGAGCTTTTCTGGGGCCACTGAAGCCTGGCAACGGTCCACCGGGGTTATTGATACCTCGGGCTCAGGGAACCGGGTCAACGCCTCCGGCATGAAACGGATGGCAACGCAGCAGCCGTTTGAGCGCATGGAGTGAGCCCCTGGCCGGTCCGTGACGCAAAATGGCTTGGCGGGCGTATTCCGAACAGGAGGGATAGAACCGGCACGAAGGCCCTAAAAGCGGAGACAGGCCGATCTGATAAATACGAATTGCAGTTGTCAATATGTGTTTCAACGACTGGTTAGCTTTCAAGCTGCCTCGATAGCCTCGTGAAAATATCTTCAAGCGCCAGGAAAATGACCGCGTTGGTCTGCTCGGCGGCGCCTTTGCGCGCAATGAGGTTGATGTCCCAACTGCCTTTGATTCGCTGCCGGTTTCTGCGAAAAAATTCCCTTGCCAACCGTTTGATGCGATTGCGTTGGACAGCCTCTCCAACCTTGCGACTGGCAGTTACCCCCAGTCGAGACCTTTCGCTGCGACTCGGAGCCACCACTGCGATGAAAAACTCCCCGCGAATCGCCCGTCCGGAATTAGACAAGCCGACAAATTCGGAACGCTTCAGGATCCTATCGGCTTTCTTCAGAAAAAAGCGCAACGGCGTCGCAACCTCGGGCTGTCAGTTAACCTGCCGCATTCAAAGATCGAGCGGCATCAACCGGCCAGGCGGACGCGCCCCTTGGCCCGGCGACGGTTCAACACCCGGCGGCCGCCCTTGGTGGACATGCGTTTTCGAAACCCATGATTGCGTACACGCCTAAGTCTGCTGGGCTGAAACGGTCTTTTCATGATTGTCTGTCCTTTTTATTTGATGCGACGGTCCCGCTGGCCCTCATCGCAGCGATCACAAACACAACCACTCCATAAAAAACCGTATCCCCGGCGACCACGGGCAGGACCGCCGAAAATGGGGTTGATTATGAAGTCGTCAAATAAAAACCTTTGGAATTAATCACATTAGTCGGTGGCTGTCAAGAAGAATAACAGGAGAAGGCGGGGCCACAGTGAAAGAAGGTTGGCTGGATGGGGTCTAATTATCCTGAATCTCGAAAATTTCGAACTGCTCCATGTGAAACTGGGGTTCCGGGTAAATTACGATCTGTTTTGCCAAGCAACGCTCCAAGCTGCCGATCAGATGGTTTTCCTCCCGATGCAGGAACTCAGCCACTTGAGGATTGGCTCGGATGGCCACCCGTTGGCCCATTACATCCCGGGAACTGCGCAGGATCTCGCGGTAGACATGGTAGCAGACCGACTGCCGGGAGACGATATAGCCCTCGCCGTCACAGTAGAAACAGGGCTCGCACAAAATGCGGGTCAAAGGCTCCCGGGTGCGCTTGCGGGTCATCTGGATCAGGCCCATTTCCGACATGGGCAGGACGTGCGTTTTGACCTTGTCGCGCTTTAAAGCTTCCCTGAAGGCGCTGACCACCCGTTCTTGGTTGGATTTCTTTTCCATGTCGATGAAATCCATAATGATGATGCCGCCGATGTCCCGCAAGCGGATCTGGTAAGCGATTTCCTTGACCGCTTCGAGGTTGGTCTTAAGAATGGTTTCCTCCAGGTTGTGCTTGCCGACATAACGACCGGTGTTGACATCGATGGCGGTGAGGGCTTCGGTGTGCTCGATGAGGATGTAGCCGCCGGATTTCAGCCAGACCTTGCGCTTCAGGGCCCTGGAGATGTCGCCTTCCAGGTTGTAGGCATCGAAGACCGGCTCGGCGCTATCATAAAGGATAACGTTTTCTTTCAGGCTCGGCATGTAGGTGTCCAAAAAGGAGAGCACGGCGTCATAAGTGGGTTTCGAGTCGATCACCAGTTTTTCGACTTCGTGGATCAGCAGGTCCCGCACCGCCCGCAGGCTGATGGAAAGATCCTGGTAAATCATGGAGGGTGTTGTAGCCGTTTCGAACTTGAGCTGGATGTTCTCCCACAGGTTGTTGAGAAAGCCTATCTCATAAACGATCTTCTCTTCGGTTTCGCCTTCAGCCGCCGTGCGGATGATGTAGCCGGAATTGTCTTTGCGCCGTTCATGCACCAGTTGTTTGAGCCTGGACCGCTCGGCCTCGTCTTCGATCCGCCTGGAGACTCCGATGTGGCTCGAGGAGGGCATCAACACCAGAAAACGCCCGGGAATGGAAATGTGGGATGAAATGCGAGCCCCTTTGGTGCCGATGGGGGACTTGGCCACTTGGACCAGCACTTGCTGCCCCTCCACCAGCAGTTCCTCGATCAGAAAGTCGTGTTTTGGGGACGGAAAAGGGACCTCTTCTTCCTCCGGCCGGCCTTCACCCTCTTCGGCCCCGAGCGTAAAAAAACGCTCTATATCTTTGAAATTATTTTGATATACATCATCGACGTAGATGAACGCAGCCTGGTTCAAACCAATGTCGACAAAGGCCGCCTGCATGCCGGGCAACACCCGGAGGACCCTGCCCTTGTAGATGTTGCCCGCTATGTCGGAGTCGTCTCCGCGGTCCACGTGGAGTTCGACGATGGTGCCGTCCTCCAGCAAGGCAACCCGCGTTTCATGCTCGTTGACGTTGATGATGAGCTGTTTATACATGGGATGAAATCCCCCAGGTCAAGATGGCCGAAAGCATATAAAACAATGTAATTCCAGAGCACTATAGGCGGTTTCTGAGTTTCCGGAACCGAATGTGTTGCAGGTCCTCAGCGGAAAACCCGAACACCTGTTTGAGCAGCACGGTCGGCCTCACGCTCTTTCCGGGCTCGCTGCACAGGGTGATGTCCACGCATGCAGGGTCCGCCATGCGAACCTCTTTTAGAATATCCTTTAAAGCAATCTTTTTCAACTTCCCTTTGTGCGAAGAAATCTCAAGCTCCTGGCCGGGATCGTATTTATCAAAGGAACCACCGAAGGAATCCGCAAGAGACGGTCCAGGGCAAATCCGAAACGTGCTGCACGCCGGCAGAGGTTCGATGCTCTCGCTGCAACCCTGAATGCGCAAGCCCTCCGGCAGCTGCGGGTTCAGTCCTTCCAGCAGTTCGGACGCGGACACCCCGCAGGGAACCGTGATCACCATGCGCTCGTCATCGCTCTCGAAACCGGTGGGAAGCGGGTTGTCGAAAGCCACCCGGGGTTTGGGGTGGAAGCCCTCCGAGAATTTCACGGGTATGCACGCGCGCCGCAAGGCCCGGAGGAAGATGTTGACCAGCTCCAGGTGGCCGAAAAACCGCGCCGGGCCTGTTTTCGAATAATGAGCCTGGATTTTCTTGTAGGCCATGGGGGCCTCCGCGTTCGCAAGGCTTACCTGCTGGATGCTAGTGGCGCTATGCAACCGGGGTTGAATACGTTTGAAGTCACAGCTGCCGCAGGCATTGCATTCACCCTCGCGACAGTCGCCGGTCGCGGCCCCTTCCAGTGCCTTCTGCCACTCGGCCGTGAGAAACTCCTTGGATACCAGCGAATCTATGTGATCCCATGGAAGCGGCTCGTTCAAATCCCGATGGCGCGTGGTGTAAAATCCCGGGTCGATCCCCGTTTCGGAAAAAGCCTCCAGCCAGGCACCGAGCTTAAGCTGGTCGCCCCAGCCGTCGAAGCGGCATCCCCGCCGGTGCGCGGCCCGCAGGACACGTCCCAGCCTGCGGTCGCCGCGCGCCCAGACGCCTTCCAGCATGCTCATCTCGGGGTTTTGCCACTTGACATCGAGCCCGGGCACGGCGAGCTGCTTCTGAACCCAGCCGATTTTTGCCCGCGCTTCGTCCAGTCCCAACTGGGAGACCCATTGAAACGGGGTGTGGGGCTTGGGGATGAAGCCGGCGACGCTGACGTTGATCTGGCCGCGGCGGCCGGCCGGGCCTCTCAACGCCCGCAGTTTCTGCACCAGCGCTACCAGCGCCTCGAGATCCTCCCCGGTTTCGGTGGGCAGGCCGATCATGAAGTAGAGCTTGATGAGCCTCCAGCCCGCTTGAAATGCATCCCGGACGGTTTCGAGGATGTCCGCCTCGCTGATGTTCTTGTTGATCACATCCCGCAGCCGCTGGCTGCCGGCCTCCGGCGCGATGGTGAAGCCGGTTTTGCGCACCTTCTTGATCAGTTCCATCAGTTCCGGCGTCAGGGTGCCGGCTCTGAGCGAGGGCAGCGAAACCGCCACCCGTTGGTCCGCAAAACGCCCCATCAGGCGCTGCAGCAGGGGCACGATGCAACCGTAGTCCCCGGTACTGAGCGACAGGAGCGACAGGTCCTCGTATCCGGTGGCGGCCAGGGATTCCAGCGCCAGGTCAAACAGCTTTTCGGGTGCGCGCTCTCTCACCGGCCGGTAGAGCATGCCCGCCTGACAGAAACGGCAGCCGCGCGTGCAGCCCCGCGAGATTTCCAGCCGCAGCCGGTCGTGCACGGGTTTCCCGAAAGGGATCACCGGCCGGTCGGGAAACGGTGCCGCATCGAGGTCGGCGACGACGGCGCGCTTGACGTTGGAATAGTCCTTGAAGCGCGGGACAACCGTCTGCAGCCCGGAGGCGTCGTAGCTCGGCTCGAAAAACGACGGTACGTAAACCCCTTCCAGCCCGGACCAGCGCTTGAGCAGGCTCTGCCGGTCGGCAGCGCCGGATTCCTTCCATTCAAGCCAGGTGCGGGCCATCTCGACCATCACCTCTTCCCCGTCCCCCACAACCATGGCATCAAAGAAATCGGCTATCGGCTCAGGGTTGCAGGTGCAGGGCCCGCCGGCAATGACAAACGGATGGCAAGAATCCCGCTCGGCGGCCAGCCATGGAATGCCGCCGAGCTCCAGCATGGTGAGCACGTTGGTGTAGTTCAGTTCGTAGAGCAGACTGAAGCCGACGATGTCGAAGCGTTCAAGCGGCGTGTGCGATTCCAGGGAAAAGAGCAGGCCCCCCGTCTGCCGCAGATGGGCTTCCATGTCCAGCGCCGGAGCAAAGACCCTCTCGGCGGCGATCTCAGGCCGGCGGTTGAGAATGTGATAAAGAATTTGCAGCCCGAAATGGGAAGTGCCGATTTCATACAGGTCGGGAAATGCCAGGGCCACGCGCAGTTTGACCCTGTTCGGGTCTTTGCGCACCGCATTGATCTCCGAGCCCAGGTAGCGGCTCGGCTTTTCGATTGTGGTCAGGAAATCCAAATGTTTTTCCATATCGTGTGGCTAAAGTTGCCGATACGGCCTTTGACTTGTATAAGCAAAAAATCTTGCTTATAGATAGCGGTAAATTCCACGGTCGAAAAAAACGTAGCCTCACCGGCCGGATCAAATAAAAATTTATTTATATAGCTTAATTAAATGAAAAAGCCAATTTTAAAAGCGCGCGACCATAGCATCCTGCTTCGCCGCATCTGCGGCCTATTGATTTCCATTTCCATCTATTTGCTGCTGCACCCCCAAGTGGGTGCAGCAGCAACGGACAGCCTGCGGGAAAGCGCCGTGGTCAGAGCGGTGCGCAAGGTGAGCCCGGCCGTTGTCAACATCAGCACCGCCTACGAGACCCGTGCCCGCGCCAACCCCTTTGCGGGGTTCGGCAGCCCGTTTTTCGACGAATTCTTCAAGGACTTCTTGGACCCGCGTCTGGAGCGGCGCCGGGAGCACACAAGCCTGGGCTCGGGGGTCATCATCGACGGCGAGCGGGGCCTCATCCTGACCAACGCCCACGTCATCCAAAGATCAGGAACCATCAAGGTGGTGCTGCAGGATGAGCGTGAGTACGAGGCCCGGATCATCGGGGCCGACCCCGACTCGGACCTGGCCGTGCTCAAGATCGATACAAGGGAAAAGCTCCCGTCGATTGCCATGGGAAACAGCGACGATCTCATGATCGGCGAGACGGTGATTGCCATCGGCAACCCGTTCGGTTTTTCACACACGGTGACCACCGGTGTGATCAGCGCCCTCAACCGCAGCATCCGCACCGACGAGCGTGTGTTCCAGGATTTCATCCAGATCGATGCCTCGATCAATCCCGGCAACAGCGGCGGCCCGCTGCTCAACATCAACGGCGAGCTGATCGGGATCAACACCGCCATTTATGCCAAGGCCCAGGGCATCGGCTTTGCCATCCCCATCGGCAAGGCCAAGCGAACCGTCGCAGACCTGATCCAATACGGCGAAGTGAAACAGGCCTGGACCGGGCTGGTCGTCCAGGAAATGGACGAAAAAATCACCCAATACCTGAAATATCCCGGACGCAAGGGCGTGATGGTCAAGGCTATCGAGCCCGAAAGCCCGGCGCAGCGGGCCGGGCTGCGCGAAGGCGACGTCCTGCTGGCGATGGGAAACCGCAAGATCGCCGGGCTTGACGACTACCTGTCCGCCTCCAAGTCCGCAGCCGCCGGCGAACGGCTCGAGATCCAGGTATGGCGCGGCGGCCGAACCCAGACGGTGTCTGTCAAAACCAGCGAGTTTCCCATCGAGCGCGCCGATCAACTGGCTTGGAGCCTGCTGGGAATCAAAGTGGAGGACTTGACGCCGAAAAACCGGAAAGATTTCCGCATCGCGGTCAGGGAAGGCGTGTTGATCACGGAGGTCCGATCCGGCTCGCAACTGGCGCGGATAGGCCTCCGCGCGGGGGATGTGCTCCGCCAGATCGACGAAGCCGGCATCGCCAGCCACGATGAGTTTCGCAAGGTCGTCGTCAAGGTCAGGCAGAAACCCTCTCTGGTCCTCATGATCCAACGCGGGGAACAGGGCTATTATGTGACGGTCAGCCCCTGAGCAGAGTTCTCAACGAGCTTTTCAACCGTGAGTCGGCGTTTTCCCTCCCGATTTCCATGTTGACAAAAATGCCGAATACCTATTAACTGCCGCTATCAATCCGTTACACCCACCATCAGGAGACTCTATGAAAATCGCGGTTCTGGGCGGCCTGGGCATGCAGGGCAAGGCCGCGCTTATCGACTTGGCGCGCAGCGGCCGGGTGCGCGAAATCATCTGTGCGGATGTCAGCCTGAAAGACTGGGACAGGCTCGCAGCCATCGCCGATGTTTCCAAGATCAAGCCGGCCCAGGTGGACGGCTCCTCCAAAAAGGCCCTGCTGGCCCTTTTCAAACAGGGGTTTGACGCCGCCATCGATCTCCTGCCGCTGGCTTTCATGGCCAATGCCTTCGAGGCGGCCCTGGAAACAAGGGTCCCGCTGGTCAGCACCAACTACGGCAAACCCATCCGACACCTGCACGAACCGGCCAAGGCCGCCGGCGTCAGCCTCATGCCGGAATGCGGCCTTGACCCCGGCATCGATCTCGTCATCTGCGGGCATGCCGTGCGTCAGTTCGACGAGCTGCACGTGCTGAACTCTTATTGCGGCGGCATCCCCGAAAAGAAAGCCTGCACCAACCCTCTCGACTACAAGATCAGCTGGAATTTCGACATGGTGCTGCGCTCCCAGAAGCGGCCCTCGGTTTTCATACGGGACGGCAAAAAACTCGAAGTCCCGGCCGAACAGCAGCACGAAACCGACATGATTCACACGATCCGGTTCCCGGGGCTCGGGGATATGGAGGCGGTGCCGAACGGGGATGCCGTTTTCTACACCGATCTTCTGGGCGTAACCCCCGGCATCCGGGAGGCCGGCCGCTATGCCCTGCGCTGGCCCGGGTGGTGCGCGTTCTGGCGGCCCTTGAAACGCCTGGGGCTTCTTTCAGACGAGCCTGTGCAGGGCCTGGGCTGCGCCGTCACACCCCACCAGTTCATGGTGAAACTCCTGGAACCTCAGCTTCAATATCAGGACGGCGAAAAAGACGTGGTCGCCATGTACAATATTTTTTCGGGAGTTAAAGACGGCCGCCCCAAGACCCTGAAGACCTCGCTTGTCATCGAACGCGACCTGACATCCGGCCTCTACGGCATGAGCCTGGGGGTCGGATTCCCGGCGAGCATCGTCGCCCAGATGATCGCCTCCGGTGAAATCGCCGCAAAAGGCGTTCTCAACCCCGCGCTGGATGTACCCTATGCTCCGTTCATGGCCGCCTTGGCCGAGCGGGGGATCGTCGTTACGGAAGAGCTGCAGTAGGACCCCAATCAACCCCAACGCTAAGGAGGAAAAGATCATGAAACGTGCCAAATGGTTCATCGCGTTTTTGATGGTGGCCGGGTTCGCAACCATGAGCCTTGCGGGCACCCTGGACGAGATCGCCCAGCGGGGCGAGCTGAGGGTGGCGTGCCAGACCCAGGGCCCCCCCTTCAGCTTCATCGACAAGAACGGCAAGCGCGCCGGGAGCTCCATCGAGCTGTGCGAGATGCTGGCCAAGGACATGGGCGTCAAGGTGACCTTCCTGGATTTCGACTGGGACGGCCTCATTCCGGCCCTGCTTTCCAAAAAGGCCGACATCCTGGCGGCCGACATGACCCCCACCATAAAACGTGCGATGAAAATCGGCTTCACCAAGCCCTTCATGTACACCGGCAGCGTCGTCTTCGTAAAAGCCAACAGCCCCATTAAGACCGTTGAGGATGCTAAAAAAGCAGGCTTGAAAGCGGCCGTGCTGCTCGGCTCGACCGGTGAGACGGACGCCAAGAACTCCTTCCCGAAGGCCGAGTTGAAATCCTACAAGGGCGGCGGGCCCCTTCTGATTGATGCCGTTCTGCAGGGCCAGGCGGATTTCGGGGTGAATGACTCCTCTGCGGTGATCGGCCAGATGGCAAATTTCCCGCCAAACAGCATCCGGGTTCTGCCGGACATGCTCTCCAAACTTCCATTGGCTTTCGCGGTGCGCTACGACTCGACAGACCTGCTGGAGCTGGTGAATCTCTTCTTTCTCAATGCAGGACTCGACGGGCGGCTGGAGCAAAACCTGAATTACTGGGTTAACACGCTGGACTGGAAAAAGGACCACTAATGAAACCGCTTGCGGTTTCATGATTTAAATATGAGCCGCCCTTTCAGGCGGCTCATATTTTACAGGCGAAGCGCAATGCTCGAGACCTTTAATTTCAGAGTCATCCTGGAATACATGCCGCTTTTCCTGAGCTGCTTTTTCGCCACGTTGTGGCTCTCAGGTGCCGGCCTGATAGGCTCTTTCGTGATGGGCATAATCGCCTGCGGTATGCGAATCGGCCGATTCAAACTGCTTTCGCGCATCGCTTACGTCTACATCGAGAGCATCCGTTCAACCCCCCTGCTGGTTCAACTTTTTTTCTTTTACTTCGGCCTGCCGTCTCTGGGGCTGCGCATGTCGGAGGCATCCACCGGCATCCTGGCGCTGACTCTGAACAGCGGCGCTTACATGGCGGAGATCATCCGGGCCGGGGTCCAGTCCATCCCCCATGGCCAGGTGGAGGCAGCGGTCTCATCGGGGCTGAACTACTTCCAGCGCATGCGCTGCGTGATCCTGCCCCAAGCCATCGGCGTGACGCTGCCCCCCATGCTGGGACAGGCCATCGTATTGGTGAAGGACTCGGCCCTGCTGTCACTCATTTCCCTGCCGGAACTGACCCGCGCCGGCCAGATCATGACCTCGGAGCGTTTCATGCCGGCCGAGGGCTTCCTGACGTCGGCAGTTTTTTACCTGGTGATTTATTATTTTCTCAAATGGCTGACCCACTGGTCGCAACGCAGGCTGATTTACATGCAAACTTGAGCACAGGGATACAAGGGGCTTAGGGTTCGGGTTAAAAAGCCTGGACAGCTGCCCCTGAACCCGGGAATCCTATTTTAATTATGTGGGGCTTCTACATAGAACAACTCATTCACAGCCTGCCCTTTTTTCTAAAGGGGTTGTGGATGACCATCGCCGTTTCGGGCTTGAGCCTTTTGGCCGGAACCGTTATCGGTTTCATCTGGGGCATCGTTCGCGCCTCTCGCAGCCGGTTTGCCAAGCCCCTGATCGGCGCCTGGGTGGATGTGATCCGCGGCACCCCTTTTCTGGTTCAGATCTTCATCATCTTTTTCCTTTTCCCGGAAATCGGCATCCAGCTGGAGGCTTTCCCGGCGGCCGTGATCGCGCTGACGAACCTGGCCGCCTGCTTCATCTGCGAGATCGTCGCCGCAGGCATCCTGTCGGTTCCATTGGGGCAGAAAGAGGCTGCGACGTCCACGGGGCTGAACTGGTTCCAGCAGCTGCGCTACGTGATCATGCCCCAATCCATGCGGGTGGTCTTGCCGCCGCTCGTCGGCCAGTACGTGCTGCTGATCAAGGACTCTTCCGTGGTTTCGGCGATCGGGGTCAGCGACGTTACGCGCGTGGGGTGGCTCACGGTGCAGCGCATTCCCCAGGGGCTTCTGGTGTTCGGTTTGGTGGCCGTTCTGTATTTTGTGATCTGCTATCCGCTCATCCAACTGTCAAACCGCCTGGAGAAGCGCATGTCGGTGGGCTATACCCGGGGGAAAGAATAGGCCATGATCGAGTTCAAGGATGTCCACAAGTGGTTCGGCGAGCTGCACGTGTTGAAAGGTATCAACCTCAAGGTCGAGTCGGCGGAGGTGCTGGTGGTCTGCGGCCCGTCCGGCTCGGGCAAGAGCACCCTCATCCGCTGCATCAACCGGCTGGAACGCATCCAGAAGGGCGAGCTCATCATCGACACCATGAAGGTCCACGACTCGAAGGCCAACATGACCAAGCTGCGGGCGGAGATCGGGTTCGTTTTCCAGCAGTTCAACCTTTACCCGCATATGACGGCCCTGCAGAACGTGACGCTGGCGCCGATGAAGGTCCGGAAGACCCCTAAAAAAGAGGCCGAGGACCAGGGCCGCTACGTCCTGGAAAAGGTCGGCCTGGCCGACAAGCTGCACCAGTTCCCGGCCCAGCTCTCGGGCGGCCAGCAGCAGCGCGTGGCCATCGCCCGCGGGCTGTGCATGCGGCCGAAGATCATGCTCTTCGACGAGCCCACCTCGGCCCTGGATCCCGAGATGATCAACGAAGTGCTGGAGGTCATGCGCAATCTGGCACGGGAGGGAATGACGATGATCGTGGTCACCCACGAGATGGGCTTCGCGCGCGAGGTGTCCCACCGGGTGGCCTTCATGGACTTCGGGGAGTTGATCGAAATCGCCCCGCCGGGCGAGTTCTTCGCCCACCCCAAGAGCGAACGGACCAAGCTCTTCCTGAGCAAGATCCTGACGCATTAGTCCTTATGGGCCGCAGCCCTTCGCTGATAGTCGAAATGAGCATCAGATCTATTTCAAAAGACCCTCTTCCCTGTTTCGCTATGAGCTCACAGCTGGCAGCTACACGCTTTCCTTCACGTACTCTACCTTGACATACGGCGAGGCCATCAGCCGGCAGAGCGCCGGGTAGCCGAGCCGGAAAGACACCCAGTCCCCCACCCGGGCCGGCGGGTCCATTCTGACCATGAGGTGGTCGCTGGAAGCATCGCGCAACGTCACGCCGGGACATACGGGGAACAGAAACTTGGGATCGGTGTCGATCCTGCCCAACGCCAAAATCGCCTCTCCGGTCTGGCCGGCTTTTACTTCGATCACTTCCGCCTGAAGGACAAACGTGTCGCGCTCAAACCCGGCGATGGTGACGGGGTTGAGAGAGGAGGCGAACCCCAGCAAAATGGCCGTTCCAATGCGCAAGTGGTCGACCCCCGGGTTGGAGCGGCCGTCCACGGAGAAAGTGCGAAAGATATTCGACGACCCCCCGGACAGAACAGCCAGGGGCTTTCCCAGTTCCGCTTCAACCTGCCGGGCCAGGGGGACCAATACCTGCAATCCTTGAAGATGAAGATCGCTGCCGGTCGCCAGGTGGAAATAGGCTCCAAGCCCTTGAAGTTGAATACCCGCAAGCAATCGCAGCTTGCGGCAGGCGGCCGGCACCCTGTCCGGCGGCAGCCCTTCCCGGCCGGTGTGTAGATCGACCATTAGAATCACCCCGTGGATTTTGTGTTGCAGCCGGGCTTCGATGGAAAGGGCCTCCACGATTTCCACATCGGAATTCAGGCTGGCGTCGGCCAGCTCCACGGTGCGAGAGGTGTCGCGTGGGCCTGGAGACCGCAGCAGAGTGATGGGAACCTGAATCCCGGCCGCCCGCAGGCGCGAGATATTGTCAAGCCGCGAATCGGCCAGGCTCTTGATTCCGCCGGCGAGCATGGCCCTGGCCACTTCGGGCATGCCCGCCGCCCCTTTGGTCACTCCCAGCACGTCGACGCCGTGCGCACGGCATATCTCCACTGTCTTGCGGGCATTGTGGGTAATTTTAGCAAGATCGATCCGCAACCGGGGGTTCGACATGGCCTTTTGTCCTAGTTGAGGTTGCACGCCTGGATTCGTATCTATATAGTTTACCAGAAGATCTTCAACTGATAAAGCCCGGATGAATGTCGGGTTGGCCTCAGCGATGAGGTTTCAGACAGATTGAGCGGGCTGTTGAAGGAATTGAAATGGCCGCTGCCATCACCACCGAATTTCACACCATACCCATCATCTATGAGAACGACGACCTGATCGCCGTCGACAAGCCCGAGAAGCTTGCCTCGATTCCCGAACGCAACCGCGATAAAATCTCTCTGCTCAAAATCCTTAACGACAATTTTCAGCGCAAATTTTTCGTCGTCCACCGCTTGGACAAGCAGGTGAGCGGCGTCATCATCTTCGCCAAAAACCCTGAAACCCACCGCCACCTCAATCTCCAGTTCGAACATCGCAAGGTTCACAAGACATATATGGCAGTGGTGCATGGAGCCATTGAAGGGGATTCCGGGGTGATTGAAGCGCCGCTGCGGCGCTTCGGGTCGGGCCGGATGGGGGAGGATCAGACCTGCGGGAAGCCGTGTCGGACAGAATTTTCAGTGGTAGAGCGTATGCCGGGCTACACGCTGGTTCGGGTCAACCCGCTGACCGGCCGCAAGCACCAGCTCCGCGCCCATTTTTTCAATATCGGCCATCCCATCGTGGGCGACACCCTTTACGGGGACAAATCCCTGCAGAAAACCTTCCCGCGCATGATGCTGCACGCTCTAAACATCCGATTCAAATCGGCCGCTGGGGATGAGATCCGGATTGAATCCCTTGCAGGGGAGTCTTTTTGGGGCATGTTGACCCTCTTCCGCAGCAAGACACGACCGGAATAGAGACATACCGGGGGCACCTGCCCTAAAACTCGCCGCCTTCACAGGTGGTCTGCCTTGACGGTTAAATTGCCTGATTTTTGATCATTCCAGCGCCAGCCATCAATGGTCTATCATCTTAACATAAATACTTTTTCAATATTTTCTTATTTATATCCATATCGGTTTGATTTTACTATATTATTATTTAATTACCGATCATCATGAAAATTGAGGCTCTTTATTTCGCCGGACGGTACAAGTTAGAATATTGCAGGTTGAAAAGAAAGGTTGAGCTTAAAATGAAGCTGGTTGCGGCATTGTCGGAATCAAGCCGGCAGGAACGGCTGACAACGTACAAAGAAATAACCGATCACTCTCCGTGGGGAGTTTTCGAGGCCGAACTGATCACCGGACGACTGACGTATGCCAATCACACGTTTCGGCAGACACTGGGATACTCCCAGGAAGAGATGCAGCGTTTGAAAGTGGTCGACCTGCTTGCGGACGGCAGCAAGCACCTGATCGCGGAGCTGCAGGCAAACCTCCTGGTCAACGGTATTCAAGAGGCAACATCCGAGATCAAAATCAAAACAAAAACCGGTGAGGTTGTTTCGACCCTGATGAATTGTCGGATTTCCAATGATACCGGTAAGAAAAAGAAAGCGGTCTTTTATTTCCAGGATCTGACAAAGATCAAGTTGCTGGAAAAAGAACTCTGGAACTCCCAGAAAATGGAGGCTATCGGCACACTTGCCGCCGGTGTCGCCCACGATTTCAACAACCTGCTCATGGTAATCCAGGGAAGTGTGTCGCTTTTGCTTCACAATATCGAGGAAGGCAACCCCCAGCATCACCTCCTGAATAAAATGGATCAGGCGGTGAAAGCCGGGGCTGATATAACCCGTAAGCTGATCGGCTACGCCGGAAAGGGTAAATACCATGTTGTTGCGCTCAGGCTGAACAACCTCATCCTTGAGTGCTCCGACTTGATCAGCCGCACCCGAAAAAATGTCATCATCACGCCGGAGCTTTCGCAAGACCTCTGGCCCATCCATGGAGACAGGGAACAGATCGCGCAAGTCCTGTTGAATCTCTTTGTCAACGCCGTCGAGGCCATGCCCATGGGAGGCGAGCTGTCGATCCGGACCAAAAATTTGCCGCCGCAGGAAGTTCCAGACAACCTCAACCATGCCGTGCCATGCGGTTGTGTATGTCTTGAAGTTTCGGACACGGGTGTAGGAATGGACCCGCCGACACTAAAACGGGTTTTCGAACCGTTTTTCACGACGAAAGAATTAGGCCGTGGAACCGGCCTCGGCTTTCCAAAAAAGAATTGATAGGTGTTCCGATCCGGAATGTGGCTCCGGGGATGACCACAGCGGTGTGGGCCGGTTGGTGGTCGGAAGTTGAAAGAGGGGGTTTCAGTGAGAATCAGACGACGCTGATGCTACGGCTGGCCAGCCAAGAAGAGCTTCAGGTAAAATGCAGAGCACTTCGCGTTCAGAGGAAAGGGCAAAATGGTTGCGTCATTTTCCTGAGCAGGCCGGAGAAAATACCAACGGCTATCGTCGATGTGAAAACTAATCGGGAGCAGCTGGTTCAGATTTTAGACGCCATGGAAAATCCTGTGATCTCCATGGATGCTCAGCATAAATTCACTTTTCTCAACAAGTCCGCATGCCAGGTGTTCGGCACGACG
>Ga0210103_1000068_pt1 | contig 17263 bp, 13 predicted proteins | sample RushSE_CattailNL_6_FD_185564 | JGI IMG/M metagenome (GOLD analysis project Ga0210103, IMG submission 185564) | Wetland microbial communities from San Francisco Bay, California, USA, that impact long-term carbon sequestration - RushSE_CattailNLA_D2... | ecosystem: Environmental > Aquatic > Marine... | reverse complement strand
CAGCAACCACGGCAGGTTGTGAGCACTTCGAGAGGCCTGCAACACCGCCATCGGGGGTCAGACGGGGTTATGAAACCACTTCTAACAACTATTCACCGCCGCCGCCCAATACCGCGTATAGCCGCGTCTGATTGGAAAGCTTTGTCAGACGGAGTGCGACAAGCCCTTGCTGGGCCGCGTAGAGAGAGCGCTGCGCATCCAGGACGCCCAGGTAGCTGTCGATTCCTTTAACGTACCGTGCGTTGGAGAGGTTGAAGGTTTGTGCGGAAGCCGCTACCAGGGATTGCTGGGCAGCAATCTGCCTATCGACCGTGCCTTGCACGGCAAGCGCATCGGCCACTTCTCTGAAGGCGTTTTGAATCGCCTTCTCGTATTGGACCAAGGCGATTTCTTTTTCTGTTTTGGTTGCATCCAAGGCCGACCACAGCCGGGCATCAAAAATGGGCATAAGGGCCTGCGGCGCGAAACTCCAGGTTCCCGAACCGGATTTGAACAGACCGGACAGCTCACTGCTCACGGTTCCGACAGATGTGGTCAGTGCAATTCGGGGAAAGAGCGCCGCCCTGGCCGCACCGATATTGGCGTTGGCGGCCTTGAGAAGATTCTCCGCCGCCATGACGTCAGGCCGCTTTAGGAGAACATCGGAGGAGGTGCCGGCAGCGACCTCTTTGGGGGGCGCAACGCCGGATAGGTCGGACGGCAAGCGTTCGATATCCTCCGTGGATGTGTAGCCGACCAGAAGGTTCAGGGCGTTCTCATCTTGCGCCACTCGTTGTGTGAAGCGGGCCATGTCTCCCCGGGCGGTATCCACCGGCGTTTGTGCGCGCTTTAGGTCCAATTCAGAGGCGAGGCCCACTTCATAACGGCGGTTGATCAAATTGTAGGCAGATTTCTGCGTTTCAAGGGTCGTCTCCGCCAGCCTGAGATTTTCTCGATCCGCTGCAAGGGTCAGATAGGCAGCAGCAACCTCCGATACCAGGAGGATCTGTGTGCTGCGGCGGGCTTGCTCCGTGGCCAGAAACTCTTCCAACGCCCTCTCCGATAGACTCCGGAGACGGCCGAAAAAATCAATCTCCCAAGAGATGACACTCAGCGCGGCACCATATCGTGTCACGGTCATCGGGTCTCCGTTGTTTGTAAACACGCCGGCCACACGCTCTTTGCTCCCGCTGCCGGTCGCATTGAGCGCAGGGAAAAGCTCTGCCCGCTGGATGCCGTACAGCGCGCGCGCCCTTTCCACATTCAAAGCAGCCAACCTCAAATCGCGGTTGTTGTTCAGGGCCGCCTCGATGACTTTCTGAAGGCGTTCATCGGGGAAGAATTCCCGCCATTGCAGGTCAGCAGCGAGCGAGGCACCCTGCGTGGATGGGGTCTCTTTGTATGCCAGGCCACTCGGCCAGTCGGCGGGAACCGGTGCCTCAGGACGCGTGTATTCCGGTATCATCGTACAACCGGCAAGCAAAACTGCGGCGAATACCAGAAATAAAGGACTCTTCCCATCCATATCAGTGTGCCTCCGAGGGGCTCTCGGCATTCAAGCTTGGTTTTCCCAATTGAGCGGATTTTTTTCTGCCGAACAACTGGACCACCACCACATAGAAAAGGGGGATGAAGGGGGTCGCCAGGAACGTCGCGGCAACCATCCCCCCCAGGACGCCGGTCCCGATGGCGGTTTGCGCTCCCGCGCCGGCCCCGTTGGCGATTGCCAGAGGAAGGACGCCGAAGCCGAAAGCCAATGAGGTCATGACGATCGGGCGAACCCTCAATCTTGCACCTTCCAGCGTTGCTTCAATCAATCCGGCCCCCTCCATTACCCTGGCCATGGCGAATTGAACGATCAGAATGGCGTTCTTGGTTGTCAGCCCTAAAACCGTGAGGAGTCCGATTTGAAAGTAGACATCGTTGGGAAATCCCCGCAAAGATGAGGCCGCCACTCCCCCGATGACCCCCAGCGGTAATGTTAGCAGGATCGAAATAGGAACGGTCCAGCTCTCATAAAGGGCGGCCAGACAAAGGAAAATCACGATGATGGAAAAGGCGTAGAGCAGGGGTGCCTGGGATTTTGCCATCCGCTCCTGGTAGGAGAGCCCGGTCCAGTCAAAACCGAGCCCCCTGGGCAGCTGCGAGGCGATCTCCTCCATGGCCTGCATCGCCTCCCCTGAGCTCTTCCCCGGCGGCGGGCTGCCCCAGATATTTAAGGATGGAAAGCTGTTGAAACGCTCCAGCCGCGGTGATCCCTGGAACCAATGTCCGGTTGCGAAGGAGGCAAAAGGGGTCATCGTTCCGGAACCATTTCGAACGTAGAGCCTTCCCAGGTCTTTGGGAAGCATCCGGTATGGGGCGTCGGCCTGGATGTAAACCCGCTTGACCCGTCCGCCCTGGATGAAGTCGTTCACATAGGCACCGCCGAACGCCGCTGAGATGGTTGTGTGGATGGAGTCGATGGGAACCTCCAAGGCACCGGCTTTTTCCCAATCCACATCGATGCGGTATTGGGACACATCTTCCAGGCCGTTGTGGCGCACCCGGGTCAGCCGCGGATCCTGGGCCGCCATGCCGAGCAACTGGTTGCGGGCCGCCATCAAAGCCTCGTGCCCCACTCCTCCCCGGTCCTGCAGCTGGAAGTCGAAGCCGCCCGACTGCCCGAGCTCCATGACGGCCGGAGGCGGGAAGGCGAATACGCGTGCATTGCGAATCTTCGAGAATTTTTCCATGGCGCGCTTCAGCAAACTGTCTACCTTCAGATCCGCCCTGCTGCGCAGGTCCCAGTCTTTGAGCTTTACGAACGAGAGCCCCACGTTCTGCCCGGTTCCGGAAAAGCTTCTGCCGGCCAGCGTAAAACAGGTTGCCACCGCTTCCTTTTCATCTTCCAGAAAATGACTTCGGACTTGATCCATGACCCGCTCGGTCTGCTCCAGGGTCGAACCCGCAGGCAGCGTCACCTGGACGAACATGATGCCCTGATCCTCGTTTGGAAGATAGGCGGTGGGCATTCGCTGGAAAAGAAAGCCCAAAGCGGCCACCAGCAGAAAGTAAATAAACAGGTAGCGAAGCTTCCTCGATATGATACGGCCCGCCATGGCCACGTAACTGTTCCTGGCCCGTTGAAACATTCTGTCGAACCACCGGAAAAAAGGGCGAAACAACAAAAAGCCGGTGTCCGCCGCCGCGTGCCCCTTCGGCACCGGTTTGAGGAGCGCTGCGCACAGAACCGGAGTTAAAATCAACGCCACCACGACCGAGAGCAGCATGGCGGCGATGACGGTCACGGAAAACTGACGGTAGATGACGCCGGTGGAGCCTCCGAAGAATGCCATCGGGCCAAACACCGCCGAGAGAACCAGACCGATCCCGATCAGTGCACTGGTGATTTCTTTCATGGACTTGCGGGTGGCCTCCTTCGGGGGGAGCCCCTCCTCGGACATGACTCGTTCCACGTTTTCCACCACCACGATGGCATCGTCCACCAGGAGGCCGATGGCCAACACCATTGCGAACATGGTCAGCATATTGATGGAGAATCCGCATAATCCTAATACGGCAAAGGTTCCCAGGATCACCACCGGCACTGCCAAGGTAGGTATCAGAGTCGCCCGTATGTTCCCCATGAAAAGATACATCACCAAAAAAACCAGCAGGATCGCCTCGAACAGCGTCTTGACTACTTCTTTAATGGCTTCCTTCACAAACGGCGTTGTGTCGTTGGGATAGATGACCTTCATGCCGGGTGGAAAGTACCTGGAGAGATCCGCCATTTTCGCCTTGATGGCATCGGCGGTAGCCAGCGCATTCGCGCCGGGGGCCTGCCGGACGGCAAGAGCAGCAGCAGGTTGGCCGTTAAAAAGCGTTTGGCTTCCGTAGCGCTCGGTGCCCAACTCGGTGCGCCCCACGTCGCGCACGCGTACGATGGAACCGTCAGGATTGGTGCGTAGTGGGATTGCGGCGAACTCCTCTGGAGTTTTGAGAAGGTTTTGGACGATGATAGAGGCGTTCATCCGTTGGCCATCTACCGCCGGCGCCCCGCCGAACTGCCCGGCGGAAATTTCCACGTTATAGGCCCGTAGCCTCTTGATGACATCTTCCACCGTTAGACGGTAATCGGCCAGTTTGTCTGGATTCAGCCAGACCCGCATGGCATACTGGGTTGAGAAGACTTCCACCTCACCCACCCCAGGCACCCGCGCCAACACTTGCTGGATGCTGGACTGGGCGTAGTCCCCCAGATCATAGTCATCCATGCTCCCATCTTCCGAGGTCAGCCCCACAATGATCAGCCAGTTCCTGGTTGACTTGCTGACCTTGACCCCTTGATTCTGGACCACATCGGGCAAACTCGCCATTGCAAGCTGGAGCTTATTTTGCACTTGAGCCCAGGCGAGGTCCGGGTCGGTCCCGGGCGCAAAGGTGAGCTCGATCCTTCCGGCGCCGGAGGCATCACTGTTGGCAGACATGTACAACAGCTTGTCAAATCCGGTCATCTTCTGTTCGATGATTTGGATCACGCTGTTTTCAACGGTTTCAGCCGAAGCGCCGGGGTAAAAGGCGTCAATGGCGATAGAGGGAGCGGCGATGGGTGGATACTGGGAGACGGGCAAATTGTAAATGGCCAGCCCGCCGGCCAACATCATGATGATGGCGATGACCCACGCAAAGACCGGACGGTCCAGAAAGAAGTTCGATAACATCACACGCCTCCGTTAGTTCGATCCTGCGGGCGAGCGGTTTGTATTCGATGCTTGTGCGCCGGCCTTGCGGCTATCCAAGGAAACAGCCTTCACGACGACGCCCGGCCGAACGTTCAGCATGCCCTCGACAATCACGCGCTCTCCGGCAGAGAGGCCGGAAGAGATGAGCCACTTGTCGCCAATGGCACGATTGAGCGTGAGCATCCGCTGCCGGACCGTGCCGGACTCATCTACGACCAACGCAATAGGGTCGCCCTTTGGCGTGCGACTCACTCCTTGCTGAGGGGCAAGAATGGCTTGCTCGGCGACGCCCTCCTGAACGACGGCCCGCACGAACATCCCGGGGAGGAGCAGATTTTCAGGATTCGGGACCACGATACGCAGAGTGTAAGATCCCGTCGTCGGGTCCACCGTCACATCGCGGAATTGCAGCGTACCCGCAAGAGGATACGGGGTTCCGTCCTCAAGGAGCAACTGAACGTTTCTTTGGTTTTTACCATTGGTACTAAGGCGTCCGGTTTCAAAATTTCGTTTCAAGCGGAGTAGCTCGGCGGACGACTGGGTCACATCCACATAGATAGGATCGAGTTGCTGAATGGTTGCAAGGGATATGGGTTGGTACGCTGTCACCAACGCACCGTCTGTTACAGTGGACCTGCCAATCCGCCCGGGAATAGGTGCGCTGACGCGCGTGTAGCCCAAATTAATGCGCGCTGCTTCAACCGCCGCCTTCCAATATTCAATATCGGCACGGGCCTGTTCCATAACCGCCGCAGCGTCGTCATATTCCTGCTGGCTGACTGCGTTATCCACCAGCACTTCCTTGTATCGTTCTACCCTGAGCTTGATAGACGGCAGATTGGCTTGTGCCTTACCGAGAGAAGCTTTTGCAGAGTCGTGCGCCACCTGAAACGGAGCGGGATCGATTTGGTAAAGCAGTTGACCGGCTTTGACATCAGAACCCTCCTGAAAAAGCCGTTTCTGTATGATTCCATTGACCTGCGGGCGGATTTCGGCAATTCGGTAGGCCGAGGTACGGCCAGGCAGTTCAGTCGTCAATTCAACCCGCTGCAGGTGAATGTCTACGACGGCCACTTCCGGCAATTGTGGCGCCGGCTGAGCTTCTATGCTGCGATCACAGCTCACCAGCCAGAGGCTGCTGAGCACAGCCGCGCCCAAAGCAATGTATCCGAGAAGTCCATAGTTGCTCTCATTTTTCAGCATCGGAATATTTCTCCCGGCAAAAATGTCTGTGACGGGTTTAGCCTATGACCTGGAGGGATCTCAGGCGCTAACCAGTCCTTGGAACAGGATGTTCAAAATGGTGTCTGGCTCCTCCGGATACGGTTGGCCTTGGGGGTCTTCGAGCCAGTGAAAAAGAAGTGCTGTGGCTATGCTGTCGAGGGCGATCGCCAAGTGGAACGGAGCGGCGACCGGTCGAAAGCATTTGCGATTCATCCCTCGCTCGAAAATTGAAGCGAGGGATAGCAAAGTGTTCCGGTGGCGTTTGCGAATTTCTTGTTCCAGACCAGCCATCGCGTTGAACCTTGCCCCCCGGGTCTCTGCGAAATACAGTCGAATAGCGGCGACATTGTTTTGGAAGAGCTCCCCTTTCACTCGAACATATGCCCGCAGCGTTTCGATTTCCTCCGTGTTGCCCTCGATCACTTCCTTGAGCGCCCCATGAAACCGGTCGCTCAGCTGCAAGATGAGCGCCTGATAGAGATCTTCCTTGTTTCGGAAGAACTTATAAAGCGTCCCGATGGCAAACTCCGCTTCCTTGGCAATCTCGTGCATGGATATATTATGGTATCCTTTTTTGGAAAAAAGGTTCAAAGCGACATCAAGGATCTCCTGCCGCTGCCTCAGCTTTTCGCGTTCCCGCCGAGATGGCTTGCCTGTTTTCATGGGGCAACCCTCATGGGTGTCATCTAATTCTATTATATGAATAGAGCGTCATATTTTATATGGTGCCGTCAATTTGTCAAGAGGTATCAAGACAGGTTTGCGTCTGTCGGATTGGCTCAATCAGATATGCTTGCGCAGGAATACGGCGCGGGTGTGGTTGCCGCCGCCCACAGCAACCATTTCGGGGCTGCAACTCTGCATGCACGCATGGCCGCCCGAAAAGGCATGATCGGACTTTGCCTGAGCAATGTTCAACTGTCTTGGAGTTACCCCTGCGGAAGAATGGGCCGGGCGCATGACCAACTTCGCCGAAATGATCAAATCATCCCCCATGTGGGACCCCAGCGCTGAGATGCTGCTGCCGGGTGAAATCGAGCAGCGCACCAAAGAAAAGCGGGCCGCTCACGGCATTCAAGGGATGCGGAAGCTCCTGCTTACTTGCCCTCGATGCCGTTGTACAGAGCCTCCAACTCCGACAGCTCCCGGTCGAAACCGGCGCTCAGGCCCTCATGCTCGCGGGTGACACGGTCGAGGGCGTCGAAGAGGCGGTCGATGTCCTTCTGGCAGGCGTGCATGGCCTGGGAGACCTCGGCGATCCGGGCGCCGTCGCGGTTTTCGGATGCGGCCTGCATGGCTTGGGTGAATTGGGCCATTTCGGCGTCCTGGCGCTCGATGTCGCGCTCAAGGCACTTCATCTCGTCCTCCAGCGGCTTGAGCGCGCGGCCGCGGCGGGCGCTGATCTCCGAACGCCGCCGGCGCAGCTCCTTGCGCGCTGCTTTGATGCTTTCGGCCTGCGCGCCGGCAGCCTCCGCCTCCGGTTTCCCGGCCGGCTTCTCGTCCTGCCACCCGCCCTTGTCCAGGAACTCCTGGTAGGTGCCGTCGAACACCTCAACCCCGTTCTCGCGAAAGACGACCAGCCGCTCGGCCAGGGCGTGCAGGAACATCTCGTTGTGGGTGACCAGGATCAGCGTCCCCTCGAAGGCGTCGAGCGCCGCGAGCAGCGCATCGCAGGATTCCAGGTCGAGGTGGTTGGTGGGCTCGTCGAGCAGGAGCAGATTCACGGCGGCGGCGATGATCTGGCCCAGCAGCACGCGGCTTTTCTCGCCGCCGGAGAGCACCGCGATCTTCTTGAGGGCATCGTCGCCCGAGAACATCATCGCACCGCAGATGTCCCGGGCCTGTTGCCGGTCGACGCCGGCGTCGGCGTAAAGGATTTCCTCCTCGACGGTGCGGTTGGGGATCAGGTGGCTCACGTTCGTCTGCTCGAAGAAGCCCTTCTGGATGGCCGGGTGGTAGAGCACCTCGCCGGTCTGGGGGGCGAGGGCCCCGGCCAGGATCTTGAGCAGGGTGGTCTTGCCCTTGCCGTTGGGCCCCACGATGCCGACGCGTTCCCCGGCCGTGAGGGTGATGGAGAAGTCCGTGATCAGCGGCTGGTCCGGCTGGTAGGCGAACCCCACGTTGCGGGCCTGCAGGGCGGATTTCCCGGGCAGCGGCTTCTCGCGGAAGGAGAACTCGAGGTCCTTCAGCTTCTCCAGCTTGTCCCGCTTCTCCATCTTCTGAAGGGTCTTGACCCGCGACTGAACCAGACCGGCCAGCCGCGCCTTGGCGCGGAAGCGCGTGATGAAGAGCTCCACCTCCTTGCGTCGGCGCTCGTCGTTGAGCCGGGTTTTTTCGTAGACCTCCTCGTCCTGGGCGATCTGGCCGTAATAGACGTCGGTGGTGCCTGCGATCTTGCGGACCTTCTGGCGGTGGATGCCCATGACATGGGTGACTACCTTGTCCATGAAGCTGCGGTCGTGGGTAATGACCATGAGCTCCCGGGGCCAGGCCACCAGAAAGCGCTCGATCCAGCGGATGGTGGTGATGTCAAGGAAATTGGTCGGCTCGTCGAGCAGCAGCAAATCGGGCGCGGAGACAAGGGCTTTGGCAAGATTGAGGCGCACCTGGTAGCCGCCTGAAAACTCGGCCGGCGGGCGCTCCATGTCTGGCTTGGAAAAACCCAGGCCGGCCAGGATTTTTTCGGCTTTCCAGTGATGGCCGCTTTCCGGGGGCGGCAGCGCAGTCATGGCTTCTTCCAGGACCGTCGGGCGCGTGAAATCTAAGATCTGCCGGACGTAGCCGATCCGGTAGTGCTTGGGGACGATCAGGCCGCCGGAGTCCGCCGGCTCCTCGCCGGCGATGATCCGGAAGAGGGTGGTCTTGCCGTGGCCGTTGCGGCCCACCAATCCCAGCCGCTCGCGGGAATTCAGGGTGAAATCGACTCGGTCGAAGAGGACCCGGCCGCCGAAGCTCTTGCTCAAGTTTTCCGCTCGAATCATGAGAACCGCTGCGCTCGCGAAAAAAAGCGACCGCTGCAACGCACAGCGGTCTTTCCCGCTCCGCTGCAAAAGCGGCGGAGGGGCGTTTTACCCAGCCTTGACTTTACAGATAGACTCGCATAGAAAATATCATTTTGGAAAAAAAGACGCCGCGGTGTTCATCGCAGGGGCGGGTCTCTTTCTTTAGCCAAATTTCCGGAGCTATGTAGCACGAATGTTCAGCCTTGTCACTTTGAAAAATCCCGTCGCCGGCCTGGGTCGTGAAGTCCTGACGTCCGTTCGGTATATGGGGCGGGTCTTCCTGTTTTTCATCAAAGGCTTCATCCTGATCTTTCAGCCGCCGTTTCAGTTCGACAAGATCCGCCAGCACATCTACTTCATCGGCATGAAGTCGGTTTTCGTCATTTGCCTGACCGCCGCGTTCACGGGTATGGTGCTCGGGCTGCAGGGCTATTACGCGCTGGTGAAATACGGCTCCACGGCGGCGCTGGGCTCGGCCGTGGCGCTTTCGCTGGTGCGCGAGATGGGCCCGGTGCTCACGGCCATCATGGTGATCGCCCGTGCCGGCTCTTCCATGGCGGCCGAGATCGGCATCATGCGCATCTCCGAGCAGATCGACGCCCTCAAGACCATGGACATCAACCCGGTGCGCTATCTCATCAGCCCGCGCATCGCCGCCGCGCTGGTGTGCTTCCCCCTGCTCACCGCCCTTTTCGATGTGGTGGGCCTGTTCGGCGGATACCTGTCGGGCTCGGCCCTGCTGGGCGTCAACCCCGCCTTCTACTTTTCACGGGCCCAGTCCAGCGTGGTGATGAGCGACATCACCGGCGGATTCATCAAGTCCCTGGTGTTCGCGGTCGTGATGGTGACCATCTGCTGCTACCAGGGATACTACACCCACACCCGGGCCGAGTTCGGTGCCAAGGGGGTGAGCATCTCCACAACCTCGGCGGTGGTCATCTCTTGCGTTTTGATCTTGGTGACGGATTACGTGATGACCACGTTTTTGATGTGAAGCGCATCCCATGGCCGAAACTCCCCTGATCGAACTCAAGGACGTCGTCAAGACACTCGGACTCAACCGCGTGCTCGACGGCATCAACCTGAGCATACGGCGGGGCGAGATCACCGCCATCATCGGGAAGAGCGGATCCGGCAAAAGTGTGCTGCTCAAACACATTATCGGTCTGCTGGAACCCGACGACGGGACGATCCGCTTCGATGGCAAGAGCCGCGCGGAGATGAGCCCCGCCGAAAAGAAAGCCCTCAAGCAGAAGTTCAGCTACGTCTTTCAGGACACCGCACTGTTCGATTTTCTGAATGTTATGGACAACGTCTCTTTGCCGCTTGTGGAGCGCAAAGGGATGCCCCGGGCGGACATCCAGCGACGGGTGCGCGACAAGCTCCATCAGCTCGATCTGCACGACATCGACCAGAAATACCCGGCCCAGCTCTCCGGCGGCATGAAGAAACGGGTGGCGCTCGCGCGTGCGCTGGTGACCGACCCCGAGATCGTCCTGTTCGACGAGCCGACCACCGGGCTCGACCCGATCCGCAAGAACGCCGTGCACAGCATGATCCTGGGCTATCAGCGGCGTTTCGGTTTCACCGGGGTGGTGGTCAGCCACGAGATTCCCGACATCTTTTTCATCGCGCAGCGGGTGGCGATGATCGACGAAGGCAGAATCCGGTTCGAGGGCACACCCGATGAAATCCAGCAAGCCTCGGACCCCGGGGTGCGCAATTTCATCGAAGGCCTCGAAAGCCCCCGCGACGACCTGACCGGCATCACCTCCCACTCCATCGGCCAGAATCGGCTGTTGCAGGAGCTGAGCCGGCTGCAGCGGCATGAGATCCCGTTTTCCATCGTCCTGATGGCCATGGACAACCTGGAGGGCATCGACCGCATCGACGAACACGAGGCCGGCCAGAAGGTGTTCAAGACCTTCGCCAACCATGTCACCCAGAACACCTACATCACCGACACGTGTTTCCGTTACGGCATCAACAAGATCCTGACGGTCCTGCCGGACACCAGCGAGGAGCAGGCCCGGGATTTCTGTCGAAAAATTTTCCGGACCATGGAGAACAACACCCTCTTCGATTCGGTCGAAGCCGCCAAGGGGTTCAGCTATTCGGTGAGCGCGGGGGTGGCGCAGGCGCACAAGGACAGCGGGCTGGAGGATCTGATCGCCCAGGCGCAACAGGGGCAAGCGGTATTCTACGAGGGCCGCAACTGACCGGAGGAATTATGCGTCAATCATCGGTAGAACTGGGAGTGGGCGTCTTCGTCCTGCTCGGCATCATCTGCGTGGGCTATCTCACCTTCCGGCTCGGGGAGGTCGAGATCCTGGGCGACAAATACTACTTGCTGAACGCCCGCTTCACATCGGTCACGGGCCTGAAGGTGGGCGCCCAGGTGGAGATCGCCGGGGTTCAGGTGGGCCAGGTGGATGCGATCGCCCTGGATCCCAAGGACCTGGTGGCGATGGTGCGGCTGAAAATAAAAGAGGGCCTGAAGCTCAGCGACGACGTGATCGCTTCGATCAAGTCGGCGGGGCTGCTGGGGGACAAATACGTTCAGCTATCACCGGGCGGGGGCGACCGGATACTGAAGCCCGGCGATATGATCATCGAAACCGAGCCGGCACTCGACATCGAGGCGCTCATCAGCAAATATGCCTTTGGCAAACTGGACAAAACCGAAAAGTCCGATTAGTCCGTTTGACTTGACAAACGGCGCGTTTTTCCTAACTTATCCTTCAAGCAACTGACCCTCAACATGCCGATCGAGGAGGCGCTATGGCCGAAAAAGAAAAAGGGTTCGTAGTGAAAGACCGCCGGATGTTTTCACAGGACGGCCCGCCCGCAACGGATGAACCGCCGGCCACCGAAGAGCGGCCGGAGCAGAAGAGCGAACCCGCCTCGAACGATCAGCCCCGGCAGCCCGAAACCCCTCTGCCCCAGATCAATTTCCCCACGTTTGTCGCCTCCCTCAATGCCTCCGCCCTGGTGCACCTGGGAGTCATCGAGGACCCGGTCTCCGGGAAGGTGGAGAAGAACCTGCCCATGGCCAAGCAGACCATCGACATTTTGAGCATGCTGCAGCAGAAGACGGCCGGGAACCTCGCCGCGGATGAGGACGGCATGCTGAAAAGCATCCTCTACGATTTGCGCATTCTGTTCGTGAAGGGAAAAGGATGAAACGGGCGGTCGGGCGGCAGCGGTGATGGCGCTTCGGATCCTTTCTCCCGCCAAGGTCAATCTGTTTCTGCGCGTTTTGGGTCGAAGGCCGGACGGCTACCACGATCTCTTTTCCCTTATGTGCCGGATTGGTCTGTATGACGAGATCCTCCTGAATCCAACCTCGGCAGATATCACCCTCACGTGCTCCGACCCCGCGCTTCCCGTGGATGACGGCAACCTGGCGCTGCGGGCGGCGCGGCGTTTCTTTGAAGCCTGCGGGCGGCGCAGTGGGGTCGCGATCCACCTCACCAAGCGGATTCCGGTGGCGGCGGGGCTGGGTGGGGGCAGCAGCAATGCCGCCAGCGTGCTGCTGGGGTTGAATCATTTTCACCGTGCCCCCCTCTCATTGGACCGTCTTATGGCCATCGGAAAATCTCTCGGTGCGGATGTACCCTTCTTCCTTTTCCAGTCGCCGGCCCTGGCTTCCGGAATCGGCGACCGTTTGGAGGCCTTCGCCGGAATCCCTCCTCTGGCGGCGCTGGTGGTGAGCCCGACATTTGCCGTATCCACTCGAATGGTTTACCAAAATCTGAATTTACGATTGACAAACCGCCCAAAACGACCTACAAGAGCCCATTTAAAGAAATCGGTATTTGCCCCTGATCTCCATTTATACAATGATCTCGAGGCGGTTACGCTGGCGCGGCATCCTGAGCTCGTCGCCATCAAGAACCTGTTGACCGGCCAAGGGGCGCTGGGTTCCCTCATGTCCGGGAGCGGGCCGAGTGTTTTCGGGCTTTTCCCCGACTTGGAAGCCGCTCACAAAGCCGCTGACACCCTGCCGATGGGCCGGGGGTGGCGGCTGTTTTGCGCAGGTTTGCTGACCGGTCCAGCTCCGTTGATCTGCGAGATCTAAAGACCGGGGGGCCGGAGAGATTCCGGGGGACAAGGGCGAGCCTTTCTGGGGCGTCGTCAAGTGGTAAGACACAGGACTTTGGTTCCTGCATCCGGAGGTTCGAATCCTCCCGCCCCAGCCATACGCGAGAGCAACGGCTTCTTCCTTCGCGGAGGAGGCCGGCAAGACGGTGCCGGCGTGTTCTGCAAGCATGTGCTGAACGTGGGCGAATGGTGCGCCGGGTGCAGCGGTGCCGGAGGCCTAATGACGGCAACAGCGGGGATACCATGGAAAACAACGGTGTCTTTGTATTTTCAGGAAGTTCGAACCCTGAATTAGCCCAAAAAATTTGCGGCTACCTGAAGCTGCCTCTGGGCGGCGCCAAGGTCACCACCTTCAGCGATGGTGAGATCCAGATCGAGATCCTCGAAAACGTGCGTTCGAGGGACGTGTTCGTGATCCAGTCGACCTGCGCACCGGTCAATGACAACCTGGTCGAGCTCTTGCTCATGATCGACGCGTTCAAGCGGTCTTCCGCACGGCGGATCACGGCGGTGCTGCCGTACTACGGGTATGCGCGTCAGGACAAGAAAGTGGCCCCGCGGGTGCCGATCAGCGCCAAACTCGTGGCCGACATGCTTACCGTGGCCGGCGCTCACCGTGTGATCACCTTGGACCTGCATGCCGGCCAGATCCAGGGCTTTTTCAACATACCGGTGGACAACCTGTTTGCGGCACCGGTGCTGATCAACCACATCCGCCGCCACTTCGACAATGACCTTGCCATCGTTTCTCCCGATGCCGGCGGCGTCGAACGGGCACGGGCCTTTGCCAAGCGGTTGGATGCGGACCTGGCCATCATCGACAAGCGTCGCTCCGCACCGAACCAGGCCAAGGCCATGGCCGTCATCGGCAACGTGGCCGGCAAGGTGGTCGTGATTCTGGACGACATGGTGGACACGGCCGGGACCCTTGTCGAAGCGGCGGAAGCCCTGTCCCGGGAAGGGGCCCGCGAGATCCACGCCTGCTGCGCTCACGCCGTGCTTTCGGGCCCGGCGGTGGATCGCATCAAGGACTCGGTGCTGAAAAGCGTGGTCGTTACGGACACCATCCCGTTGAAGCCGAGTGCGTCGGCGTGCGAAAAAATAAGCGTCCTGTCAATTTCCGAGTTGGTCGGCGAGGCCATCATCCGCAGTTACCGGGGGGATTCGGTCACGTCGCTGTTTGTTTAAACCGGCTTTGAGAAAAGCCTGTACTTTTAGGTCAAGGAGGAACATCCGTTGAAACAGCTTGAATTAACCGCTACGGCGCGCGAAACGAAAGGCAACGGGCCGGCCCGCCGGCTGCGCCGGGAAGGCTTGGTCCCCGCCGTGCTCTACGGACCGGGCGCGGAGACGAAACAGCTCTCGGTCAATGTCCGGGACCTCGAACGCGTGGTTCAGAAGGGCAACATCCGGCGGACGATATTCTCTCTCATCATCCAGAACGGCAGCAGCGTCACCAAGCTTGCCATCATCAAGGAGCTGCAGACGAACCCGGTGAACGGTCAGTTCCTTCACGTCGATTTCTACGAGATCGACATGAGCCGCAAGCTCCGTGTCATGGTGCCGGTGGCGCTGAAGGGCAAGGCCAAGGGCGAGGAATTCGGCGGCATGCTGCAGATCATCGAGCGTGAAATCGCCATCTTCTGCCTGCCGCGGGAAATCCCGGAGAGCCTGGAGCTCGACGTGAGCGAGCTGGGGATCGGCGACGCCCTGCATGTGAAGAACATCGCCCTGCCGCCCGGCGTGGAGCTGCCGCCGGGTGAAAATTACACCGTGGTGACCGTGGTCAGCCCGAAGGCGGAAGCGGCGCCGGCGGCGGCCGCTCCGGCCGAGGGTGAGGAAGCCGCAGGGGCTGAAAAGCCCGCCGAGGGCGAGGGCGAAGCGGCGGCAGAGAAGTCCTGACGCCGATTCCGGGCGGAATGGATGCTCGATCGCGCAAATGGTCATGAGCATGGGGGAGATCGATGGGGCGCCGCCGGGGCGGTTGCGCTTGGTTGTCGGCCTCGGCAACCCGGGTGCGAGGTATGCGGCCACGCGGCACAACATCGGCTTCATGGTGCTGGACCGGTTGGCCGCCGATTTCGCCATTGAGGTCGGTCGTGAGAAGTTCAGCGCGGGCTTTGGACGGGGCCGGATCGAAGGGCTTGACGTCGTGCTGGCGAAACCCTTGGCCTTCATGAACCGCAGCGGTCTTCCGGTGCGCAGCCTTGCGGAGTTCTTTCGAATTTCAAGCCGGGACATGGTGATCGTTCATGACGACATCGACCTGGCATACGGGCGTATGAAAATAAAAGAGAAAGGAGGGCATGGCGGACACAATGGCGTAAGGTCGCTGATCGATGCCTTCGGTGGGGGTGATTTCACCCGCCTGCGGGTGGGCATCGGGCGTTCCGAAACCGCAGGGCAGCCAGTGGCGGATTACGTGCTGGATCAGTTCACGCGGGATGAAACCGCCGCACTGCCCGGGGTCATCGAGCGGGCGAGAAACGCCCTGGTCACGATCCTGTGCAAAGGAACCAAAATCGGCATGAACCAGTTCAACACCAAACCAGTTACGCGTACCGATTAACCATGCGAAAATTAGGGAGGAGAGGATGAACTATCTACCGTTGGTGTGCACATTAGTGGGTGTTGCCGGCGTGCTCTACGCCATTATCGTGGCCGGCATGGTCAAAAGCTCTCCGGCCGGAAACGAGCGGATGAAGCAGATTTCCGGCGCCATCGCGGAAGGCGCCATCGCCTATCTGAACCGTCAGTTGAAAAGCGTCAGCATTGCCGGGGTCATCATTTTCATCATCATCGCCGTGACCATGAAGGTGACGACGGCGATCGGCTTCCTGGTCGGGGCCGTGGCGTCCTACCTGGCGGGTTACATCGGCATGCGGGTGTCGGTCATCGCCAACGTGCGCGTTTCCGAAGCGGCCCGCAAAGGCCTGAATGCGGCCCTGCAGCTGGCGTTCCGGGGCGGCTCGGTCACCGGCATGATCGTCGCCGGCCTGGCGCTGACAGCTGTGGCCGGGTATTACACCATTCTGCTCCAGATGGGGATTTCCACCCGCGACGCGGTGGTTGCCCTGGTGGCCCTGGGCTTCGGCGGCAGCCTGATTTCGATCTTTGCGCGGCTGGGCGGCGGCATCTTCACCAAGGGTGCGGACGTCGGCGCCGACCTGGTCGGCAAGGTTGAGGCCGGGATCCCCGAGGACGACCCTCGCAACCCGGCGGTCATCGCCGATAACGTGGGCGACAACGTCGGCGACTGCGCCGGCATGGCGGCCGACCTGTTCGAAACCTACGCCGTGACGGCGGTGGCCGCGATGCTGCTCGGCAACCTGCTGTTCCCGAAAAACCTCATTGCAACCGAGTTCCCGCTGGTGCTGGGCGCCATCTCTATCGTCGCCTCCATCATCGGTGTGTTTTTCGTGCGCCTCGGTAAAAACGAGTACATCATGGGCGCCCTCTACAAGGGCATGTTCGGCAGCGCCATCATCGCGGCCATCGTCTTCTTCTTTGCCTGCCAGAACCTGGTGCCGATGCTCACCCTCGTCGGCGGCAAGCAGGTCAGCAGCATGAACATTTACCTGTCCACCCTTGTGGGGCTCATCCTGACGGTCGTGATCGTCATCATCACCGAGTACTACACCGGCAAGTACGGCCCCGTGAAGGGGATTGCGCAGGCCTCCACCACCGGCCACGGCACCAACGTCATCGCCGGCCTCGCCGTCAGCATGCAGTCCACCGCGGCGCCGGTGCTGGTCATTTGCCTGGCCATCGGCATGGCCCACTATTTCGCCGGCCTCTACGGCATCGCCATGGCGGCCATGTCCATGCTGTCCATGACCGGCATGGTCATTGCGATCGACGCCTACGGCCCGATCACGGACAACGCCGGCGGCATCGCCGAGATGGCCGAGATGGAAGAAAGCGTCCGCGCCGTCACCGACCCCCTGGATGCGGTCGGCAACACCACCAAGGCCGTCACCAAGGGTTACGCCATCGGCTCCGCCGGTCTGGCCGCCCTGGTGTTGTTCGCGGCCTACACGCAGGAGTTCGCTTTGCTTGGCAGCGGGGTGGAGTTGCGGTTCGACCTGAGTGACGTCAACGTCATCATCGGGCTTTTCATCGGCGGCCTGCTGCCGTATCTGTTTGCTTCCATCGCCATGATGGCGGTCGGCAAGGCCGGCGGAGCGGTGGTCGAGGAAGTGCGCCGTCAGTTCCGGGAAATCCCCG
>Ga0210103_1000067_pt1 | contig 17456 bp, 12 predicted proteins | sample RushSE_CattailNL_6_FD_185564 | JGI IMG/M metagenome (GOLD analysis project Ga0210103, IMG submission 185564) | Wetland microbial communities from San Francisco Bay, California, USA, that impact long-term carbon sequestration - RushSE_CattailNLA_D2... | ecosystem: Environmental > Aquatic > Marine... | reverse complement strand
CCCTGCTGACCCCCGAAGACCTGCGGGACCGGCTGGAGCGGGGCCAGGTGCGGCATGTCATCGTCGGCGCCGCCAACGCGGGGAAATTCGAAACGCTGGCCGGCGACTATTCGCGCCTCGGCGTGGGCGGAAACGTACCCGGCTGGTCGGCCTTTGAGGAGGCGTACGGTCACGACCCATCGTTCTCTCCGGACGGCCCGACCCGGGTGGACGACCCGCTGCTGCTCTATTTCACCTCCGGCACCACCAGCAAACCCAAGCTGGTGCTGCACACCCACCGGAGCTATCCGATCGGGCACATGTCCACCATGTACTGGATCGGACTTCAGCCCGGCGACATCCATCTCAACATCAGCTCGCCCGGCTGGGCCAAGCATGCATGGAGCTGCTTCTTCGCTCCTTGGAATGCCGGGGCCTGCGTTTTTATTTACAACTATGCCCGCTTCGACGCCAAGGCCATGCTAAACGTGCTGGTCAAGAACCATGTGACCACCCTGTGCGCCCCCCCGACCGTGTGGCGGATGCTGATCCAGGAGGACCTGGCGTCTTATCCGGTGAAGATCAAGGAACTGGTGGGTGCCGGCGAGCCGCTGAACCCCGAGGTCATCGAACAGGTGAAGAAGGCGTGGGGGATCACCATCCGCGACGGCTACGGTCAGACCGAGACCACCGCCCAAGTCGGCAACCCTCCGGGGCAGACGGTCCGGCCGGGTTCCATGGGCCGGCCTCTGCCGGGATACGACTGCGTGCTGCTGGGAGCCGACGGCGACGTCACCACCGAAGGCGAGATCTGCCTGGTGATGAAAAACAGGCCTGCGGGTCTCATGGCGGGCTACGCGGGCGATGAGTCCAAAACCGCCGAGGTGATCCGCGAGGGTTTCTACCACACGGGGGACGTGGCCGCCCGGGATGCAGACGGCTATTTCACCTATGTCGGCCGCGCCGACGACGTGTTCAAAGCCTCCGACTACCGCATCAGCCCCTTCGAGTTGGAGAGCGTTTTGATCGAGCACCCGGCGGTGGCCGAGGCCGCGGTGGTCCCCAGCCCCGACCCGGTGCGCCTGGCGGTGCCCAAGGGGTTCGTCATTTTGCGGGCCGGTCATACACCGAGCCGGGACCTGGCAAAGGACATTTTCGCCTTCCTGCGGCAACGTCTGGCCCCTTACAAACGCATCCGCCGCCTGGAGTTCTCGGATCTGCCCAAGACCATCTCCGGCAAGATCCGGCGCGTAGAGCTGCGGACCAACGAAGCCAGGCAGCGGACAGGCAGCCAGCGCGGCAAGCTCGAATTCTTCGAAGAGGATTTCCCCGAGCTTAAAAGCTGATGGGTATTTCAGGCCGCATCCGGCTCCTAAAAAATCTTGCCTCCCTGCTGGAAGATGCGTACATGAGCACATAGACAGCCGCCGGCTGTTTTCCCGCGGGTCGAGGAGCATCGGCACCCAACCTCTTTGCCGGGCATGGTTGTTTCTCAAAAATTTTTCGCGGTGAGCTTGCGCGCGGAGAGTCCAACGCATGCTTCAATGGTGAGTGTGGAACAGGGGATGGAATGGTTTCGACGCAGTGAGGCCGTCGAGTTGAGAGGGGTGGCCCTCGTCGTCCACGGTCTCAACCTGAACCCCGCCCGCATGGCGGCCGTCATCGCCGCCCTGAACGAAGGGGGGATCGACGCTCTGAGGTTGTCCTTGAGAGGCCACGGGGACAATTTCCGGCAGCGGGAGGGAATGGATGCCGTCCAATCACGCCTGGAGGATTTCAAAGGTGCTTCCCACTCGCTCTGGTTTCAGGAAACGCTGAAGGGCTGCAAGGAGGCACGGAAATCCGCACGTGAGTACCGGGTGCCGCTGTTTCTGGTCGGCTTCTCCTACGGCGGGCTGATCGGACTTGACCTGCTGGCGGCACGGCCGGAGGTGGACTTTGATCGGGCGCTGCTGTTTGCCCCGGCCCTCAGCCTGCGCGACTGGGATTATGCCATCCGGCTCTTTGCACCGTTTCCGAGGATGATCGTACCGACCCTCGCCCCTGCGGACTATCTCGCCAACACCGGCACGCCGATGGCCGCCTACAACGCCCTGTTCGAGACCCTGGACCACTTCGAGTCCCGCATCGGCCCCAGGCTCAACATCCCAACCCTGGTGGTCATGGATCCCGGCGACGAACTGGTCTCCTTCGATGGGCTGAAACGCCTGGTTGAAGAGCACCACCTGAACCAATGGCGGTTTTTGCCGCTGCATCCCAAGCGGTCGCTTCTGAAAGGGATGCTGCGGCACATCGTCATCGACGAGGCGTCTATCGGCCGGCAGGCGTGGGCTGAAATCAGAAAAGAAATGATCACCCATCTGTTGCGACATCGCCCTTGACACATTTTTCGTTCTGCTCTCGGCCTTGCAAACGGCCGCCATGGATTGTATGCTCCGCAGGGATTTTCTTCAGCGGGAGGGCCGGCGCTCCACCCGAAGGCTCTTTTTCTGACGTGCGAGACGGAAGGAACTATCGATGGCTGCCAAACGAATCCCACTCTTCCCGCTGGGGCTGGTGATGCTGCCGGGCATGCTGCTGCCGCTGCACATCTTCGAGGAGCGCTACAAGCAGATGATCTCCGATTGCCTGTCGGAGAACACGCCGTTCGGCATCGTCTGGTTCGACGGCCAGACCATTCACCCCGTCGGCTGCACGGCCCGTGTCATCCAGGTGCTGCACCGCTACGAAGACGGCCGCATGGACATCCTCACGCGGGGGGAAAAGCGCTTTTACACGGAGGGCATGGCCGAAGAGAAGCCGTACATGGAGGCCGACGTGTTGTTCATCGAAGACGCGGAAAGCGCACCCGACCCAGGGGCCTTCAGCCGGGCGCGCGCCCTGCTGGTCAAGCTGCAGCATGCCGGCCACCTGACGGAAGAAGTCGACGAGCCCGACCTCTCGGACCCCCAACGGCTTTCGTTTGCCGTTCCGGCGATCGAGGGCTTCACCCACGCCGAGCGTCAGCGTTTTCTTGAAATGACCTCCAGCGCCGAGCGGCTGCAGAAGGGCGTCGAGGTCCTGATCCGCATCGTTGAACGGGTGCAGGTGACCCGACAGATCCAGAAGATTATCGGCGGCAACGGCCACCCGCCCAAAGATGCGTTGCAGAAGCTGTCCGCCGGCAATGAACCTGAAAAAGGTTAGAACGGGTTCAAATCATTGCTGCGATAGGGCGCCGCGCCGTGCGATCCGGCCGGATATCGTCGACGATCGTCACCGGGATGCGGCGACGCCGGTCCCTGAGCTCCACTCGGTCTCCTGGGTTCAGCCGGCGCTTGACTTTCACGAACCCGCAGCTGAGGCCCTTCGGTTCGAAGCCCTCCGGTTTGCCGGGACTCGCAATGCTGTAAATCCGGTCCGCGTGCCAGCCGATGCCCATGTCGGTGGTGCAGGTCAGCACGCGGCCGATGTGGTTCCCGGCCGCATCCACGACCGCCGGATGCTCCTCGATCGACACCTTGCGGGGGTCGCCGCCGACAAACGCCAGCGTGTGCTCGGTCTCTTTCAGGTTGAGCAAGGCGTCCGCTCCGATGAAGCGCTTAGTGAAGCCTTCCTGATCCGCACGGTACGGCAACGCGAACCGCCACGGGTTGTGGGAGAAGGGCCAGGCGCCGATATCCTGGTGGGACAGCGGCAGGACGGCGCCTGCCCGCAGGGAGTCGCGCGCAGCGAGGCCGCAGGGCACAAGGCCGAGATCCCGGCCGGCCATGAGGACCATCTCCCACAGGCGCGGCAGATGGTCGGGTTGCATAAACACCTCGAACCCGAACTCGCCGGTGTAGCCCGTACGGGAAAGCAGGATGGGGGTGCCGTCCGCCAGGCAGACGTCCGGCGACAGAGGGGAGCTCGGGTCGAAATGCCCTTTGAAGGAAAAATAGACCAGCTTTTCAAAAACCATTGCCGGGTGTTTCAGGATCCGGCCGAGCACCTTGGCGGCCTTGGGTCCCTGGATGTCGATCTTTCCGAGTTGATCGGAGAGATCGACGACTCGGGCCTTTCGGCTGCCGGCGTTCGCGGCGAGGTGCCGTGCGATGATCGCTCCCATCCCGGCATTGACGATTACCAGGAAGTCCGCTTCCACCAGTCGGAACACGATGGCATCGTCGATCACGTGCCCGTTTGGATCCAGAAAAACGCCGTAAACGGACCGGCCTGCGGGCAGTGGCGCAGTGCCGGTTCCCATGCAGGCGGAGAGATCCTTGGAGAAGCACAGCTGCAGCAGGTCAAAGGCATCGGGCCCACTCACGGAGACAACAGCCATGTGGCTCGTGTCGAACAGGCCCGCGTCCAATAGAACGCTCAGGTGTTCGTGCTTGGCGCCGGCCGGATACCAGAGCGGCATCTCGTAGCCGCCGAACACACCCATCTGGGCGCCTTTCAAGACATGCCATTTGTTCAATCGCGTTTTCTTGCTCATCTTTATCCTTTTCAATCAGCGTCTGGATGCCACAGGTAGTAAAAGCCGGGGGAGAGTGCCGGGAAAAGGGCTGAAAGCCCCGTGTCGAACAGGACGGCGGGGCGCCCCCCCTCGTAGGACGTTGTGGGATTGTAGATGTTGTCGTCCGGATACTCCACCCGCCGGTAGACCATGACCTGGGCGTCTTCCTTGAGACCGGCAAGGGCTTTGGCCTCGGCCACGGCATCCGGCATGTAGCCGATGCGGTCCACGAGTTTCAGGTTTACGGCCTCTTCAGCCAAATACACCCGTGCCGTTGACACCGCGGCCAGCTGCGCCGGCTCCAGCCTGCGGTTGGTCTGGACCAGGTCAAGGAACCGTTTCGCCAGTTGGTCCGTCATCGCCTGAAAAATATGCTCCTCCTCCGGAGTGGTTGCCCGGAAGGGGGATCCGATGTCTTTGTCCTTCCCGGACTTGCTCACCTCGACGCCCACGCCGATTTTCTCCATCAGGCCCGCGACCTTGGGTCGGACAAACACCACGCCCACCGAGCCCGTCACCGTCGTAGGGTGGGCCAGGATGACGTCGGCCGCAAGGGCGATGTAGTAACCGCCGGATGCGGCGACATCCATCATGACGGCCACCACTTTGCGGCCGGTGCGTTCCTTGAAGAGCCGGATCTCGTTGTAGAGGACGTCGCTTGCCGTCACCGATCCGCCGGGGGAGTCCAATTGAAGCACGACGGCCTTGACCAGCGGGTCCTTTTCCGCCTTGCGCAGGTGCGACACTACCTCCTGGACCGTGCTCGGCTGGGTGCGCAGCAACTCCTGCCGGGGATTGTCGGAAATGACCCCGCGGATCGGAAGCAGGAGAATTTTCTCCGGCGCTTTACCCTCGAGGGTGAATTCCTGCAACGGGTCCGCCTGGCTCGGAAACAGCTTAATGCGCGGACTGGCGCAGCCGACCATCACCATCAGGACGAACAAGGACATTACAAAGATCAACCTTCGCATGGTTTCCACCCTGCTGTCAGCGGTTTTGCGGGAGCGGCGCTCCGCCGCGAATTTCCTTGCGACAGGATCCGCTGCCACGGTAACAATCAGGAGAGCAATCCGGCGGTCTTCAGGATCGCCTTGATCTCGGATCGTTCCTTTTCGCTTGCCGGCAGGAGCGGCGGCCGTGGGTTGCCGCCGAAGTAGCCCAGCATGTCCAGCGCCGCCTTGAGGCCGGGAACCCCGTAGGTGGCCGTGACCGCCGTGTTGACCGGCAGCATGCGGATCTGCAGTGCGCGCGCCGCCTCCATGTCGCCCTGTTTCAGGAGCTGTTGAATCCTAACGCAGGCCTCCGGCGCCACGTTGGCCAGGGCCAGGACCCCGCCCACGGCGCCGAGGGTCAGCGCCCCGAACAACGCGCCGGCCGTCCCCACCAGCACGCTGAAGTCCTTGTCGACGGCGTTCACCATCTCGCCCAGGGAGCTGACGTTGCCGTTGCTGTCTTTGATGCCGATGATGTTGGGGTGCTGCGAAAGCCTGGCGGTCAATCCCACGCTGACATTGATGTTGGTGAACTTGGTGACGTTGTAGATCAGGATCGGGATGTCGCTCTTGTCGGCGACGGCGGTGAAGTGCTGAAAAAGCGCGGCCTCGTTCATGCGTCCGCCGTAATAGAAGGGGGTCACCACCAATGCGGCGTGGGCGCCGACCCTGGCGCACGCATTGGTCAGCTGGATCGTCTGCCAGGTGGACTCACAGCCGGTCCCGGCGATGACCTTCATGCCGGGCGCAGCCGACGCGACCACGGTCTTGACGACCTCGAGCTTTTCCTCATCGCTCAGGTAGACGTACTCGCCGTTCGAGCCGAAAGCCACATAGCCGTTTAACCCGCTCTTGTTCCACTTGGCGATGTTGTCGGCCAGTTTGTCGTAAGCCATTTTCCCATCGACGAAGGGGGTCGTTATGGGTGGAAAGATTCCACGCAGATCCGAAGGCTTCATTTCGTCTCCTCTCGCGGCTGATGAACAGCCCTTTTTCATGATCGTTGTCGCCTGAGGCTTTTTCGAAGTAGTTATAGCGCATGCCGAGCAGGATGTCACCATCGCCTGGAGCGATCCTGCGGAGAACGGTTGGCATATCCATTTCAAGACTCTTCTGCCGCCTGCATTCAAATAAAAAAAGCCTGGGGCGACGATCGACGCCCCAGGCTTTTTCAGAGTTCGATTATTCGAATTCGCGGATGCTGGCGATGGAAACCCCCATGGAACAATCGGTGGACTGCTCCAGGACGATGTCGATGACGTAGGGGCCGCCGGATTCCTGCGCGCGTTTAAAGGCGGCCTTCAGCTGTCCGGGGTCGGTAACCCGTTCGCCCTTGGCGCCGCAGGCCTCGGCGAATTTCACAAAATCGAAGCCGCGGCCTTCGTTGACGCCATCATACCAGATCTCCACTTCGCATTCCATTTCGTAGACGTACTTTTCAGCCTGGCGGATGAGGCCCAGGTATCCATTGTTCAGGACCAGGATGATGAAGGGCACGTTGTACATCACCGCGACCGGAAGCTCCTCCATGCAGAACTGGAATCCGTAATCGCCCACCACCTGCACTACCTGCTTGTCCGGCCGCGCGACCTTGGCCCCGATGGCGGCCGGCAGGTCCCATCCCAGGGGACCGGCTCCGCCGCAGTCCAGGTAGTGGCGGGGCTTTTCAATTTCCTGCATCTGGCCGGACCAGATCTGGTTGAGGCCGATGCACGTCACGAAGATGGTCTCCGGGCCAAAGAACTCGTTGATCTCCTTGTACACCCGCGGGGCCTTGATGGGGATGTTGTCGTAGTCCATCTTGCGCTTCAACGAGGCCTTGACCTCGGGAATTGCAGCCGCCCACGGGGACGGCTTGCCGGCCGGCCGGCGCTTCTTAACCTCTTCGAGGAGGGCGGAAAGCGCTTTTTTCGCATCGGAAACGATCGCCAGCTCGGGCATGATGTTCTTTCCAAGCTGGCCCGGGTCGATATCGATATGGATGAACTTGCGGTTGGCCGTGTAGGTCGCGATATCCCCGGTGTGGCGGTCATTGAAGCGCACCCCTACGGCGAGCACGAGGTCCGATTCCAGAAAGGTCTTGTTGCCGGAGCGGGTGTTGCACTGAATGCCGACATGGCCGGCCGCCAGGGGATGGGAGTATGGGATGCCGCTCTTGCCCATGTAGGTGGTCACCACCGGGGTCTGGAGGTATTCCGCCAACTGAACGAAGAGATCGCAGGCCTCGGCGATGATGACCCCCCCGCCCAGGAGCATGACCGGCTGCTTGGCAGCCAGAACCAGGTCGATGGCCTTTCGGACCGCTGCCGGGTTGGGGCCCTGGGTCTGAAAGGAGAGCGAGCAGTCCGCCTCCGGGTCGTAGATGATCTCGCCCTTCTGCACGTCGAGCGGCAGGTCGATCAGGACCGGCCCCGGCCGTCCCTCGCGCATGATCCGAAAGGCCTCCCGGAAAACCCACGGAACCATGGCGGGTTCCTTGACGCAGTAGCTTTTCTTCGTGATGGGCTTGCAGATCTCGGCGATATCCACGGCCTGGAAGGCTTCGCGCCCAAGCTGCGCGCGCACGTTCTGGCCGGTGAGAGCCAGAATCGGTATGGAATCCACCTGGGCGGTGTAAAGGCCCGTCACGAAATTGGATGCACCGGGTCCGGAGGTGGCGGCGCACACGCCCACGGTGTTGATCGCCCGCGCGTAGCCGTCCGCCATGTGGATGGCCCCCTCCTCGTGCCGGGTAATCATGTGCTTGATCTTGCCGTGGTTCATCATCGACTTGTAAAACGGCAGGATTCCCGCCCCGGGTATTCCGAAAATGTGGCGCACCCCCTCGTCATAAAGGATCGAAATCGCCGCATCCATTGCAGTCATTTTAGGCATAATAGACTCCTTTCCCTGTGAGTGAGAGCTGGGGGCATGTGATATGCAATGCGTTTAACGCCCTGAAAGACACTGTGAGATGGCGGCGGCGCCCCTGACGACGTCGGCAGCCAGCCTGGCGGTGTTCGCCCCGAAAAGCCTGGAGCTCGGTCCCGAGATGCTCATGGCACCCGCTGCCTCACTCTTTTGGGTTATGAGCACGGCAATGCAGCCGACACCGTCTTCGAATTCTTCCCGGTCCACGGCGTATCCCCGCCTGCGGGTCTCCTCTAAGTCCTGCAGGAACTCGTCTTCCTTCACCAGGCTGTTTTTCGTGTAGCGTTCTTTTTTCGCCCTTCTGAAATATTCGAGGGCCTCCGCCGTGGGGCGACGGGCGAGAAAGGCCTTGCCCACGCCCGAGCTGTGGAGAGGAACCCGGGCGCCCACCCGGGTAAACATGCGCAGGAGGGACTTGGTGTTGGAGATCTGGTCGATGTAGACGGCCTCCATGTCTTCAAAACACACCAGGTTGACCGTTTCACCGGCCTTTTCCATCAGTTTCTGCATGACCGGTCTGGCCGCCGTAATGATCTGCAGGTTCTCCTTGACCCGGGAGGAGATTTCCAGACACTTCAGGCTGAGCATGTACTTCCGGGTCGCGGAGTCCTGCCGGACATACCGGCGCCGCACCAACGCCCCCAGGATGCGATGGATGGTGGCCGGGGGATAGCCGGTGGCCTCCGCCAGGGTGCTGAGTCGGGCGTCCCCCGCCTGGGCGATCGTTTCCAGAACGTTCAACGCCTTATCCAGAGAAGTTTCCTGGGCCATATGTTTAAGGGCTGCGCCCGCGTAGCGCACTTTCTATTTTTCCATTATATGGAATTTGATTCCGAATATTGAAAAATTAATTGAAAGCAACTAACATTGTCAACAGTTTTTTGGTACAACCGAATCCCCTTTTGCGAGGGTCCTGAAAGGAGAGATCAATGAAACCGTCTGTGAAAAGATTCGTTCGGTATGAACATCAAGGGAAGATCTCCTACGGCATTCTTGACGGCGCCGTCATCGCGCAGATCCAAGGGGGTCTTTTTGAGGGCGAAACGGAAACGGGGGTAAAAATCGGATTGAACGAGGCGCGCCTCCTTTGGCCATGCGAGCCTTCAAAAATTCTGGCGGTGGGGCTGAACTATAAGAGTCACCTGGGGGACCGGCCGGCACCCGCAAAGCCCGAGCTGTTCTGGAAACCGCCCACGTGTCTGCTGGAACCGGAAGGTAAAATTGTCATTCCGGAGGGGGCCGGCAATGTCCACTACGAGGGCGAGCTGGTGGTCGTGATAGGAAAGAAAACCAAGGCAGTCTCACCGGATCAGGCGGCAGGCTGCATCTTCGGCTACACCTGCGGGATCGACGTGAGCGAGCGCGATTGGCAAAAAGGCGACCTGCAGTGGTGGCGTGCCAAGGGCTCCGACACGTTTGGGCCCCTTGGGCCGGCCATTGCCGCCGGCCTGGACTACAAGGCCTCGCGGCTCCAGACGCGGGTCAACGGCGAGGTGAAGCAGTCGCAATTCCTGAGCGATCTGCTCTTCGACCCGGCCACGGTGGTGAGCCACGCCAGCCGGTGTGTGACGCTGTATCCCGGTGATGTGATCTACACCGGCACGCCGGGAACGACCAGCGCCCTGAAGCCGGGGGACACGGTTGAGGTGGAGATAGACGGGATCGGAATTTTAAAAAACAGGGTTGCGGCATAAGAACGCCGCAACCCTGTTTTTTAAAATATCAAGTGATGTTTCAAGAGCCGCAACCATCGGCTCACAGGCCCCGGACAGGATAGCAGTTTTTCAAAAACTCTATCAGAAGCGCTTTCATAACCGTGGTTATGAAAACACTTCGGTCAGATGCTTGACTTCGACCTTCAGCCCATGCCGCCGCACGCCGTGGGAAAGTTGGATGATGCAGGCCGGGCAGGTGGTCACGAGCACATCCGCGGCGGTCTTTTTCAGGTTTTCCATCTTGCGGTCCAGCACCTGCATGGCGAGGTCATAGTGCGACAGCGCGTAGGACCCCGCGCCCCCGCAGCACCAGTCCGCTTCCGGCAATTCGACGAACTCCGCTCCCGGCATGCGGCGCAAGAGCTCCCGCGGCTGTTTTACCAGGCCTTGACCGCGCGAGGCGTGGCAGGGGTCGTGGAAGGTGACGCGTTTGCCCTCCAGCCTTTGGGAGAAGGGGACGACTTCGGAGGTGAGCCACTCCGAGACGTCTCTGGCCTTGGCAGCCGCGGCTTGGGCAGCCATACGCAGCGGATCGCCTTCGGGAAACAGGCGTGAGTATTTCTTGATGAAGCCGGTGCAGCTCGAACAGTCCGTGACGATGGCGTCGATGCTTTGGGCTTCGAGCACCGGCAGATTTTTCCCCGCCAGCTTGCGCGCCGCGGCGAGGTCCCCGTAGGACCACGCCGGCAGGCCGCAGCAATTGTTGTCAAGCACGCGGACGCTTCGGCTGAAGCGCCGCAACAAGGCGAGCGTGGCCTCCCCGGCTGCGTGGCTGACCACGTCGACGCCGCAGCCCACAAAATACGCTACACGCTGGCTGCGGCCCTGCCCGTCGAAGACCCCGGGCTTGAAGCGGGCCCGGAACGGCTGAGCCGGCAGCCGGTCGACAATCGCCTCCGCCCGGGAGATATCGCGGCCGAAAATGCGCAGCAGACCCAACGCGCGGGCCAGCTCGCTGATGCCGCTGTTCTTGCCCAGCGCGACGGCCCGGGCGGCCAGATGCAGGCGCCGGGGGTAAGGCAGCAACTTGTCGAACAGCAGGCGGTGGATGGATTTTCGGCCGACTTTTTCGAGGTACTCCGAGCGGGCGGTGGTAACCAGCTCCGCGGTCGGTATCGCCGGGAAACAGTTGCTCGTGCAGGCCCCGCAGAGCAGACAGGAGTAGAGGGGTTCCTCGAGCTCCGGGCTCCATTGGAGTCGGCCCTCGATCACGGCCCGCAGCAATGCCAGCCTCCCTCGCGCGACCCCCCCTTCATAGCCGGTGGAGCGGAAGATCGGACAGGCCGTCTGGCAGAAGCCGCAGTGGTTGCAGTGGGCGATTTCGTCGTAGTGCTCCGATATGTTCAAAGCTAAACCCTCCCCGGCATCTTACCAGGCGAAAAGATGTGCTTCGGATCCAGGATGTCCTTGACCCGGTGCATGAGGTTCCATTCCGTCCGCGGGGGGCCGAACATGTCGTTGCGCGTCTTGAATTCATCCGGGCTTTTTTCCAGAACGGCATGTCCGGCCAGCTCACGGATCCGTCGTCCGATCTCCTGCCAGGACTCGTCGCTCACCTTGCTGCTGCCCGCAAGAATGCGTCCGCAGCCGAAATCAACCAGCAAGGCGTCAACGGGAGCCTGGTGCCGCAGAATCTCGACGGCTTGGCAGGCCCGGTCCGGCGGCACTCCTGCCCGCAAGACGAAGGGGCAATCGGCGATGCGGTCGTACAGCCCGGAGAAGGGCCCGGTGAGGACATCGTAGTCCTCGGCGCGGACGGCCCTGAAATCGGCCTTCTCGAATAGGGCTTCGGCCCTGGCAAGCTGCGCGGCGACGGTCTCGCCAAAACCTTCGAAGCCTACCTGAAGCCGCCAGCTCTCGCCGCCGTCATCGGGTGCTGCCGCCGCAAACACGGCCCCCAGACTGGAGCCGAGCAGCTGCGCAGCCAGGCTGCCGCAGGCTTCGGGAACTCCGCAGGCCGAGACCGCCGCACAGCGCTCCGGCCGTGTGGCTGTTTTCATGGTTACCCGGGTGATGAGGCCCAAGGTCCCTTCTGACCCGGCAATGAGGCGGGTCATGTCATAGCCGGCGACGTTCTTCACGACTCTGCCGCCGGCGTTGATCAACCGCCCGCGACCGTCGATGAAACGCAGGCCGAGCAGCAACTCGCGCGGCGCGCCATAGGCAACCCTCTCCGGACCGAGGGCGCCGGTTGCCGTAATGCCGCCGACGGTGCGCCGCAACAGGCCGAAAGCCGGCCGCAGAGGCAGCCACTGGTTGTGAGGCGCCAGCGCCGCCTGGATCGCGGCCAGCGTCATCCCGGCGCCGGCCGTGAAGTACTGGTTGGGCGCGTCAAGCTCAATCATCCCGTCGAGCACATCCGTGCGCAGCGGGGTCGTGGGCCGTGTCGGGAGGTTTCCCGCACCGGCCAGCGAGCCGCCGCCGAGGGGCTGGAGCGCCCGGCCTTCGGCAAAGGCCTGTTTGACGTCCTCGGCCATGCGTTTTTCGATGGCGCTCAGAGAATCGTCGGCTTGCGCCCAGGCCGCCTGATCTTTGAAGGCAAAGGGGCGGGTGGTGTCCGGGAACATTTTCCCCGGGTTCAGGACGCGGGCCGGATCAAAGGCCTCCTGGAGCGAGCGCTGGGCGTCGATGTCCGCATCCGAAAACACCATGCGCATGGCCTCCATCTTTTCGAGGCCGATCCCGTGCTCGCCCGAGATGGTGCCGCCGAGCGCCACGCAGGCCTGCATGATCTCCCAGCCGGCGTCGTGCACTCGTTTGAGCTGATCCGGGTCGCGTGAGTCGAACAGAATCAAGGGGTGCAGGTTTCCGTCGCCGGCGTGAAAGACATTGCCGTGTTCGAAGCCGTGGCGCTTAACGATCTCGGCGACCTGCGCCAGTGCCTTGGGCAACAAGGTGCGCGGCACCGTGCAGTCGTTGACCAGATAGTTCGGCGCCAGCCGCGCCACCGCTCCGAAGGCGCCGCGACGGCCTTCCCAGAGACGGCCACGCTCCTCGGCGCTGGCGGCATCCCGGACCTCGCGGCAACGGTTGGCCGTGCAGATCTCGCGGATGCGCCCGGCCTGCTTATCCAACCCTTCTGCAGGCCCCTCCACTTCGATGATCAGGACGGCCGCGGCGTCCCTTGGATAGCCGCAGACGTAGCTGTCCTCCACCGCCCGGATGATCGGAGAATCCATCATCTCGAGGGTCGCCGGCACGATCCCGGCCGCGATGATGCCGGCCACCGAACGGGCCGCATCGTCGACGGCGTTATAAACCACGAGCTGAGTGATCACCTTTTCCGGCTTGGGCATGATGCGCACGGTGACCTCGGTCACCACGGCCAGGGTACCCTCGCTGCCGATGAGCAGGGCCCGTAGGTCGTACCCTAAAGAGTCGACGTCTGCTCCGCCCAACCGCAACAGCTCACCGGAGGTCAGCACGACCTCCAGCCCGAGCACATGGTTGGTGGTGACCCCGTATTTGAGGCAGCGCGGGCCGCCGGAATTTTCGCCGACATTGCCGCCCAGGGTCGCTACTTTCTGGCTGGCGGGATCCGGAGCGTAGAAAAAACCAAGGGGGGACAGCGCGTTTTGAAGCTCCAAATTGGTCACCCCGGGCTGGACCACGGCGCTTCGGCCTTGGGGATTGATGCCGAGGATACGATTCAAGCGTGAAAGGCAGACCGTCAGGCCTCCGTGAGGCATCACCGTTCCGCCGGACAGGTTTGTCCCGAAGCCGCGAGGCACGAAAGGCACTTTGGCCCGGGCCGCCGCCTTCACCACTCGCGCGGTCTCGGCGCTGTCGGCCGGAAACACCACCGCACCCGGCGCCCCCTTGGCCAGCGAGCCGTCATAGGAGTAGAGTTCTGCGGCGGTGCGGGACTCGGACACGTGCCGGTCGCCGACGATCCGCCGCAGTTCTTGGATGAGCTCCTTTGGGATCATGAGGTTGTTCCTCACAGCTTAACCGGGAGGTCGCCCGGGTCGATGTCTCTGAACTCCTTGGGGTTAACGGTTGTCAAGCTCGGTTCCCCCTCCTTCGCGTGTCGTTGCTTCCGTGAGAATCGCGTTCCAGTCCGCTGTATATCGGGAGTCGGGTCAGACTATAAAAGAGACCGGGTGGTGTCAATAATAGTGTTCCGCGAGATAGACGTTGCAAGTCGACCTTATTTTTGACATTACCAATCGTCGGCCATAGACAGCAGCTGATGCTGGATAAATGGTTGAAAGCCGAACCGGAGGCACCTTATTGCATCCGGCATCCAGGATCCAATATCGAGGATCTTGCTTTTATCATGCTCCGCGCCTGGCTCATCTTCACCCTGTGCTCGCTGCAGCTTTTCATCTCGCAGCTCTACCGGACGACCAACGCCGTCCTCGCCCCGTGGCTGATCACCGACCTCCATCTTGACACCGAAGGCCTGGGGCTCTTGTCCGCGGGTTTTTTTTACGCATTTGCGTTGACCCAGATCCCGATCAGCATTTTCCTCGACAAGGTCGGGGCGAAGCGGCTGATGATCGCGCTTTCGTTTGTGGGGATGGCCGGCGCCGTCATGTTCTCCCTGGCCCAAGGCATGGGGATGGGCCTGACCGGCCGCGTGCTGCTCGGGGTGGGGATGGCCTGCAATCTGATGGGCCCCCTGAAGCTGCTCACGGAATGGTTTCCCCCGCGCACCTTCGCGACGCTCTCGGGGCTGCTTTATGCGATCGGGACCCTCGGCAACATCGTTGCCGCCACCCCGCTGGTTTTGCTGGCCGAGCAGTTCGGCTGGCGCCTGAGCTTCCAGGCCATCATCGCCGTCCACCTCCTGCTGACGCTCACCCTGTTCTGGGTGGTCCAGGACCGGCCGGCTGAGGAGGCGTCGAAGCCGCTGTCGCCCGCCGGAGGTCTCAGGCCGGTCTCGCTGTTCGGCAATCTTGGGATCTTGACGCGCAGCAAAGACTACTGGATCATCTCTGCGGGCACGTTTGTCCGCTACGGCACCCACGCCGCGCTGCAGACCTTGTGGGCGGGCCCTCTTCTGATGGAAGCCTTACGGTTTTCGCCCGTGCAGGCCGGGAACATTCTCATGGCGATGAATATCGGTCTGATCGTGGGGGGCCCTGTGTGGGGTGCGCTTTCCGACCGCGTTTTCAAGACGCCCAAATGGGCCGTTGCCGGCGGATTGCTGATGCTGGCGCTGGTCACGTTCGGATTAAGGGCGCTCCCGCCGGGAACAAGCTCCCTGCTCGCGGCTGCCATTTTCTTTGCGTTCGGGCTTGCCTCGGCCAGCGGTATGCACGTCTATGCCCACATCAAGACTCTCGTTCCGAAGGAGATGACGGGTGCGGCCATGAGCGGGACCAATTTCTTCACCATGATGGGCCCGGCGGTGTTCCTGCAGGGTCTCGGCATTGCCATGCAGGGCCTTTACCCGGAGGCCTCCCGCGGCCCGCAGGCGTTCGGCGCGGCACTGCTGATCTGCGTGGTCTGCCAAGCGGCGATCGGGGTGCTGTACCTCTTCACGCGCAGCAAATAATGATGGCTTCTAATAAAAGTGCAACTTTTTTGACGTAGCGAAAACCTGTCACTTGTCCGCCAGCAGCTTCTTGAGCACATCCGGCCGGTTCGTCGTGATCGCATCCACCTTCATCGCGATCAGCTTCTTCAAATCATCGGGATTGTCGGGCGTCCAGACGGACACCAGCAGCCCCAGCAGCCGGGCTTCCGCAAGCGTCTCCGGAGTCAGGTTCTTGTAAAAAGGCGCCCAGACCTTTCCGCCGGCAGCCTTGACCGCCCGGGGCGCCGAGCCGTTGAAGTCGTCGATGTCGAGGCCGGCCATCCAGGGCGAGGCCTCGGGCTGATTCGGCTTGAGGTTGTTCAGCCCCGGGCCGACGATGGTGAGATATACGGTCGCCAGCTCCGGCGCGGTCTTCTGGATGTGCACGAGGTTGCGCCAATCGAATGAGAGGATCCACGCGCGCTCGGCCATCCCTTCATCCCTCAGCACCTTAACGACCCTGTCGGACACCAACTCGGGCGGCGGGGTCAGGTTCGGCTCCTCCGGCGTGGTCTTGATTTCCACAAACAGCCGTGTGGATGGGCTGCATGATTTTTTGAAGACGTCGATCGCTTCCCTGAACGTCGGGATACGCTCGCCGTCCGCCGGTGTTTGCTCAGGGAACCGTGCCGCATAGGACGTCTTCGGCTGCAGGCGGCCGATATCGTAAGTCTTGAGCTGGGCCAGGCTTAGGTCCTTGATGGCCGGCGGCGCCCCGGAGGCGATCCAGCCACCGTCGGCTGCGCGGGCAATTTCGGGCTTCAGCCTGAAATCGTGATGCACCACCAGTTCCCCGTCGGCTGAAACCAGGACATCCAGCTCGATGGCGTCGACACCGAGTTCGCAGCCGCGTCTAAAAGCGGCCAAGGTGTTTTCCGGCAGAAGCCCCGCGGCCCCGCGGTGGCCGATCACAAGCGGTTTGCCGGCCATTTCAGCGGCGCCGGACCCACTCGGCGCCTGGGACATGGCGGGGGCGACAGGCGATAGGAGCGCGATGGCCGCAACGATGGTTGCGGCCGCCAGATTTCGTTTGACTATGCAGCCGTTCATGGAATAATTTCCTTTCTGTAGTCACTATCCAACACCGACTTGGCCTTTTTCTTACACGGTTTTGGTTTTCATCACAATAAATGCTCTCGGCGGACAGGGGCCTGCGTTAAACGTGAACCTGAAAAAGGAGGAACCCATGAAGCATTTGCGAAAATTCAGAATTGCCCTGGTGGTGGCGGCAGTGATGGTGCTGCCGGGATTGGCATTGGCAGCCCCGGTCACAATCAACTGGTGGCACGCCCACGGCGGCGTTCTCGGGGAGAAAGTGAACTCCATTTGCGAAGGGTTCAATAAATCTCAGACCCAGTACCAGGTGGTGCCGACTTACAAGGGCAGCTATTCGGACACCATGACGGCCGGCATTGCGGCTTTCCGCGCCAAGAACCCGCCACACATCCTGCAAGTCTTCGAAGTGGGTACGGCCACCATGATGGCGGCCAAAGGGGCCATCAAACCGGTGTACGAGGTCATGAAGCAATCCGGCCTGCCGTTCGACCCCAACGCCTACCTGCCCACCGTCACCGGGTATTACACCACCACCGATGGCAAGATGCTGTCCATGCCCTTCAATAGCTCCACTGCAATTCTGTACTACAATATAGATGCGTTTAAAAAGGCCGGCCTGGACCCCGCCAAGCCTCCCAAGACCTGGCCCGAAGTCGCTGAAGCCGCCAAGAAGCTGGTTGCGGCCGGTGCCAGTCCGGCGGGATTGTCATCTTCCTGGAACGGCTGGATCCATCTCGAAAATCTTGGCGCCTGGCACAACGTGCCTTTTGGGACCAAGTCCAACGGTTTCGGCGGCTTTG
>Ga0210103_1000066_pt1 | contig 17525 bp, 14 predicted proteins | sample RushSE_CattailNL_6_FD_185564 | JGI IMG/M metagenome (GOLD analysis project Ga0210103, IMG submission 185564) | Wetland microbial communities from San Francisco Bay, California, USA, that impact long-term carbon sequestration - RushSE_CattailNLA_D2... | ecosystem: Environmental > Aquatic > Marine... | reverse complement strand
GCCGCTGCGCTTATACGCAATCGAAAAATGCCCTGCGCGCCGCTCTGTCGCACCCGCTTCGGGGTCGATGCATTCACCAAAGCGCATGCGCATGCCGAGGGCCCAGCGGGGGCCGGGGGCGAGGTCAACCCCGAAAACGTGGGTCAAGGCGGTTGATCCGTCGGCCGACTGCAAGCGTTCTTCGCTGAAGAAGCCGATCTGCGGGGACAAGCGCACCCGAATCCCCGGGGTGAGCGTTTCATTCGGGTTGCCGTAGCCGCTGTCGGTGGGCTCGGCATTGACGCCATAGTTTCCGTAGAGCCTGACGCGGTCGTTGAGCCGGTAGCTGCCGCCGGCAATCGAATTCAGGCCGTTCTCTCCGATGGACGTCTCGCCGTTCAAGGTGATACGCGTGCTGAGGCGCTTGTGCCCGCCGACACGTATTTGGTCGACCAGCGTGCTGCCTTCGAACGCCTTCCGGGTCCCATTCACACAGCCGTATACGGACCAGGGGGAGGCCTGGGTGCCGGCCGTGCCTTTCGACGTGAAAACGGCCCGCAGGAACATGTTCTCGCCTTCGACATCGTCTTCCAGCTTGAGGTGCAGCGCTCTGGTGATACCTGCCGCACCTGATCCAGGCGGACGCTCGGTATTGCCTGTTCTGCTGTCGACCGCAGGGGAGGGGGTGTTATTGAGCCGTGTGGCATCTCCGGCGGCCGCGATGGGCCGCAGCGACAGGGGCTGGAGGAATATGCCTGCCAGCAGCAGGATTAGACCGAGCGTTCTCCTCACCTGGAATCCACTCCCCGCCGGCCGATCGCCGGGCTCCTTGAGGGTTGCGGGCCGGATTCGATGCCTGACAAAAGTCATCATTGACTAACAAAATCATCGGCGTGCTCCCTGTTTTCTTTAGGGCTTTATTCGACCTGCCATTCAAAATTTTGCTCCTTACCTCCATCTTCGCCTCGCACGACGTGAGCCGGGTCGATTTTTTTTAAGTCTTGATCAAACACAACGGGTTTTTATAAATTAAGGCGACCCCATCAGAATGCGGCCGACCGTCATGATCGCGGACCCGGCCCGGCCGGCAGCCAGCGTCGTGGACGAAGCGGGTCTTTGTTTTTTCCCCCTCAAGGCGGAGGTCGCCGCCGAACGCAAGGCCCCCCATTACGGAGCCACAGGCGTATCCAAACGGCTCTATGATCTGGTTTTCCGGCCCATCACGCCGGAGCTGGGATCGGCCAGGGAGGTCTTCATTTCCCCGGACGGGAACCTCAACTTGATTCCCTTTGAGGTGCTCAGGGGACCTGCGGACCGGTTTCTGATCGAGGACTACAATAACGGAAGATTTCATGGAAGACCGGGGGCTCCTTGGGGCCGAGGTGCCGATTTCCGCTCCGGTGGCGTTTGCAAGCGCCGCGATAGGAGTCAAGAACCCGCTGCTGCGCTCCGGCATCGCCCTTGCCGGAGCAAACCGTTCCATGACCGAGCCCGGCTTTCCGGGCAGCGAAGGCATCGTGACGGCTGAGAAGATCCTCGGCCTGAAGCTCTGGGGCACCGAAATGGTGGTGCTTTCGGCCTGTGAAACCGGCCTCGGGGACGTGCGCACGGGAGAGGGCGTCTATGGGCTGCGCCGGGCTTTTACTCAGGCCGGGGCAAAGAGCGTGGTCATGAGCATGTGGTCCGTGCCGGATACCGAGACCAAGGAGTTGATGATCGAATTCTACCGGGGCGCCCAGTCGGGCCGATTGAACCGGTGCCAGGCGCTGCGGCAGGCCACGTTGAAGCAGATGGCCGTGGTCAAACAACGCTATGGCTACCCGCACCCCTTTTACTGGGGGCGTTTGTGTTCATGGGCGAGCCCTGAGCGTTGACACGGGGCAGGAAGGTTGATAAACAGCCTCGCAAATTCGTGAAGGGGGTGTCGGTAACGGAACACGGTGCGAATCCGTGACGGTCCCGCCGCTGTGACCCCGACCGGCCGGGATGCCGGGGACTTCTTTCGGCCATGTCGCCACTGTGCCGCCTCAGCGGCATGGGAAGGCCGCCGAAGGAACGGGGGAGTCAGAAGACGACCGCCACCTTCGGAAGTTGGAGCCTGATGGAAAAGGGTTCTGACGGCTGACCCTCAGCCGTTGGAGCCCTTTTGCGTTTTATTGCTCCGGCGAATAAACAGGTTCACCCCGCTCCGCCTATGCCTGAGATGCATGATTTGCACATATCAACGGCCGGAGTAATAACGCTTCGCTCCCACGGGCAAACAAGATTGTTTCATGCGAAACCAGGGGCGCTTCAAGCATCGCGGCGTCCCAAAGGACGATGCCAGATGGAAATGAGTTGCATTCAGGTGACGGAGGTCGGCACTTTTCACCTGACCCGCCTGCCGGTGCAGTTGCCGAAAGCCGATGAAGTCCTCATCAAGGTGTCCGTGACGGGGCTTTGCCGGACCGACCTCAAACTGATCCGGGTCGGTCACCGCGATCTTGTGCTGCCGAGGGTCCCCGGCGAGGAAGTGGTGGGCGTAATAGCGGACACGGGCGCCTGCGTGGTCGGCCTGGAGCGCGGGGATCTGGTTTACGTTTACCCCGGCATGTGGTGCGGTGTTTGTCCGGCCTGTCGTTCCGGGGCGGAAAACCTCTGCCGGGACATGCGCATCATGGGCTTCCACCGGGACGGCGGGTTTGCGGAGTACGTCACGGTCCCGGCCCAAAGCGTGATGCCGGTGCCGGACGGCCTTCCGGCCGAGGAAGCCGTTTTTGCGGAACCTCTGTCCTGCTGCCTGAACGCGCTCGAGCTGGCGGGCCTTGAGTCCGGCATGGCGGTGGGCATCTGGGGAGCGGGGCCGGCCGGCACGCTCCTGCACCGCGCAGCGCGGGCAAAAGGTGCTGTGGCCGTCAACGTCGAACCGGACCCTGGCCGTCGCGCGGCCATCGGCGGTCTCGAGTGCAGCACGGATCGTGCCTTCGACGTGTGCGTGGTCGCTGTGGGCGCCAAGGCGGCCTACGAGGAGGCCGTCGCCCGGCTGCGGCCGCGCGGCCGGCTGGTGGTGTTCTCGGGCCTGCCGCCCGCGGGCGACCGCATGGAGGTGAGCCTCAACCAGTTGCACTACCACGAGCAGACGTTGGTGGGTGCGTACGGCTGCGCCCACCGGCACGGCGTGGCGGCGTTGAACCTGATTGCCGGCGGCTCTTTGCCGGTGGCGGACCTGATTTCCCACCGCTTGCCGCTGGAGCGGCTGGGAGAAGCGCTGGACCGGGTTGAGACCCGCCAGTCGATGAAGATCCTGCTCTACCCATAAAGGAGCCGGGCACGATGTGGACCGATGCGTCTCTGAAAAGTTTCGGTGCGGGCATTCAATGTGCGCTGCGAGGCGAACACCTGTCGCGCGAGGAGTGTCACGCGATGTTCAGGCAGGTCCTGCTCGATGAGCAACCGGACCTGCACCAGGGCGCGTTCTTGGCGGCCCTGACAGCCAAGGGCGAGACGCCCCAGGAGGTGGCGGGCGTCTGGCAGGCCATTGTCGAGCTGGACACGAACCGCGTGGACATCCGCCTGGACGAGCCCCTGGCGGAGAACTGCGGCACCGGGATGGACCGGCTGAAGACCTTCAATGTCAGCTCCGCCGCCGCCGTGGTGGCGGCGGCCGGCGGGGTGCGCATCGCTCGGCACGGCGCCCGGGCGCTCACTTCGGCCTGCGGTACCGTCGATTTGCTGGAAGCCGTCGGCATTCACGTCGACTGCGGCGTCGAGCGTGTGGCGCAAAGCGTCCGGGAGTGCGGTATCGGCCTTTTCAACGGGATGAGCGCCCATGTGCACCCCCGCGCGCTTTTCCGCATCCTCTCCCGGATCCGTTTCGGGTCGGTGCTGAACATCGCGGCCTCGCTCGCCAGCCCCTGCCGGCCGACTCACGCCGTGCGCGGGGTATACTCGGCCGGGCTGCTGCCGACCGTCTCCGAGGCGATGCAGGCCATCGGCTACCGGCGGGCCATGGTGGTCCACGGCTTCGACGAGCGACGGGACGAAGGCATGGACGAGATCTCCACCCTCGGCGAGACCGCCGTGCGCGAGTTCCAGCCGGACGGCCGCGAGGACTGCTACACCCTGGCGCCCGAAGACGTCGGGATCCGGCGTGCCGCCTACGCCGACATTGCCGCTACGGGCGACCTTCGCCGGGAGGCCGATCGCTTCCTGAAGGTGGTCGCCGGCACCGCCCCCGATCCGTCTGTCGACATCACCTGCCTGAATGCCGGCGCCCTGCTCTACGTGGCGGGCAGGGCCCCGGACCTGAAAAGCGGCGTTGCGCAAAGCCGCGAATTGGTTCATGCCGGCCGGGCCTTCGCCAAGCTGTGCGAGTGGGTTCGGACGCAGGCAAATGAAGACAAATCCTCGATCCGCCGGTTTGTCGAAAATGCCGGCCGGGCCGGGTTGTCGGGAGAGGCGGCCGGCTGCCTGTGAAGGGTTCACCACGGGGGAACGGCTTTCAGCCGATGGCCTCTTTTTTCGCACCTCGCAGGGCCTTTTCAGACAGGACATTGCAATTTCAGCATGAATGTTCATAATGGCGGCGCATGGATCGGCGCGACTCAAGGGGGACGAAGCGGCCGTCGCGAAGTGAAGCGCCCGGCAGGGATAAGCGAAAAGGAGCGGCGATGAAAAAGCGCTCGGAAATCGATGACGTATTGGACATCATCCATGACGTGGTTGAAAAAATTCCATTCAACAAAGTCCTGGGCCTGACCGTCGATTCGTTAAATTTCGATCAACCCTCCGTGAAACTGACGATGCGGCCGGAGCTGATCGGGAATTTCATCCGCGGGTCCCTGCACGGCGGCGTCATCTCGGGTACACTGGATTTCATGGGGGGGCTGGTTGCCTTTCTGGGGGTGCTGAAGACCATGCAGGGGCAGCCCGTGCAGGCCATGGCCGAGCGCTTCGCCAAGATCGGCACGATCGACTTGCGAATCGACTACCTGCGGCCGGGGCTCGGAGAACATTTTATCGCCACCGGCTACGTCCTGCGCACTGGGAAAAAGGTCGCTGTGACCCGCATGGAATTGCACAACGACAAGCGGCAGCTCATTGCCGTCGGCACAGGGGCCTATACGGTCGCCTGACTGCCGGCCGGCAGGAACGGCACCCCCAAGCCGTGCTGCGCACGTGGCCGAACGGGTTGCCCTTGCCGGTCATCACCGCGTCCGGCAACAGCGGCGTGAGTTTGGCGGGTCGGGTTTTCCGGCCCACACGGTTTTTTATTATCGGGTTTTCATTTTCTTGGATTTTTGATAGATGGGATAAGATAGCAGCAGAAATCACTCGAATTCAAAAGGAGGATTTCAAAATGGCGAAATCACAGGATGTGAAGAAGGACGCCAAAAAGAAAGCGCAAAAGTCGCTCAAGGAGAAACGCGCGGAAAAAAAGTCCAAAAAGGGAAAGGTCTGAAGCCCGGTTGCAGACAGCGTCGCTATCCTGATAGATCCTCGGGGCCACAGCCGCTCATGGCCTGCTCCGGCACGGAGGCGAGGGTGGTGAAAGGTTTTTGTGCCGTCAGACTTTGAGACATGATCAAACGTGCCGGCGTTGCCGGGGTGGTGTTGCTTGGGCGGCGCGTCTTGGCTGCTGCGGGGTTTCCCTATATTGAACCGGATCAAACTTCCCCGTAAAGCTTCCCCAGGAAGTAATTCATCTGCAGGTACCACCACGGCCAGTCGTGGTTGACGTCGTGCCCCCAGAAGTCCACCCAGGCCGGGATAGATTTCTCCCGGAACCAGTAATCCAACCCCCGCGTGTCCTCGATGGCCTCCTGTTCCCAGGCCCCCTGTCCTACGCAGACGATGATCCGGCTTTGCCGGTACCAGTCCAGGAACCAGGGGTCGGTGGTCCCCGGTAGGTAGGCGAGCGGCGAGTTGAAATAGACCGCCGGCAGGTCGGCGGCGCTCAGCCCGAACTCGGGACGATCCAGGCGGTAGAGGCCGGAGAGCGCGATCGTGCCCTCGAAGAGATCCGGGTGCTTGAGGAAGAAGTTCACGGCGTGATAGGCGCCCATGCTGCAGCCGGTGGCCATCAACCGCTCCGCGAACGAGTCGCAATGCCGGCGGACGAAGGGGATGACCTCATGGACGACGTACCCGTCATAGGCCTCGTGGTGTGCATTGCGCTCGGCGGGTGAAACCCCCCAATTGTACCAGGAGTCTGCATCCACGCTGTCGATCGCGAAGAGTTTGATTTTCCCTGAGTTGATGAAACCCGCGATCGCGGACACCATCCCCATCCCCTCAAAATCGAAATGACGCCCTCGCGAGGAGGGGAACACGATGAAGGGTTTGCCCCAGTGTCCGTAGACTTTGATCTCCATGTCGCGGTTCAACCGCGGGCTCCACCAGCGGTGCTGTTCGATGTGCATGTGTGAGATTCCTCGATTTTCGGGTTCCAATTCAGGTCGTCGGGTCCGTAAAGGGCGGCCTGTTCAGTCGGGATGTTTTCAGGGCACCCCTCTATGCGGAGGTCTCGTGAATGAACCGCACGACCTCCATGACCTGGTCCAGGCCGGGAGAACGGAATATGTAGCCCATGTCCCCCAGGGCGCCGCTGAAGACGCCGGGCACGCTTTCCACCTGCAGCAGCAGATGGCCGTAGCGCGAAAGAATGTCCTTGTGGGTGTGAACATAGGTATACGTGTGCTTGCGGCTGGCATAGCAGCAGTGATACTTGCGCTCATAGACCAGATCGTTGCGGTTGTGGGCCACGAGTTCCGCCCAGGTGCGGTAAATGTCGATGTCGGCGGCGTAGTTGAACATGTCGGTGGTGAACCCGCCGGGCGGCCGCATGTTGACCTCGAGCGCCACGTACTCGCCGGCGGCCGTCAGAAAGAACTCAATGTGGAAAAAGCGCTCCCGGACGCCGAAGGACGACAGGCAGCGCCGGCCGATCTCCTCCAGGGCGGCGGGGATGTCCCGCATGGAGTAGTAATAGATGTGACGCGCCTCGTTGACGGTCTCCATGATGCCCTGGCTGAAGACGTGCCCGGTGAAGAAAACCGGGTTGCCGTCCCGGTCCGCCAGGCCGTCGAACGAATGGATGTCGCCCGTGATGAACTCCTCCATCAGACAGTCCCCCGGCGGCTTGCATGCGAAGAAGCGCTCCAGCCCGGAGTCGGAGTCCACGCGGTGGGTGTTGAGCGCTCCCACGCCGGCATCGGGCTTGGCGATGACGGGATACCCGGTCTCGGCGATCAGCTCCCGGGCTTCCGCCAGGCTGTGGACCACCCGGCCGCGGGCCACCCGCACCCCGGCTGCGCGAAAGCGTTCCTTCATCCTGGACTTGCGGCGGATAAAGTCGATGTCCGCGGAGCGGATGCCGGGGATGTTGAAGTCGTCGCGGATGCGGGCCTCGGTGGCGAGCCAGTACTCGTTCAGGGAGTCGAACCGGTCGATTTTGCCGAAGCGGTGGGTGTAATACCCGCAGGCGCGGACCAATGCGTCGTAATCGTGCATGTCCGGCAGGCGGTAATACTCGGTCAGCGCGGAGCGGACCTCTTCCGAAAGCGCCTCGTACGGCTCGTCGCCGATGCCGAGGGCATGCGCGCCGGCCTGCTTGACGTTCAGCCAGAAGCGGTGGTAGTGCGGCGGGAAATGCGGCGAGAGAATGACGATGTTCCGGGCCATAGCGCTTATCCCTCCTGGCGAGCGGCCGCCGCGAATTCGAGAATCCGCGCTTCCTCTTCGGCGCGCAAGAGGTAGCGGTGACGCCCCATGACCTCCCAGTAAATCGGAGGATTCTCGGCATACTCGACGAGACTGGCGCCCAGCCGTTCTATCAGTTCATCATGGCTGAGAGCGTGCGGCTTGTCCTTGCGGCCGATAAAGCCCACGAAGTACTTTTTCTCCTCCGGCAACTCCGTCGGCCGCCGCAACAGCATGCGGGCCCAGGCCCGGTAAAGGTCGCCGTTGATGCTGTAGTTCATCATGTCGATGATGGCCCCGCCCGGCGGGCGGCAGTTGATCTCGATCGGCACGAAATCCCCGTTGAGGGCGAAGAACTCGAAGTGAAAGAACTTCTTGCGGATGCCGAAGCGCGAGACCAGCAAGGCCCCCACCTCCGACAGACGCTGAGACACGCGGCGGCCGACATAAAAAAACGTATCCTTTCCCCGGGCGTATTCGATCAGGCCTTCGCCGTAGATCAGCGTGTTTTCGAAAACGACCTTGCCGGTGTCGTCGGTGAGGCCGTCGTAGGTGACGATCGGAGCCTCGACGAACTCCTCCAGGATGTAGTCTTCGCGCAGCGTCGGGAAAATGTCTTCCAACTGGGCCCGGCTGTCCACGCGATGGGTGCCCCCGGCGCCGACGCCCTCGTTGGGCTTGAGGATGACGGGGTAGCCGAGTTCCCCGGCCAGGCGAAGGGCCTCCCCGGTGGAGGAGACCACGGCGCCTCGGGCGACGCGCAGCCCGGCTTCCTGGAAGATGCGCTTCATGATCGATTTTTTTTTCAGAAGGTCGATGTCCTGCAAGGTGATGCCGGGGATCTCGAACCGTTCGTTGACGAACGCCTCCAGCCGCAGCCAGGCTTCGTTGTGAGACTCGACCCAATCGAAGGCGCCTTCGATCCCCTGGGCATGTTTGATTTCGAGAAGCTCATGAATGGCCTTTTCGGCATTGCGCCAGTTTTTCAAGTCGGTGCGTACGTACCAGCGGATGCCGGCGCGCAGCTCGACGGGCATGCTGTAGAAGTCGGCCTCGCCGATAGCCCACACGCGGATTCCTTCCGCATGCAGGCTCCGCACGAAATTGGAATAGTTGGGCGGAAACTCCGGTGAAATGTAAAGGATGTCCATGGCGGCCTGTCGGCTATGTGTTTTTTCTCAAAGAATGCCTGCCACGATCTGCTCAGGTTACAGGGAATCCGCGAGGACAGGCGTCACCATTCACGGCCCTCTCCCGCACGAACGAATCAGGCCAGCGGCGGTCGGCTCCCGGCGAACTGCTTCTCTCCTGAACCCCGAATCCTCGCTACCTGCGTGACAACGCCGGTAACAGTACAGCAGGAACCATACCAGTCAAGCCACACAGGTTCGGGCCCGGCGGAGCATTGTGTCAGGCGAGCTCGTCGAACCGGCAGCTGAGCGTGACCCCCTCGCCGTCGAAGGCGCTTTTAACCTTGTAGGGCAGGGATTTGAACATGCGGATCATGCCCTGGTTGTTGGGCGAGGTGTAAGCCATGAGGCCGAAGAGGCCCCTCTCGCGGGCGGTGTCGGCCAGCTTGCGCAGGATCCGCCGGCCGACCCCCTTATTCTGATACTGCTTGTGCACGGAGAAGGCCACCTCCGCCATGTTGATCTTTTGAATCAGCATGCATTCCCCCACCGCCACCACCCGGCCGAACCCGAACTCCCCTACCACGGCGAGCAGCGTCAGGTCCTTTACATAGTCGACGTGGGACCGGACTTCGACATCCGTGCGCGAGAAGCTGGTCTTCTCGTGACGGAAGCGTGAGAAGATATCCTCCTTGCCGAGGTTGTAGTAATGCTCCTGGATGCGGCGCTCATCGACGGGCTTGGCGGGCCGGATGACCACCTCCTCGCCGTCGATCTCCATGGTCTCCTCGAGGTTGACCGGGTAAACCCCGCGTACCGCCTCCCCCAGCTTGCGCTCGGAACCGATGAGACCCAGTTTCTTGGCGGCGGCAAACAACTCCTCCCGGAAATTCGGGTGCGCCACGGTGATCATCCCCATTGCGCGCTCCTGCAGGCTTTTCCCCAGCAAGTTGAACACGCCGTATTCGGTCACCACGTAGTGGACGTCGGCGCGGGGCACCCCCACGTTGGTGTTGTTCAGGATCGGGACGATGTTGCTGGCACGGCCGTCTTCGGTCGTCGAATGCAGCATCAGGATCGCTTTCCCGCCCGGTGACCGCCGGGCCCCGCGCATGAAGTCGACAATCCCGGAAATCCCCGCGAAGAACGTCCGGGCCGAGGCTTCGACCTCGACCTGGCCGGTGAGGTCAATCGTTCGGGCCACGTTCATCGACACCATGCGGCTGTGCCGCGCGATGATGAAGGGGTCGTTGACGTAATCCGACGGGCGGAAATCCACCGCGGGGTTGTTGTCCAGAAAATCGTACAGATTGCGGGAGCCGATGCCGGCCGAGGCCACCAGTTTGCCGTCGTTGAACCCCTTGCGGCGGTTGGTGATGACCCCCTGGGAGTACAGGTGCATGATGTCATCGGTCAGAAACTGGGAGTGGACGCCCAGGTCGTTCTTGTCCGCCAGGGCCTGGATGGTCGCCTGGGAGGCCGCGTCCAGCCCGATCTGAAGTGTTGAGCCGTCTTCGATCAGCCGGGCGATGAGCTGGCCGATGCGGGTGGCGGTTTCGGAAGAAGGGCGGTTTTGCACGGACAATAGCGCCTCGTCGTGTTCGACGATAATGTGCACATCATTGACGTGGATAAAACTCTGGCCGAGCACCCGCGGCATCTGGGTGTTGACTTGGGCGATCACCAGATCGGCAGACCTGGCCGCGGCTTGGGTCACGTCCACGGAAATCCCCAGGCTCATCCATCCGAAATCATCCGGCGGCGACACCTGGACGAGGGCCGCGTGAATCGGCAGTTTTTTGGAAATGAAGAGATCCGGCACTTCGGACATGTTCATCGGCGTGATGAAGCGCTGTTGGCGAGCGATCAGCTCCGAATTGGCGGAGCCGAGATAGATCGTGCGCAGGTTGAGGGCGAAGTCCTGGGTTTGATCGGCCAGTGCGCTCAAAGGGGTCGTTTCCGTGCTGAGCAGGCGAACGATTTCAAGCCCGCTCAGCCGAGGGGCGGCCTCGGTGAGGGCCCGCACCAATTCCTGCGGCTGGCCGCAGGCCGAGCCGATAAAGACACGCTGGCCCGACTTGATCAGGCGCACGGCATCGGCGGCGCCGCGGCGTTTTTGAAGGTAGGCATCCGCCCAGTAGGTCGACATGGTCATAGCAGGTCTCCGTTGAATTCAGCGATCAGACGGTTGACTCAATGGCCGTCCGTGCTCCCGATAGTGCCACGGCTGTCATCCGTATGCAAGACCGACATTCTTCGCAGGGTTGTTTTACGCATAACGGGCTTTACACCTCGTAAAAATTCCGGACACCCGGCGCCCGCCGGGTGGTTTTCAAGAGCGTTCGCATCGAGGGATTGTCCCCATGTTTTCAGGTCGTTACTTGCCGGGAGGGTGGCCGGGCATCTGGCATGCGCCTTGCTCGTCAAAAACGGGGAACACCCGGCCAACCGACGGCCTGCCCATGGGTCAACGCGGATAATCGACATGCTTTACTCCACGCGGTCCAAACTGATTGCAAGCTTCCTGGGGGTTTCCCTCCTGGTGGGGGCTGCCTCGCTTTTCATCGGGGTGCGCCTGGTCAACGAGCATGTCTTCGGCGAGGCGCTCAACCGTGTGCACCAGGACCTCAACGCGGCCAACGAGATGTACGTCACCCGGGTGAAGCACGTTAAAACATGCCTCAGCATCACCACTCTGGGGTTCGCGTTCGTTTCCTCCGTGCGGGACAAAAACACAACCGAGTTGGCCCTGCGCCTGGAACGCATGGCCAAGCTGGCCGATCTGGACTTCGCCGGGGTGGCAGCCGAAGACGGCAGTGTGCTGTGCCGGATCGGCCCCAACCCCTTCCCGCGTCCGGGGCGTCGCATCGAGAATCCTCTCGCAAAGCCGGTTTTGGAGCAGGGAGTTGGCGTTTCCGGCACGGCGATCTTGTCGAGCGAATTCCTGGTCGAGGAGAACCACGAGCTGGCTGAACGAACGCGGATCCTCTTGGCGGCCGGACCGGAAGCGGCCACCGGTGCCAGGGAGGAGATCAACTCGGGCATGGCGATAGCGGCGGCGGTGCCGGTTTTCGACGGCAACCTCCTGCTGGGGGTGCTCTACGGCGGCATTCTGCTCAACCGCAGCGAAACCTTCGTGGACACCGTGCGTGAAACCGTGTTCCAGGGCGAAAGCTTCAAGGGCAGAAGCATCGGCACGGCCACGATTTTCCTCAACGATGTCCGCATTGCCACGAACGTCCTGACGCCGGAGGGCAAGCGCGCCTTGGGCACCCGGGCGTCGCCCGAGGTGAGGGATCACGTGCTCGGCAAGGGAAAACTCTGGACGGACCGCGCCTTTGTCTTCAGCGACTGGTTCATAACGGCCTACAGCCCCATCGAGACCATCTCCGGCCGCCGTGCCGGCATGCTTTACGTCGGCGTCCTGGAAGAAAAATATACAGACATCCGTCGCCAGCTGCTCACGGTCTACATTCTGCTCACCGGCGCGGTCATGCTGGCGGCGGCCGGGCTCGGGTATTTCATCGCCAACCGGATCACTTCGCCGATCCAGGGACTGATCAACGCCAGCCGGCAGGTGAGCGAAGGCAACCTGACCCCCGACATCGGGCCCTCTGAGAAGGGCGAGATCGGGCTGCTGCAGAACACCTTCAAGGAGATGGTGGCGGCCATGGGGCGCCGGCACGCCGCCAACGAGGCCCGCATCATCCAGACCCAGAAGCAAGCGAGCGTGGGCCAGCTTGCCGCCGGGGTGGCCCACGAGATCAACAACCCGCTCACCGGGGTCCTGACCTACACCCACATGCTGCTGCGGCGCAAGGATATCGCCCCGGACATGCGCGCCGACCTTCAGATCATCGCCGAAGCCACCGAGCGGGTGCGCAAGATCGTCAAGGGGCTGCTCGACTTCTCTCGCCAGACCAAGCTGGACCCGGAGCCCACGGACATCAACCGGCTGGTGGCCGCATCGATTGCGTTGATCGAGAACCAGGCGCTCATGAAAGGCATCGCCGTCAAGTTCCAGCCAGGCGAAAGCCTGCCCGAACTCACCGTGGACCGCAGCCAGATCCAGAGCGTGATCATCAACATCGTCATCAACGCGCTGGACGCCACGGAGCCGGGCGGGAGCATCCGTATCTTCACCGCGGCCGGGCTGGCCGGCAAGCCATCCGGCCGCAAGGGCGTTGAGATCACGATTGCCGACACGGGGAGCGGGATCTCTCCGGAGAACCTCGACAAGCTGTTCGAGCCGTTTTTCACGACCAAACCGGTCGGTCAGGGCACCGGCCTGGGGCTGGCGGTGTCCCAGGGAATCGTTCAGCATCACGAGGGACACATCCGGGTGCAGAGCGAGGTCGGCAAAGGGTCGCGGTTTTTTATCTGGTTGCCGGCTGAAAAGAGGAGTGAGAGGGAATGAGGGTACTGGTAGTCGACGACGAGGCCATCGTTCTCAAGAGCTGCCGGCTGGTGCTGGAAGCGGAAGGCTGCGAGGTCCTGCTGGCCGGGTCGGTCGCGGAAGCCCTGCCGGTCATCGCAACCCAGGCGCCGCGGCTGCTGCTGGTGGATGTCAAGATGCCGGTGCATGACGGCATGTATTTGATGCGCCGGCTCAAAGAGACGGGGGTCGCCATCCCCGTGGTGGTCATGAGCGGCTACTCGACCGAGGAAACCATCCGCGCGGCCGAACGCCTCGGCGCGCTGGCGTTTATCGCCAAGCCCTTTACACCCGACGAACTATCGGAAACCGTCAGGCCCGTTTTGAGGACTCTCATAAAGGAGGAATGCCATGCCGAACAAAAAAGTCCTGGTGATTGACGACGAGCGCATTGTGATCGACAGCATCACCAAAATTCTGAAGGAGGAGCGCATTGATGTAGAGGCTACCTTGAGCGGCCGGCAGGGGCTCGAGACGGCCCTGAAGAAGGACTACGACCTGGTGCTGACCGACCTCCGGATGCCCGACATCGGCGGCATGCGGGTCCTGCGAGACCTCAAGCGCGTCAAGCCCAACCTGCCGGTGGTGATGATCACCGGCTATGCCACGGTGCCTTCGGCGGTGCAGGCGATGAAGCTCGGTGCGGCTGAAATCCTTGAGAAACCGTTTTCGCCCGATGGCCTGGTGGCCGTGGTTCACAAGGCCATGAAGTCCCATCCGCCGGAGACGGCCGAGGATCCGGGGGTGATTCACCGCGAAGAGATCCTGCGGATGCTGGAGCGGGCGGCGACGGACCAAAACCTCGTCTACGACCTGATGCATTGCGGGGCCGACGCCCTGTCCGACTACGAGCTTACGAACGCCGAAAAGCTCGCCATCCTGACGGCCGACATCGAGTGGATCGAAAAACACGTGGGGGAACTGTCGGCTGTCCAGCGCAAATGGCTTGAGGCCCGACGCAACAGCGAGATCTGGTAGGAAAGGCCGCATTTAGCCGGGCGCCCCGCATCGGCTCTTGCAGGGCGACGAAACTTCTTCATTCGCCCATCGTGCGATGGTCCCGGCTTCGTGCGGGGGCACCGGACACCCTTGCATCAGCCCTTTTTCCCGCGACGAAATTTCGCCCGTAACCAATCGATTGCATTCATAATACGCTGCCTCAGCGACCCACCTCGGGTTGTGTTCCCAAGCCAATTGCGCTAATATATGAAATATAAAGGGATTTTAATTCATGCGCATCTGCTGAAGGACGTCAATGAAACAACTTGCAATCGTCGTTTTCGTGGCTCTCTTTTCGATCACCAGCGCTGCCGCGGGACAGTCGCCTGCACCGAAAAAAATCGCCAAGGCTACCGCTACCAAGCCAAAGGCCGCTGCCCCGTCGTCGGCCGCTGCCGCTCACCCGAAGACCCCCTTTGAAGCCTATGCCGTAGCGGATGCCGCGGATGGGCAGATCCTGGAAGGGCTGAATGTGAACTTGAGGTGGCCCCAGGCCAGTCTGACCAAGCTCATGCTGGCGGTGGTGGTGATGGACAAGATCGAGCGCGGCGAACTGCATTTGGGCGAACGCGTCACTGTTTCCAGAAAAGCCGAGAGCATGGGCGGGAGCCAGGTGTTCCTCAAGGCCGGGGAAACGTTCACGCTGGATGAGTTGATGCGCGCGGCGCTGGTGGAGTCCGCCAACGATGCGGCCTTTGCTGTGGCCGAGCACGCGGCCGGTAGCTCGGATGAATTCGTGAAGCTGATGAACGCGAAAGCGCGGGCGCTGGGCATGCTGGACACGGAATTCCATTGCGTGCACGGTCTTCCCCCCGCCAAGGGCGGGGCCGACAACATCAGCACCTGCAGCGACATGATCCGGTTGGCACGCGAGGCCCTCCAGCACCCCCACATCCTTGAGTGGACCTCCATCGAGCATGCGACCTTCCGCAGTGGCACGCTCCCCATCAGCAACAAGAACAAACTGGTGGGCCGGGTTCCAGGGGTGGACGGCCTGAAGACCGGTTACACCCGCAGAGCCGGGTTCAACATCGTGGCCACGGCGAAAACCGGAGATCGGCGTCTGATCGTGGTGGTGCTAGGGAGCCCGGAGTCGCGGATCCGCAACGGGTTTGCCGCGGACAAGTTCAGAGAGCACCTGCGGGTGCAGCCGGCAGAGCCTGAAGACCCGGTCGAGACAACGGCATCCGGCGGATAATGGATGCCGGATGCTCGATAAAGGCGGAAGGAACCCGCCGCTGATCTGGCTATCCGGCCGCGAGCATCTTCACGGCTTTGGCGACGACGCGGCCAAAGACCCCCGGATCGCTTGCATCACCTGATCGGCCGTGTAGAAATCGCTTCTAAAGACCGGCCGGCCGTCCGGTGCGTAGACCAACAGAAGCGGAATTGTCAGACTTCCCGCCTCCTGCAACATTTTTCTACCCTCGGGGTTGCTCCCGGTCAGGTCCACCTTGATGGGCAGCACCGCTGGGTTCGACATCAGTGTCACCAGCTCCGGTTTGCCCCAGACGCTTTGCTCCAACGCCTTGCAGTTCAGGCACCATTCCGCGGTGAAGATCATTGCCACGGTCTTGTGTTCCTTGAATGCCACGGCCAGCCGTTGTGGGCTGTAGGATGCCCATGCGATCGGTCCCGTGTCGGTCAAACGCACGGCGCCGTAGAGGGAGAGGGCCACGATCGTTGCGCCCAGAGCGGCCCAGATGGCTTTAGCCCTCTTTCCGGCCGATAGCGTGGCCGCGCGCAGGCCGGTCCATGCGCCGGCGGCGGCACACAGGATCATCACCGGCCACCAGTGCAGCCGGCCGGCCGCGGCGGCCGGGTCCGACAGCAGGGTGCCGAGACCGATGCCGATGAAGTAGGCGGCCGCCGCCAGCATGAGGAGCGCCATGGCCTGCTTGAGCAGCTCGCTTCCCGGGCCCGTCTTGGGCACGCGGCAAACCAGCCGGGGGAACGCGGCGAGCAGGGAGGGCAGGCCCATGCCGGCGCCGATGGCCGCGAACGTGGCGATGGTGACGGCAGGTTGCTGGGTGGCGGCCCAGGCTGCCGCGGTTCCCATGAACGGAGCCGTGCAGGGCGTGGACAGCACGGCCGTGAGCAAGCCGACGCCGAGAGAGCCTGCAAGCGTTTCCTGGCGGGGGTTGAGCGCGTAGATCACACCGGGCAGTCGCACGGAGTAAACGCCGAACATGCCGACGGCCATGGCGGCGATGATAAGCCCGACCCCGATGGTAAAGACCGGGTACTGGAAGAGTTGGTTGGTCGAGGTGAAACCGCTGACCGTCGAGACGATGGCGCCGAGGGCGACCCAGAAGGCCAGCACCCCGGCAAACGTGAACAGCCCGAGGGTCAGGCAGCGCCGACGGTCGGCGGCGGCGGCGTTTGACAGGCTGATGAGCTTGATCGGGATGAGGGGCAGCACGCAGGGCGTGAAGTTGAGCAGAAAACCGCCGACCGCAGCCACCAGCAGGATCATGGCCGTGGTCAGCGGTGATTCCGGATCCAATGCGAAACCGAAGCCGAACAACCTGAATTGGATGTCCCGCTGAGGGCCGGCCGTCGCTCTTGACTCATATTCGGCGAACAGCTCCCGGCTGACCGTCGATATCTTCTCATCGCGAGAGGCCAAGGGCAATTTCGCCGCGTGAACCACCCGTTGGGGCATCAGGCAATGGGTCGGAGCGCAGGCCTGGTATTCGACCCCCACATTCACGAACACGGCGCCGCCGGAGGCGCTCAGGCTCAGCCTGACGGGAAGAAATATCACCGCACGCCCCTCGAAGCTCATGATCGGCGCTTCCAGGAAATCCACCTTGAACGGCAGGGCCTTCGGGTAAAAGGGCGGCTCGGACAAGACCCCCTCGGTCGCCTCGCTCACCCAGACCCGCGTCGGAAACGGTTTGAAGTCCCGGACGTCACTCATTTGACCCTTGTCGGCCCACACGTGATAGCCTTCACGGATGTCAAGCACAACGGCCAACACGGCGTTTCCCGTGGGGTAAACAGCGTCGACCGACCAGACGGCGGTGACCGCAACGGGGTCCTCGTCTTCGGACGGCGCCGGCGAGAGCAGCGGCAGGTTTTGCGCAGCGGCCGGAGAGACGAAGAGGGCAATCCCCAGCACACAGGCGCAGATGCCGAAGAGCACTATTTTTCGCATGGCACCTTGTGTATCACAGTTCGGGGGCAGTCATCCACCCCCCTCCCGGATGGGCCGTCGTTCCCGTGCGGCCCCGGCCCTAATTTTTGACGGGGTAATGGGTTGCGGTTTGCCGCGGTCGGCATCCCGATGAGCTTGCGAC
>Ga0210103_1000065_pt1 | contig 17833 bp, 12 predicted proteins | sample RushSE_CattailNL_6_FD_185564 | JGI IMG/M metagenome (GOLD analysis project Ga0210103, IMG submission 185564) | Wetland microbial communities from San Francisco Bay, California, USA, that impact long-term carbon sequestration - RushSE_CattailNLA_D2... | ecosystem: Environmental > Aquatic > Marine... | reverse complement strand
GCGGTACGCGGCTCGGCGCCCGCCTTCGATGCGCTGGCGGAATCGCGCACGCGACTGGAGGAGCTGCTCGACGAGGTGAGAGCCAGCGGCTCGCTCGATGGTTCGGGCCAGGCACTGCCGGGCGGCGAGGAAGGCTGGGACACGCTGCTCGAGCAGACTCAGGCAGTACTCGACGGTCGTGACGCGGCGGTGGGCGCACAGCAGGCAGCCGCAACGGTGCGTGAGCTCACTCCGCAACTCGTGGCGGCCGCCGCAAATGTCGCCAAGGCCGCCGGTCCCGCCCGCATCGACGGGCTGCAGCCTCAGTTCGAGCGCTTCGAGCTGCGCGCGCAGGCGATCGAGCAGGACCTCTCTGCGCTCGCCGATGGCACGGCGCCGGTGGAGGCTGCCGCGCGACGTCTCACCGACAACCTCGCCTACATGGGCCAGGTGGTCGCCGGATTGAATGGCGAGGAGAACCGCCTGGGCATCGAGCCCCTGCCGGCGCAGGCCGCCGAGCCGGCGCGACTGCTTGCCGCAGTATTCCGCGCGGAGCAGGACCAGCTGAGCAAGGCGATCGAGCTCGGTGACCGGCTCGAGCAGATGCAGGCGGCGCGCAACGCGCTCGCGGAGAGCGGCGCCGCCCTTTACGCCGGTCTCGGCGCGCTCGAGGCGCCGGCGGCGCGGTCCACGAGTTGGCTCGCGAGCCCCTGGCTACCGCTCGCGTTCCTGCTGGTGGCCATCGTGTCCCTGGCGCTGGCTGCGGTGCTGCACCGCTCGCTTGCGTCACTGCATGCCGCCTCCGATGTGCAGGCGCGCCAGAACGAGCGCAACCAGCAGGCGATCCTGAGGCTGCTCGACGAGCTGTCGAGCCTGGCCGACGGGGACCTCACGGTGCAGGCCACCGTGACCGAGGACATCACGGGGGCCATCGCGGACTCCATCAACTTCGCGATCGAGGCGCTGCGCGAACTCGTCACGACGATCAACGACACGGCGATCAAGCTCGACGGCGCGACGCGCCAGACGCAGGCGTTGTCGACGCATCTCGCCAAGGCTTCCTCTGCCCAGTCGAAGCAGATCGGCTCGGCCTCCGAGTCGATCGCGGCGATGGCCGCGTCGACCGAGGAGGTCTCGGGCAACGCGGAGCGCTCTGCCGACGTGGCGCGTCACTCGGTGGACATCGCTCACAAGGGTGGTGACGCGGTGCGCCGCACCATCGACGGCATGAACGCGATCCGCGAGAACATCCAGGAGACGTCGAAGCGCATCAAGCGGCTCGGGGAGAGCTCGCAGGAGATCGGCAACATCGTCGAGCTGATCAACGACATCGCCGAGCAGACCAACATCCTGGCCCTGAACGCCTCGATCCAGGCGTCGATGGCCGGTGAGGCCGGCCGCGGCTTCGCGGTCGTCGCCGACGAGGTGCAACGCCTCGCGGAGCGCGCCGCAAACGCCACCAAGCAGATCGAGGTGCTGGTGCGGACGATCCAGGCCGATACCAACGAGGCCGTGGTCTCGATGGAGCGCACCACCACGGACGTGGTCGGCGGCGCGCTGCTCGCCGAGAACGCCGGCGCTGCGCTCGAGGAGATCGAGCAGGTCTCCAACCAGATCGCAAGCCTGGTGCAGAACATATCCGCGAGCGCGCGCCAGCAGGCGACCTCCTCGCAGAGCATCTCACGCAACATGCAGGTGCTGCGCGAGATCAGCTCCCAGACTTCCGAGAGCACGGCGGCCACGTCCACCTCGATCGGCAAGCTCGCGGAGCTCGCCGCGCAGCTGCGCAAGTCGGTGACGGGATTCCGCCTGCCGGGCGGCACCGCGGCGAGCGTCACCGGTGAGTTCCCGGCGCTGCGCGCCGGGGCGACACCCGTGGCGGTGGACACCACCGAGCCCCCGCGCCGCGTGAGCGGATTGACGGGTTGAGACTGTGACGGCAGCCGCAACGCGCAATACTCGCGCCGCCGTGACCAGCCACGACGAGACCCACGCCTCGCTGACGCTGGTGGCGACCGAGGTTGCCGCCGAGCTCGCGGAGGCGCGCGCCGCGATCGAGACCTTCGTCGAGCGGCCCGAGGACCGAGATGCCTTGCAGCGATTCGAGGAGCGCGTTCACCTCGTGCGCGGGGCGCTGCGGGTGGTCGAGTTCTACGGCGCGGCGCTGCTTGCAGAAGAGATGGAGCAGGTTGCCCGCTACCTCGAGGAGCACGCGGGCTCCGGACAGACGCCGGCCGACGACCTCGACGCGCTGCTGCGAGCCATGGAGCAGTTGCCGGCCTATGTCGACCGCGTGGTCTCAGGCGGTCGGGACGTGCCGCTTGCGCTGCTGCCGCTGCTGAACGACCTGCGAGCCGTACGCGGAGGGGCGCTGCTCTCCGAGGGCACGCTGCTGATGCTCAACCTTCGCTCGGACGAGCCGGCGCGGCCGGCACACACGGGCGAAGCGGAGCCGACGGTCGCGGAAGTCGCGCGCAAGCTGCGGCCGCGCTACCAGGTCGCGCTGCTCGGATGGTTCCGCGGGGAATCCGTCGAGCGGCATCTTGCTGAGCTCGACGACATCGCCGCCCAGGTCGAGGCGAACGCGACGACACAGGGGCTGTTCCAGCTGTGGTGGGTTGTCGGCGCGGTCCTCGAAGCGTTGCGGTCCGGCGGCATCGACGGGAACGTGTCCGTGAAGCGCCTGCTGGGACAGGCCGATCGGGAGCTGCGCAGGCTGATCGAACTCGGCGAAACCGCCTACGCCGCGGCGCCGCCGGCGGAGCTGCTCAACAACCTGCTGTACTACGTGGGACGCTCCCGGACGGCGGGGCCGCGCATCACGCGCGTGCGCAATTCGTTCCGGCTCGAAGAGGTGCTGGCTTCGGCCAGCCCCGCCGACGAGGCAGGGGAGACGCTTTCGGCCCCGAGCGTCCGGCTGATGAGCACGGTTGCGGCGGCGATCCGCGAGGACCTCACCCGAGTCAAGGACGTCCTGGACATCTTCGTGCGCAAGGGCGCCACGCAGGTGGACGACCTCGTGCCGCAGCTGGAGATGCTGCGCAAGATCAGCGACACGCTCGGCGTGCTTGGCCTCGGCGAGCTGCGCGACCGCGTGCTCGCGGAGATCGGCTCGCTGGAGGCCATCGTTGAGCACCGCAAGCCGGCCGACGATGCGACGCTGCTCGGCGTGGCCGCGGCACTTATCGCGGTCGAGGATAGCCTCGACGGCCAGCTCGTGCGGCTCATCCTGCCGGAAGGTTCCGCTTCGGCCACGGCGTTGCCGCCGGTGGACGAGGAGTTCCGGCAGGTGCGCGAGGCGGTACTGCGCGAGTGCGCGGTGAACATGGCGCGCATCAAGGACGCGATATCGCAGGCAGCGGGGGCGCCGGCGGAGGCCCAGGGATTCGACCAGGTGCCCCAGCTGGTACGCGGCATCACCGCCGGACTGCTGATCCTCGAGGAGCCCCGCGCGGTGGAGGTGATGGAGCGGCTTGGTCGCATCCTTGCTGGCATCGCGCTGCCCGACCTCGGTGCGCTCGCGGGGCCGCGCCTCGACCACCTCGCCGACAGCATCGTCGCGGTCGAGTACTACATGGAGATGCTGCAGTCGGGACGTCCCGACCCCGGTCGCATGCTCGACGCGGCCGAGCAGGCGCTGATTGCGCTGAAGCCGCTGGCCGGCAAGGTCGTTTCGCTGCGTCCCGGAAGGGCCGAGGCCGAGGCGCCGTCCGTGCCGGAGCCGGAAGCGGTCGCACTCAGGCCGGAGCCCGGGGTCATTGCGCCCGCGCCGGCCGCTCCCGTGGCACTGGCCGCACCTGCGCCGGAGGTCGAACCGGAATTCCTGGCCCTGTTTGTCGAGGAAGCACGCGAAAACGTCGCCAGCCTGCATTCACTGTTCCCGCAGTGGCGGGACAATCCCCTTGATACGGACGCGCTGCGCGACCTGCGCCGAATCTTCCATACGCTCAAGGGCAGCGGGCGCATGGTCGCCGCGCATCGCATCGCGGAACTCTCCTGGAGGGTCGAGGACGTACTGAATCGAGTGCTCAACCAGACGCTCGCGCGTTCGCCCGAGATCGTCGCGCTGGTTTCCGATGCGCTCCTGGTGCTGCCGAAGCTCGTGAGTGAGCTCGAGCAGTCGGCGCCGCCGGTGTCCGAGCACACAGGTCTCCTGGCACGGGCGACCGCGCTCACGGAGCAGTCGGCGGAAGCGCCGGTCGCGCCTGCGCCGCAGCCGCCCGAGGAAGTCGCCGAGCCTGCGGGCATGGACCCGGTGCTGCAGGACATCTTTCTCAAGGAGACCACGGGCCACGTCGCGGTGGTGCGGGACTTCATCGAGCACTGCCTGCCCGGCGCCGCTCCGTACCACGTCACCGAGGCAGTCTATCGGGCCTGCCACACGCTCAGCGGCATCGCGAAGACCGCCGGGGTTCGCCAGGGCATCAAGGTCGCGGAGCCGATGGAGCACTATGTCCGCAAGCTCCACGATTCGGGCCACGGATTGCCGGAGGAAGGCCTTGCCCTGCTGCGCGACACGGTCCGCGGCCTCGAGGAGGTCGCCCATCACGTCGAAGAGGACACGGGCTACTTCCCGGACCATGGCCGGCTGGTCGCCGGCTGGCACATCCTCGAACGTGCGCTCGACTCCGAACTGGCGCGGCTCGCGGAGGCCGCCGAGCAGACAGTGGCGGCTGCGGCGGCCGAGGAGGCCGAGCCGTCCGAACTGGCGGTCCCGATCGCTGACTACGTCGTCGAGGAGGTGGCGATTCCCGAGTCGCGACTCGCCGCGGAGCCACAGGTCGAGCCCGAGCCCGTCGCCGTCGCCGAGCCCCCATCCGGCGAGATCCCCACCCCTTCTCTCGCGCCCGAGCCCGAACCAGCGGTCGAACAGGAGTTCGATGCCGACATCGCGGCGATCTTCGGCGAGGAAGCCGGCGAGCTGCTCGAGCGCGCGGATGCCACGCTGTTGCAGTGGAATCGGGATCGGTCGGACCGCAGCCTCGTCACGGAGCTCAAGCGCCTACTGCACACGCTAAAGGGCGGCGCGCGAATGGCCGGGATTCGCGCGATGGGCGACCTCAGCCATCACATGGAGACGCTGCTTGCCGACACCGAGTCGGGTCGCCTGGCGTCCGAGGACGATGCGATCGCGGTGCTGCAGGCCTCGCTGGACGAGTTGCATCGGATGCGCGATCTCGCCGGCGCGGGGCAGCGCATTCCGCCGGCCACGGAGCTCATTGCGCGTGCACGCAGCCTGGCCACAGGGATCCCGTTGTCCGTCGAGCCGGCGGGACCGGCCACCCCGGAACCGGAGCAACTCGCTCCGGCGGCATTGGAAGCTGCGCCCGAGCCGACTTCCGAGGTCGGCGAAGCGGTAGAGCGCGAGGCGGTGCCGGAAGTGATTGCGGCCGAGGACGTGGAGCCGGTGCCGGCGACGGTCTTCGAGGCGCCCGAGCCGGCAGCGCTGGTTGCCGAGGCAGAGCCGGCGCCCTTGCCGACGCTGCCGGGCCGCGAGCCCGTCGCGACTCCCGAGCGGCATGAGCTTGCGCGCGTCGCGGCCGAACTGCTCGACGACCTGCTCAACAACGCCGGCGAAGTCAGCATCTTCCGCGCCCGAATCGAGCAGCAGATGTCCTCGGTCGCGTTCAATCTCGTCGAGCTCGGCCGGACCGTCACGCGCCTGCGCGAGCAGCTGCGCAAGATGGAGATGGAGACCGAGGCGCAGATCCTGTTCAAGCACCAGAGCGATGCGCAGCATCGCGCGGACTTCGATCCCCTGGAGCTCGATCGCTACTCGACCATCCAGCAGCTCTCCCGCGCGCTCGCTGAATCGGTGAGCGACGTCGCGAGCATCGAGGGGCTGCTCGGCAACCTCAACCGCGAGGCGCAGAACCTGCTGCAGCAGCAGGGCCGAGTGCTGGCCGACCTGCAGGGCGGCCTGATGCGCACGCGCATGGTGCCGTTCCAGCGTCATGCCCAGCGCCTGACGCGCCTCGTGCGCCAGGCGGCGCAGGAGGCTGGCAAGCACGTGGACCTCGTGGTCGAGGGGGGCTCGGGCGAGCTCGACCGCCAGGTCCTCGAGCGCATGCTTCCGCCGTTCGAGCACATGCTGCGCAACGCCGTGGTGCACGGGATCGAGATGCCGCAGGAGCGGGTGGCGCGCGGCAAGCCCGAGACGGGCCGCATCTCCGTGAGCCTGAACCGCGACGGCGCCGACGTCGTGATCGTCGTCGAGGACGACGGTGGCGGCGTGAACGTCGAGGCGGTGCGCGCCAAGGCGCGCCGCACGGGACTGCTCGGTCCCGAGCAGGAGCTGTCGGACGAGGAGGCGCTGCAGCTGATCCTCGAGCCGGGCTTCAGCACGGCCGATCGCCTGACGCAGGTCGCCGGCCGCGGCGTCGGCATGGACGTGGTCGCCACCGAGGTCAAGAAGCTGGGCGGCGGGCTCTTCATCGAGTCGGAGCTGGGTCGCGGTACACGCTTCACGATCCGACTGCCGTTCACGCTCGCGATCACCCAGGCACTGATCGTGCGCGTGCACGAGGAGTACTACGCGCTGCCGGTGGCCACGGTCGAAGGTGTCGCGCGCCTGGCGAAGTCCGAGGTCGCGCGCCACCTCGCCGAGGAACAGCCGACCTTCGAGTACGCCGGCCAGGCGCATCGCTTCCAGCACCTGGCATCCTTCATCGGCGGCGAGCCGACGGGGCTGCCGGAGACCGATGTGGCGCTGCCGGTGATCCTGGTGCGGGCGGGCGAGCGTTCCGCGGCGCTCGTGACGGACGAGCTGGTGGGCAGCCGCGAGATCGTCCTCAAGTCCCTGGGACCGCAGCTCGCGTCGATCCGTGGCATCGCCGGCGCCACGATCCTGGGCGACGGACGCATCGTCGTGATTCTCGACGTCGGTGCGCTGGTGCGCTCCGAGTGGCGCGGCCGCACTGTCGCGACTGCCGCCAGGCCGACACGCGACGAGCGTATCTTTGCGATGGTCGTGGACGACTCGATCACCGTGCGCCGCGTCACGCAGCGCCTGCTCGAGCGCAACGGCATGCGCGTCATCACCGCGAACGACGGCCTCGAGGCGCTCTCCCTGCTGCAGGAGCACGTCCCTGACGTGATCCTCCTCGACATCGAGATGCCTCGCATGGACGGCTACGAGGTCGCCGCGCACGTGCGCAACGACCCGCGGCTCGCCGATGTGCCGATCATCATGGTCACCTCGCGTGTCGGCGAGAAGCACCGTGCGCGGGCCATCGAGCTCGGCGTGGACGATTACCTGGGCAAGCCCTACCAGGAGAGCCAGCTGCTCGACGCGGTCGAGGCGCTGGTGCTGGCCCGTCGCGCGCAGCCGGAGTAGCGGGGGAACGATGGCCGAGACTGCCGAGGAGCTCTACTGCCTGCTGGTGCCCCTGTCGGAGGAGCGGCTGATCGTGCCGCGTTCCTGCGTGACCGAGGTGATCAACTACCAGGTTCCGACGCCGCTCGAGGGCGTGCCGCCGTGGTACCTAGGCACCGTGGCCTGGGGCGGCCGCCGCGTTCCGCTGGTGTCGTTCGAGGCGGCCTGCGGTCGTCCCGCCCCACGCACCTCGGGTCGCACCCGCATCGTCGTGATGCAAGGGATCAGCGAGCATGCCGCGGCGCTGGGGGGGCACTTCGCGGTTATCACCCAGGGCTTTCCCCAGCTCGTGCGCCTGAGCCCCGACGTGATACACGCCGACGAGTCGCGCAGCTTCGGCGAGCGTAGTCCCGTGCTCTGCCAGATGCGCATGGTCAACGAGTACCCGCTGGTACCGGATTTCGAGCGGCTCGAGCAGCACCTCGCCGAGGAAGTGCGCTCCTCCTAGCCGCGCCCCATCAGCGCAAGTCGCCCGCCATCGCCTGCAGGACGGCGAGCGCCGCGATGCCGGCCGTCTCGGTGCGCAGCACCCGCGGTCCCAAACGCACGCCCACATAGCCTGCCTGCAGCGCTGCGGAGGTCTCCTCGTCGTCGAGCCCACCCTCCGGGCCGATCAGCAGCTCGACGGCTGGCGCGGAAGGTCGCTGACCGGACGCGCCTCGGGCAGCGAGCTCGACGAGCGAATGCTCACCCTGCGGGTGAAGCAGCAGTCGAAGCCCCGTGACTGGTTGATCGAGGTGTCGCGCCAGCGTGACCGGCGGATCCAGCAGCGGCAGCACGCTGCGCCCGCACTGCTCGCACGCACTCGCCACGACTCCTTCCCAATGGCGCAGGCGTCGCTCGCCCTGGCGCTCGTCCAGCCTGACGACGCTGCGGACGGTCAGGACCGGCTGGATGCGATGAACGCCGAGCTCGGTCGCCTTCTGCAAAGTCCAGTCCATGCGTTCGCCACGCGCCACGCCCTGCGTCAGCGTCACGGCGAGTGGCGAGGGCGGCAGTCCCGGCACGCGCTCGAGAATACGTGCCCGCACGCGTCCGCCCGCGACCTCGCCGATCTCGGCATGGAAGTCCGTTCCCGAGCCATCGAACAGCACGAGTCGCGCGCCGGTACGCAGCCGCAGTACGCGCGCGACGTGCGACGCCGCGGCCTCGGGCAGTTCGACGTCGCCGGCATCTGCCTGCAAGGCCGGCACGTGCAGTCGCGTCAGTCGCACGTCGCAGCCTCGATGCCGTCGCGCGCGGTCCCGACGAGCACGTCGATTTCCCCGGGCGTGATGACGTAGGGCGGCATGAAGTAGACGACGTTGCCGATTGGCCGCAGCAGCGCCTCGTGCTCGAGGCCGTGGCGATATACCCGCAGCCCGCGACGCTCGCGCCAGTCGAAGGGTGCCCGGCGGTCGCCGCCGCGGGCGAACTCCACGGCGACGATCATGCCGGCCTGGCGCACTTCCGCGACGTGATCGAGTTCCGCCAGCTCGGCGGCCCGGCGGCCGAGATGAGCCGCGAGGGCTCGGTTGCGCTCGACGACACCGTCGTCGCGGAAGATGTCGAGGGTCGCCAGCGCCGCGGTGCAGGCGAGAGGATTGCCCGTGTAGCTGTGCGAGTGGAGGAACGCACGCAGGCTCGCGTACTCGTCATAGAAGGCCTCGTAGACCCGCTCGCTGGTGAGCACCGCCGACAGCGGGAGGTAGCCGCCGGTGAGTCCCTTGGACAGGCACAGGAAGTCGGGCGAGATTCCGGCCTGCTCGCAGGCGAACATGGTGCCGGTCCGGCCGAAGCCGACCGCGATCTCATCTGCAATCAGGTGCACGTCGTGACGGTCGCAGGCCTCGCGCAGCAACGAGAGATAGACGGGGTGATACATGCGCATGCTGCCTGCGCACTGCACCAGTGGCTCGATGATCACCGCGCTGAGCTCGTCGGCGTGCCGCGACAGCGTCTCCTCCATCGACGCGAACATTCGCCGGCAGTGCGATTCCCAGTCCTCGCCGTCCTCGCGGAGGTAGCAGTCCGGGGATGGGACGGAGACCACGTCCATGAGCAGCGGCTGGTAGATTTCCCGGTACAGCTCGACGTGCCCGACCGCCAGCGCGCCCAGGGTCTCGCCGTGGTAGCTGTTGGTCAGCGTGACGAATCGTCGCTTCTGCGTGAGTCCGGCATTGCGCCAGAAGTGGAAGCTCATTTTGAGCGCCACCTCGATCGCCGAGGAGCCGTTGTCGGCGTAGAAGCAGCGCGTGAGTCCGGCGGGCGCCAGCGAGGTGAGCCGCTCGGCCAGCGCGATCGCCGGTTCGTGCGTGAAGCCTGCCAGCATCACGTGCTCGAGTCGCCCGAGCTGTCCGGCCACGGCCGCGCCGATGCGCGCGTTCGCATGTCCGAACAGGTTCACCCACCAGGAGCTGATCGCGTCGAGATAGCGCCGTCCGTCGGCATCATGCAGCCAGACGCCCTCACCACGCACGATCGGGACCATCGGCAGCCACTCGTGGTCCTTCATCTGGGTGCATGGATGCCACACGCGGGCGAGGTCGCGGCGGACGAGATCGGTGGAAATGCTCATGCGTGCCTGGGCGTGCGGTCGGTGGTGATCGATTCTAAACGCGCGGCCGGCCCGGTCCGCGGCCCGCCAACGAGGTCGGTGGCGGGCGCGAGGTGCGCGGGGCATGATGACGAGATGCTGACCCACCCAGTCGCGCGAACCCACGCCAACGGACTTCGCGTCGACGTGGCAAGCGGTCAGCTGGTCCCGGCGCGGCAGGTGGACTCGCCCAACTGCGACGATCGTCCGGCTGGCCAGGCACCCGAGCTCATCGTGCTGCACGGTATCAGCCTGCCGCCCGGCGAGTTCGGAGGTCCGTGGATCGAGGCGCTGTTCACGAACCAGCTGGATCCGCGCGCGCATCCCTACTTCGAGACGATCGCCGGGCTGCGCGTGTCGTCCCACCTGCTGGTGCGACGGGACGGGGAGATCGTGCAATTCGTGCCGTTCCAGCGGCGCGCCTGGCACGCCGGGGCCTCGCAATGGCGAGGTCGCGAGCGCTGCAACGACTACTCGATCGGCATCGAGCTCGAGGGCACGGACGCGTCTTCCTACGCGCCTGCGCAATACCAGTCGCTGTCGGGCGCCATCGCCGCACTGTGCCGCGCCTACCCCGTGCTGTCGGCCGGGCGGGTGGTGGGCCACAGCGACGTCGCGCCCGGACGCAAGACCGACCCTGGCATCGCCTTCGACTGGCCATTGCTCCGTACACTCCTGCACCTGCACCTGGAGCTCGATCCGCCGTGAGCGTCCTCGCACTGCTGCTGGCGCTGCTGCTGGAGCGGGGCCTGACGCACCTCTTCCACCTGCGCGAGCTGCGCTGGCTGGATGGCTACTTCGACCGTGCCGCACGCGTCTTCGGTGACGGCACCGGATATCTCAAGCTGGCCGGCGCCTTGCTCGCCATGCTGCTGCCGGTGCTGCCGGTCGCGGCGATCGAATGGCTGCTGGGGTCGCACGCCTTCGGGCTGCCGCAACTCGGCCTTGCCGTGATCGTGCTGCTGTTCTCCTTCGGACCGCGCGACCTGCGCGAGGAGATCGACGACTATGTCGCGGCACTCGAGCGCGGCGACCGGGACGCCGCGGCCAGCCGCGCAACGGAGCTGCTAGAGGCCGACGCCGCGAGCCGGGGCGCCGGCGTGCGCGAGGCCGTGGAGGATGCCGTGTTCGTGCAGGCGAACAACCGCATTTTCGGCGTGATCTTCTGGTTCGTGCTGCTTGGCGCGGCGGGCGCGTGGCTGTTTCGGATCAGCGACCTGATGCGCCGGCGCGCTGCATTCGAGGCAGAGCGACGCGGGAGCGTGGCGCCGGCCGGTACGGCCCCCGTGCTGCTGCACGGGTTGCTGGCGTGGATCCCGGCGCGACTCGCAGCGTTCAGCTACGCACTCGCAGGCAGTTTCGAGGACGCGATCGGCAACTGGCGCATCGCCGTGGATCAGGCCGCCGAACGACTGCTCGACCGCACCGAGGACCTGCTGGCGCGCGTGGGCCGTGGCTCGCTCGGTCCCAGTCTCGCCGCCCTTCCGCCGGAGTCGCTGGATGCAGCCACGGCGCGTGGCGCCTGGCGCATCGTCTCGCGCGCCGGCTGGATCTGGCTCACGGCGATCGCGCTGCTGGTGCTGGCGGGGAGCCTCGCGTGAGGGGACTGCTGCCCGTGCTGCTGCTGCTTGCCGCACCGGCAGGCGCCGCCGGGCACCCACGCGTGGTGAGTCTCGCGCCGAACATCACGGAGATCGTCTACGCCGCAGGCGCAGGACGCGCGCTGGTGGGAACCGTCGAGTACAGCGACTTCCCGGCCGCGGCGCGCGATCTGCCCCGTGTCGGCGACGGCTGGCAGGTGGATGTCGAGCGCGTGCTCGCCCTGAGGCCCGACCTGGTGCTCGCGTGGTCTACGGGTACGCCGCAGGGCACGATCGAGAAGCTGCAATCCGTCGGCCTGCGCGTGGAATCGGTCCAGACGCAACGCCTGGCGGACGTGCCCGCTGCATTGCGCCGGCTGGGTGCGCTCGCAGGCAGCCCGCGCGAGGCCGAGGAGGCGGCCACGCGATTCGAGACCGAGATCGAGCGACTTCGCGTGCGCTACGCCGAAGCGCGCGACGTGAGCGTGTTCATCGAGATCGACGACCAGCCTCTGTTCACGGTCGGCGGGCACCACGTGATCAGCGAGGCCGTCACGCTCTGCGGCGGACGCAACATATTCGCCGACCTGCGACAGGTGGCGCCGACCGTGGACCTCGAGTCGGTGCTGGCGCGCGATCCGCAGGTGATCGTCAGCACCGACGACACGATCGCCGATCCGGCGGCTGAATGGCGGCGCTGGCCGCGACTCACGGCGGTGCAGGCGGGAGCAATCTATTCCCTGCCAGCGGATCTCGTGGCACGAGCCACACCCCGGCTCGCCCAGGGCGTGGCGCTCACCTGTGCGGCGCTCGACGACGCGCGTCGAAGGCTGGGACTCCTGGCGACGCGCTGAATCGCAGCTGCTTCCCGCGCAGGGTCCGAGCAATCGCGGGACGGATTCACCGGAACGCGCGGCGGGCTCAGCGCGCGCGGTGTCTCCACAGCACCTCGGCGCCGTGCTCATGGCGCGCCAGCACTCGCGCCAGCACGAAAAGCAGATCCGACAGACGATTGAGGTACTGCGGCACTTCCGCTGCGACCGCTTCGACGCGCGCCAGTGCCCAAACCCGACGTTCCGCGCGACGGGTGACGGTGCGGGCAAGGTGACAGGCCGCTGCAGAGGGGCCGCCACCCGGCAGGATGAAGTCCTTGAGGGGCGGCAACTCGGCGTTGAAACGGTCGAGCGCGCCCTCGAGCCGTTCGATATCCGCCGCGACGATCGCCCGGTGGCCCGGCATGCAAAGTTCGCCGCCGAGGTCGAAGAGATCGTGCTGCACCTCCGTCAGGCAATCGGTCACTGCAGCCGGCAGCCCGGGCACTGCGAGCACCATGCCCACGGCGCTGTTGGCTTCGTCCACCGTGCCGTACGCCTCGACGCGAAGGTGCTCCTTCGGCACCCGCATGCCGTCGCCGAGGCCGGTACTGCCGTCGTCCCCGGTGCGGGTGTAGATCCTGCTCAGTCGGTGGCCCATGGCTGCTCCCGGTCGCTGCGTGACGCCAGCGCAGTGTATGCGCCGGCGGAGGTCGTTGGTCCGGTGGCGCGGGAGGCCACGGCCGGTGCGCGTGCGCCGGGCGCGTAGCGCAGGGTGAGGTACAGCCCGCGGTCCGGAGTGTTGAATGTGTGGGCCAGCTCGTATTGCTCGTCGAGCAGGTTCTCGATGCGCGCCGCGACCGCGACCGTTCGCGTCGCCTGCCAGGTTGCGTTGAGGTTGGCGAGCACGTAGCCGTCGAGAGTCACCGGCTCCGGGAAGCCGACGTCCTTGCGATCGCCGGTCGCGAGCACGTCGAGGCCGAGCACCACCGGGCCGAAGGCCCGCTGCACGGAGACCGTCAGGCTCTGGCGCGCGCGACGATAGAGCTGCTCGTCGGTCGTGAGGTTGCGCGGGTCCTGGAGGACCGCCTGCACACGTGCATTCCACAGCTCGCCGCTGTACTCGTAGGCTGCCTCGACTCCCTCGATGCGCGCCTCGTCCACGTTGCGGTTCTCGCCGACGAACGGGTCATAGGAGAGCGTGACGAATTCGATCAGGTCGTCGATGTCGTTGCGAAACGCCGACAGCGACACGGCGTGGCGCTCGTTCAGCCGATGCCTCACGCCGAACTCGAGGTTGAGCGATCGCTCGGGATCCAATTTCGGGTTGCCGCCGAAGCCATAGCGGTCGGTAGCGTCGGGCGCACGGAAGCCCGTGCCCGCCAGTCCATAGAGCATCGTGGCCTCGCCGATTGCGTGGCCGTATTCGGCATTCCAGGTGAACGCGTTGCCCGCTGTCTCGTGGTCCGTGTAGCCGAGCGCGAGCAGCACGCGATGTGCCCCGGCCTGGAACCTGTCCTGCACGAACAGGTTCAGCACGTCGGTCACCGCCCGCATCGCATCGCCGAAGGACTCGCTGGATGCGCGCTCGTGCGAGTACATGGCGCCGGCTCCGAGTTCATGCATGCCGGCGCGCCAGTCGGACTGGACGTTCACAGCGTCTCGCAGCGTCTCGAGATAGTCCGGCGACTGGTTCTGCTCGATCTGATCCTCGAACCGCGTGACACCTAGCTCGACGCGCGTCGACTGGCCGGTCGGCCATGCGACGGTGAGTGCAGTCGTGGTCGTCTCGAAGTCCTGGTCGACCGGGGTGAGGAAGAAGTCCGAGTACTCCGACGTGCCCTGCGCAGTCCAGTAGCGGAGCGCGACGTCGGCTGAGCCCAGGTTGCCGCGCAGCTGTGCCATGCCGTTGAAGCTCTCGTAGCCGCGATCCGTGTCGTCGCCGGTACGCGTCGGGAACCCGTCGCTGTCGAGCCAGGACGCTCCCAGGTCGAAATCGAGGCGATCCGTGGCGAAGCCGCCGGTGAGGCTCGCTTCCTGCGTGTCGTAATCGCCGTAGCCGATCTCCGCGGCCCATCCTGTGTCGGCGCCACGCCGCGTGATCACGTTGATGACGCCGCCGATCGCGTCCGTGCCGTAGAGCGACGAGCGTGGGCCCTTCACGACCTCGATCCGCTCGATCATCGACGGCGAGATGTTCTGCAGTCCGGCCAGTCCGATCGTGCCAGGGTTGATGCGCACGCCGTCCACCAGCACCAGCGTGTGGTTGCTGTCGGCACCGCGGATGAACACCGCCGTGGTCTGGCCGGGGCCGCCGTTGCGCGCGAGATCGAGGCCGGCATTGAAGCGCAGCACGTCCGCCGCGTCGGTCGCCGCGCTGCCCTCGATGCGGGCACGGTCGATCACGAGCACCGGGGAGAGCAGGTCGTCCAGCGGCGTGGGCACACGCGTCGCAGTGACGACGATCTCCTGGGTGTCCGGCGTGATCCTGGGGGCCGCCGCAGCGCCGGCTGCCCAGGCGATTGCGGCGAAGAGAAACATGCGAAGCATGGACGACGACATTCCCACGCACTCCCGGTGGGCTGTAGCGATGGTCCAGCCGCGATGGTCGGGTTGGCAGGGAGGCGCCGATGCGCGGAACCCGGCCGCTCGCCCACCGCGAGGCTGGTCTCGTCCATCAGGCCGGTCTCCGGGCTCTCGAGTGGACCCGATGGGTCCCGCCCGCATCACCTTCCCGCGATTGATCGCAGTGGTCGCCGGGTGCACTCCGGCCGATGCGTGCTCGACTCGACTACCGTTGCGGGGGCAGCGCCGGCTTCCGACCGGCTTCCCGTTCTCCCGCGCAGCGCGCGGGGTCACCTGACGGTGCCGGCACGGTAGGCATGCGGCCGGAGGGTGTCAAGCCGGGCCCGGAGCGGTAGGCTGTCGCCGCATGGCATCCGCACATCTGGAAACGGCACTCGAGGCCGCGCGCGCCGCCGCCGAGGTCGTGCGGCGCTACTACCTATCGAACCTCGCGGTGTCGATCAAGGCCGACAAGACGCCGGTCACCGAGGCCGACGTGGAAACGGAAAAGGTGATCCGCGGCATCATCGAGGCGCGGTTTCCGGACCACGGCTTCTACGGCGAGGAAACCGGCACGAGCGCGCTCGACGCCGATTTCCTCTGGCTCGTCGACCCGATCGACGGCACGAAGTCGTTCGTTCGTGAGTACCCGATGTTCTCGACGCAGATCGCGCTGATGCATCGTGGCAGGCTGGTACTCGGCGTGTCGTCGGCGCCGGCCTACGGGGAACTCGCCTGGGGCGAGGCCGGCGACGGCGCGTGGCTGGACGAGCGGCCGATGCGCGTGAGCGAGATCGACACGATCGAGGCTGCAGCGCTCTCGACCGGCAATCTCAAGACACTCGCGACGGGACCCCGCTGGGGCGCTTTCGGCCGGCTGGTCGGGCGGCTGAACCGAATCCGGGGCTACGGCGACTTCCTGCACTACCACCTGCTGGCCGCAGGCAAGATCGATGCGGTCATCGAGTCTGACGTGAACATCCTGGACATTGCCGCCTGCGCCGTGATCGTCGAGGCGGCCGGCGGACGCTTCACCGACCTCGATGGCCGGCCGCTGACGCTGGCGAGCACCTCGGTGCTCGCGACCAACGGCAGGCTGCACGAGCGGCTGCTGGCCGCCATTCACGACTGAGGAGGAGACGGGCATGGGCACCAAGCAGATCATCACTGTGTTCGGCGCGACGGGCGCGCAGGGTGGCGGACTCGTGCGCTCGATTCTCGAGGATCGCGACGGGCCGTTCACGGTCCGAGCGGTCACGCGCGACGGGAAGTCCGATGCGGCGCGCGCGCTGGCCGCCGCGGGTGCCGAGGTCGTCGCTGCCGACGTGGACGACGCCGCGGCCGTGGCCCGTGCGCTAGACGGCGCCTACGGAGCCTACTTCGTCACCTTCTTCTGGGCGCACTTCTCGCCCGAGCGCGAACTCGCCGAGGCACGGACCATGGCGGAGGCCGCGCGCGCCGCCGGACTGCGCCACGCCGTGTGGTCGACGCTCGAGGACACGCGTCGCTGGATGAAGCTCGACGATCCGCGCATGCCGACGCTGATGGGGAAGTACAAGGTGCCGCACTTCGACGCCAAGGGCGAAGCCGACCAGTTCTTCCGTGACGCAGGCGTGCCGACCACGTTCCTGCAGACCTCCTTCTACTGGGACAACCTGATCCACTTCGGCATGGGCCCGAAGGCCGGCGCCGATGGCACGCTCGAATTCGTGCTGCCGATGGGCAACGCGAAGCTGCCGGGGATCGCGGCCGAGGACATCGGTCGTTGCGCCTACGGAGTATTCCGGCGTCGCGATGATCTCGTCGGGAAGTCGGTCGGCATCGCCGGCGAGCAACTCACCGGAGCCGAGATGGCTGCTGCACTGTCGCGAGCGCTGGGACGGGAGGTGCGCCACGTGGACGTGCCGCCGGAGGTCTACCGCGGTTTCGGATTCCCGGGCGCCGACGACCTGGGTAACATGTTCCAGTTCAAGCGCGACTTCAACGGCGATTTCTGCGCGGCTCGAAGCGTCGAGCGCACGCGGCAGCTCAACCCGCGCCTGCAGAGCTTCGCTCAGTGGCTCGCGGCCAACGCGGCGCGAATCCCGCTCGGCTGAAGCGCGGTCCGGCGGACGAACCATGGCCTGGCTTTATCTCGCCATCGCGATCGTCGCCGAGGTCGTCGCCACCTCGGCGCTGAAGGCCAGCGAAGGATTCGCGCGCCTCGGGCCATCGGCGGTCGTAATGGTCGGCTACGGCATCGCCTTCTACTTCCTGTCGCTCACGCTCCGCGAGATTCCCGTGGGGATCGCCTATGCAGTGTGGTCCGGTGTCGGCATCGTGCTGATCTCGCTGATCGCGCGAGTGCTTTTCGGCCAGACGCTCGATGCCGCCGCATGGGTGGGCATCGGGTTGATCGTCGCAGGCGTACTCGTGCTCAACGTGCTGTCGAAGTCGACCCTTCACTGAGCGCCGCCGGCGAACGACGGGAGCTGCATGCCGCGCATCGAGCACGTCGCCGTCTGGAGTTCCGACATCGAGCGCCTCGTTGATTTCTACGCCCGCCATTTCGGTGCGGGCGCTGCGGCGCCCTGTCGCAATGCGGCGCGCGGCTTCGAATCGCGGTTCCTGGCTTGCGATGGCCCCTGCAGGAGGTCGCGCTGATGCACGGCGACCGCGTCGGCGGCCCGATCCGCTGGCGGATGCACATCCCGGCGCCACCCGAGCGCGTCTACGCAGCGCTGGACTCCGACGCAGGCCGCGCGTCGTTCTGGGCCGAGTCGGCCGTAGAGCGCGACGGCGCGATTCAATTCGTCTTCAGCGGCGGTTTTCGTTGCTCGGCGCCCATCGTGCGGCGCGAGCCACCGCACGAGTTCGCGCTGGACTACCTGGGCGGCATCGCCCGCTTCGAACTCGCGCCCGACGAGGCGGGCGGGACGGAGCTGCTGCTCACGCACGACGGCGTCAC
>Ga0210103_1000064_pt1 | contig 17895 bp, 15 predicted proteins | sample RushSE_CattailNL_6_FD_185564 | JGI IMG/M metagenome (GOLD analysis project Ga0210103, IMG submission 185564) | Wetland microbial communities from San Francisco Bay, California, USA, that impact long-term carbon sequestration - RushSE_CattailNLA_D2... | ecosystem: Environmental > Aquatic > Marine... | reverse complement strand
CGTCCTTGTATCCCCTGTCGTAATTGTAAGAACCGGCCATCAAATATGCCGTCTCCTGTTCGGGTGAAGGCGGAGCGGATTGCGCGCCGCGGCGAGCCGCAACCATCCATTCAAATCCCGAAGTAAGCCGACCTGACATCCGGGTTGTCCATCAGTTCCTGGCGGGTGCCCGACATGACGGCCGAGCCGTTTTCCAGGATGAAGGCGTAATCGACGATCGGAATGACGGGACGCGCGTATTGCTCGGTAATGATGATGGCGATTTTTCTTTCCTCCCGGATCTCTCGAGTGGCGCGCATGAGCATGGCTTGCATGAGCGGGCTGAGACCGAGCAGCGGTTCATCCAGCAGGAGGATCTTCGGCTGTGCCATCAGCGCCCGGCCGATGGCCAGCATTTGCTGCTCTCCGCCGCTAAGAAACCCGCCGACTCTGTTTTTCAGTTTTTTCAGGGCCGGGAACACGTGAAAAACGAAGTCCAGGGTTTCGCCGGCCTGGGCAGCCCCGGCCAGGTATGCGCCGATCTTCAGGTTTTCGAGCACGGTGCTCTCGCCGAAGATTCGGCGCCGTTCGGGACACAGCACGATGCCCATCCGCGCCCTGCGGCTGGGTTTTACGGAGGCTATTTCCTGTCCCTCCCAGCGAATGCTGCCGGCCAGGGTGACGCGCTCGCCGCCGGCCATTTCCTCCTTCTTGCGGATGTCGAGAATGATCCCGGAGAGCGCGTACATCAGCGTGGACTTCCCGGCGCTGTTGGCTCCGAACACCCCGACGATCTGGTCTCCTTCGCAGCGGATGCCGACGTTGTTCAACGCCAGCATGTTTTCGTAGAAAACCATCAGGCCGCTGGCCTCAAGCATGGGTCATCACCTCCTCGACCTCCTCGGACCCGAAATAGGCCTCCCGGACGCGGGGGTCGGTCATGACCTCTTCTGCGCTGCCTTCGACGAGCTTCTCTCCGAAATTCAGCACCATGACTCGGTTTGCGACCTGAAAGAGCTCCCTTAACCGATGCTCGATCATGATGAGCGTGATACCGTCCATCTGGAGACGTTCGATCAAAGGCACCATGCTGGCGATTTCACTCATGCTCAGTCCTGAAAACACCTCGTCGCAGAGAATCATCTCCGGTTTGAGGGCCAGGCAGCGCGCCAGTTCCAGACGTTTGAGATAGCCCGTGGGCAGAGTCGAGGTCGTCTTGTAGGGGACGTAGGAGTCCCGCTCGAAGCCGATTTCCTCCAGGATGTCGATGCCCACGGTGTTGCGGTCGCCCATCCGGCCGCCGCCGCGCCACCCTCCGGTCCGGCGCGCCCGGGGGGAGAAAAGCGGGATTACCAGATTTTTGTAGGCGGGCAGGCTGTAATAGGGGCGCATGATCTGGAAGGTCCGCGTAACGCCCAGGTCGGCGATCTTGTGGGGCGGTTTGGCGGTGATGTCGTTTCCGCGAAACAAGACCCGTCCGGCGGTCGGCTTGATGAAACCGGTGATGCAGTTGACCACCGTGGTTTTCCCGGAACCGTTGGGGCCGATGATTCCAAGAATTTCGCCCTGGAAGACATCGAAACTCAATCGGTTCAGCGCGATGATGCCCCCGAAGGTCTTGGTCACCTCGCGGACCTCCAGAATCGGCTCGGCCTTCATATGGCCTTCCATCTCTCCAGTTGGTGGTATTTGCGCTGGCCGTAGATCATCAAGCCCTCGCTGCGAAAGACGATGAAGGCCAACAGGATCAGGGAATAAAAAACGATGCGCAGGGTGCCGAAGTCCCGAAGAAGTTCGGAGACAGGTACCAGAATGAGGCATCCGATCAGCGGCCCGACCAGCGTGCCGCTGCCGCCGATGACCGTGGCCGCGATCGGGAGCACCGAAAAATCAAGCGCGAAGGTCGAAATCCCGGCCCACATGTAAATGTGGACGAGGCAGGCGCCGGCGAGGCAGCCGATGGAGGAAGCGATAAACACGGCCATGGCCTTGTAGTGCGTAATGTTCATGGCGGAGGCCTTCACCGCCTGGTCGTTGTCCTTGACCGCGCGCAGGACCAGCCCGAGGTCCGTGTTGACCAGCCTGCGAAGCACAAATAGAAACACCAGCACGACGGAAATTACAAAATACTGTTCGAGCCAGGGGTTCGGGAAGCTGTCGATGCCCATGATGCCGTCGGTGCCGCCGAGAATGTCCAGGGCTTCGATCACGCGGGCCAAAAAAAGAGGATACATCAGGGTCACGATGGCGAAGTAAACCCCTCTGAGAGGAAGGCACGGCATGAGCATCAGGGTGCAGATCACCCCGCCCATCAACGCGGCACCCGGCACGCAGACCAGGGGAGACAGGCCCATTTTGGTGTTGAGAAGGGCAGAGAGGTAACCGCCGACCCCGACGAAAAACGCCCCTCCCAGCGAAACCAGCCCGACAAAATGGGCAAGAAAATCAAACGCCAGGGCCAGCAAGGCATAAATGCAGACGATGGAGATCACCCGTTTCCAGTACATGCCGGGCATCACCAGCGGCAGCAGAAGCAGCCCGGCGATCAGCAGCAGCCGCGGGGAGATCAGGTACACCAGCTCGCGCCAGGACATCAGGGCATAAATCCCCCCCGTGCGAACTTTGATTCCCCGATCGATCCGCTCCCGTCGTTGCTGTCGCTTTTCCGAACTCATACCCGCTCCTCCAACTCCTTCTGCCGGCCGAAAAGCCCCGACGGCTTGAGGATCAACGTCAGGATGATGGCCAGCAGGGCCACCACCATCTGGAAGTGCGCGCCCAGGTAAACGACCGTCAGGATCTGGGCAAACCCGATCAAGAAAGCCGCCAGAACCGCGCCGATCCAGCTGCCGAGTCCGCCGACGATGCAGACGGCAATGGCCAGGATGAGCACATTGTACCCGGATTCCACCACGATGTTGCCCAGGGGCAGCAGCAAAATGGCGGCCAACGCAGCCAGCATGGAGCCGACCGCCATGGCCACCACCGCCATGACGTCCGAGTCGATCCCCAGCATCAGCGCGGCTCTCTCATCTTGGGCCATGCCCCGCAGCGCCAGCCCGATGCGGGTGTGGTGGGTGAATAGCCATAAAACAGCCACCAAGGCGGCACCGATGCCGATCACCGATATCCGCTGGTAATCGACCGAGATGCCGGCAATGGAGGCGCTGCCCTCGATGAAGGGCGGCAGGGTGTATGTCATGCCCTTGAAGCCGCCCCATCTCAGCCCTTCGAGGATGGCCAATCCGATGGCATAGGAGGCAATTATTTCTGAAATCTCCATGCCTCGGACCCGGATCAGGAACAGCCGGTAGATGACCGCTCCGATCAGCGCCGTGACCACCATGGCCAGGATGATGCTGAGGAGGTAGTTGAGTTTTAGCGTGTTGAGGGCGCTCCATGTGATGAAGCCGCTCAGCACATAGAGCGCGCCGTGGGCGAAGTTGGGCAGCCGGCTGATGCCGTAAACCAGGGCAAAGCCCAGGGCGTACAGTGCCAGCGCCACGCTGTTGATGGTGCCGTAAATGAGGATTTCCATTTACCGCTGCGCCTTACTTTTGGGTCTTACTTCTGCATCCAGGGGGGCAGCTTGATTTCTCCCATCGCAATGCTTTTCGGGTACACGACCACGCGCTTGCCGGCCTGCCATTGCAGGATGCTGCCGACCGCACCTTCTTTCGGGTCGGTGGAGGGGATGACCTGGTGGCTCTTGGGATCGAAGCGCAGCCGTCCGTAAACCCCCATCAGATCGGTTTTCTCCAGCGCGGCAACCACCTTGTCGGGATCAAGCGATCCGGCGCGCTCAATGGCGTCTTTCAACACATATACCGCCATGTAGCTGCTCGAGCTTCCCAACCCTTCGGGCTCGATACCCCAGCGCTTGGCGTAGGCGTCATAGAACTTCATCGTCCAGGGCGTGGCATTGGATGGGGCGTTGCCGGCATTGACCACGTTGCAGAGCGTGTATTCGCCTTTGCCCTCCGTGGCTTTCCAGAAGCCGGGCTGTTCGGCCGCCGCGAGGGTCGAGCCGAAGGGCAGGGCGGGGACCTTCATGTCGAACCACTGCTTGAGCAGGATGGAGCTCTCGGGCATGTCCATCCAAATGTTGATGATCTCCGTTTTCGAATCCTTGGCCTTCAGCAGGCCCATGGAGAAGTCTGTCGCGCCGGTAGGGTAGATCTCCAGCCCCGTGACGTTCCAGCCCTTGTCGGTCGCGAGCTTCTTAACGAGCTCGGCCGCCCCCCGAGCGTGGCTGACATCCTGGGCCATGATGAAAAGATTGTTGAACCCGTACTTCTGTTTGAGTTCGGCGAAATTGGCGAAAATTTCGCCCACCAGGTTTTTGGCCTCGCCGTGGATGCGGAAGCAGTATTTGAACTTGTCGTATTGCTCGGCCACCATTTGACTGTACTTCGGGGTCAGCACCCCGCTGGTGAGGATGGACACCTTCTTGTACTTGGAAAGCAGCGGCATGGCCGCCAGGGCTGCTTCTGAGCGGACCGGGCCCCCGAGAATGAAATCGGCCTTCTTGTCCAATATGAGCTTTTCGACGGCAAGCAGGGCTTCGCTTACCGGCACTCCGGGTTCCAGGTCGCGCGTGTCGATAACCTCCATTTTAAAGGGCCGTTTTTCACTACCGACGGCAACCCCTCCCGCGGCGTTGATTTCCTCCATCGCCAGAGTGAATCCGCGCTCGGCATCCCACCCATAAAGAAAGGCCGTTGAGAGCGGGCATCCCAAGACAATGGGCTGCGCGGCTTGAGCCGGGGAGATGAGAAGCCAGGATACGGTGAGCAACAGGAACACTGAGAAGAAACTTCCCCTTTTCATGCGACACCTCCTTTGAAAATGAAAAACGGTGATCGGAGAACGCCCACGGCCGCCGGGCCTGAGACGATGGACCCAGTTCCAAAGAAATGAATTGCCTATACCATATTTAATCATTAGATTTAAGTCAATGTTGTATAATAAATGAACACATTTCATTTATTAATATGCCTATCAGTATAACATCATGGCTCGATTCGCAAGTATGCGTTTTGGGTTGGGGCGTTTGAGCAACGGCCCGGCGCTACCATTGGATTTTATTGCATGCTGTATCGGCGGAGGTAAAAAATGGAAACACTGCTCGAGGTGGAACGCATGAAATTAGAGAAAGAGGGCCGGCTGGCCTGGCTGACCTTCACGCGCGAGGCGGCGTTGAACGCCATGGACAACGACGCGACCTTTGAGATCAACCGGATGGCGCTTGCGTTGCTGGAGGATTCGGATGTGCGCGTCGTCGTGATCCGCGGCCGGGGCCGCGCGTTTTCAACCGGGATCGATCTCAAGGAGTATGCGGCACACAAAATCGACATGACGTATCACGAGCGTTGGGAAGAGGCGCTCCGACGCTTCGAGACAATGGAAAAGGTCGTCATCGCGGGGATGCACGGCTACTGCCTCGGCGGCGCTCTGCAGTTGGCACTCGCCTGCGACATTCGGGTCAGCACCGCCGACTGCCAGATCGGGCTGCCTGCCGTCAAGGAATCGCTGATCCCGGGCTTGAGCACCTGGAGGCTGCCCAAATACATCGGGTGGGGGAGGGCGAAGAAAATGACTTTGGGCGGCGGGAATATCACGGGGGAGGAGGCGCTGCGGATCGGGCTCGTGGATCACATCGTTGCCGCGGATGATTTCCAAGGGCAACTGCATGGGGTTGCCCGCGATTACCTGGCGGCATGCTCGACGGGCGCCCGCATGAGCAAGCTGATGTTAAGCGGAGCCTTCGCAACGGATTATGATTCCGCCTTAAAGGCCTACTTCACGCTGCAGAAACGAGCCCAATACAGTCCGGATGCAAGAGAAGCCGCAGCCGCCTATCTCTCCGGCCGGAAACCCGAATGGCAATGAGGTGTCATTAACTCCGGCAATCAAATACGCCAAATTCTGACATCTCACGCACAGTCGGAGCGGGGTGCTCGCCGCGGCAGGCATCCCGCTCCGACTACACCCGAACACGAATTGGCATATCAATTGCCGGTTCAATCGTCCAGTGGCTGCTTGAGATATCGATAGTAGCTGTCCAGCGTGTAGACGGCGGCGAGCGGGTTGTGGCCGAAAACCCGGTCCTTGGCCGCCAGCACCGTGCAGGGTGCCTCGCTGTATTTGAAGACCAGCGAGTCGTGGCCCACGCACAGCCCGAGCAGCACGTTGAAATGGGTTTGTGCGGCGTTCATCGTCATGGCCTGGGAGATGGGGTTGCACATGCTCTCGTGCCGACCGATCGCGATCTTCTGCGCGTCCGTGACTCCCAGCTTTTCCTTCGGCACCTGGCCGACCTTGCAGATGGTCGAGACCACCTCGAAGCCCTTGGCGCGGTAAAATTCAGCGACCAGTTTTCCCTCCCGGGCCAACCCGGCACAAAAGACCAGACCCAAGCGGGTGTATTTCATCCGGCGGGCGAACTCGGCGATCTCCAGGATGCGCGGCTTGAGCGGCTTGACCTGGGCATATCCCTGCTCACGACCGGCGTAGCCTTCCCCCTCCTGGACGGAGGCTTGGTAGGCAAACGCGCGGATGTCCGGCTTTTCGTACTCGGCGAGCGCCTTGGCGAACACCTCCTCGCCATGCAGGGTGGTGCAGTTGTCGGGGTGTTTACCCTCCGGGTTCATGCAGAGCCGCTCGGCATTCTTAAACGGGCAGGCGGCACAATCGATTTTATCCGGTGAGAGTCGGTCCGTCATGGGCGTCCTTCCTCCATGGTTTGTCATTTAGGCCGTCGGTTAAATTCAGCCGGTATTCTTGCGAGCCGGTGCTTTTTTCTTTGCAACTCTTTTGCGCCTGACCACCGGCGCACCTGGTCGGGTGATCGCGAAGGTCGCCAGGGCCTTGGCCACCAGATTGCCGGCACCGTCGCGCACGGTTACGTCCCCGACCGCCGTGTGTCCGCCCCTGTGAAGAATGCACGCTTCGGCGATGATGTCGCAGGCCTGCACGGACTTGATGAAATTAATCTTCATCTCCGTGGTCGCCATGCGCTCGCCTGCCTGCATCAGGCTCAGCAATGCCACGGCCGTGGCGGCATCCGCGGCTGAAAAAACCACCCCGCCGTGCATCACTCCGTTTGAGTTGAGCAGGCCCTTGTCGAAGCGGACCCGCACCCGCCCCATTCCCGTGGCGGACTCCACGACTTCCATGCCGATGGTCGACCAGAACGGAATATCCCCGCCGGCTGCTTTGCGGAGAAACTTTCGGAGAGGCGCCGGGAAGGTGGGGGGGCTCGGCATTCGGCATGGCTCCTTTTTGCGGGGGACTCCCTGCTGAATTTATATCCGGCGAGGTTTCGCCGACCGCATCGCACTCCGAAGCCGCTGATACTCTTCCCGCGCCAGCTTGCGGTAGATGTGGTAGAAAAAGAGGCTCATGATTTCAGCGAATCGGCTGCCTTTGGCATCCATTTCGGCCGATGACAGCCTCTCCAGGTTGCGCTGGTAGTATTCCCGGTGGGCGCTGCGCACAAAGTGGCGGATGAAATCCGCGATGCGTTTCAATTCCTCCGGATCATACCCGTCTTTGGGCCCGAAGCCAAGCTGATCCATGTCCACCATCAGGCGGCCGATAATGAGATCGTCACGGGAATAGATCGGTTCGCCGTTTTTTTCCTGGCAGGTGATAATGCCCCACGTCTCCATGGTTGCCAGCCATTTGCGGCCCAGGCCGGTGGCTTCGCGGAATGCGTCGCGACCGACGATTTCGGTTGACAGCAGGCGGTCCAGCGGGCGGAAATATTTGTTGTGGAAATCGGAGACGGCCTGATCGGAGGGGGATTGTTTGCGTACCTGCTTGAGAATTTTCTTGATTTCGGGAATGGGCAGGAAGAAGCTGTCGCGCAGTTCCTTGATCAGGAGGATGCGCTCAAGGTGCCCGTTGGTGTAATCGGCGGCGTTCGCTCCGGACTTGCGCGGCTTGCGGAGAAGACCCTCACGGAGATAGAAGTGAATGGTTTCCTTGGGTACCCCGGTTTTCTGAACAAGTTCGCCGATCCGCATAGGCCATGTCACATTGTTATGCCGTCGCCGGGAGGCAGTTGCCTCCTGCCGCAGCGACCGGTCTCACCGATCATGGGCGTTGCATTCGTACCGCGGCAGACAGGCAAACTCCCGGTTTGTGCCGGTTTCCGGTTTCATGTTGCCTTTCGCGTTCATCAAAGTCAAGAAAAATGTTGACAAATTTATACGTTATTATAGATAGATTAGTCGTATAGCGTGTTGCACGATACATTACTTGGAGGCGGCCCAACCTGCAGGGGGGAGAATGATGAAAACGGATTATAAAACGATCAGAGTCGAGATGCGAGAAGGGGTTGCCCTGTTGATCATGGACAACCCGCCGGTGAATCAGCTTTCGGAGCATTTTGTCCGGGAGTTGGCCGACGGTATCACAGAGGCCTTCCGAGATGCCGCGGTCAAGGCCATCGTTTTGACCGGGGTCGGAAAGAATTTCATTGCCGGCGCCGACATCACGCAAATCAAGGACATCCGGACGCGGGCACAGATCTTGGATCTGCTCAAAGACAACAACCGCTTTCTCAACTCCATCGAGACCGGCCCGAAACCGGTGGTTGCCGCCATCAACGGCCATTGCCTGGGCGGCGGGTTGGAGCTCGCCATGGCCTGCCACTACCGCGTGGCGTCCCGGGGGGTGGACCTCGGGCAAGCCGAAGTTCAGATCGGACTCATTCCCGGCGCGGGCGGGACCCAGCGGCTGCCGCGGCTGATCGGCCTCCCCAACGCCCTTGACATGATCACGACCGGCAAGCCCGTCACGTCCGAAAAAGCCTTCGAGCGGACGCTGGTGGATGAGTTGGCTGACCCGGCGCAGCTGGTCGAAGCCGCCGTGAACGCCGCCCGGCGCTTCGTCTCCGGGCAGCTTAACCTGAAGCTGCGTGCCACCCGCTTTCGGTACGAACGGCTGCCGAGCGCAGCAGAGAAGAAGGCGCTGCTGGGCTTCGCCACCCTCATGACGGCCGCCAAGGCCAAGGGGTACATCGCGCCGCTCAAGGCCATCGAGGCCTTTGAAAAAGGGCTCGGCTACGACATCGACGTCGACCTGGACCGGGAAGCTGAGCTGTTCGCGGACTGCCTGCTTTCCGACGTGGCTCAGAACCTCATCGGGATTTTCCTCAACACGCGGGCCGCCGGCCGGGTGCCGCGCATCGAAGGCCTGAAACCGGCCGCGATCAAGAAAGTGGCCATGCTGGGGGGCGGGGTCATGGGCTCCGGCATCGTCCACCTGCTGTTGACCGGTGGTTTCCAGGCCGTGCTCTGGGACATCCATGCGGGGGCGCTTGAGAAGGGCGTTGCCTCCCTACGAAAGACGTTCGATTATCACATCAAGAACAAAAAGATGTCGGCCGAAGAGCTGGAGGGGATGCTGAAAGGCCGGCTGGTTTGCACCTCGTCCCTGGAAGACCTCAAGGACGTCGATTTGGTCATCGAGGCCGTCCTTGAGGACATGCAGGTGAAGCAGGACATCTGGAAAAAACTCGAGGGCATCTGTCGGCCGGATGTGATCTTTGCTACCAACACCTCGGCTCTGCCCATCACTGAGATGGCATCGGTGCTCAACGACCCCGGCCGGATGATCGGCCTGCATTTCTTCAACCCGGCCCAGCGCATGCAGCTGCTGGAAATCATCTGCGCTGAAAAGACATCCGATCCGACCCTCGCCACCAGCGTCGCCTTCGCGCGTCGCATAAAGAAAATTCCCATCATTGTCAACGACGGTCCCGGGTTTTACGTCTCGCGCCAGCTCATCGCGCTTATGAGCGGCTCGATCTTTCTGACAGCGGACGGCGTCGACGGCGCCGACATCGAAGCGGCCATGGTGGATTTCGGCATGCCCATGGGACCGGCCGCCTTGTCGGATCTCACCGGGATCGACATCAACTACCATGTCAATCGGACCTTCGAGAAACGATTGGGGGAGCGCTGGAAAGTTCACCCCCTGACCGAGGCGATCTTCAAGACGGGCTGCTACGGCCGCAAGACCGGCTCCGGCTACATGGACTACAGCGGTCCTACGCCCGTGCCCAACCCCAAGGTGACCGAGGTCGTCCGGGCCTATCTGCAGGAGCACGGCATCCAGCCGAAAAAAGTCTCCCCGCAGGAGATTGTGGATCTCATGCTGGCCGCTGCCATCAACGAAGCCGCCTGCATGATCGAGGAGGGGATCTGTGATCGGCCATGGGACATGGATCTGGCCATGATCTACGGCACCGGGTTCCCGCCCTATCGCGGCGGTATCCTGCGCTACGCCGACCGCTGGGGGGCCAAAAACGTCCACCGCAAGCTTTCCGAGCTCGAGCAGAAGTACGGCGCGCACTTCACGCCCGCCAAGCTGATTGCCGACATGGCGCAGAACGGGAAAACGTTTTACCCGAGATGATCGGCGGTGCACCCGCCATGAAAAGCTAAACACCAAACACCAATGACCAAAAACTAAAAACTAGACACCCGAACACTTATTCAGTCGTTCAACCATCTTTCTCCAAAGGAGGAGCACCCATGAGAGAGGTCGTCATTGCAGGGTATCTGAGGACGGCGTTGTCGCGTTCGCGCCCCAACGAGCCGGCCAGGGACTGGTTCTGCCGCATGCGGGCCGACGAACTGCTCGCAAAATTGCTGCCTGAAGTGATCAAGCGCACCGGCATAAGGGCCGAGGAAATCGACGATTTCCTGGTCGGCTGTGCTACGGCCGTGGGCGAACAGTGGGCCTATGGCGGCCGGATCCCCATTTTCATGGCCAACCTGCCGAAGAGCATTGCGGCCAAGTTTGTCGATCAGCAGTGCGGCTCTTCCATGGCCGGGGTCCAAGTCGGCTTCATGGAGATCGCCCAAGAGTTTGCCGACATCGTGCTGTGCTCCGGCTACGAGCACATGACCCGGGTGGCGATGGGCCTGAGCAACGTGGACAAGGGGTTGCTCGCTCCCAACATGACCCTTTTTCTCAATCCCGAATACCAGCATTGGGATATGATGACCTCCATGAACATGGGGCTCACCGCCGAGAAACTCACGGCTCAGTCCAAGATCCCCCGCGAGGAAATGGACCATTGGGGTGTGCGCTCACACCAACTGGCCGCAAAGGCCCGGAGCGAAGGCTTCTTTAAAGACGAGATTCTGCCGATCGAGGCGGAGCAGGCCGACGGCTCGGTTCTGAAGGTGGAAACGGACCAGTCCGTCCGTGATGACGCCACTTACGAGGGCCTGCGGGAGCTCAGACCCGCTTTCAAGAAAGACGGCGTCATCACCCCCGGCAACTCCTCGCCGCTGAATGCCGGGGCGACGGCCATGATCCTGATGTCCAAGGAAACGGCGAAGAAGAAAGGCATCAAGCCGCTCGCCACCATCCGCTCCATCGGCTTTGCCGGTGTGGACCCCGCGATCATGGGTGCAGGACCCGTGCCGGCCAGCCGGAAAGCGCTCGAAAGAGCCGGCCTCAACGCCGCCGACATCGACTTTTGGGAAATCAACGAGGCCTTCAGCGTGGTGGCCTTGAACTGCATCAAGGAACTGGCCATCAACCCTGACAAGGTCAACGTCATGGGCGGCGGCATCGCCATCGGGCACGCCCTGGGTGCGACCGGCATCCGCCTGATCGGGACCCTGGCGCGGATTCTCAGCGTCAAGGGCGGCCGCTACGGCTGCGCCAACGCCTGCGTCGGCGGAGGGCAGGGGGTGGCGACGATCATCGAAAAAGAGAAATACGACTGGTAAAAAAGCCCTTGCGGGCATTTTATACCGCTTGTCAGAATAATGTTCCGAAAAAGAGGACGGCGGCATACGTGGTTGTAACAAAATAACGCCCGACAATCGGAACGTTATTTTGACAATCACTCTGACGAAAAGGCAGCCCTGCATGTTCGCGGCTTTTCACGAGGCGATATCGGACCCGTTCGCGACCGTTCGAAAACACCATGACCGGCTCGGACGGCCGGTCATTGGTGTGCTGCCGGCCTATTTCCCGTTGGAGTTGATCCATGCCGCGGGGGGCTACCCGGTCCAACTCTGGGGGGCGGGGGGTTCCATCGAACACGCGGATGCCTGCCTGCAGTCGTATTGCTGCTCCGTTTCCCGTTCGTTGCTGGAGCTTGAAATGCGCGGCGTCACCGGGGTGGTCGCGGCGTATGCCTTCACCTCCCTGTGCGACACGCTGGTCAACTTGCGGGAGGTCTACCGCAGGCGGTTCGACAAGCCGACCGTGGAATTCTCCATCCCGGCCAGCCAGAGCCGCGAGGCGCGCAAGGCCTATCTGTCCACCGTCATAGAAAGCGTTTTGAAAGGGCTGGAAGCGGTTACCGGTCGCAACATATCGCGTGAGGCCATGCGGTCGTCCGCAGCGCTGTACGGCCGGATCCGTTCCCTGCAGCGTGAGATCTACCGGGTTCGACGGCAGAAGCCGGGGGTAGCGAAAAATGGGGATTTCTACGCCGTCCTCAAGGCCGGTTTTTTCCTGCCGCCGGAAGACTACGAGCCGCTTTTGGACCGCCTGGTCGCTGAACTGGAGGCACTCCCGCCGCGAAAAGGCCGTCGACCCCGGTTGGTGCTGAGCGGGATGGTGTTCGAGCCTGTCGGTGCGTTTGCGGTTTTCGACGACGTGCAGGCGGATGTGGTTGACGACGATTTCGCCAACGGCTGGCGGTCGGCGGCGAAGGGCGCCCTGCAGGTGGACGACCTGGCCGCAGGCATAACAGACTACGTTTACAACGGCGCCCCTTGCTGCTGCATCTACCACCCGGAAAGCGACCGTCACGCCTACCTGGTAGAAAAGGCAAAAGCGGCCGATGCCGACGGCGTGCTCTTCTGGTCGATCCGGTTCTGCGAACCGGACGCCTTCGACCGGCCGCAACTATCCGAACGGCTCAAGCAGGAGGGGATCCCGGCGGTGACGCTTGAAATGGACTTGGCGACGGGCAATTTCGAGCCGATCAAGACCCGAGTGGAAGCTTTCTGCGAAATGATCGGAGGCCTGGAGGTATGACCCAGTTGGCGGCCTTCAAGAAGATGAAAGAGCTGATGACGCTCTATTACATCGAGGCCAAGACCTCCACGGCTAAGCCGGTCGCGTGGCTCACCAGCGGTGCGCCGGTGGAGTTCGTCCATGCCATGGATGTCATCCCCGTCTACCCTGAAAACTATGCCGCCATGTGCGCCGCAAGCCACCAGTCCGTTGCGCTCATGGAAGCGGCCGAAGCCGCCGGCTTCTCCCAGGACATCTGCGCGTATGCGCGCACCGATTTCGGCCAGGACCTGCTGCGGGGCGGGCCGGCCGGAGGGCTTCCGCCGCCGCGCTTCCTGGTCTGCTCCACCAACATCTGCAAGACCGTCATCAAGTGGTATGAAGCGGTCGCCCGCAAGTACAACGCACCTCTTTTCCTTGTGGACACCCCGTTTCTGCACGACGGTCTGAGCCGCGAATTGGTGGACTACACGGTGGCGCAGTTCCATGACCTGGAGCGCTTTCTTTCCGATCAGCTCAAGCGTCCCTTCGACCGGGATCGGTTGCTGGAGGTGATCCGCATGAGCCAGGACGCCACCGGCCTGTGGCGGAAAATTCTTGATCTCGCCAAGACCATGCCGGCCCCTTTGACCAGCCTGGACGCCTTCATCCACGTGGCCCCGATTGTGACGCTGCGCGGCACCCGGCCGTGCGTGGACTACTATCAGCTGCTTTACGAGGAAGTGGCCGAACGCGCCGCCCGGAACATCGGCGCGATCCCCGTGGAGCGCTACCGCGTGCTGTGGGACAACCTGCCCATCTGGTTCAAGATGCGGTACTTTGAAAAATTATTCGAGGAGCGCAAATGCGCCCTGGTGACAGCCACTTACGCCAACAGCTGGGGCGGCATCACCGCTACGCAGGACGTCCAGACGAGCGATTCCGTCGAAGCGCTGGCGGTCTCCTATCTCAACATCTACATCAACTTTGGATTCGAAGAGCGCATCCGCTACCTGGCACGGCTCATCGACGAATTCGCGCTCACGGGGTTCATCATGCATTCCAACCGCTCCTGTAAACCCTATTCGGTGGGTATGTACTGCCTGCGCGAGGAGGTGTCGAAGCTGACCGGCAAACCGGGAGTCATCATCGAGGCCGACCAGAACGATCCGCGGGTGTTTTCGGATAGCCAGGTGGAAACGCGCCTGGATGCCTTCCTTGAATCCATGACGCCTCTGCCGTAATATACCTCAGGCTCTTTTCCTCTACCCGTTTGTCAAAAGCCGGTTCCGGCGTGCCGCATCCGCCGACTCGATAACGAGGTCCATTGCCCTCAGGGAAGGGTTTTCAGCCCCGATGGCTCGGGTGCAAGTTCGCCGCGGCCGGAAAGCCGCTCCCACAGCTAAAAGACCCGATCTCTATAGGAGGCCACCCACATGTCCGGCTTTAAGGAATACGGCGACTACGACGGCCTGGGGCTGGCGGAGCTGATCCGCACGCGGCAGCTGTCGCCGGCCGAGGTCTGCGCGGAAGCCATCGAACGCATTCAACGCCAGAACCCCAGGCTCAACGCCGTTGTCACTCCGATGTTCGATCTCGCCCGGCGCTCCCTGCAGAAGCTGCCTCCCGGCCGGTTTTGCGGCGTTCCCTTCCTGCTCAAGGATCTGCTGTCGCTCTGCGCCGGCGTGCCGCTCACGTTCGGGTGCAAGGCCCTGAAAAACTTCGTCCCGGACCATGACAGCGAGCTGGTGCGGCGCTACAAGCAGGCCGGCCTGGTGATCCTGGGCAAGACCAACACCCCGGAATTCGGTCTTGTGGCCTACACGGAACCGGAGCTTTTCGGGCCGACGCGCAACCCCTGGGACCTCACACGAACGCCCGGGGGCTCCAGCGGCGGTTCGGCGGCGGCCGTGGCCGCCGGCATGGTGCCGCTGGCGGGGGCAGGCGACGGCGGGGGTTCGATCCGGATCCCGGCCGCCTACTGCGGGCTTTTCGGGTTGAAGCCCTCACGTGGGCGGATTCCCACCGGTCCCGACTTCGGCGAACTCTGGCAGGGGGCCGTGGTCGAACACGTCCTCACGCGCACGGTGAAGGACAGCGCGGCCATGCTGGATTGCATTGCCGGAGCGGATGTCGGCGCCCCGTTCATCGCCGCGCCGCCCGATCGGCCCTACTACGAGGAAACCCTGCGTGCGCCGGGGCGGCTGCGGATTGCGTTCAGTTCACGCTCGCCCATCGGAAAGCCAGTTCACCCGGAAAACGAGAAAGCGATTCTCCAAACGGCATTGCTGCTTCAGCGCCTGGGTCACGATGTCGAAGAGGCATCCCCGGATCTCGATGGAACGGCGTTGGCTCACACTTACCTGGCCATGCTTTACGCCGAGGTAGCCGCGGACCTCAAGGATCTGGGCCTGGTGCTGGGCAGGCCCGCGCAGACCGGCGACGTGGAAACGGCGACTTGGACACTCGGTCTGCTTGGCCGCTGCGAACCGGCGGCCGCCCTGGCAGGGGCGCGCCGGCTCTGGGGCCGGGCAGCGCGCACGATGGGTCGCTTCCACGAAACATACGATCTGTACATGACCCCGACCACGGCTCAGCCGCCGGCCGCTATCGGTGAACTCAAGGGTAAATCCTATGAGATCGGCGCGCTCAAAGCCGTCAACAGGCTCAAGCTTGGCCGTGTTCTCTGGCGCAGCGGCATCATCGAACGGATCGCCTTTCAGAACCTGGCGCGGACCCCGTTCACCCAACTGGCCAACTTCACCGGGCAGCCGGCCATGTCCGTGCCGCTGCACTGGACTCGCGCGGGCCTGCCCTGCGGCGTCCAGTTCACGGCCCGCATCGGCGACGAGGCCACTCTTTTCAGGGTAGCGGCTCAGTTGGAAGCCGAGCGACCCTGGTTTAAAAAAAGACCCGCCGTGGTTTGACACAGGCCCTTTTTTTCTTTATTTTTAGAACATCCAGGTGGCGGTGGAATGGTCAAACCTCACGCATTCCGGGGGTGACCCATGAAAGCCGGATATCAGAAGGTGCTTGAAGGCGGCCTCTGAAGGTAAGTTTTAACCTTCAGGGGCTTTTTGTTTATGACGCGGGACCGGCCTTTCACATTCGCGGCGCAGGCTTGCGCCGGAAAGAGGGTGAGATCATGTACGAGCGTATTCTTGTCCCACTGGATGGGTCCGCCAGGGCCGAAAAAATTTTGCCGCATGTGGAGGAAATGGCACTAAAACACAGCTCCAAAGTCATCCTGCTGCAGGTGGTCGAGCCGATCCTGACGGTGAGCAGCGCGGACGTCTATATCCCCGGCAACGATTCGTTCACCGCCAAACTGGAGCAGGCGCACGTCTACCTCAACGGCATTAAGAACAAATTTCAGGAAAAGCGAATCGGGGTGGAGTCGCGCGTGGTCAGCAGCGGAATCGTCGATGCCATTTGTGAAGCGGCTGAAACTGAGAAAGTGGATATGATCGCCATGGCCAGTCACGGCCGCACGGGTGCCGGACGCGTGTTCTACGGCAGCGTCGCCGCGGGCGTTCTGCACCGGATCGACCGGCCGTTGCTGATCATCCGCTCGCGTGGTGATTGACCCCGGAACGGAGCGATGGCCCATGACTCGCTAGGGTTCCTTGGTCAAGGGGTCGATGCCGCACTCTTTGAGCCAGGTTAGACCGGTGGGATTCATGAAGAGAAAAGAGCGGTTTCGTGACGGCGTTTAAAAGGGTTCTGTGCCGCTGATGTCAAGAAGCCTGTTTTTTTTCAGGAAGGCGCAGGCAGAGCAACATGGTCAGAAGAGGCACGACCGGCAGCCAGGCGAGAACGGTTTGGATGGAGTACATGTCAGCAAGTTTGCCGATGATGGGGCTCATCACCCCGCCGATGCCCAGGGCCAACCCCATCATGAGGCTCGACACCATGGAGCGTCCCTTGGGGGCAAGTTGCTGCCCCAGCACGACCCCGAGGGGCAGGGTGGCCATCGAGAAAAAGCCGGATAAAAAGGAACACGGGTAGACCCATGCATCGCGCAAATAAAGTGACAGCAGCAGTGCGGGTGCGGTCAGAAAATGGCTCAGAATGAAGATCGGCCGGTAGTGGATGCGGTCCGCCAGACTGCCGGCGATCAGGCCGCTGAAAGCCCCCGCCAGGGTGAAAAGGGAGGTGATGACGCCGATGGACACCAGCGAGTACCCTTCCCGGGAATAAAGGATGGGGAAAAAGGTGATGAACGCCTGGCTGACGAACGCGCGCAGCACCATCACCACCCACAGCATGGCCACCGAGGCCCAGACCCCGCCTAAGGCCTCCCGGATTGACCCCAGGAAGCCATGGCCGGCCAATCCTTCACCCTCCGGACGCGGAACCATTTTGAACAGCACTACCATAAGGGGGACGCCGATGATCATCGACAGCAGGGTGCCGCGGATGCCGTAAGCGTGGACCAGGGTCGTGATGATAATGGGGCCGACCCCGAAGGCCAGCGTGCCGCCGGCGTTGAAAATGGACATGCAGAAGCTGAAATGCCTGCCCGCATAGGTGGAAATCATTCCGGCCACCGGGGGGTGGAACAGGGACTGGCCGATGGAGCCTATTGAGACAAAAAGGGTCAGTATCAGGAAACTCGGCGCAACTCCCACCAGAGGGATGAAGATGAGCGACAGGATCGGTCCTCCGAGGATAAAAAGACGGGTGCGGTAGTGGTCGGCCAGGTAGCCGGCGATCGGCTGGACGATGAACATCAGAAAGCGGTTGACGCCGGCCAGCAGTCCCACCTGGGTCATGGACAGCGCAAATACATCCGCGAAGACCGGCAGCAACGGGCTGACGAAAGAGGCATACAGGTCGCCCGTGAAATGCACCAGCCAAAGCGCAAACATCACTCTGACGTTGACTTTGGAGGGGTCCGTTACTGCGCAAGTTTCGTGAAGCGTCGTCATAGCG
>Ga0210103_1000063_pt1 | contig 17929 bp, 14 predicted proteins | sample RushSE_CattailNL_6_FD_185564 | JGI IMG/M metagenome (GOLD analysis project Ga0210103, IMG submission 185564) | Wetland microbial communities from San Francisco Bay, California, USA, that impact long-term carbon sequestration - RushSE_CattailNLA_D2... | ecosystem: Environmental > Aquatic > Marine... | reverse complement strand
CCCGCCGATGTGTGGCCGCCGGTTTCCACAAATTGCATTTGGACGCCGGTTTCGGGTGCAGCGATGACCCGTCGCAGGGCCTTCCCCTGGAAATCGTCGCCGCGCGCACGGCGGCCCTGTGCCAGGCTGCCGAAACCGTTGCCGAACGCCTGCCCGCCGGCCGCCGACGGCCGTATTATGTCATCGGGGCGGAGGTTCCCGTTCCGGGAGGCGCACTGGAAAACCCGGGGGACATTGAAGTCACGCGGCCTGAGGCCGTGTCGGAATTCATTGCCTTGGCCGAATCGAAGTTCCAAAAAACCGGTCTGCACGCTGCGTGGAAGCGGGTTCTCGCGGTGATCGTGCAGCCCGGCGTCGAGTTTGGAAATTTCGACGTCGCACCGTACACGCCACTGAAAGCCATGGCGCTTTCGGATTTTCATCGGAATCTGCCGGGGGTCATGACCTACGAGATTCACTCCACCGACTACCAGGCGCCCGAGTCCCTGGCTCGCATGGTCAAGGACCATTTTATTCTCCTCAAAGTCGGACCCTGTCTGACCAACGCCTTTCGCAAGGCGGTGTTCGCACTGGAAGACATTGAAACCGAGCACCTGAAATCGCGCCGAGGCGTCGTTCGGTCCGACATCCGCCGCGTGGTGGAGGGCGTGATGACCGCCGCACCGATGCACTGGAGCTCCCATTATCACGGCACGGAGGACGAACTCCGGCGCATGCGCTGCTCCAGCATGCTCGACCGCATCCGCTATTACTGGGGCCATCCGGACGTGGAGTCGGCCCTTGTTCGCCTGCACGCCAATCTGGGACCGGCTCTGCCGACAAGCCTCTTGGACCGGTTTCGGCCCGCTACCGACCCGCCGGTCGCAGACGGCGAGCCGTCCGTGAGCCCGGCCGCGTTCATCCGAAGCTGGATCCAAAAAGCACTGCAGCCCTACCTTGACGCCTGCCGGTGAGGGAACGCCTTGCGGCGGCAACAGGAGCGGCCTGGAGGGCTTGAAAAGCGTCAGCCTTGGCCACGGCTTCGGTTGACTCGAGGAGCGCTGCGCTTTAGCAGGGTGTTGAAAAACCAGCATCGGGCCGTCAGCCAAAACGCGTGGCGAATTGGAAAGCGCAGCATATCGTTGGAGGGTGCTGGGTTGAACGGCCCCACGGATCAGGGCGGCAGAATCGTCATAAACGACGACTGGCGCGGGTCCTTTTCGATGAAGCGCCGGATCCACTCCTGGCCCGACGGGGAAGCGGCCACCTCACCGAAGAGCTTGGCGTCGTTTTTGAGGCCCTTTTTAAACCCGGCCCGGTAGCCATAATCAAGGGCCCTTATCGCGTATTGCGACGCGAACCTGCGCGCCGCGCGAAGGTCCGCAGCCGCATCTGCGTGCGCCGCCGCCGAGGTCATCACGTCCTGAACCGTCGGATCCTTCAGCAAGGCTTTCAGCTGAGCCTTCTGCCGGGCGGCCAGTGCGTCCCAGTCCCTGCGCCGCGGTTTTTTCCTGCCTTCGATGAAGGCCCGGGCCGATAGGAACGCAGCGCGCAGCGCCGTCCCCGAGGGGGCCACCTCATCCACCAGCCCCATCCGCAGGGCCTGCCTGGCGCCGACCGGTTCGCCGTTCACGCTCATCACGGCCGCCTTGCGGGGGCCGACCAGCCGCGGCAGCCGCTGCATGCCGCCGTAGCCCGGGATGATCCCCAGCTTGATTTCCGGCTGGCCGATAACGGCGTTCTCAGTCGCGATGCGATAGTGGGCGGACATGGCAAGTTCATTGCCGCCGCCCAGGGTGAAACCGTCCAGGACGGCGATCACCGGGATCTTGAGGTTTTCGATCTCGGAGAAAAGCCTGAGGACCGACAGTGCAATCTCCTCGATGCGCCGGGCGTTGCTGCCGGCAAACTCGGTCACGTCCGCGCCGGCCACGAAAGCTCGCCCCGCCCCCCTGAGGATCAGGCCACGGACCCTCCGGCCTTGAATGCCCCTGCGAGCTCTTAGCTCCGCGACCACTTCCCCCAGCCCACGGATGAGGTCGCGGTTGAGAGCGTTCAGGGCCTCGGGGCGGCACAAAGTCAGAATGCCCACCTCCCCTGCCAGGTGGAAATCGACGTGTCGCTTTTTCCCGGCGTCGGACCGAATCAGGTGTTCGCCGAGATAGCCGTCTTCAAACGCCGCGATGCTGCGGCCGGCACGGTCCGCCTGCACCAGCGCAACGCCCTTGGGTTTGCCCATTCGCCCGTCGAGCATTTTCTGCTGAATTTCCGGCAACCCTTCCAGACCGACCACATCCAGATCCCCCTGCTCCATCACGAGACGCTTTCGGCCGAGCAGGCGGACAACGTCCCGGGCCTGGGAGGACCGATACATGTGGGACCCCAGGATGGAAAGGTTGACGGGCCCGCCGGCGATCACGAAACCGCTGGGCATGTCTTCCTGTTCGCTGAAATCCCTAAGCAGGAAGGTGCTGAAGTGCAGCGTGCTCTGGTCCAAGCGCTCGACGATGAAATCGGGGCTCACCCGGGGTCCGAAGATGTCCCACACGGCCTTGCCCAGCGCCCGGGCCGAACCCATGTAGTCCCTGCCGTAGGCCGGGTTGGGCTTCCCGTCGTCGGTGAGAGGGTCCGGCATGTCCGCCGGCAGATTGAACCGGTCGCGGTCGATCACGCAGGACTCCGGAATGCCCATCTGCCGCAGCTCCTGCAGGCCCGCCTGCTCGGTTGTGCGGGATGCGATGACGCCGATTTCCGCGCGGCGTTCCAGCGCGGCCTGGGCGAAGGCGAGCGCATAGGCATCCGCCCCCCAGATCAAGCCCTTGCGGCCGGGAGGCAGCGCGATCTCGGAGAAGATGTCCCGCGGTCCTCGGTTACGGATAAGGACCTGTTTCTGCCGCATCCAGACCCAGCGGGCATCCAGCACCAGTCTGCGGTCCCCACAAAAAAACGTTTCCTTGTATTCCCCTTTTATCCCGCCCCCGGTGGCGCCGAAAAACGCAAGCCGGCCGTTTTCGGCGAGAACCGACACCAAGAGAGGAAAATTCCGCCCGCCGGTGTGCTCGAAGATCTTGTCCACGGGCCGGCCCTCGTTGGCCGCGAATACCGCTTGCCGGAAGGCCTCCGTGCGGGCGCGCCACTCATCCGCCGGCATGCCCTCCGGGATGACCCCGAAGACATGTGGCGGCATCTGCCTGCGGTCGATGAAGACATCGGCGATCTTGCGCGCGATCAGTGCGCGCGCCAAGTCCGGGTTGGACCCCATCAGGATGACACGCGCACCGAGGGCCTTGGCAAGCTGGGCGCCGGCAAAGCTGGTCCCCTTGCCGCCGCCCATCAGGAGCACGGAGTCGCCCGGTGCCACCGCCAGCCGCTCCACAATCGCCCGGTAGGCGGTTCCATAGGTCAGCAGCACGGCGGCCAGCCGCTCAGGGCTGTGGGATTTTAATTCGTCCGCGACCGGGATGGCGCGCTCCTCTTCGACCACTGCGAACTGAGCGTTGAACCCGTCGTGGGTTTCATAGCCGCGGATGATGTTCCGGCCGGTCCAGGAATCCAGGATGACCGCCTGCCCGACCTTGAGTGTCTTCACGGCCGCCCCGGCGTCGACCACGATCCCCAGCGCGTCGCTGCCCGGTATGTGGATCGTGCCGCCGTCTCCCCGTCCGAACACCGGCACGGGCAGCCCCAGGCTGGCGAAATTGGTGTTGAAGTTCGGCCCGGTGGCCAGCACCGCCACCAGCACCCGGCCGCCGTCTTCCGGGTACAGCCGCGGGCAGGGCGCATCCGCGAGTTTCAGAAACCGGCCGGGGGGGCCGTACTGGTCTCTCGCGATGGTGAGCGCGTCCATGGTCTCCGGAAGCGGCATCGCAATGCCGGGGCATCGGCCCAGCGGCCATTTGGTGTCGGCTTTCGTTCCCACCGGCTGTCCCTCCAATTGCATGAATGGTTTAGAAGTGGTTTCAGCACCCCGGATCACGCCCGAAGGCGAAACCTGCAGTGCCGCCACCGGATGCCGCGAGGGGTTATGATAAAACCGCTTCTAACGTTTGACGTTCATCAGCCGGGCGATGTGGGCCTTGCGGTTCTTGCCCAGCGCCCTGAGCGCGCGAGCCACTTCGGGCAGCGCTTTCAATTTCTCGGCCGCTTCGCTGTAATAGCGATCCGCACGCGCCTCCAACCGGGTGGCGGTCTCCAGCGCCTCGGCCGCGCTCATGGCGGCCGCCTCCGCGCAGGCCTCGCAGAAGGAGTCACGCGTAAAATCCTGGACCGACTCCAGGATCATCTCCGTCACGTTCTCCCGCCGGATGCGCTGCACCGTGGCGGTGTTACGCGCCGCTTCAGCGCCCAGTTCGGAAAAAAGCGCCCGGTCGGCTGCACACTTCGGGTTTGCGGCGGCCACCGCATAAAACGCCTGGTCCTGTCTCTCCAGGTCCTCAGCGAAATTCAAGATGCTCCCGAAATTCTGAAGTGGCATGTCGTGCTCCCGAAAAAGATTCGTGGGGAAAAGCAATTGGGGGGCGGCACCGGACTGCTTCGAGCTCCGATTTATAGCATTGGTGCAAGAAGTTTTTCAAGATCAGGCTCCATAAAAAGAGTGCGAACGGAACCCGTCCTCACCTGGAAACGGGTTCGCGCGGTTTCTTGGAAGCTTTTACGCAGTCGTCCAGGACCCGGGCGGCCGGCAGATGAGGAGATGCGCCCGGCATTTTATCAAAAATGCAGTCGCAAACGGCCGGGGTGTAGATCTTGGCGCGTTTTTTGTGTTCGGGCTCAGTCCCGAAATTAACGACATAGTCCTTGCCGTAAAGATAGTTGTAAAAGCATGCCCGCTGCAGAATGATCGCAGCCTGGGGCGACGGCGCCCGGGCGGCATGCAGGGTGATGCAATCCTCATAGGTTTTGACGACCGGAAGGCTCTGGCCTGACGCCAACGAAGGAAGCGCCCCGAGGATGAAACCGAATGCAAGAAGTACCCCGTGATGATTCATCCTGCAAACTCCTTGCGAAAGTTGAAACCCAACCTGAATCACCTTAGCATATTCCACCATCGCGCACCAGACCGCCCTGCGATGGGTCGCCTTTGTGAGAACGGCTCCCAGCCACGATTCCATCGCTGCAAGATGCCGCTTCAACAGGCACAAGGTTCGACTTCATTTTTTGAGGATGTGTCCTGCGGCCTATGAATCAGGAAGCTGCCCGGGCTCGAGTCCAGCCGTCGAAGCCATCTCATCGCGTCGATAGGGCAAACGATTTGACTTACCGGGACGAAAGTTTTAATAAAAAAATCGAAGCGTTTCGCGAGGCGGCAACAGCGCTCCGCGCCATCCAGTCCAAGAAAAGCGTCGCTGTTATGGGAATGGCTTCCGGCCACGATTGCATCGCGGCAAGATCCCGCTCCCATTCGTACAAGGGTCGACTTCAATGGAAGCTCCCGGACCGGCAGGGTCCTATCGCGAACGCTCAACTATTTTTCTCACCCCCCAACCCAAGAAGGAGGTATTCCGATGGCGAAATGTCAGAAGTGGTCCCGGATGTTTGCGGTTGCGATCCTTTTGATCCTGACGGCATCGGGTGGATCGGCCGCCGACAAAACCCTCAATGCGTATTCCATCTGGCCCGAGAACTGGGCCAGACCCATGTTCGAGGAGTTCGAAAAGGCCACCGGCATCAAAGTCAATTTCGTGCGCTTTTCCTCCGGGGAAGCCCTGGCCCGCGTGATCGCCGAAAAAAACAACCCCCAAGTCGACGTCCTGTTCGGCGGTCCGGTGGAGACCTTCAGCGCCGGCATCAAGGAGGGGGTCTTCGAGCCTTACAAACCGCCCGCCTTCAAGGTCCTCGAGCCGCGCTTCAAGGACCCGCAAGGGTACTGGGTGGGCATCGCCGACGACCCCCTGGTGTTCATGACCAACAAGAAGTTTTTGTCCGAAAACAAGCTGTCCGCTCCTGCCTCCTGGAACGATCTGCTCGACCCGGCCTACAAGGGCATGCTCCAGATGGCGGACGCCCGGACCTCGGGCACGGCGGTGACCCGCATCTTCTCCATTTTGGAAGTGTTCGGCCGAGATGAGGCCAAGGCGCTCAACTACATGAAAAAGCTCAGGGCCAACGTGCAGGTGTACACCAAGAGCGGCGGCGGCGGCACCATCCCCGTGGGGCTGGGGCAGGCCGGCGGCGGGATCTTCTTCATCGTCGACGCCCTGAAGACTCAGCAGGAAGGCTACGACGTGGTGGTCTCCTTCCCCAAGGAGGGCATCGGCACCGCCACCGAGGCCATCGCTCTGATCAAGGGCGCCAAAAACCCGGACACCGCCAAGAAAATGATCGACTGGGCTTCGAGCCCCGCCATGCAGAGCCTCTTTGCCAAGTACAAAATAAATTTCCCGCCTGCGCACCCGGAGGTGCAGATCGAGCCGGGGCTGGCCGCCGTAATGAAGGGGGCTAAAATCTTCCCGATCGACAGCGCCTGGGCCGGCGATAACCGCAAGCGCATGGTGGATCTCTGGGTTCAAAAGGTTCTGGAGTAATGGGTTCCAGCCGAAACACCCTGAGAAGGGAATGAGCGGCAACGCCGCCACCGCTTCGCTGAGCGCAAAGCACGCCGGCAAGCTCCGGGACCCGGCGCTCTTCTTGAGCGTCGCCGTCATCTGGGTCTTCCTGGCGGTGTTCATCTTGTTCCCGCTGGTCAAGATCCTTATCCTGACCTTTGAGAAGGACGGCCAGCCGTCCCTGGCCGCGCTGCTGGAAATACTGAGCCGCAAGAGCCATTACACGGCCTTCTGGAACAGCCTGCTCCTGGGCGGCCTCGTTGGGGTGGCCGGGACGGTCCTGGGGTTCTTCTTCGCCTTCACGGCCGTCCGCGCCAACCTGCCGAAGCGCTGGACCGCCTTTCTGGACCTGGCCATCATCCTGCCGTTGATTTCACCGCCCTTCACCACGGCCATCGCGATGATCTTTTCCTTCGGCCCCCGGGGGCTCATCACCTATGAGCTCTTGGGAATGCGCGGCTTCAACGCCTACGGCCTGCACACCACGCTTTTCGCCGAAACCGTCACCTACTTTCCGATCGCCTACCTGACGCTCAAGGCCATTCTCGCAGGCATCGACCCCAACGTGGAGGACATGGCTTTCAGTCTGGGCGCTAGTCGTTGGAGGGTCTTTCGCACCGTGACCCTGCCTCTGACCGTCCCGGGGCTCGCCAATTCCTTCCTGCTGCTGTTCGCCGCCTCCCTGGCGGACTTCGCCACCCCGCTGATCCTGGCCGGCAACAGCTTTCCCGTCCTGCCTACGGACGCCTACCTGCAGATCACCGGGCTCTTCGACCTCAAGGGCGGCGCGGTACTTTCCTTCGTCCTGCTGGTTCCGGCCTTCGTGGTTTTCGTGCTGCAGCGGTTCTGGGTGAGCCGCAAGACATATGTCACCATCACCGGGAAAAGCGGCGCCCAGACCGAGATCAAGAGCGTCTCACCGGTTGTAAGCCGCCTGCTGCTCGCGATCTGCATTCTCCTGTCGCTGCTCATCGTCTATTTCTACGTGCTGCTGTTTTATGCCTCGATCGTCATGGCCCTGGGCGCCAACCACAACCTCACGCTGAAGCACTATCGCGTGGTTTTCACCGAGGGCGTGAAGGCCATCCAGGACACCTTGCTGATCGCCGGGGTGGGGATGTTTCTGGGTGGCGTTTACGGGGTAGTCGTGGGGTATCTGGTCGGGAAAAAACGCTTCGTTTCGCGCGCTGCCATGGAAGTCGTGTCGATGGTCAACTACTCGCTGCCGGGCACCATCGTCGGCATTGCGTACCTGATCGCCTTCAACAGCCCGCCGCTGGTCATCACCGGCACAGCGGCGATCATCATCGCCGCCTACGTGTTCCGCTACGGCGCGACCGGGATCCGCACGACCGTGGCCATCCTGCAGCAAATAGACCCCAGCATCGAAGAGGCCTCCCACAGCCTGGGAGCGGGAACCGTGACTACTTTCCGCCGGATCACCATCCCGCTCATTCTGCCGGGGCTTTTTGCAGGGCTGGGCGTCGTGTTCATCCGTTCGATGACGGCCATCAGCGCCACAATCTTCCTGGTTTCCATCCACTGGACGCTGATCACCGTGCGCATCCTGGAAAAAATGACCGAACTGGAGTTGGGGGTAGCGGCGGCTTTTTCCGTTCTGGTGGTGGCGGTCGTGCTGGCCGGCACGTCCGGCATCGGGCTGACCCTGCGGCGTTTCCGCCAGCCGGGCGCCCCGTCCATGTCGAGCATTTTGGGAGGTTGAGGCATGCAGGCCCTTCGTATTTACCTGGAGCACATCAGCAAAACCTTCATCCACGGCGTCAAAGGCCGCGTGACGGCCGTGGACGACGTGGTGCTCGACGTCTTCCCCGGCGAACTGCTGACCCTGCTGGGTCCTTCCGGTTGCGGCAAGACCACCACCCTGCGCATGGTGGCCGGATTTGAAAACCCCTCCCGGGGACGCATCTTTTTCGGAGCCGACGACGTGACCGGCCTCATGGTCAACCAGCGCAACCTCGGGTTTGTGTTCCAGAATTACGCCTTGTTCCCGCACCTTTCCATTTTCGAAAATGTGGCCTACGGCCTCAGGGTCAAGAAACTGCCCGGCCCGGAGATCAACCGCGCCGCGGGCGAGGTGTTGCGACTGGTGGGCCTCGAAGGCTACGAGCAGCAGTTCCCCAACCAGCTCTCCGGCGGAGAGCAGCAGCGGGTGGCACTGGCACGCGCCATCGTCATCCGCCCCCAGGTGCTGCTGTTCGACGAGCCGCTCTCCAACCTGGATGCCAAACTGCGGGTCCGCACCCGCGGCGAAATCCGCCGCCTGCAGAAAAACCTCACGATCACATCGATCTACGTCACCCACGATCAGGAGGAGGCCATGGCCATCTCCGACCGCATCGCGGTCATGAACCAGGGCCGCATCATCCAGATCGGCACCGCCGAGGAGCTGTATTTCAGACCCCGCACGCAATTCGTGGCCAAGTTCATCGGCAAGATCAACACCCTGCCTGGCCGGGTGCTGGAAACCGTGCCGGATGGGTTCACCCTGACGGTCTTGGGCCATTCCTACCGGTTATCCTGCCCTGCTCCGCCGAAATCGGCGTCAGGAGAAACCAAGGTCTACGTCCGACCGGAGATGGTCCAACTGACATCGGAGCTCTCTTCAGCCCACTTTCAGGCCCGCATCGTGGAACGAACCTTCCTGGGCGAAAAGGCCGAGTACGAGCTTGAGGCCGGTGGCTGCAGCCTGTGGGCAACGGCCCCGACCTCGGCGCAGCAGGAAACATTTGCCGTGCAGCAGGTCGTCGGGGTGCGCCTGAGCGCCGAGCACCTTCTGCTGCTGGAAGAGGAGGTCTTTGCATGAAAAAATTCTATCCGAGCCTATTGATGGCGGTCGCTTGCATGCTGTCGGTGGGTGTGGTGCCCACCGAAGGGCTATGTGAAATAAAAGAGATCCACGGCGCGGATTCGTCGTTCCGGACCGGCCCCATCGGCATCTGCTGGGGCATGCTGCGCGGTGCGTCCGGCAGCGACGTCCAAGTCCTGATCCGCATCCGTCTCCTCCCCGAAGGGGATTCGCCGTACGCATACTATGCCGTTCAGGCCGTGCATCCCCTGACCAAGGCCACGCAATGGGTGGTTCCCAAGCGACCTCTCGAAAAGGTCAACACCGCGTCGGCACCAAGGGAGTCCTTCAAGAACCTGACCGGCCGGCGGGTCTATTTCTACCGACCGTCCGCCGCCGAGCCGGAGTTGGTCGTCTACTATAACAGCGTGCCGGACACGACGCCCGAGCTGTCGGACGCAGCTCAACTGGAGCAGTATTTCGACATCGCGTTCAAACGCCTGGCGCAGCGCCAGACCCCTTGAGGCTTTTCACCCATGGAGACGAACGTAGCATCCGCCTGGAACCGCAGCCGCATAACGGCTTGCATCGATCATACCCTTCTGAAGCCGATCGCCACGGACGAGCAGGTGGCCACGCTCTGCCGCGAAGCGCTGGAATCGAATTTTGCGTCGGTTTGCGTCAACCCCTGCCACATCCGGCTCGCTGCATCCGAGCTGGCTTATTCACCGGTCAAGGCCTGCAGCGTGATCGGTTTCCCCTTGGGTGCCAACACCACCCGCATCAAAGCGGCCGAGGCCGAGCTGGCCGTGGCCGAAGGCGCCGGCGAAGTGGACATGGTGATTCAGGTGGGGGCGTTGAAATCCGGCCGGTTTTTCGACGTGGAGGAGGACATCCGCCAGGTGGTGAAAGCCGCCGGCGGGGTGCTGGTGAAGGTCATTATCGAAGCCTGTTTCCTGACGGACGCGGAAAAAGTCACGGCCTGCCGGCTGGCGATGAACGCCGGTGCGCACTTCGTGAAGACATCCACCGGCTTCGGCAGCGGAGGGGCGACGGTTGCGGATGTGCGCCTGATGCGCGCGACCGTGGGCCCCGCGCTTGGGGTCAAAGCCTCGGGCGGGATTCGCACCCTGGCGGATGTGCTGGCCATGCTGGAAGCCGGTGCGAACCGCATCGGCACTAGCGCCGGGACGGAGATCCTGTCTCAGGTGCCCGGCTGATGCCTGTTATCAAAAGCGGTTTCCTCCCAACCTCGCATCACGCCCGAGGGTAAGGCGCAGGCCGATTCGGAAGCGCAGCAACCACGGCAGCCTGTGAGCATTTCGAGAAAGGTTCAACGCCGCACCCGGGTGTCGACAGCTCTTCTACAGCCACCCCTTGCGCTTGAAGTAGAGGAAGGGCAGGATTGCAGAGACGACCATGAGCAGGACCGCCATGGGATAGCCGAACTCCCAGTGCAGCTCGGGAATCAACTTGAAGTTCATGCCGTAGATGCTGGCGATGAGCGTCGGCGGCAGGAAGACAACGGCGGCGACCGAGAAAAGCTTGATGATCTGGTTTTGCTCGATGTTGATCATTCCCAGGGTGGCTTCGAGCAGAAACGTGATCTTGTTCGACATGAAAGAGGCATGGTCCGCCAACGAGGCGAGATCTCGGCTGATCTCCTTGAGGGTCTCCCGGAGCTGGCCGGCCTGCTCGTGGTGCGCGACGGCTTGGTTCAAATAAAGGGCCATGCGGCTGACGCTGACAAGACTTTCGCGCAGGGTCGAGAAGTGATTCCCCTCCAGGCCGATATCCGTGATCGTTTCGTGCAAGTCGATTTTTTTCCTGGACTTCCTGACGCCTTGGGTGAAAATCATGCTGGAAATGCGCTCCACTTCGGCGCTGTGCATTTCCAGGATGTCGGCCATGCGGTCGATGATCATTTCCAGCAGCCCGATCATCACGTCCGTGCTGGAGGAGCAGTTGCTGCCGGGTTTCTGGATCCTGGCGGCGAAGGCGTCAAACGGCTTGGGATTCAGGTACCTGACGGTGACGAGGTAGGCCTCGGACAGGATGAAGGTGATGGCCGAGGACTCCATGCTGTCGTGCTCGGGGCTGGTGATGCCGGTGACCGTCATGAAGTAGGCCCCGTTTTCCTGGTAGAGCCGGCTGGTGGCCTCGATCTCCTGCATCTCGGCCCGGCTGGGGATTTCAATCGACAGGTGTTGCTGAACCTGGGAGATCTCTTCGGCGCTCGGGGACACCAGATCGACCCATATGTTCCGGAACGGAAGCCCGGGCTTGTCCCAGGAATTAACCTGCCAAAGGCCATCGGTGCGATGAAACACCCTGATCATGCCCGCTCTCCCTTTCGGTCGCCGAAAACCTGAGGTGAGTTACCCTTTTTCCGTTCATTATACAATCTTTTTTGCTTTCGGCACAGCACCATCGAAATATCGGGCCTCAAGAGAACCGCTTCGCCGTCCTGCCGAAAGGCTGCCCACCTCGCCATGCTGGAAGGCCCCGGTTCGTCAGGAACTCAGGGTCACGGAGGCTCTGTTGCCGGGTTTTTCAACCGCAAGGCTCGCCGCCGGAGCCATTCGTGGCCGGGGTTTGCATGCGAGTACCGCCAATTCGCCCTGCGGCAGGCCCAGTTGGATCCGAGTTTGTGCTTGACACACAAATCCGGAATTCCATATATGTTCGTAACCTCGGAGCGAGTTATATCGCCCTCGCCTCAATTGCGACCGCACCGGTCTGCAATTCACAGAGGTGGCAGAGGACATTCAACGGGAGGATTGTCAGATATGAAGAGGCTCGTGTGTTGCTTGCTGATGGTGTGTGCTGCGTTCGTGTTCGCCGGTTCGGCCTGGGCTGCGATCGTCATCAAGGTGGCCAATGCCGGTCCGGACGTGCCGGACAATCGCACGGTGAAAGCCGTCGACATCTTCCGGTACATCGTGGAAACCAAAAGCAAGGGGGAGATCGAGGTCAAGGCCTTCCATGCGTCGAAGCTGGGCAACGAACGCGAGGCCCTGGAAGGCGTGCGCATGGGTACGATCGAAATGGCCACCCTGTCCAGCGGCCCGGTTCCCGGCTTCTTCGATCCGGCGGTGGTTTTCGACATCCCCTACCTGTTTTCAAGCGCCCCCGCCGCCTGGAAGGTATTTGACGGCGCCTTCGGAAAAACGTTCGGAGAGGCCTTCCTGCAGAAAACCGGAGTGCGCATCCTGGCCATCTCCGAAAACGGGTACCGTCATTTCACCAACAATAGCCGCCAGGTGAAGAGTCCTGCCGACATGAAGGGGCTCAAGGTGCGCACCATGGAAAATCCCGCCCACATCGAGATGGTCAAAGCGATGGGCGCGGACCCCACGCCCATCGCTTTCGGGGAGCTTTACATGGCCCTCCAGCAAAAGGTGGTCGACGGCATGGAATGCCCGGTGGTGCTCATCCACGACATGAAGTTCTACGAAGTCCAGAAATACATGATCCTGGACGGCCATCTCTACAACCCCATCTTCATCTTCATGAACGAGAAATTTTTTCAGACCAAGCTGAACGCGGAGCAGCGTAAGATCGTGGCCGAAGCGGCCGTGGTGCTGGCCCACACCCACAACGGCTTCTCCCAGGATGCCAACATCCAGGGCATTGAAAAACTCAAGGCCCAGGGGATGCAGATCTACAAGCCCTCGACCGATGAACTCAACCGCTTCCGGCAGGTGTCCCAGCCGGCCGGTTTGAGTTTCGTGCGCAAAAAGGCGGGGGACGAGTGGACCGACAAAATTCTGAAATCCGCCACGGAAGCTGAAAAGGAGGTCGGCACCAAGGCGGACCAGATCGTCCAGGACATCATCGCGTACGCCAACAGCGAATACGCCAAGATCAAGAAGTAGCCATTTTGTTTTCCCCGGGTCCTCGGTCCGGGGAAAACATGCACACGGATGGAATTGGAACGGGCGGTCCTTTCAGCTCGCAGCGAGAGGTCGAGCGGATCGCCCGTTGTTTTTTGAATACGCCCATACATGTGGGGACGCGCTCGATGAGAAGAGTCTCTGCTGCGCTGGATCGGCTGGCCGGCACGCTGAGCAGGGCGGCTTGCTGGATTCTGGTCGGACTAGGAGTGATCATGTCCGCGGTCGTTCTGCTGCAGGTCTTCTTCCGGTTCGTGATTTACGTGCCGTTTCCCTGGTCCGAAGAGATCTCCCGCTACCTTATGATCTGGCTGGGCATGCTGGGCTCTTTCGTCGCCCTGAGAGAGGGCCGCCACATCGGGGTCACGTTTCTCGTAGAGCGGCTCCCGGCGGCAGCCAACCGCGTTATCGCCCCCCTTGTCCAGGCCGCGCTCATTGTGTTCCTATCCGTCATCGCCCGCGAGGGCTGGGACCTGGCCCTCTTCAACGCCTCACAGAAATCCCCGGCGCTGATGGTGCCTATGGTCTACCCCTACCTTGCCATACCGGTGGGGGCAGCGCTCATGGTGCTCGAACTCACCGCCGGTTTGTTCAGGCACTTGTTTCCTGCAGCAGAGACGGAAGCCGGCTGAAGCGGGGGGCCGTTTCCAGGAATTTTTATGATGTCCGTCATGTTCATCGCCTTTCTTGCCACCCTTCTCCTGGGTATCCCAGTGGCCTTCTGCCTGGGTATCACCGCCCTGGTGGCGCTGCTGGCCGGCGATGTGCCGTTGAGCCTGATGGCCCAGCGCATTTTCACCGGCATCGACTCGTTTCCCCTCATGGCCGTACCCTTCTTCGTTCTGGCCGGCGAACTCATGAACCGTGGCGGCACCACGCTCCGCCTGATCGGCTTTGCCAACGTGCTGGTGGGCCGGATCCGCGGCGGCCTGGCCCATACCAATATCGTCGCCTCCATGTTCTTCGGCGGCATTTCCGGTTCGGCGGTGGCCGACGCTTCGGCCATCGGCACGGTCATGGTGCCCGGCATGGTCCGGGCCGGCTACGACAAGGGATTTTCCGCGGCCGTGACGGCCGCCTCCAGCACGATGGGCCCTATCATCCCCCCTTCCATTTTCATGGTCATCATGGGGGTCACCACCGGGCTTTCCATCGGGGCCCTTTTTGCCGCGGGGATCATCCCCGGCCTGCTCATCGGTTTTTCCATGATGGGCCTTTCCTACTACCTGGCAATCCGGCGCAACTACCCCCGGGTGGAGGAACCTTTCACGCTCAGCTACTTTTGGGTGAATTTCAAAGCCGCCGGCCCGGCCCTCATCGCCCCCCTCATCATCCTGGGGGGCATCCTGGGGGGGATCTTCACCCCCACCGAAGCGGCGGCGGTGGCCGTGCTCTATGCCTTTTTTCTCGGCGTGGCGGTCTACCGGGAGCTCGACTGGCGCTCACTCAAATCGGTATTCATCGACAGCGCGGTCACCACCGCAGTGCTCCTTCTGATCATCGGCATGGCCAACATCTTCGCCTGGGTGCTTACCGCCGAGCAGATACCCAACCGCATCGCCGCGGGATTGCTCTCGCTCACCACCAACCCGTATCTGATACTGCTTCTCATCAACTTGTTTCTAATATTCATCGGCATGTTCCTGGAAGGCGGAGCGGCCATCATCATCCTGGCCCCCACCCTTTTGAGCGTGGCACAAGGCGTGGGCATTCATCCCCTGCACTTCGGCTTCGTCATGGTGTTCAACATCGTGGTGGGGCTGCTCACCCCGCCGCTGGGGGTGTGCTTATTCGTGGTGTGCGGGGTCACGGGCCTGCCACTGTCTACCGTCACTCGATCGATCATGCCCTTCCTGGCCCTTGAAATCGGCGTGCTGCTTCTGGTCACCTACGCCCCATGGATCGTTTTGGTCATCCCCCGGCTATTGGGTTACGCGTAGCCGGGCGGCGGCAGGCCGTTGCGGCCTTGGGCCGGGGAAATTTTTTCCCGCCCTTCGTCGCTGACCGTCGATTTACCTTTTTTACGGCGAATTGCCGATATGCAGGAGCGGCATCCATGACGCTGTTGCCTGAAGAGCTGTCGCGCATAATTGACCTGCGTCGCATGCTGCACCGGAGCCCGGAACTGGCCGGAAACGAGACCGCCTCCTCCGGCCGGCTGCTGGACTTCATCTCCGAACATCGACCGGAGGGGGTCCTGACGGGCCTCGGCGGACATGGCCTTGCCGCAGTGTTTGCAGGAAAAGAACCCGGCCCCACAGTGGCTTTCCGGGCCGAAACCGATGCCGTGCCGATCGCTGAAACCAACCGCTTCGCGCACTGTTCCCGGACGGCCGGAGTGTCGCACACCTGCGGCCACGACGGCCATGCGGTCATCGTGGCCGGATTGGCGCCGGTGCTGGCCCGTCGTCCTTTGCGCCGGGGCCGGGCGGTGCTACTGTTCCAGCCCTCCGAGGAAACGGGCGAGGGTGCGCGGCGGGTCATCGAGGACGGCACGTTCAGCCGCATCAAGCCGGACTGGATTTTCGCCTTGCACAACCTCCCCGGCCATCCCCGAGGGCAGGTGCTTGTCCGGCCGGGGGTGTTCGCATGCGCCTCCACCGGCCTGGTGATCCGACTCACCGGGACTACTTCGCATGCCGCCCATCCCGAACAGGCTCGCTGCCCGGCCCTGCCGATGGCCGAGATCATCAAGGGATTGACGGCCCTGCCCGAACGCTTCGACTTCTTCACCTTGGTCACCGTGGTTCACGCCCGGCTGGGGGACGTCGCCTTCGGCACTACGCCCGGCCGCGCGGAGGTCATGGCCACCCTGCGCGCCGCCGGTGATGAGCAGATGCAGGCTTTGCTCGCCGAAGCGCAGCGACTGGCCGAGGAACACGCCGCCCTGGGAAGACTCGAGCTCTCCATTTCCTTCCGTGACCCCTTCACGGCCTTGGTCAACGATCCCGCCGCCGTGGACTTGATCCATTCCGCGGCACATGAAACCGGCAGGGCGGTCAAGAAGATGTCCGAGCCCTTCCGCTGGTCGGATGATTTCGGCTGCTTCACCGCCGTTGCAAAGGGAGCCATGTTCGGCCTGGGTGCGGGGCTGAGTCACCACCCGCTGCACAGCTCGACATACGATTTTCCGGATGATTTGATTCCTATGGGAGTGGCAATGTTCGATCGTATACTCAGAAGACTGTCAGGACAGATCGAATTCTGAAGTTTATCGATTTATTACACCGGATATGGTTGTCGCTCTTCCGGTCAGGGCAATAGCATGCAGATTTATCAGTACGGTCGGGCTGAGATCAATCACCTAAAACGTCGTGATAAAAAGCTCGGGAGGGCAATCGACCATATAGGCATGATCGAGCGGCAGGTTATGCCAGTCCTGTTTAAAGCTCTTGTCCATGGCGTTGCGGCACAGCAGATTTCCCGGAAGGCAGCCTATACCGTCTGGGGCAAGCTATGCGGCGGTCTTCCTGACGTTACACCCCGTAATGTCGCCGGCACTAATGTTTCCGATATTCAAAAATGCGGCCTGTCGATGCGCAAGGCAAGATACATCAACTGTTTGATATCATCTCCACGCTTTTGAAGATTTCACTTGACTTTTCCATTACACCAGCTATTTCTATAAGAAATATAGCAGCATTCCCTCTACACCGGGCCTGACGCGGATCAGAGTTTCGCTGAGCGAACCGGACCTCACTTCTTCATCAAGATTTCTTTTCAGACTTGCCTTTTCTGTGGCCGAATTTGGCAACGTGCCAACATTTTTTCTATTTTCAAGTTCAGCTGTTCCAAGAAAATTATTGCCGCGAAAGGAGGCCTTTAATGGCAAGCAATCGAAAAGCGCTTTTTGTCGGAATAAACAAATTTAAAAACCTGCCTGCGGCGACTCTTCAGGGATGTGTCAATGATGCAACCGATATGGCAAAACTTCACAAGGAGCTGTTAGGCTTCACAGATGCTGACATTACCATTCTGACGGATGCCAAGGCAACCAAGGCAAACATCATGAAAAACTTGGGCGCAATGGTTGCAGACGCCAAAGCAGGCAGGCTCAGCTATCTCGTTTTCAGCCTTTCAAGCCACGGGACTCAAGTACCGGACAAAAACGGAGATGAACCGGACCGTGCCGACGAAGCGTTTTGTCCGTATGACCTTGCTCAGAAGGGGAATGTCTGGGACAAGAATTTCATCATTTTGGATGACGAACTGCACGATCTTTTTGTCCGGTTGCCCGAGAATGTTTTGCTGGAGGTCTATCTGGACACCTGTCACAGCGGAACAGGTCTCAAATCGATTGATATGCTTTTGGACCGCAGGCCCCGGTATTTGCCTCCTCCCTCGCTCGAGGCTTTCCTGAAGGTTGATGGGCGAAAATCACGCGGCTTATATGAGAGTATGCTGGAAAAAGGATTGGTCCATCATATCCTGTGGGCAGGTTGCCGGTCGGATCAGACCAGTGCCGACGCAAAGATCGGGACATCATGGCATGGCGCTTTTACTTACTATTTCTGCAAAGAAATGCGGAAATGCAAGAACAAACTCTCTCGCTTGAGCGTGCTGAAAAAAGTGATCTCAGATTTAAAAAAGGGCCACTACTCACAAATACCCCAGTTGGAAGGAGCGGCTACAGTGAGAAGATCTAAAATTCGTTAAGCGCCACATACAGGCGATGCTCTCTGTTTCCAGGCAGGCTCAAAGAT
>Ga0210103_1000062_pt1 | contig 18291 bp, 14 predicted proteins | sample RushSE_CattailNL_6_FD_185564 | JGI IMG/M metagenome (GOLD analysis project Ga0210103, IMG submission 185564) | Wetland microbial communities from San Francisco Bay, California, USA, that impact long-term carbon sequestration - RushSE_CattailNLA_D2... | ecosystem: Environmental > Aquatic > Marine... | reverse complement strand
AATTTTCATTTTTCAATCTACAATCTTCAATCAAAGGACTTAATATTTTTAATGATATCCGGAGATCCGCAATTTTATGTGGAAGGCGTTCTCAAGGGTGACCGGCGTCTGCTCGCCAAGACCATCACTGTCATTGAAAGTTCACTCCCCGGCCATCAACAGTTGGGGCGCACGATCATTGACCTTTTACTTCCTTATTCCGGGGAAGCGATGCGCCTTGGCATAACCGGTGTGCCGGGGGTGGGCAAAAGTACGTTTATCGAAAGCCTCGGGATGATGCTTGTAAAAAAAGGTCATCGCGTTGCGGTCCTTGCCGTTGACCCAAGCAGTAAAAGAAGCGGCGGCAGCGTATTGGCGGATAAGACCCGTATGGAAAAGCTGGCCGTGGAACCGAGGGCCTTTATTCGCCCCTCTCCCTCGGGGGGCACGCTGGGCGGTGTTGCCCGAAAAACCCGAGAGACCATGATTGTGTGCGAAGCCGCCGGTTTTGATGTCATCATCGTTGAAACCGTGGGTGTGGGTCAGTCCGAGACCGCCGTGGCATCCATGGTCGATTTCTTTTTGGTGCTGATGATCGCCGGTGCCGGGGATGAATTGCAGGGTATAAAAAAAGGGATTCTCGAGCTTGCGGACGCCGTTGCCGTTAACAAGGCGGATGGTGACAATGTCGATCGGGCGGAACTGGCCAGAAAGCAGTATGAAACGGCACTCCATTTTCTGGCGCCTTCATCACCCACCTGGACACCGCCGGTCCTGACATGCAGTGCTTTGGAAATGATCGATATCGACGTGATCTGGGAAACCGTTTCAGAGCATCACAGAAAGTTAACGCAGACCGGAGAACTTCAGGCAAATCGAAAAAAACAGGCAGTGGACTGGATGTGGTCATTGGTTAAAGAGGGGCTCAGCGACCGTTTTTATCAACACCCTAAGGTTAAAAAAATCCTTCCCGAGACCATAAAGGAGGTTGAAAGCGGCACAACTGCTTCCACCATAGCAGCCAATCGATTGCTTGATCTGCTCGACAATAAGGCGTCTGGTTAAATAAACCCGGCCGAAGCATGGATATTACGTCGAGGGTTTGTAAACGATTTATTATTTATGAAGCGAAACGGTAGGGCAAGTTAAAAGGCAAAATACGTTAGGGGGTATTCACGACAGTATTTGGTTGCACGGAGTTTGTATCCGATGAAAGGAGGATGGGGAAATGGCAGTAAAAATAATTATAAAACGACTCGTTCCGGAAAACAAAACTGAAGCATTAAAGCCGCTGCTTCAAAAACTCAGAAATTTGGCCATGCAACAACCCGGCTATATTTCCGGAGAAACATTTAAACGAATCGATCGCCCCGGCGAGAGCCTGGTGGTCAGCACGTGGCAGTCCATGGAAGATTGGAGAAAATGGGTAATGAGCGACGAAAGAAGGGGAACCCAGGAAAAGATCGATCATTTATTGGGTGAGAAAACGGATTACGAGGTGTATACTTATGATTGAAGCCAATCCAAAATACACTCTGTATATTCTTAACCCATAACACCTTGCTGTCAAAAAAGAACGTGGGCGTTTAGCCTATTGAAAATGAATCGCTTCAGGTATGCTTAAATTTTTTCTGAAAGAACTCGCAGATAACGGCTCGTAATGAAAAAACCAGTTTTAGCTTATGAGAATGGTTTTGGTTTTAAGGCCATATGATCGTATTAAAGCCAATCCGGAATGGTTTTTTCATAACGAGCCGTAATCCGCTCAAACAGCTTCCAGAAAAAATTTAAGCATACCTGAAGCTTCCGAAAAACAGATTTGTTTCAAAGATTTTAAAAGTGACAAAAAACAAAAGACGCAATTCCATTTACTTTTTAACGACGTATTTCATTGACCTGACATCGGACTTAGAATCAGATTCAAAATCACAAAAGGTCAATGTGAATGGATGAAAGGAATTTTGTAATGGGCATTATCGAAGACAAAATTAAGGATCTTAGAGAGCGCGAAGCCAGGATCCTCAAGATGGGCGGTGATAAAGCGGTTGCCGGTCAGAAAGAAAAGGGAAAATTAACCGCCCGTGAGCGGTTGGCCATCTTCTTTGACCCTGGTACCTTTCGGGAAATCGATATGTTCGTCAGCCACCGGTGTGTAAATTTCGGCATGGAAAAGGTCGATATTCCATCCGACGGTGTCATCACCGGGCATGGTCTTGTGGAAGGGAGGCATGTATTCGCCTTTGCTCAGGATTTTACGGCCAGGGCAGGCAGTTTGGGTGAAATGCATTCAAAGAAAATTTGCAAGATCATGGATATGGCGCTAAAAGCCGGGGTTCCATTTGTGGGTATGAACGATTCCGGTGGGGCCAGGATTCAAGAAGGTGTTGATTCTCTTTCCGGATACGGTCAGATTTTTTATCGAAATTCCATGGCTTCGGGTGTGATTCCCCAGATTTCGGCAATTATGGGTCCCACCGCCGGCGGGGCCGTCTATTCACCTGCCATGACCGACTGGATTTTTATGGTCAAGAACACCAGCTATATGTTCATTACCGGACCGGATGTCATCAAGTCCGTTACCGGTGAAAAGATTACGTTTGAAGAACTTGGCGGTGCCATGGCCCACAACGAAAAGAGCGGGGTGGCGCATTTCGCCTGTGAAAGCGATGAAGATGCCATCGACCGGATCAAAAAACTCCTGTCTTATCTGCCCTCAAACAACATGGAAGATCCGCCCGTCGTTAATACCGGTGATGATCCGCGACGCGCGGATCCGGCACTTGACACCATTATTCCGGACAGCCCGAACCAATCGTACGACATGAAAGAGGTTATCCGTTTAATTGTGGATAATGGCGAGATTTTTGAACCACACGAATATTATGCCCAAAACATCATCATCTGCTTTGCCAGACTGAACGGGAGAAGTATCGGAATTATCGCCAACCAGCCCCAGGTTCTTGCAGGGTGCCTGGACATCAATGCCTCGGACAAAGCCACCCGCTTTATCCGTTTTTGTGATGCATTCAACATTCCGATGTTGACCATTGCAGACGTGCCGGGATATCTTCCCGGAAGTCATCAGGAATGGGGGGGCATTATCCGGCATGGTGCCAAATTGTTGTGGTGCTATTCAGAAGCGACCGTTCCCAAAATGCTTTTGGTTACACGAAAGGACTACGGAGGATCTTATCTTGCCATGTGTTCAAAAGACCTCGGTGCGGACATGGCATTTGCGTGGCCCAGCTCGGAAATAGCGGTTATGGGCGCTGCAGGGGCATGCAATGTCATTCATCGCAAGGCCATCCAAAGCGCGGAGGACCCCGAGACCAAGCGAAAGGAGCTGATCAAGGAATACGAGGAACTCTTTTCGAATCCTTACTGTGCCGCCAGCAGGGGTTTTGTGGATGCCGTCATTGTGCCGAGTGAAACGCGGCCCCGTTTGATCGACGCTTTGGAGATCATGTGCAGCAAGCGGGAGACGCTCCCACCGAAAAAGCACGGGAACATACCCGTATAATTAGTTAATAGGTGATAGGCAAGAGGTAATAGGATATTTTCGAAAACCCATAACCTATAACCGTTGAAAATGGTGAAACAGTGGAGAACAAAAAGAAGATAGCCGCTGCAGCTACTGCAGTGTTGAACTACATCATGACGGAAGAAGAGGCGATTTGCATTCAGTCCATGGCCGCACCTTCGATTAGCCAGGTACCGGCTTCCTATGCTGCAGGACCAGTGAAACTATGGGGGATGAGCGGCCGACAGGCTCAGATGCAGATGCGCAACTTGATACAGATGAGAACCTTCAGATAATTGACGGTTGCAATCGCCAATCGCCAATCAAAAATATTTAATTAAAAAGGGGAGAATTTTACGATGAGTGATCACAATCAGGTGAAAATAACGACCATGGATTACAGCAAAGACAGACCGGCTGCTGAAAATCCCGTTAAGATACAAGACCTGACCCTGCGGGACGGACACCAGTCTCTGTTCGCCACCCGGGGAAGAACCGAAGACATGATTCCGGTTGCGGAAAAAATGGACCAGGTCGGATTTTGGGCGTTAGAAACATGGGGCGGTGCGACGTTCGACACCATGCATCGTTTTTTAAACGAAGATCCCTGGGAACGGATTCGAACATTGAAGCGGTATATCACAAAGACGCCGTTTTCCATGCTGTTAAGAGCCCAAAACCTCGTGGGATACCGGAATTATGCCGACGACCTTGCCGAGGCGTTTGTGAAGCGAGCCTCTGAAAACGGCATGGACATTTTCAGGACCTTTGATGCTTTGAACGACTACCGCAATTTCGAGACGGTTGTCCGGGCTATTAAGGAATGCGGGAAACATTTTCAGGGCTGTATCTGTTATTCCATGACCGAACCCCGAATGGGCGGGGATGTTTACAATATTGACTACTATGTCCGCAAGGGAAAAGACCTTGAAGACATGGGTGCCGACAGTATCTGTCTCAAGGACATGGCCGGCCTGATCGCTCCCTATGATGCCTATGAAATTATCAAGGCCTTGAAGGAGACCGTGAAACCGCCCATTCATCTGCACAGCCATTTTACTTCCGGTATGTCTCCCATGAGTCATTTAAAGGCGATCGAGGCCGGCGTTGATATTATCGACACCTGCATGTCGCCGTATGCCTACCGGACGTCACATGCCGCCGTAGAACCGCTTGTGATGGCACTCATTGGGACCAATCGCGATACCGGTTTCGACATCCGGCAACTGGCGGAAATTAATGAGATACTGGAAAAGAAAGTGATGCCCAAGTACAAGCATCTCCTGGATGATTCCAAGGTCTCCATCATCGATATCAACGTGCTGTTGCACCAGACACCCGGCGGGATGCTGTCGAACCTTGTCAACCAGTTAAGGGAAATGGATGCGCTGCATAAGATCGATGAGGTTTACAAAGAGCTTCCCAGGGTCAGAAAAGAACTGGGTCAAATTCCCCTGGTGACACCCACCAGTCAGATTGTCGGGATACAGACCGTCAACAATGTTCTTTTTGACGATAAAGATGAGCGATATAAGATGATTACCGGCCAGGTCAAGGATCTGTGTTATGGATTGTATGGCAAGACCGCCGTTCCCATCGATCCCGAGGTTCAAAAAAAGGCGCTGAAGGGGTATGCGCGGGGAGAGGAACCGATTACATGCAGACCGGCCGAAGTTTTGGAGCCGGAACTCGAACAGGCCAAAAAGGATACCGAAGGACTTGCCCAGGACCTGGACGATGTGATTACGTACGCCCTTTATCCTGTAACGGGAAAACGGTTTCTGAAGTGGAAATACGGTAAGGAAGATCCGCCGGCGGAAGTCAAGCCGCGAACCCTGGAAGAAATTAAAAAAGAGGAAGAGCTGGTGAAGCTGGCCAAGCTTGGCAAGCTGGTCCGAAAAGCGGAAAAGAAGGCGCCCCCCAAAAGCGATGCGGTCCGGACGTTTAACGTGTTCGTGGACAACGAATATTTTGAAGTCGGGGTAGAAGAACCCGGCGGATCACCGATTATCAGCTACGTTAAACAGTTACCCGCAGGGGTGCCGGTTTCACCGAGACCCGCAGCGCCTGCTGCCGCCAAACCCGCGGCGCCCGCTGCACCGACGCCGGCCCCACCCAAGCCGAAGGCTGCCGCCCCGGCACCTGCCGGTGTTGAAGGCACGCCGCTGAAAGCGCCGATGCCCGGCATGATTGTAAGATATGCCAAGCAGGTGGGGGATGCCGTGAGCAAGGGGGACACGGTGGTAATTCTGGAAGCCATGAAGATGGAAAATGCCCTTCCGGCCCCTGCGGACGGCACGGTTAAGGCCATAAATTTCTCTACCGGAGATTCGGTGGCCAAAGACGATGTACTGTGCGTAATCGGTTGAAATAAATAAATGTTGGAGATTGGTTGAATCGTTAAATGGTTTTCACTGTTTGATCAATCCACCATTTGACGAATCGACCCATCAACAATTGACAATTATCAATCATAAATGGGGGGTTCGTTTTAATGAAAATCCATGAATATCAGGCCAAAGACCTGTTCAAAAAATACAACGTTCCTGTTCCAACAGGGGGCGTTGCTTTCAAACCGGACGAAGCCAAGAAAATTGCCGAAGATTTGGATCAATTTCCGGTTGTTGTTAAAGCCCAGATTCATGCCGGCGGCCGGGGCAAAGGCGGGGGTGTAAAACTTGCGGGATCTTTGGATGAGGTTGCAAACATTGCCGGTGGTATCATCGGAATGAACCTGGTGACCCACCAGACCGGTCCGGAAGGGAGAATCGTCAGGAAGGTTCTCGTGGAACAGGGACTCAACATCGCAAAGGAATTGTACCTGAGTATTATCCCGGATCGGGCAACGGCGAAGGTTGTCATCATGGCCAGTGAAGCCGGAGGAATGGATATTGAAGAAGTGGCAGCCGCCACACCCGAAAAGATCATCAAGGTTTATATTAACCCCCTTATGGGCATACAGCCCTATCACTGCAGGCAGGTTGCGTTTGGGCTGAATATGTCACCGGCTGTAATGAAGCCGTTTGTTTCAATGCTGTCAAGCCTGTACCGGCTGTTTATGGATTATGACTGTTCTCTGGTGGAGATAAATCCCCTTGTGATCACCGCCGAAAATACGGTGATTGCGCTGGATGCCAAGATCGACTTTGACGACAATGCGCTCTATCGTCACAAGGATATCCTTGAATTCCGTGATATCGACGAAGAGGACCCCCTTGAAGTCGAGGCATCCAAATTTCATCTCAATTATATTAAGCTGGACGGCAATGTCGGGAATATGGTCAACGGTGCCGGTCTGGCCATGGCAACCATGGACATCATCAAGCTTGCCGGTGCGGAACCGGCCAACTTTTTGGATGTGGGCGGCGGGGCCAGTGCCGAGATGGTTGAGAACGGCTTTCGTATCATGCTCAGTGATGAAAATGTCAAAGGGATTCTCATCAATATTTTCGGAGGGATTTTGCGCTGCGACGTTCTGGCAAAAGGTGTTGTCAGTGCAGCGGAAAAAACCGGTATCAATGTTCCCGTGGTGGTACGGATGGAAGGGACCAATGTGAAAGAAGGCCGAAAGATTCTCGCCGATTCCGGGCTCAACCTGATTACTGCTGCCGATATGAAGGATGCAGCCGACAAGATCTCACACCTGGTTTCAGACCGGTAAAAGTTGGCCCGCAGAATGGGGTATCTATATTATACCCAAGGATTTGCTTTGCTTAATGTTTATTAACTTAATGAAATTCCAAATAACAAACAATTTCCAATGACCGAAATTCGAAAATCCTATCCCGCCAAAGGCGGGGCACGCCCTTAAAGGTTTTGGTCATTTAGTATTTGAATTTGAGATTTTTAAACGCAATTATCCAAGGCGCTGGCCATCTGTCTGTGATCAGGCCCCAAAGATCGGATTTTCAATATAACAGAAATAGTTGAGGAATGAAGAATGAGCATATTTGTTGACAAGAATACACGATTGGTGGTTCAGGGAATAACAGGAAAAGAGGGACAGTTTCACGCACGCCAGTGTATCGAGTACGGAACGAATGTCGTTGCCGGTGTAACTCCCGGCAAGGGCGGTCAAAAAATGGATAATGTTCCGGTATTCAATACCGTTAAAGAGGCTGTGGCGAATACAGGAGCAAACTGCAGCATGGTATTTGTCCCGCCGGCTTTTGCGGCCGATGCCATTATGGAGTCTGCGGATTCCGGGATCGATCTTATCGTGGCCATCACAGAGGGTATTCCGGTGATGGATATGGTAAAAGTTAAAAACTATCTGAAGGGTTCCCAATCCCGTCTCATCGGTCCGAACTGCCCAGGAATCATTACCCCGGGTGAATGCAAAATCGGGATTATGCCGGGCCCGATTCATAAACCAGGGGGGCCCATCGGCGTTGTTTCAAGATCCGGAACGCTTACATACGAGGTCGTTCATCAGTTAACGCTTCAAGGAATCGGGCAGACCACCTGCATCGGTATCGGCGGGGATCCTGTAAACGGCACCAATTTTATAGACTGCCTGGACGCTTTTGAAAAAGATGCCGATACCACAGGGATTGTTATGGTTGGCGAGATTGGTGGAACTGCCGAAGAGCTGGCCTCTGAATTTATAATAAAAAATGTCACAAAGCCGGTGGTCGGGTTTGTTGCAGGCCTCACCGCACCTCCGGGAAGGCGGATGGGGCATGCAGGTGCAATCATCAGCGGCAGCAGCGGCACAGCTCAGGGGAAAATTGATGCAATGAAAGCGGCAGGGATTCATATTTGTGAGAACCTCGGTACTTTCGGGGAGCTGTGTGCACAGGTGTTCAGTTAGATCGCTTCGCTCGCAATTGGAATGTTGGAAAAATGGAATAATGGAGAAATGGGTTTTGGGGAATAGAATTCTTTGTAAGAATTTAGCTTTTTGAAAATGAATCGCTCCGAGTGTGCTTAAATTTTTTCTGAAAGAACTCTTAGATAACGGTTCGTAATGAAAAAACCGGTTTTTGCTTCTGAAGATGGTTTGGGTTTTAAGACCCTATGATCGCATTTGAGCCAACCCGGATTGGTTTTTTCATAACGAGCCGTAGTCCACTCAAACAGCTTCCAGTAAAAATTTAAGCACACCCGGAGCTTCCTAAAAACAGATGTGTTTAAAAGATCTAACCAGATACAATTCTTATTGAAATCAATATTCCACTATTCCATCATTCCATCATTCCATTATTCCATGGATGATGAGAGCGAATGAAGTCTCTACTAACTGTTTTATCTATGGTATATTCCAGAATTTCAGAGATGTAAATAATGCATGAAATGGGTATTGCAGCGCAGATCGTTGAGATTGCAGTTGCTTCAATACCTGCTGATTTTAAGAATCCACGGGTTGCCAGGGTCAACCTGAAAGTCGGAAAGCTGGCGGCGGTGGTGCCCGAAAGCCTTCATTTTTGTTTTCAAATTGCCGTTCAGGATACCCCGCTTCGTGATGCGGATCTCAATATAGAAGAAATTCCCTTAAGGGTCAGATGCACGGATTGTAATGTTGAATGGACCGCCCATGAACCGGTTTTTGTATGTCGAAAATGTAACGGCGGATCTGTAGAAATGCTGTCAGGCCGCGAACTGGATATTACGTCCATTGAAGTTATCGACCAGGAAACCTAAATGCTCGTAACCCTCTATAAAACCTCAAGATATTACCACCATGAAGATTTTCAAAAATTCCCCAATTCTCTTAAGGGTCAAAAAATATCCGGAGCAGGAAAGAATCCCGGTACCAGAGAAATAAAAATCGTTCGCAGGGTGCTCGACGTCAATGATACCATTGCAGCGCAGAATCGTAAAATGTTTGAAGAAAAAGGCGTTTTCGTTATCAACGTCATGAGCTCTCCGGGCTCCGGGAAAACCGCTATTTTGGAAAAGACACTGGCTCGCATTGCACCGGCAATTCGATGTGCGGTTATTGTTGGAGATATTTGTACGTCGAATGACGCCGTCCGGCTTTCCGGTTTCGGCGCGCCGGTCGTACAGGTCAACACCGATGCATTCGGCGGTGACTGCCATTTGGCGGCCCATGTGATCAAAGCCGCTGCCGATAACTTTAATCTGGATGAAATAGATCTCCTGATTATCGAAAATTTGGGAAATCTGGTGTGTCCGGCCGAGTTTGATATGGGAGAACACTTACGGATCGTTGTTCTCAGCGTTACCGAAGGAGAGGACAAGCCGCTGAAATATCCCCTGATGTTTCGTGTATGCCAGGCGGCGTTACTCAATAAAATCGATTTGCTGCCGTATCTCGATTACGACCGAGGGGCGGCTGTTGGTAATATCCTGAGGGTCAATCCCGGTATGTCGGTTTTCCAAATATCCGCGAAAACGGAGGAGGGCTTTGATTCCTGGATCGAATGGTTGACTCGAGTGCTTCATGATAAATGAAAGGAAGCGGATAGGCGGTTATGTCAGGTGAACCTGGCGAACAGATATGATATTCGGCAGGGTTCCCAGTTCATTCAGCACCGTTTCATCTGCCGGTGTGTCGATGTTTACCAGACATATGGCCCGGTCGCCGCGCCTGCCGAGCTGAAAACGTCCGATATTGATATTATGGCGTCCAAGGGTCGTCCCCACATTTCCGATAACCCCCGGCCTGTCGATATTCTGAATAATGATCATCCATCCTTCAGGGATGGCGTCCAGATAGATCTCTCCAATCTTTACGAGCCTCGGATATTTTTTTTCATAGATGGTTCCCCAGATTTCGTCGATCTCTCCTTTTAGACCTTCGAATTTCATCCGGATCAAACTGGTGAAGTCGTGCTTTGCAGAACTGATTGTTTCGTGGACATGGATCCCCTTATCTCGGGCAAGGGCCGGTGCGTTGACATAATTTACCGGGGTGTCGGTAAACGAACCCAGCAGTCCTTTCAGACCGGCATGTGTCAGCGGTCGTGTGTCCAGGTTGGCGACACTGCCGCTGTAGCTTATGGTAATATCGTGAATTTTTCTGACCAACTGTCCCATCAGAGAGCCCATTTTTTCAGTCAGGTCCAGATGGGGACGGAGCTGATTCATCACTTCCATGGGCAGCGACGGGAAATTGACGGCATTGGTGATAATGCCGTCCAAAAGGTAGGCGGCCATTTGGTTGGCAATCATATCGGCTACTTTTTCCTGGGCTTCTCCGGTGCTGGCACCCAAATGGGGAGTAAAGATGACATTTGGATGCTGGAGTATGGGTAGGTCCGGGTCCGGTGGTTCGAGTGGAAGCACATCAAGTGCCGCTCCGGCGACATGTCCGCTTAAGACGGCCTGGTAAAGATCTTCAATGTTAACCACTTCTCCTCTGGAGCAGTTGATGATTCTGACTCCTTTTTTCATCTTGTTAATCGCCGTTTCATTGATCATGCCCGCTGTTTCCGGAAGACGAGGCACATGAAGCGTTATAAAATCCGAACGCGCAAGCAGGTCATCCAGGGGAACAAGTTCCACATCAAGGGCTTTTGCGGCGTCCTTACTGACGTAAGGGTCGGCTGCGATGACAGCCATTTTCAGGCCCTTTGCACGATCCGCAACCACGCGGCCGATATGACCAAGACCGATGATACCTAAGGTTTTCCCGGTGATTTCAATGCCGGACAGCTTCTTTTTTTCCCACTTCCCCTGTCGTAGGGATGCCGTTCCCTGGGGAATGTTTCTGGCAAGGGCCAGCATGAGAGAGATCGTATGCTCTGCCGTAGTGATTGTATTACCGCCGGGAGCATTCATAACAACGATTCCCTGTTTTGTGGCGGCCGGAACATCGATATTGTCGACCCCGATACCGGCGCGGCCGATAACTTTGAGCCGGCCGGCGTTTTTTAACACCTCTTCCGTAACGCGGGTTCCGCTCCGGATGGCAAGGCCGTGGAATTCACCGATAATTTTGGACAAGACTTTCGGATCTGATGTTGCCTTTTCATTATCGACGACCACGTCGATATTTCCGGTGGCTTCAAGTATGTTCTTCGCAACAGGGGACATGTTGTCCCTGACCATTACTTTATACATAACCGGCTCCTATACGGCTTTTTTCCAGAAGGGGGACAATTCCCGCAGCCGCTCGATAATTGGCGGAAGCTTTTCGATGATAAAGTCGATTTCTTTTTCGGTATTGTAAATACTGAGGCTGAATCGGATCGAACCGTGGGCTGCGGTAAACGGGACTCCCATGGCTCTGAGAACGTGAGACGGTTCCAGTGAACCCGATGTACACGCCGATCCGGACGAAGCACAGATGCCGTACTCGTCCATCATCAAAAGGATGGATTCGCCTTCGACATACTCAAAGGCGATACTTGTGGTGTTTGGCAGACGATTGTCTCTATCACCGTTGATCATGGTGTTGGGAACGCGTTTTAATATTTCATTTTCAAGCTTGTCCCTTAAGCGTTTAATCCTGGTGTTTTCATCGGACAGATTGGCGCCGGCCAGTTCGCTTGCTTTTCCCAATCCGATAATGGAAGCCACATTTTCGGTCCCGCCCCTCCGGCCTTTTTCCTGATGGCCTCCGATCAAAAAAGGCGAATATTTGGTTCCTTTACGGACATAAAGTGCCCCCACGCCTTTTGGACCGTGAAGTTTATGCCCTGAAAGGGAGAGCATATCGACACTGGTATTTTTCAGGTCCATCGGGATTTTTCCAACAGCCTGAACGGCATCCGTATGGAATACAATTCCTTTTTCCTTCAATACCCCTCCGATTTCTTCAATCGGAAAGATGACACCGGATTCATTGTTGGCCCACATAATACTGACAATTGCGGTATCCTCATCGAGACTTTTATACAGATAATCCAGGTCAAGACGACCTTTGCGGTCAACGGGCACAAATGTTACCCGGTAGCCGTTTTTGGACAGATACTCATAAAGATTTTTGACCGCTGGATGCTCCACCCTGGAAGTTACAATATGTTTCTTGTTGGGATTCGATAAAATCGCGGCCCGGATTGCCGTGCTGTCACTCTCAGTACCGCAGCTGGTGAATATAATTTCCTCCGGAGAGGCTCCCAGAAGTCTCCCCACGCGTTCCCGCGCTTCAGCCACCTTGTGTTCCACCATACCGCCAAAAGTATGCATGCTGGAAGGATTTCCATAAAATTCCGAAAAATATGGAAGCATTTCTTCCAAAACTTCCGGTGCAACCCGTGTTGTGGCATTGTTGTCCACATAAATGACTTTCACGACGACACCTCCTCTACCAGGAGCTCAGGGGAAACCAATTCCCTGATTTTGGACTCCACATAATGTTTAAGCGTTATTTGGGATGCGCTGCATGTGGCACAGGTTCCCTGAAGTTTCACAAGAACGTTGTTTCCATCCACATCCACAAGCTCGATATCTCCCCCGTCTTTTTTCAGTGCCGGTTTAATTTCACGTTCCAAGGTTTCTTCGATCAGTTTTATTTTTTGAATATTGGTTAAACGGATGACCTTTTTCTTCGCTCTGATTTCACGGCCGAGCGTAGTATCGATAATTTTCTGAATCTTATCGTGGCAGCTTTCGCATCCGCCGCCGGCCTTGACATAATTGGTCACATCTTCAATAGACTTCAAGCTGTTTTCTCTGACGGCGCGTTCTATTTCAAGGTCGGTTACCCCGAAGCATTCGCAGACAATTTCGCCTTCCACTTTCTTTTCGGCTTCTCCGCGATAATTTGAAATCGCCTTTTCAAGAGCGTCGCGACCCATTACCGAGCAATGCATCTTTTGTTTCGGCAGACCGCCCAAAAATTCTGCAATATCTTCATTGGTAATCTTTTCGGCTTCTTCCAGCGATAGACCTTTCAGCATTTCGGTCAGGGCCGATGAAGAAGCGATGGCGCTCGCACAGCCAAAGGTCTGAAATTTCGCATCTTTGATCCGTTTGTTTTCATCCAGCTTGAAATAGAGTGTCAGGGCATCCCCGCATGCCAGGGAGCCGACTTCTCCGATACCGTCGGCATCATTGATCACTCCCACGTTTCTGGGATTGAGGAAGTGATCTTTTACGGTTTTCGTATATTCCCACATAGCATCCTCCTGGGCTTGATATAATTCGTTTTATAAACATCCTCTATATTTTAATCATTTAATTGGAAAAGAAAAGCCCTCTGTCAAATTATCTCCAGGTTACCAACACGCAAGTTACCAACAAAGAACTTAGTTCGCTTTGCTCATAATTGGAATAATGGAAGATTGGGGTTATGGGATTAAAGGTATTCTGCCGTTCTCATAAAAAGGCTTGGTCAGCCCTGAAACCCAATATTCCACTATTCCATGAAGCGGCGCAAAAATAAATCGTTTATTGATTGATGATAATATCACCATATTGTAAATTTCCAAGACGTTATATCAGCGCTTCTGATTTTTTCCATAAGTTTCCTGCAGAACGTTTAAACCAAAATATAAATAATGAAGACCCGAGGCGATGGTAAGGCCTGCCGTAATCCAGAACAGGAGCCATTTAATGGTTTGGATACCTGAGATTGCCGGATCAAGAAGGGTTAAAAACACCGTCAGAACTTGTGCGACCGTCGTCCATTTACTGACAAGACTCGGGTTCATCTCAATACGAATGTCCGATAATGCAAAAACGGCAATGCCGATGATAATGAGGATATCACGGCTGAGTACAATTACAGCCAGCCAGGGGGGAATAACTTTGAGAACCGCCAGGCTCACAAACGCAGAAGCCATCAGAAGTTTGTCGGCAATGGGATCAAGGTAGGCGCCCAATAGAGTGTATTGATTAAAATATCTCGCCAGCAGGCCGTCCAGCCCGTCACTGATGGCCGCAACGGTAAACACAATCAGCGCGGTATGGAACATATCTTTTAAAAGTAAAATGACAAAAATGGGTGTGAGCAGAATCCTTATGACGGTTAAAATATTGGGAAGGTTTATACTCAATTTTTAATTCTTTCATGTTCCGTGGTGAAAATACGAAGCGACTCCGCCACTACGGTTACTGGAAAACAGCTGCCCCCTGAAGTGTTACGGTTGAAACTTAACCGGAAATGAGCGCAACCCTCAGATGATGTGGTGAAACTTCGTAAATGTTAATGCTGATCGATTCATGGCTGTTTAACATTAAGTCATCTGCAAGGGCTTTGGCGTTTCCCTGGAATTTGACGGTCACAAGGGCCTCGTCGGCCTTCAATTCTTTTATTTGCAAATTCCGGACACCGGATATTTTATTCAAAATTCGTATGAATTTTTCGAAATTGGTCAAATTGCTCGTACCTTCAACGACGATTTCAATAATTTTAGACGCCTCTTTTTTGTTCTGCCACACGGCAATAATTTGGGACGCGAGTGTCTCACCTGCTTGAGAGCCAGCAGCGGAAAGCGCATTCCGGGTACCGCTTGCTTCATCGGCATCTGCTGTGACGCCGCTTTGCGTTATGGCGGCGATTTCTTCGCCTGTATCCGTCCGAACGGCCCGTGCAGATACAATTCCTTTAAACGATCGGATGTTTTTTCCGATGGTCGTCTGTGTTTTGTCTAAAGCGGCCATACCGACAATAGCGACGTCCGCATTCAATTCAAGCCCCAGGCTGGCCGCTTCGTAATTACTGAGATCAGGTTTGTCGTATCGGGCATCAATGGTTTTATTTTGAGAGATACTCAGATGGTCGGCCACTTGGAATCCTCTGTTTTTTAAGGTTTCAACCAATGCGTTGACCGAAAAAATATTTCCCAAAACGGTCTGTTGTCCCCACCAGTATTGTGGCAACTGGTCTTCAGTTCGCTGCTCCGAAATTAAAACCAGAATTTTCGGCAAAGACTTTCCGCCCGACATAATACCGGCGTCTGCCATGAGTTTTTTCAAACCGGCCACGGAAACATTTGCTTCAACTACGACCCTGTAGGCATCCTTGTCCTGAAATTCTGCCAGCACTCTGTAACCTTCAATAAATTCTGCGATTTTGTCATAAAGCGTTTTATTGAATGTTTGAAACGTTTGATTTAAAACTTCCGCAGGCACAAGGTCCAACGCCACTCGCTCCACGGCCAACACAAGGCTTTCTTCGATGGCGGTTGTTCTTGCACCGGCAGAATCCGCCTTATAAATTTTACCGGTTCCGATGACGACAACAGTTTGTGTGGAAACCTGTTCTTCAAGCTGAGCGTTCACGGATTGTGCAGAAATGATAGTAAGGCAACCGATTATAAAAATGAAACTGATAGCGGTTTTTGAAGAAAGGGACATATCTTTTTTCTCCTCCGTACCCGGCAAAATAGTTTATCTGATGCGTTCCGTTACACACAAATCTTCGCCCGGATAAACCCGAACCATAAAATTTTTATCACGAAAACACGAAAGTTTAAAAACACGAAAAAGAATATTTTTTTAAAACAGCTCCTTTAAAATTTTCTGGCCAAAGTATAGTCGGCAATCATCATCAGGATCTCTTTGGTTTTTGAATCGGCAAAGACGGAGAGCGCTTCCTTTGCATTTTGAGCATATGTTGTTGCAATGGTTTTGGTATACGTTTGTCCCCCATATTTATTGATCATCCTTATCAATGTTTCAAAATCGTTAACAGAAAAATCTTTGTTTTTTATGATGTTTTCCATGTGTGTTCGATTTTTTGCGTCGGCCGATTCAAGTGAATAAATGACGGGGAGAGTCAATTTGCCCTCTTTTAGATCTGCGCCCACTTCTTTTCCAAGCGTGGCGGTGTCGCGCGTATAGTCCAAAAGGTCGTCCACCATCTGGAAAGCGATGCCGAGGTTGAAGCCGTAATCCGACAGGGCAGTTTCGATTTTCCCGGGTGCATCTGCAATTAGGGCCCCTGAACGGCATGCCCCTTGGAAAAGCACAGCGGTTTTGCGTTTTATAATTTCCATGTATTCTGCTTCCGTGAGATCCAGGCTTCCCTTTCTCATCAACTGATGAATTTCGCCCTGGGACATGTTTTCTGTAATTCCGGATACGACTTTGATGACTGCTGGCCGTTTTGTTTCAGCGGCAATGGAAAGTGACCGTGCGAGCAGAAAATCTCCGACAAGCACTGCAGCGGCATTGCCCCAGATGGAATTCGCCACGGGTTTACCCCTTCGCAGCGTCGCTTCATCAACAAGATCGTCGTGTAAAAGGGTGGCGGCATGCAAGTATTCAAAAATCGTCGAAAAAACCTTGTCATATTCTCCGTTATAACCGCAAATCCTGGCAGAGAGGACCAAAAGCAACGGTCTTAACCGCTTGCCGCCGCTGAACAATATGTGCCCGGCGATTTGAGATACCAAATCCAAATAGGGATTTAAATTTTTCTTAAGAGCGACCTCAATATCCTCAAGATCACTTTTTACGTGCGCAAGAATTTTATGCTTTAAGTCTTTTGTATCCGTCATACCACTTTTCCGGTGAGATCGTATTCAGATACGGTTTCAATCCTGACCGTGACAAAGGAACCGATTCGCAGATCCGCGGAATAAATATCCGTCGTGCCGTCGACTTCCGGAGCCTGAAAAAACGTTCTGCCTTTATAAGATGTATTTTCGGACGATTCTTCCACAAGGACGTCATAGATTCGGCCGATATGTTTATGATTGTTGCGCAAAGAAATTTTTTGTTGGGAAGCCATCAACCGTTCGAATCGTTCGCGGGCCACATATCCGGGAATGTGTCTCTTGAGCTTGTGAGACGGAAGATCGTCGGCATCGGAATAGATGAATACCCCGAGGTTATCAAAGCGGATGTCATTGGTAAACGTTAAAAGCGATTCATAATCCTTATCCGTTTCTCCGGGAAACCCGACGATGATCGATGTTCGGAGTGCTGCCTCGGGAACGGTGGATCGAATTTTATCAAAGAGTCGATAAAGGTCCTGAGATGAATAATTGCGCCCCATCTTTTTTAAGATCCGATCGCTTGCATGCTGAATCGGAACGTCAAAATAAGCGCATATGTTCGGGTGTTCGGCAACCGTTCGAATGAAAGAATCATCGATGCTTTCCGCGTGGCCGTATAATATTCTGATCCAAATGTCATCGGATAGCTTCGATATCTCTTCGAGCAATCGGTAAAGCGGTACAGGGGGGTGAAGATCCGTGCCGTAATGCGTCGTATCCTGGGCGATTAAAACGAGTTCTTTTACGCCGGATGAAACCATATTTCGTGCTTCAGCAGCGATATCTTCGAGGCGCCGGCTTCTCTGTTTTCCCCGGAGTTTTGGGATGATACAGTAGGTACAGTGACGGCTGCAACCTTCTGCAATTTTGAGATATGCCGTGCAAGCGGAGCTCCGGATCCTGGGTTCCTGCCGGCGGAAGGGGATTAAATTCGGATCCGGCAGAATACAGTTTCTTCCATTCAGGGTACCGTTTGCCGCCCCTTCAATTTTATTAAAGGCACCGGTTCCCAAAAATACATCGACTTCCGGCAAAGATTCAGCGATGGCTTCCCTGAATCGTTCAGGGAGGCACCCGGTAATGATCAGGCGGCGGCAGCTGCCGTTGTTCTTGTATCTTGCAAGTTCTAAGATCGTATCGATGGATTCATTGACCGCGGATTCGATAAAGCTGCACGTATTTACAATGATAGTATCAGCGTTACCCGGATCCTGCGTGATGCGCCACCCCGCTTTTATCAGCCGACCCAACATGACTTCGCTGTCAACGAGGTTTTTTGCGCAACCCAAACTGACCAAATGAAGTTTCATGAATTTCCTGAGTTAACGTCACAGAATTTCTACAACTTAATAAATATATTTGATATATTTTGAGATTTAACCGCTTGTTTCGAACACGGAATATTGGAATGGTGGAATACTGGAAGGTTGGTTTTTA
>Ga0210103_1000061_pt1 | contig 18336 bp, 24 predicted proteins | sample RushSE_CattailNL_6_FD_185564 | JGI IMG/M metagenome (GOLD analysis project Ga0210103, IMG submission 185564) | Wetland microbial communities from San Francisco Bay, California, USA, that impact long-term carbon sequestration - RushSE_CattailNLA_D2... | ecosystem: Environmental > Aquatic > Marine... | reverse complement strand
TGTACTGGGAACCTCACTTTGAAACCATGCCGCAAGTTCACCTGCGCGCGCTGCAGTGGCAGCGCCTGCAGGCAACGCTCAAGCGCGCCCTGGCATCGGCCTACTATAAGCGCATGTACCAGGAAGCAGGGGTTGCAACCGGCCGCATCAAGGGGCTCGAAGACCTGCGCCATCTGCCGTTTACGACCAAGCAGCATCTGCGCGAAGGGTACCCTTTCGAGTTTTTGACGATCCGGAAGGATGACGTGATCCGGTTGCATTCGTCCTCCGGGACCACCGGGCAGGCGACCGTGGTCTGCCACAACGCGCATGACTTGGCGAGCTGGGCGAATTTGATGGCGCGCTGCATGTACATGACCGGGGCCAGATCTTCGGATGTGTTCCAGAACATGACTGGTTACGGCATGTTCACCGGCGGGCTGGGGTTTCATTACGGGGCGGAGCGGCTGGGCATGCTGACCGTCCCGGCGGGCGCGGGCAACAGCAAGCGGCAGATCAAGTTCATGCAGGATTTCGGCACCACGATCATCCATGCGATCCCCAGCTACGCGCTGCATCTGCTTTCGGTCTTCGAAGAAACCGGGGTTGACCCGAAACGCGATACCCATCTGAACATCGCCTACCTGGGTGCCGAACCCTATTCCGAGCACACCCGCAGACGGGTGGAAGAAAGGCTTGGGGCCAAGGTGTTCAACTCCTATGGCCTGTCTGAAATGTCCGGCCCCGGGGTGGCGTTCGAGTGCCTTGAACAAAACGGGATGCACATCTGGGAGGACGCCTATTTGGTGGAGGTGCTGAACCCCACCACGCTGGAACCCATGCCGGACGGCGAAGAAGGGGAACTCGTCCTGACGACGCTCGACCGTGAAGCCATGCCGCTGATCCGGTATCGGACACGGGACCTGACGTCGATTGTCCCCGGAGCCTGTCCGTGCGGGCGCACGCACAGACGCATCTCCCGGATCAAAGGGCGATCGGACGACATGTTCATCATCAAGGGTGTCAACGTCTTCCCCCTGCAGGTCGAAACGCTGCTGATGAGCATCCCGGAAGTGGGCAGGAATTACCAGATCATCCTGGAAAACGAGGGCCCCATGGACGCGATGACGGTGCGGGTGGAAGTGCAGCATGAGTTTTTCCGGGGGGATATAAAAGGCTTGAAGGCCTTGCAGCAGAGGATCACCGCGGCTCTCAAAGGCGAATTGCTGTTCACACCCGGAGTCGCCTTGGTCGAGCCCGATTCACTGCCCAAGAGCGAAGGCAAGGCGGTGCGGGTGGTCGATAGACGCCGCAAAGAATAACCCCGGGCGAAGGCTGCCGACGGCAGGATCCTCGCCGGTCTCAGGAGTGCTCGATGTTTGCCTATCACATTTCGGTGTTTGCTGAAAACAGGCCAGGGCGTCTTGACCACATCACCGGTGTGCTCGCCCAGGCGAATATCAACATCCGGGCCATCAAGATTTCGGACCTCGGCGAGCACGGGGTCGTGAAAATGCTGGTCGATGACCCGGGCACCGCTTACCGCGCCCTCACCCAGGCCGGTGTGCTGGTTTCGCAAAAAGAGATCATCGCCGTTGCGGTTGAAGACCGCCCCGGTGGATTGCACGAGGTGCTCAAGATCTTGACCCGGCAGCGGATCAACGTGGAAGACTCCTATGGATTCGTGCTGCACACGCGGGCGGTATTGGTGATTGAAGTCGCGGATGTGGCGGAAACCATGGTGCTGCTGAAGGCAGCCGGTCTGCATCTACTGTCAAAAGAAGAGATTTATACATTGGGCTGAGGAAAAAGTTGCTTCGAAGGTGTTTGGTTTTTTCCTGTGGGAGCGGCATCTTGCCGCGATGGCAAGATAGCTGGAGGCCACTCCCACAACAGGACGCTTTATTCCAAATAAAACGGTGCAACGCGCGGCAACCCGCCTTTTACGAGGTTTCAAGGTTCAGGCCACCCGTCTCGCCGGTGTCCGCTGGCTGCCGTCGCTGTATTCGCGGGTTTTTCGAAACGAGATGTCCGGCCAGTCCTTGATTGCGTACCCGAGGCGAAATTCGTTGGCGCACAGATACGTGAGATATCCTTCGGCATCATAGGCCAAGTCGGAGCGCTGCATCCGTTCAAAACGTTCGAAGGTTTTCCTGTCCTCACCGTCGACCCACCGCGCGGTCGAATAATCCACCGGCTCATACACCGCGTCCACACCGTATTCGGCCTCCAGGCGGGCCATCGTGACATCGAACTGCAAAAGCCCGACGGCTCCCAAAATAAGGTCGCCGCCCACAAGGGTCCGGAACACCTGGATGGCACCCTCTTCCGCGAGCTGGATGAGTCCCTTGTGAAGTTGTTTGGACTTCATCGGGTTTTTCAAGCGCACGCGGCGGAAATGCTCCGGGGCAAAATTGGGGATGCCGGTGAACTGCAGCGGTTCTTTTTCGGAGAAGGTGTCCCCGATGCGGATGGTGCCGTGGTTGTGAATGCCGATAATGTCGCCCGAAAAGGCTTCTTCAACGTTGGTGCGATCCTGGGCCATGAATATGGTGGCGTTGTTGAGGGCAACCTGTTTTCCGATCCGGTGGTGGATCACCCTCATCCCGCGCGTGAACTTGCCGGAACAAATCCGCAGAAACGCGATTCGGTCTCGGTGAGCGGGGTCCATGTTGGCCTGGATCTTGAAAACAAAGCCGGAAAAAGCCTCCTCGCAGGGCTCGACGGTGCGCGTCAGGGCATTGCGCGGCCGTGGCGGCGGGGCCAGCTCGACAAACGCCTCGAGCAACTCCTGCACACCGAAGTTGTTGAGGGCGCTGCCGAAAAACACCGGGGTTTGGCTTCCGTTGAGGAAGTGTTCCCGTTCAAACGGGTTGGCCGCCCCTTCCAGCAACTCCACCTGACCCCGCAGCTCACCCGCCTGACTGCCCAGCAGCTGGTCAAGCAGCGGATCGCCGAGATCGGTGATTCGGATCCCCTTCCGGTCCCGGGTCTCGAGCCCGGGGGTGAATAGATACAGCTCGCTGCGTTGAAGGTTGTAAACACCTTTGAAATTTTTACCCATGCCGACCGGCCACGAGAACGGCGTGCACTCGATCTGCAGCTTGTTCTCGATTTCATCGAGCAGCGCGATCGGATCCAGCCCTTCGCGGTCCAGCTTGTTGATGAAGGTGATGATGGGGGTATTGCGCATCCGGCAGACTTCCATCAGCTTTTCGGTCTGAAGCTCCACGCCTTTGGTGCTGTCGACAACCATCAGGGCGCTGTCCACCGCAGTCAGAACCCGGAAGGTATCTTCGGAAAAGTCCTGGTGGCCGGGAGTGTCCAGGAGATTGATTTCCAGATCCCGATAGTTGAACTTCATCACCGAGGTGGTGACGGATATGCCCCGTTCACGCTCGATCGCCATCCAGTCGCTGGTGGCATGCCGGGCGGCTTTGCGCGCCTTGACCATGCCGGCCATGTGGATGGCCCCGCCGAAAAGCAGCAGCTTCTCGGTTAACGTGGTCTTGCCCGCATCGGGGTGGCTGATGATGCCGAACGTGCGGCGCCGGCCGATCTCATTATGAAATACGTGGTTCATTTTAGCTCTCGTTACGAATACATCTCGCGTGGCGAGGCGGCCCCGCCGGCGGCAGCATTCATCCGCGCAAAGCGCGGCGCAAAATTATCTTCATTCCAGCGAGGTAACGTGATTCCCCAGGAATCAGGGCGGGGGGGCAGTCGGCCGACGAGAAGCCGACCTGAAAACCGCGAGAGGGGTTTACCCTCACCATCTAACCGCTGACGCATCTAACTATACCGCAGCAGCTGACTCGGGTCAAACGGAATTGTGTAACTTTTTCGGTTGCTATGCGTTAAACTAACCGTGTGAACACGTTTAAGGACTTTTATAGCCGGCAGAGGCAGAAATTTTTCAGTTATCTCGTCCGGCGCTCGGGGGACTATCACCTGGCCTGCGACATCATGCAGGAGAGTTTTACCCGGCTTTATGAAAAATACACGACTGAAAGCTTCACGCCTCAATTGTTGTACACCATCGGCCGAAATCTGGTCCACGATGCGCTGCGCCGGCAAAAACACAACCTGTTGCTTTCAGATGAAAAAGACCAGCCGACAATCGACCCTAACCACAATCTTATGGTGCGCGAAGAGTACCGCCGAGTGATGGCCGCCATGATGCTCCTGGAGGACGACGAAAGGGATCTTCTCTCGCTGGTCGTGAGCAGCGAACAGTCTTACCGCGAGATTGCCGAAATGACCGGCATGAGCGAGGTCAACGTCAAGGTGAAAATCCACCGTGCACGCAAAAAGCTAAGAATTTTTCTCAAAAGGGGTGAAACATGAACGACCACCTCATCAGTATGTACATTGACGATGAGCTCAGCTTGGACGACAAAATCGATTTCGTTGAAACCGTCCATGAGAATAAATATTTCAAGGATGATGCCCTGGACCTCCTCCGGCAGGAAAAACTCATCCGCTCGGAAGTCGTGGAAAGCATGCCGGCTCTCAGAATCAGGGATCAGATCACTCCTTGGCATCTAAAACTGTTCAAACCGGTTGCCGCCGTGGCTGCCGGGTTGGCCGCCGCGGCAGTCTTGCTTTTTATTTTTTTATCGCCCCAGGAACCAACACTGCGACCCTACCGGTTCGTGATCTACCAGCCGGAGGCGGAGCGAGTGGAACTCACCGGGAGTTTCAGCGGCTGGAAAAAGATTCCGCTGAAGCACGCCGGAAACAGCGGCTACTGGGAGATCACCCTTGAGCTTCCTGAAGGCGAGCACCGCTTCAGCTATATCATCGAGGGCAACCGGAAGCTGACCGACCCAACCATTGCGGTCCGCGAAAGCGACGACTTCGGCGGCGAGAACTCAATTTTGACGGTCAAGCTGTAACCGTGAAACACTTGGTGATCCCGATTCTGGCGGTCGTTTTTGCAGCAGAGGGTTGCGCCGCCCACTACCACACCATTCGCAATGGCTACGTCGACGTCTACCTGAAGGCGCCCCGGGCCCAGTCGGTATCACTGGTGGTGTCCGGCGACACCTTCGAAAAAGTCCCTGCAGTTCGGACCCAGCTCGGCATGTGGAAAGTCTCGTTGAACCGGGCAAATGAATTCAAGTATTTTTATTTGGTGGACGGAAAAGTCTACCTGCCGGACTGCCCCTTGAGAGAAAGAGACGATTTTGGGGCTGACAATTGCGTCTTTTCACCCTAAGCGTATGAACGAGGTCGCAAGCGCCATGAGCCGCAAGAAATTGTTGTGGACCACCTTCGTGTTTCTGACCGGAGTTTTCTTCATCTTTGCCGCCACGGCCTCGGCAGACGAGGTGGAGCATAGCCTGTCCCAATTGCCCGCGCAGGTCCAGGAGCGCACCCGTGAGATGATTCGAGCAGGGGTCCGCACCGAGGACGCCGTTCAGTTGGCCCGGAGCATGATAGCCAATCGTTTTCAAGTGGAACAGATGTTAAAAGCCCAGGCCATCGTTTTGGAGGCCCAGGACCAAGGCCTCCCGCCCATGCCTGTCATCAACAAGGCGCATGAGGGCATGGCCAAGCAAGTGCCTCCTGAAAAGACCTTGCAGGCCATGGAAACCGTGAGATCCCGTTACGCGTTTGCCTACAGCCAGGCCAGGTCGCTCACTCGCGAAAAAGATCATGCCGAACGCCTGGGGAACATGCTCGCCGAGAGTCTCGCCGCCGGTTTCAGCGAGCAGGACGCATCCCAGACGGTGAGACAGCTTCAGGAGCACTCCTTCAAGTGGAACCCGGAGCATTTGAACCAGATGGCAACTGCATGTCTGGCAATGGTGCGGGACATGTCGCGACTCGGCGTACCATCAAATTTATCTGCCCAGGTCATTTCCGGGGCTATTTCTAAAGGCCTCAGCACCAACGACATCGCGAGCATGCACCAGTCCCTGCTCGCTCAGTCACAGACCCAGCCCGCCCAAAGCCTGGCCCAGGGATTCGCACAAGGCATGCAGCAAGGGCAGACGCCCCATGGCGTCGGCATCTCAGGGCAAAGCGGAGCAGCCAGCTCCGGAGGAGTTGGAGGTATGGGCGGAGCCGGAGGGCCGGGAGGTGGCGGTGCCGGTGGGGGCGGTGGGCCGGGAGGTGGCGCCGGAGGTGGAGGCGGCCCGGGAGGTGGCGGTGCCGGAGGCAGCCGTTAAACCATTTGTGACGAATGAAGGGATTTCGGCCGGCTGTGGTGCCGGCCGAATATTTTTTAACCGGTTGTAACTTTATGGGAGGTCGCGCGTTAAGGCAGCAAAAGGGTTTGACTCGAGAGTCAGGAAATTGCGAAGGCTGTATTAAAACCACTTCAAGAAAGGAACGCGCGTATGAAAAAATTGATGATGATTGGATGCCTGCTGGTGTCTCTGGTGATGGCAACTTCTCCCGCATATTCGAAAGGTGCCGGAGGCGGCGGCGGTGCTGGTGGAAGCGGCGGCGGTGCTGGAGCTGGGGCTGGCGGCGGTGCTGGTGGGGATGGCGGCGCGGGCAGCGGTGGGGGTGGAGCGGGAGCCGGCTCAGGTGCAGGAGGCGGCGTTGGAGCTGGGGCCGGAAGCGGTGCTGGCGGGGTGGGGAGTGTCGGCCTCGGTCCTAATGCGTCAATTGGCCCCGGGCCCACTGCCTCGATCGGCCCTGGTCCTAACGCGTCCGTCGGCCCCGGTTCGAATGCTGCAATCGGAACCGGAAAGGGGAATGCCTTCGGATATGGGCCCGGTAATGGCACTGGAAACCAGGGGGTCGGTCCACAGGACGGCACCGGTTACGGCCCAGGGCCCGGCACGGGCAATGCGTTAGGATTCGGCCCCGGCGACGGCACCGGAAACCAGGGTTTCGGCCCGCAAGACGGCACCGGTTTTGGAGCAGGGGTACAAAAGTAGAAAAAAGCGAACCTCGAGGCAGGGGCGATAAAACCCCTGCCTCAATTTATTGAGAGTCCAGCCCTTGAGAATCTTGAGTCCATCCTCTAAAACCGCTTCATGACCTCATCCGTTAAGTCCTGGGTGCCGGCGTTTCCTCCCAAATCCCGCGTCAACACCTTGCCTTCGCCCGTCACACCCTCGATGGCGGACATGAGTGCCTTGGCGGCAGCCGCCTCGCCCAGAAAATCCAGCATCATCCCAACAGACCAGAGGGCCGCGATGGGGTTGGCCACACCCTTGCCGGCGATGTCCGGCGCCGAGCCGTGCACCGGCTCGAACATGGAGGGGAACTTTCGTTCGGGGTTGAGGTTGGCCGAAGGCGCGATGCCGATGCCGCCGGCGCAGGCCGGGCCCAGGTCCGACAGAATGTCGCCGAAGAGGTTGCTCGCCACCACCACGTCGAACCAGTCCGGGTGCTGGACGAAGTGCGCCGTGAGGATGTCGATGTGGTACTGGCCGGTCTTGATGTCGGGGAAATCGGCCGCCACGGCCCGGAAGCGTTCGTCCCAGAAGGGCATGGTGTGGATGATGCCGTTGGACTTGGTGGCCGAGGTCAGGTGTTTCCTGGCTCTCTTGCGGGCAAGCTCGAAGGCAAAACGAAGAATTCGGTCCACGCCGATGCGGGTAAACACGGATTCCTGAATGACGACCTCGCGCTCCGTGCCTTGGTAGAGGCGCCCGCCGGCCTGAGAATATTCGCCCTCCGTGTTCTCCCGGATGATAACAAAGTCGATGTCCTTGGCCGTGCGACCGGCGAGCGGGGACATAATCCCCGGCAGCAGCCGCACCGGCCGCATGTTCACATACTGATCGAAGCTGCGTCGGATGGGGATGAGAAGCCCCCACAGCGAAACGTGGTCCGGGACCTTTGGCAAACCCACGGCCCCGAGCAGGATGGCGTCGAACGGCCGCAGTTTCTCGATCCCGTCCTCCGGCATCATGACACCGTGCTCGAAGTAGTACTGACAGGAATAGGGAAACTCGGTGAATTCCATTTTGAACGAAAATCGGCTCGAAAGCTCCTTGAGGACCCGCACTCCTTCGGGCACGACCTCAAGGCCGATGCCGTCCCCGGGGATCAATGCGACACGGTAAGTCATGACTCAGCGCTCCTTTTGCAATAGAAAAAATAGTTGTCCAATCGACAGGTAACCGGTACAAGGCACCCTGCACTTTCCGCTTTCGTATACCAGCTTAACACGAAAGTTCAAATCCAAATTTGACAATGCCTCGCAAGGGGTTAAAATCGTTGGAGCAACCGCTGAATAGGAGTGCCATGCGGGATCAAATCGTCGCGATTCTCAGGGAATTGGTCGCTGTCAATTCCATCAATGCCACGCTTTCGGGCGGGCCGGGTGAGAAGGAAATCGCCGGCTTCATCAGAGACCGCTTGGGCCGATTGGGATTTGACGCGCAGGTTAAAAAAGTTTCCGGCGAGCGTGCGAACGTCGTCGCACTCGTCCGGGGAACGTCACCCGACCTCCCCGTGTTGTTGAACGGTCACATCGACACGGTCGGGGTCGAGGGAATGCCGTCGCCGTTCACCCTCCGGCAGGAGGGCGATCGTCTTTACGGCCGGGGCACATACGACATGAAAGGCAGCGTGGCGGTCATGCTGGCGCTGGCAAGCTTCTGGGCTCAGCATCCGCCCGAACGGGATGTGTGGCTCACCTTCTCCTGCGATGAGGAGGACCGCAGCCTGGGGACGGAATTTCTGGTGAACCAGTGGCTGCCGACGCTGCCGATGGTCCCCGTCGGCGCTATTTTTCTCGAGCCGACCGAGGAGGACCTCGGGGTGGCCCATAAGGGCTTCACTTGGTTTGAAGTCGGGGTCCTTGGCAAGGCGGCTCACGGCAGCCGGCCGGAGCAGGGCGTCGACGCCATTCTGCCATTGCGCGCAGCGTTGGGAGAGCTCGAACGCATCGGATCCGAGCTGCGCTCCCGGCCGCCGGACGCGCTCCTCGGGCATGCGTCGCTGCACAGCGGGAAAATCGAAGGCGGAACCGCGCTCAGTGTCGTTCCGGCCCACGCGCGGCTGCAATGGGAACGACGCACCCTGCCGGAGGAACAACCGGAGATGGTGGACGCCGAGCTTGGACGCGTTGCCCGGGCGGTTGAGCAGCTCCCGGGGTCCCATCAGGTGGAAAGCAGAAAAATCTTCATGCGTCCGCCATACCGGACACCGGTCGGGGCCGAGATCCTGAGGCGAGTTCAGGAAGCGTCTTTGGGATCGAAATTGGTTGGCCTGTCCTTCTGGGCCGACTCGGCCCTCATGGGGCTCGCCGGGGTCCCGTCGGTACTCTACGGCCCCGTCGGCCACGGCGCCCACGCCACCGATGAATGGGTAAGCTGCAAGAGCTTGCTCAATGTCTATCACGTGTTGAAAAAAGTTTTCAGCCCCGACAAATGAGAGAATTATGAAAGCACGTCAGGATTTGCGCAATCTGGCCATCATCGCCCACGTCGACCACGGCAAGACCACATTGGTGGATGCCATGCTCTGGCAGAGCGGGGTCTTCCGCGACAACGAGCAGGTTGCCGAGCGGGTCATGGACAGCATGGACCTCGAGCGGGAGAAGGGCATCACCATCATGGCCAAGAACACGGCCATTGTCTTCAAGGGCACGAAGATCAACATCGTGGACACCCCGGGCCACGCGGATTTCGGCGGCGAGGTCGAGCGCACCCTTAACATGGTGGACGGCGTCATGCTGCTGGTCGATGCCACCGAAGGCCCGCTGCCCCAGACGCGTTTTGTACTCGGCAAAGCGCTCGCCCACGGTCTGCCGCCCATCGTGGTGATCAACAAGATCGACCGGCCCGACCGCCGCATCCAGGAAGTGCTGGACGAGGTCTACGACCTCTTCATCGACCTGGACGCCACCGAGGAGCAGCTGGATTTCCCCGTGCTCTACACCAACGCCAAGGCGGGCATCGCCCTGACCGATCCGGACGGCAAGGGGCGCGACCTGGGTCCGCTATTTGAAGCGATTATCGCCTCGATCCCCGCTCCGGCCTTCGACCCCGGGGCTCCGCTCCAGTTCCTGGTCACCAACCTGCAACACAGCGACTATGTCGGCCGGATAGCGGTCGGGAAGGTCGTCAACGGTACCCTGAAAAAAGGCCCGGGAGTGGTCCTGCTCAAACCGGACGGCACCAGCCGGGAAACATCTTTAAGCGTCGTCTACACCTACGAAGGTCTCAATCGGGTCGAGCGGGAAGAGATTGACGTCGGCGATATCGCCGCGGTGGCGGGGGTCGAGGATATCTTCATCGGCGACACGCTGGGCGACCCGGCAGACCCGCGGCCGCTGCCGGCCATCACCGTGGAGGAACCCACCATCTCCATGGTGTTCTCCGTCAACACATCTCCTCTGGCGGGCAAGGAGGGGCGGTATCTCACCTCGCGGCACATCAAGGACCGCCTGGACAAGGAGCTGCTTTACAACGTGAGCCTCCGGGTCGAGCAGGCCGAAAACCGGGACTCTTTCCGGGTGAGCGCCCGCGGCGAGCTGCAGCTGGCCGTGCTGGTGGAGACCATGCGGCGGGAAGGCTTCGAGCTCTCGCTTTCGAAACCCAGAGTCATCACCCGCAAGGTGGATGGGCAGACCATGGAGCCCAAAGAGCTGGCCGTTGTCGACATCCCGGAAAAATTCATCGGGATCGTCACCGAGATGATGAGCGCGCGGCGCGGCAAGATGGTCAAGATGGTCAACAACGGGTTCGGCCGCGTGCGCCTGGAGTTTGAAATCCCCTCCCGCGGCCTGATCGGCTTCCGCAGCCAGTTTTTGACCGACACCCACGGCACCGGGATCCTGAACACGCTCGTCGTCGGCCACCTGCCGTATGCCGGCGAGATCAGCGGCCGGCCCAACGGGGTGCTGGTCTCTGACCGCGATGGCAAGGCCGTGACCTACGCCATCTTCCACCTGCAACCGCGCGGCATCATTTTCGTCAGCCCCAACGACCCGGTCTACCCGGGCATGATCGTGGGCGAGAACTCCCGGCCCCAGGACCTCTGGGTCAACATGTGCAAAGAGAAAAAGCTCACCAACATCCGCGCCTCCGGCACCGACGAAGCCCTGCGCCTGATCCCGCCGCGGCAGTTCACCCTCGAGCAGGCCATGGAATACATCAGCGACGACGAGCTGGTGGAAGTGACGCCGAAGTCCATCCGTCTGCGAAAAATGAAGACCAAATGAGAGTAGGGGGCCATCGGAGGGTCCCCGGCGGCTATTTGATGATGATCAGTAAATATGGGGTCAAATTATCTGCAGTGGCTAAAATTTGATCGCGCAATTTGATGGACATTGCTCGAATTTCATCGGACAGAGGAAATTTAATGTATTGTTCGACTATCTGTATTTATTAGAAAAAATAGCGGGTTCAACCACGCTGTCATTGTTATAGATAGTAAGTCAAAATTTTTAGTGCTCTAGTAGCGGTCTGGGCCGTCAAACTTACTGTCTCACTTCCCACCCGGTTTGAGGTTCTTCTATAGCTAAGCGGTATTGACTCGCATACGTTTCTCCTGACGTATTGGCTGTGGTGGCCCTCGGATCGTCGACAATGCAACTGCCTTTCTGTTTAGGCTGTTCAAAGAGCAGACAACTACTGGCATTCATCGCAAAAAGAGTTCCTTTCTATCCCCCCACTATAGGAAATAGTCCCGGTCTTAAGCATTTTCCCTATTGAAATGAGGCCGTCGTCCTATGGACAACCATATAAAATTATTTAATAAATAGCCATATCTGTGGATCAAGCAAAGCTTTTCCAGGAATGTTTTCCCTGGACCAGAGGGCTCACAAGCAAGGCGGCAGTGCACCCATATGCGATAGTAACGTCGGCCCAAGAATATAGAGGGGCGGCACCGTGGTGAAAGATTTTTGTGATCTTGCCAGACTGATCCGCAGCCTTCAGCGGTTGGAGGGGAAAGCGGAGTGTTTCGGAACCGGTCAACCTTCCTGTGAGGGCATTTGCTGTGCATGGAGAGAGTACTGCCTGAAACCGGAAGGCGGAACCGTTTCTTACACAGAAGAGAAATACGATAAAATTTAAGAGTAGCATCGGTTTCAAGAGGGTCTGATCATGGAGAAGAGAGCCACCCGACGGTACAGGATAAGCACCTCGATTGTCTGCAGCTATTTGAACTCCGTTGATTTCGGCAAACCCGTCAACGGCCGAATGAGGAACTGCTGCGTCAACGGCCTGTGCGCTGAATTGGGGGCTCACTACAAGGCGGGGACTGTCCTGGTGGTCAGGACAACGGGCAGCTCATGCGGGTATTCCGATGAGGAGGGATTCCGTTCACTGGCAGTGGCGGAGGTCAAGTGGTCGCGACCGAGGTCGATTGAGGGAGGGGCATGCTACGCCACCGGCCTGAAGTACCTGATGCTTTAGGCATAGCCGAGCGGGGCCCGTAAATCGCAAACCCGATCAATGGAAAGGAGAAGACACCATGAAAGCAGGCATCTTTTTCACGGGTTCAGGGCCGATCGTCATTTTGACGTCCTACGCATCACTGACCGCCCCAAATTTTGTGGAAAAACTGGCGGCCAAGGGAATCAACAAGTTTATCGCCTACGAGGCGGAGGTGGAGGAGGTCAAAAAAAAGTACGGCAAGCATTTTGATCTTATCATGAAGGATCTGCACCAGACCGACGACTTGCGGGTTTTGGACTATGACGGGCACCGTGTGTTTCGGAATTTCGCGCTCAGCAAGCTCGGTCAACCCATGTATCACGAACCTTGATCTTCCTGGTCTCATTGTGTTGCAGCGGTCCGGGAGAAAGGAGGCAGCCATGCCCGAAACCCACAGTGATGTCATCCGCGAAAAACATCTGCCAAGGGTCGGTGACACGGTCCGCAGCAAAAAATACAAGACGCTGTGGCGGATCATCGAGAAAAAAGAAGTCTGGCTCAACACCAGCGACGACCCGGATACGGGGGACTTCCGGGCAATCCCTGCCATTTATCTGTGCTACTGGCGCGTGCAGGAGGGGAAGCAACCTGGATTTGGCAAGATGCTTGGATATGCCTACTCCCTGCACGACAACACCTTTGATGCAAACTGGGAAATGACCAATTGAGAAAGCATCTATCCACCGATCAGGTCAAAACCGCGAGGAGGTTAACATGTTCACCCACATTTTGCTCCCGACTGACGGCTCGCCATTATCCGAAGCAGCGGTGCAAAAAGGCATTCAGTTTGCAAAAACCATCAACGCCAGAGTAACGGGTTTTTGTGTTGTAACCGCACTGCCCTACGTCGGTTGTGAGGCCGAAATCGGGGAGGAATTTAAAAAGCAGGCTGCGGCTGCCGTGCAAGCGGAAGTGAACAAAAACCTTCTCGCGATCGAGAAGGCGGCCAAAGAAGCAGGCGTTCCGTGCGAAACCGCAAAGGCAAAAAGCGCTCAGCCCTATGAAGCCATCATCGATACTGCGGCAAAAAAAGGGTGTGATCTCATTATCATGGCTTCCCACGGACGGCGGGGGGTGCAGGCGCTGCTGCTCGGCAGCGAGACTCAAAAAGTGCTGACGCATACAAAGATTCCCGTATTGGTGTACCGTTGAATGGGAGGAAAAAGGAGCCGGACATGTTCAAACATATTCTACTTCCCACAGACGGATCAGACCTATCCGCAACGGCGATAAATGCCGGAATCCGATTGGCCAAACGCATTGGTGCCAAAGTGACCGGTCTCTCGGTGAGGCCTTCGCAGCAGGTGTCTTTTTACGAGGAGAAAATAACCTGTGAAGCGCTTGAGGCGGAAACTCACTTGGCGAGCATTGAAAAAGAAGCCAGAGAAGCCGGAGTTGCGTACGACGTCATTCATGAGAAAAACGATTGCACCTACGACGCAATCATCTGTGTGGCTGAGAAAAAAGGCTGCGACCTTATCATGATGGCGTCTCACGGCTGGAGGGGTGTAAAAGCAATCCTGATCGGCAGCGAAACACAGAAGGTACTGACCCACTCCAGGATTCCGGTGCTGGTGTACCGTTAAGTGAGCTCAAAACCAAAAGGAGGTGCCTATGTTCAAGCACATTCTGCTGCCCACCGACGGCTCGGAATTATCCGTAGCTGCGATCGGACAGGGGGTTCGTTTTGCCAAAAGCATTAATGCCAAAGTGACCGGGCTGTGCGTGATGCCCCATCAGCACCCATTTTTATATGAAACGGAAATCCCCATGAGTGCGCTGCAGGAAGCCGCCAAGCGATTCAAGGAATTGGCGCACACGTATCTTGCCGCAATCGAAAAGGCGGGCAAGGAAATGGGGGTCCCTGTCGACACCGTCTATGAGATAGACGATTCTACCTACGATGCCATCATCCGGGTGGCTGAGCAGAAAGGCTGCGATCTCATCATGATGGCTTCCCACGGACGACGGGGGGTGCAGGCGCTGCTGCTCGGCAGCGAGACTCAAAAAGTGCTGACGCATTCCAAGATCCCCGTGCTGGTGTACCGTTGAGCAGGATAGAAACCAGAAGGAGGAGACCATGTTCAAGCATATTCTGCTGCCGACGGACGGCTCAAAATTATCCGCAGCGGCGATACATCAGGGAATTCTTTTCGCCAAAAGCATCCAAGCCAAAGTGACCGGCCTTTGCGTAATGCCCCTATATTACAAGTTTCTCCCTTCGACGCTGATTCCGACCGAGTCGATGGAGCAGTCAGCCAAAAGATGCAAGGAGTTGGCAGAAGCCTACATGGCGACAATTGAAAAGGGAGCTGAAATAGAAAAGGAGTTGGCGGAAGCCTACCTATCAACGATTGAAAAAGCTGCCAAGAGGGAGGGAGTTGCCTGTGACGTCGTTTGCGAGAGAAACGATTCTCCCTACGATGCCATCATCCGGGTGGCTAAGCAGAAGGGCTGCGATCTCATCATGATGGCCTCCCACGGGAGGAGAGGTGTCGGGGCGCTCCTGATTGGCAGCGAAACCCAAAAGGTGCTGACTCATTCCAAGATCCCGGTACTGGTGTACCGTTAACCGGATTCGCAAACCAGATGGAGGTGCGTATGTTCAGGCACATTTTACTCCCGACGGATGGCTCGCCATTATCCGAGGCTGCAGTCGAAAAAGGCATTGATTTCGCGAAGAGCATCAATGCCAGGGTCACCGGTCTTTGCGTGGTGCCGAAACAGTATCCCTCGTACTACGACGCGGAAATCCCGGGCGGTTTCCAAGAGAAAGCCGAGTCAGAATGCAAGGAGAATGCGAAGATTCAACTCGCGGCGCTGAAAAAAGTGGCGCAAGGAGCAGAGGTGGCCTGCGACGTCGTTATGGAGACCTCCGACCAGCCGTATGAAGCCATTGTCAACGTGGCCGAGCAGAAGGGTTGCGATCTTATCATGATGGCCTCTCACGGCAGGAGGGGTATTGGGGCACTCCTGATTGGCAGCGAAACCCAAAAAGTGCTGACCCATTCAAAGATTCCTGTATTGGTATATCGCTGAAAGAAAAGCAAAAGAAGGCGAAGGTGTTTAAGCATATTCTGCTTCCTACGGACGGCTCGGAAATATCTTTCACGACGATTAAAGCGGGAATTCGGTTTGCCAAGAGCATCGGTGCGAAGGTGACCGGTCTATGCGTGATGCCCCTGCAATTCACGTTCTTCGTCGAAATGGAGATTCCCAAACAAGCGCTTGAACAGGCCAGCAAGCGATGCAAAGAAGTAGCGGAAACGTATCTGGTAGCGATTGAAAAGGAAGCCGAAAAAACGGGAGTTGAATGCAACTGCGTTTATGAGACGAACGATTGCCCTTACGAGGCCATCATTCAGATAGCCGAGCAGAAATGCTGCGACATCATCATGATGGCCTCCCACGGAAGGAGTGGCGTCGGAGCGCTTCTGACCGGCAGCGAAACCCAGAAAGTGCTGACGCATTCAAAGATCCCGGTGCTGGTGTATCGTTGAGGGGTTTTGAAGCACAGAGGAGGTAAACATGTTCAAAAACATTCTAATACCGACAGACGGTTCCAATTTGTCTCTGGTCGCAATACAAAAAGGGGTTACGCTTGCCAAAAGCCTGAGAGCCAAAATTATCGGAGTCTGTGTGGTGCCGGAGCATAAGTATTATTTGTATCAGACGGATATCAACGTGCAGGAAAAAGAGGAGACAGCCAAGCATTTTGAAAATGAGGCTGGGCGGAGCCTTGCTGTTATAGAAAAGGCGGCCAAAGACTCGGGTGTCCCTTGCGAGACGCTTTGCGAGATCGGCGGTCATCCCTATGAAACAATCATAAAAGTGGCTGAACAAAAAGGATGTGACCTGATCATGATGGCATCCCACGGTCGAAGGGGCTTAAAGGGCCTGCTGATTGGCAGCGAAACCCAGAAAGTGCTGACCCATTCCCGGATACCCGTGTTGGTGCACCGCTGATAATTGGAGACGCGCTACCTTTTATGGTTTTGCTATCAGGCTGCTGAAGTTCGGCAAGTGAAGAACTGGGACTGAAATCCGGGGGTGTCGGTACCAGCGAGATGATGGGGGAGGTGCTGCTATGAGAAAAAGAGAGGTTGAGTTCTTCCGGAAAAACTTGAAAATGCAACTCGAAGAATTGACACAAAAATCCGATGCAGCCATAGCAGATTTGCTGAATTCAACCGTTAATTCAGCTGACCCGCTTGATCGGACATCGCTCGAATTGGAGAGGGACTTTACACTTCGCTTACTTGATCGAGAAAATAAATTAATTGTGAAAATCAAAAAAGCTTTAGGAAAAATCGACGACGGTTCTTTCGGAATTTGCGAAAATTGCAGCGATGAAATTGATATTGAGCGGCTTAAGTTGCGACCCGTTACAGAGCTTTGTATCGGCTGTAAAACCCATCAAGAAAGGCTTGAAAGGCTTACGTGTGAGTGAGCGTTGAGACAACGGTTCGCTTTCTATGGCGAATGCTGCAGACAAAAAGGAGGCATCGCAATGTATTCAACGATCATCGTAGCCTTGGATGGGTCTGAGCAAAGCTTGCTCGCCGTAAAGCATGCCCGTGCTATCGCGGAATGCTTTAGGTCCAAGCTTATTCTGGTGCATGCCTTCCCATACACTTCCGACGCGAGAGACTCCATGGCATACAATAATCTCGTTGCGCTGCGGGTAAAAGGAGGGGAAGAGATAATCGAGACGGCGCGGAAGCTTCTCGGGCAAACATCAATCAAGGTGGATGAGGATTTACTTGAAGGTCCTGCCGCAGAGGCCATCCTTTCAGTGGCTGGCACACGTAAAGCTGATCTGATCATTATGGGCTCCCGGGGTATGGGGTCACTCAAGGGAATGGTGTTCGGCAGCGTCAGCACCAAGGTCTCTCATTACGCAGCCTGCCCGGTGATGGTAGTTCGATAGCATGCAATAAGCGACGGTATCATAGTGCCATACCTTCACCCCAAGGAGGTGCAGGGTCATGGCAATTTCGCAAGCTGACTCAGTATCTTTGCAGAGCCTGCGCGTTGCCCTGTTTACTTTGACGAAAGGGGGTGGGACCATGCGAATTTTAAAGAGGAAGGGTAAGGCCTACGAACTGGATGCAGACGGATTCTTGCGGAACCCCAAGAAATGGGACCCGGATATGGCCGAAGGGCTTGCGCTGGAGATGGGGATTGACGGCGGACTGACTAGGGAGCACTATGATGTCATTCATTTCATCCGCCGGGAACTGGACAGAACCGGCAAATGCCCCAACCTGTTTGAGGCCTGCCGGGCTAACAACCTGCAGCGTGCCGAATTGAAGCGGCTCTTCCCGTATGGCTATATGCGGGGTGCCTGCAAGCTTGCGGGAGTCAGTTACAAGGAGGCCTACCTCGGGGCGAGCTACCTGGAACACAGCGCAAAGGCCCTCCACGAGGTTGCTCAACGGCAGGAGTACCGCGTGGATGTTCGCGGCTTTCTGATCGACCCCGACGAGTGGGATGAGCACTACGCGGCCCATCGCGTCTATGAGATGAAAATTCCGGGAGGCCAACTTGGCCGAAAGCACTGGGAGATCATTCGTTATCTGCGCACGACCTATTACAAAACTGGAAAGATTCCAACCGTTACCGAGACGTGCGACGCCAACAACATCGAAATCGGCGAGTTGGAGAAACTTTTCCCGGACGGCTACCACCGGGGGGCAGTTAAGATCGCGGGTTTGCGATTGCGGTAGTCAGGGCTGTCAGCAATGTCATCACGAGTGAGTGCTAGCCTTTTTTTTCAAAGATGCTCTTCAAAAAAAACGAATCCAAACAGATCTCGTGCCGGATTGAGGTTTTGAGCACATAGCCTGTGTCGAATCTTCCAAGAGGCACCGAGATTGGCGAGTTTAACTGAGGTAAACTGTCAAAACGGCAGGATATTGCAGATAGTGGTGGAATCATGCGCGAGGTTGGTTAAAAAAGGGTAAGCAGGTAATCCGGTGGAGCGCTTCGATAACTT
>Ga0210103_1000060_pt1 | contig 18363 bp, 27 predicted proteins | sample RushSE_CattailNL_6_FD_185564 | JGI IMG/M metagenome (GOLD analysis project Ga0210103, IMG submission 185564) | Wetland microbial communities from San Francisco Bay, California, USA, that impact long-term carbon sequestration - RushSE_CattailNLA_D2... | ecosystem: Environmental > Aquatic > Marine... | reverse complement strand
CTGCGACCAGGGGCGCCACTGCAAGAACGCCGTCGCCGTCACGCACAGGCACCGGATAGGGTGCCCCCTCGGCAACCCACTGACGATGGACGGAGTCGAGGCCGTCCAAGAGTCGGTCATCCGAGACCTAGTCTCCGCGAGCGAGTACGAGAGGAAGGTGGGGCGCCTCCTCCACCGCGTGTGGAGGGAATACACCGAGCCAGGAAACACCCTCGTCCGCCTGACGCTGGCCCAGTCAACCCACCTCCCCCCGTCGCTGGTCTCAAAGGTCGCTCACCACAGGGGGAGAGGAAGCCAGACCTCGGTCGAACCCGTGGTCCTGTGCGACTCCGAGAACGCCTACCTCGTCGTCCGCCGACCCGATCAGCTCGACCTCCTCCGCCTCCCCGTAAACGACGACGGGAACTTCACCGAGCTCGAGGTCGCCAGCGTCCCCTCCGCCGCGCTCGAGGGCTACGACCCCGAAAAACTGCTCGCGCAAGCCGTCGAAGAAGACGCCTGGGACTGAAAGGAACGACCATGAACTCCCGATACGGAAACCCCAAGAAACTGAACAAGATGGAGCGCGAAGCCTCCGATGGGATCTACCAGCTCGACAGGATCCTCGACGCCTCCCTTCGAAAGAGAGACTTCTACCCCGGCGTCACCATCGCCCCGGAGCACTACTACGACACCACCACCAACAGCCCCGGACGACTGCTCATCATGTCAACCCGCGGCGTCTCCCTCGCTCTCCTGCTCGAGCGCCGCAAGGGGGGGTGGACCTGCTACTGGAAGACATCGGGACGCCTGACCATCGCCGAGGGCGACCTCCGCGCGCGACGGGTCGCCGACCTCGCCAAGCCCCTCGAGGACGTCCTCGAGCAGTACGTCACCGTCATCTCCCAGCACAAGAGGTGGTAACGTGCCCTGCTCCCACGAGGACTGCCCGCAGCGACCCCGGTGGAAGCCGGTGCTCCTGCTGCGCCAGAATCCCCGCTCGCTCAACCGCCGCAAGCTCACGTTCCGCCAGCTCGGCTACTGCGACGACCACAAGCAAGCGACCACCGTCGAAGCCCTGCTGTCCGACGAGGGCCACGACAAGATCGACAAGGTCCTGCGCGAGGCGGGCCGAGAGAAGATCGACCCGCGCGCCACCACCCTCTCCTGGGAGAAACTGACCGAGGCCGACCGACGCCGACTCCGACGCGTCCAGCACCACACCTCGACCCCACCGACCCGCGAAGACCCGACAGACGAGAACTGACTCCGCGCCACCCCCTGCCCCAAGGAACAAGACCATGTCACAAAACATTCCGTCCCAACTCCTGCGCCGGTGCGAGGATCTCGAATTGGGGTTCCCGGGCACCGCCGGATACATCGTGAGAGAAATACCCGACGACACCGTCCAAGCTCTCATAGTCGAGCTCGACTACCGGTTGAGAGCACAACCCGACCCGAACATCAGACGCCGATACCACAACATGATCGACATCCTGAAGAAGGACCTCGATCGACGTGCCTTATACGCGCAGAAAACACGCCGACAAGAGCTCGCGACGATCGCTCGCGAGACGGGCAGAGAAACCTGCGAGTGCGGAAAAAAACACCCCACCGACGCTAACTTCTACGTCACCGCGATCGACGGGCGCAAGGTCGTGCCCCTGTCGGGTCCTTACGCCACCCACGCCGAAGCCGTCGCCATGTTCGACGACGTAAGAGAACGTGCCCTCGCCGTAGACCCCGGCGCAGCCTTCGCCTCTTTCGGTACGACGGCGATGAAGAACTACACGAAAAGAGGAGCACTCGACTAGTCACACCTCGCAACCTAACTCGAAAAACCTCTTGAAGTAGCGAGAAGATCGACCCGCGCGCCACCACCATCTCCTGGGAGAAGCTGAACGAGGCCGAACGGCGCCGACTCAGGAGCGTCCAACACCACACCTCGACCCCACCGACCCGCGAAGACCTAACCGACGAGGACTGACCCATGCCAAAGCAGCTCGACCCGGTGAAAGAGATCCAACAGGCGATCAAGGAATGCAAGAAGGCCGACGCCCTCGCGGAAGCCGCCCACATGAGGCTCATGAGGGTCTACTGGTTCGTCAAGAACACAGATCCGTCGTCGATCGTCGTCGACCGAATCGACAAGGCCACCAGCGTCCTCACGGACTCGAGGACAAACTTCGGCGACGCCGTCTACCAACTCGAGAAGCTCTTGAAATAACATGGACTGGAGAACGCACCCCGCGCCCGTCCGGCCCGGCCCCCTCCCTTGGTGGAAGCAGGACACCGGCGAGGCCTGCCCCCACGGGCTCGCGATCTACCTGGTGTGCGGCTCGCGCGTGCGCAACCTGCTCGACAGCGACTTCGACCAGGGAGGAAACGGGTACGCCTACGACTTCATCCCCAGGGACGAGATCTGGATCGACGACCACGTCCCCGAAGAAGAGCGGCCGTTCGTCGCCTTCCACGAGTGCCACGAGGTGGAAGACATGCGGCGGGGAATGTCGTATGATGAGGCCCACGCGCGAGCCAAGAGGCTCGAAGACAAGCTCCGGCGCGTCCTGCGACCCGGAGAGCCGAGGAGGTAGTCGATGTCCACCGCACCCTTCCTGAACAGCACCAATCCCGGAACCGTCAACCCCGCCAACCAGGGCTTCCCGCCCCCCGCGGACGTCGCCGCCGGCCCGTCCAGCGCCCCCCTCACCTGCAGCACGGGTGAGATCCAGGCCCCCGCGTCGCGCGCGACGGTCTCCTCGTCTCCGACCGGCACCGGCCTGCCGGCCGAGATTCGACCGGACTCCGCGAGCCACGTCCGCTCGTCAGCACCCGCGGTCGCCTCCACGACACCCCCTGCCACCGACATCCGGGCCGATGCCGGGCGCCCGGGAGGCCTGCCCCGTAACGTGTACGTTCGCTGAAAAACACCATCTCCAACCCCTACAGATAGGAAAGACGACCATGCCCAGAACCACCAAGAAGGCCCTCGTCGCGTCCGCCCGACGCGAGTACAACAAGCTCACCCGCGCCTACCGAGCAGCGGGAAAGCGAGCGTTCGGCAAGCCCGAGCGGTCGGAAGTCAAGCGCGACTACCGGACCCTCAAGAAAGCTCGCGACCAGGCGGGGCGCCGACTAGGCAAGCTCACCGGCGTGCACAAGGGACGCTGACACAAATCTGACGAGGATTGCACTAAGCGCCAAGCTGAAAAACAGCTTGACCCGACCCCCCGCGGGAAAGTAACCTTCCCAAAATGGCGGTCGACAAAGATCTGGGGATGATCGAGCAGGACATCGAGGCGTGGGTCAAGCAACACGTCGCCTTCCCCGACAAGTCCCTCCACGGCCCGTGCAGCAGGGTCGTGCTGAAGCACCTCAACGTCGACCGAAAATTCCAGGGTGACGTCCGATCGTTCCGCAACGACCTCGAGGAAGGAGCCGAGGATGAAAACATCCCGTCCTTCGTGCACAAGATCTCCACGGCCGCCCAGGGAGACGCCGACGAGCTGAACCAGGGCGTCCAGCTCTACGCCCTGCTCGCATACTACAACAACGACAAGGGGTACGTTCCTAGAAAATACTTCCGGGTCGCCCCCTCCGACGTCGCCGTGGAGCGAGAGCTGACGCCCTCCGAGTCTCCCACCGAAAAGGGACTCACCTCGCAGCTCATGAGGCACGTCGAGGCCATCCAGCGCACGGGAACGGTCGCCACCGGCCACCTATTCAACATCATGCAGGGCGAAATGCGCCGCATCGCCGAGATGAACGAGAAGTTCGCGCAGCAGCAGATCGACTTCCTCGTGCTCATGCAGGAGCTGCTCGACAACTCCCACGAGCGGAGACTCAAGGAAAAGACGGAGGAGTCCCGCCTCGCCACGAAGGACAGCGTCCTCGCTCTCCTGAGCTCGCTCGTCCCGGTCATCATCAACCGCGTGGCTGGGAAACCGGTCGTGCCCGAGCAGAACCGCTCGCTCATGCTCATGTCCAACCTGCTCGAGAACCTCGAACCAGCCCAGCAGTCGGCCTTCTTCGAAAGCCTGACCACACCTCAAAAAATCGCCCTGTCCGAAGTCTTGTCTGAATACGAGAAGTCCAAGGACCAGTGGTCCGGCAAGAAAGATCCCCTGAGACAACTCGTCAGCAAGAGCGGACTACCCGCCACCAAACCAAAAGACGACGGCGACAACGTGCTCGACCCGGAACCCTCGTCACCCTCCATCCTCATGAGCCTGCGCGAAAGAACGAAGCTCCTGGCCGCCGCCCAGGCAAGCGACCCGAAGATAGCCGACATCGAGAGGGCCGCCAGCTCGCTGACGTCGAGGTTCAAGGACATGTTGAAAAACCCCGAAGAAGGAAAACCCAAATGAGCAAGCACCTACCGAAACTGATCAAGATCGCCCAGGAAGAGCTGCCGGCCCTGCACAACGACGCCCTGAACGCGACGGGACCCTACCAGCTCCGAGACATCGTCGTCAGCCTCGTCAAGATCGTGACCTACGTCGTCCAGGACGCCATCCTCGACGCCTACGCCGCGAAGACTCAGCCGAGCCAGCCCGCCGCCGCCCCGCCACCCCCGGCTCCCCCTCCCCTACCGCGCCAGCTCCCGGTCGCGCGGCCCTTCCCGTTCCCTCCCCAGGTCGCACCTCCCCGGGTCCATCCCCAGCCAATTCCCGAACTACCGAGACTCCCACCTCCGCCCGACGTCGCCCAGCCCGTGCCGGTCGCCGCCTCCCCGGCGAGCATCCCGGGCGACGTTCCCATCCAACCCGGCGTCGCCAACGTCGTGATCACCGCCAACGGCATCACCGCCATAGCACCCTCTGGCCAACGCACCACGCTGCCCCCGGGAGAGGCCGTGCCGATCGAGGCGACGTCCGGTGCTCCCCCCGAACCCCCCGAGGCCCCGGAAGGCGTCGCCCAGGTCGTGCTGCCGCCGGGAGGAGGCATGACCCCGGAGCTGCTCGCGGCCATCGGCAACCGCAGCCAGGACCAGCCCCCGCAGGAGCCGGAACCGGCGAAGTAGCGCAAACCCCCCACACCAAGGAAAATCTCATGAAAAACTCGACGCCTCACCCTCCCAAGACCCACACCTACGTCCTGGGGTTTCCCCAACACGTCAGCGACGTTCCAAGTGTAAAGGCCATCTACCGAGACGCCGTGCTTAAGCTTCGCGAGATATTCACCAACCGACTCTTTGGACTGAGCACGGTGATCTCCAAGAACGACCAGCAGCTCCTCGACGGCGTGCTGGAAATGCTCGTGCCTCCGGGACACACGATCTGCCTCGTCGCCCAACCCCAAGTGGGCTTCAAGCCCCACACACTGGTCATCGACGACGAGGCCGCCGACTGGTACGACGTGGAAGACGTCAGAGTCGGGAGAAACTCCCAGTTCGTCAACGCCAGTCCCGTCCCGGGCTCGCAGTTCAAGGCCTCGGCATCCAAGCCGATCTCCATGGACACCGCCCAGATATCCATGAACATCACCGTCCGGCTGACCAACACCAGCAGCGAGTCCCGCAGAGTCCCGCGAATCAGCATGCTCGGGGAAGGCGCCTGACCAAGGAGAACCCATGGACCTCCTCGGACTCGCGGTGGCCGCAGGACACGCCCGGGAGATTTTCCGCCTAACCCGAGGCGAGAAGCTGCCCGACTGGGCCACCGACGAGGAGTCCTTCCTCACCCACTTCGGGGCGAGCTACAACGCGTACCTGGAGGTCGTGGCCCACCTGTCACCCGAACAGTCGAGGATGCTCGGCGAGACCCTCGCCGTGAACCCCGAGGCGGCCGTGCTCTGGGTCCTGGCCATGGAGGAAGTCGAATGAAACTGCAGTTCCCCACCATCGTGATACCTCCCTCGTGCAACGTCACCACCGTGATCGACAAGGAAGCGATCTCCTCGCCGTTCCTGATCGAGAGGATCTCCATACCCGACGACCAAGCCCGCTGCGTCCTCGTCACCGACGTGAAGGTCGGGCACAACTCGCAGATCTACGGAACAGGAGCACTGCCGGGCTCCCTCTTCTCGGAATCGTCCAAGATACAACTCTCGTTCGACGTCGTCCCCGCCGAGCGCAGCATCTCGGTCAGCCTCAACAACAAGACCGAGATCGAGCAGACCGTCGTCATCTCGGTCACCGGCCGCACGGTGAATCCCCCCGTCTACGCGGAACGACTCTCGGCCCTCGGCTTCGGCTACACCCTTATCCCACCAAAAAAATCAGCCAGGATAAGCATCGAGACAGCTTGCGTCTTCAAGCCAAGACACCTGGTCGTGCCGTCCGAGATCGCCGACCAGTTCGACGTCACCGACATTCGAATCGGACAAAACAGCGAGCTCGTCGTCCCCGGCTACCCCGCCGCGGTCCCCGCGAAGGTGTTCGCGGAGACCGCCGAGCCAGTCAACCTGAAGCTGTCCATGCTCCAGGTCTGCGTGTTCGCCACCGTCAGCGTGACCAACGTGTCAGACCAACCCGCGAGCTTCCAGGGAGCCCTCGTGGGCACCGTCCTGTGAAGGCCACCACCTACAGGGACCCGTTCTCGGGGCGCGAAATACTCGCGATCCAGGCAGGAGACCTGACGGTCGGCGTCTCGTACGACCCCCGAAAGACGACGCCTCCGGTGCCGTTCTCGAGCGAGTGCCCTCACTGCCGGCGCGGCCAGCGGGGCGAGGCCGGCATGCACGCCCGGAGGCAGGTCCAGTTCCTACTCTCGGCGAAGAAGAGGAAGCGCCGCGCGGCCCGCGGGACGAAAACCGAGACCGTGTTCTCGCTGCCCCCGTCCTCCCGACCCATGAAGGTCACCTACTGGAAGGAAAGGCGGAACCACCACGTCTCGGTTACCCGCCAGAAACCGCGGGGGGTCCTCCGCATCGTCGCCTCGCCTACCATCGTGGGGAGGGGACAACTGCTCACCTACGACGGCGACAGACGCCTCTTCCAGGGCTCCATCCTCCGCCGCGTGGTGAGGTTCCTGCTTTCGAACAGACCGACCAGCAAGCAGCAGGCAGTCTCCTGCGTGCTGCCCCTCTTCGGGCTACCGGTCCCCTCGCGCGGGCACCCCAGGAAGTGCCGGACCATCGACTGGCGAGAGATCATAGGAGAGACGGTATGAAGAGCACCGCTTTCAAGACCGTGACGATCGAAGATCCCAAGAACATCCCCGCCGGAGAAAGACCAGAGATCAGCCTGTGCTCGGTACTCCCCGACCTGAACGTCCCGCGAGGACTGGTGGACGTCTTGCCACGCACCAAAGAAGCCATCTTCGTGCTGGTCAACCAGGTCACCGAAGAAGACGTCAAGAAACAGGTCCAACTCATCCTATCAGCCGAAAACGCCGGCAAGGTGCGGGTCGCCACCCTCTCCCCAAACGACGAGCCGAACCTCTTCCTGCGGGACGTCCCCGCGACGTACCAGAAAAACAAGCCCCTCGCCGGTGAAGAGTACCGGGGACCCTTCACCGGCCAGCTCATCCTGGCCGACCACTCGGCCGCCCGAAACCGAGGCCTCGAGCTCTGCGCCTCGGAGTGGCAGCTCTGCCTCGACGCCGACGAGGTCCTGCTCGACCCCTCGCAGTTACCCGGAGCCTGCCGACAACTCGACCTTCACCGGCGCGACGTCGGCTACGTCGCGCGAAGGTACCTGGGGGACGTCCCCCGGTCGTCCCTGGAGGCGAAGCTGGTGCGGAACCTGCCGGCCCTGCACTACGAGGGAGCCGCGCGAGAAACCCTCGAGGGCAGCCTCCGACCGACCCTACTCGAGGGGTGCCTCAACGCCCAGACGAGACCGTGCTCGCGTCCCGGGGAGGCCTTCAAGGTCCTCTACGCCGAGGCAAGAAACCTGGACTGGGACGTCCCCCTCGCCAACCTCCTGCACATGGCCCGCGCGTCCGACCGCTCCTCCATGCCGACGTTCGCCGAGAGCGCCGTCGACTACTACCTGTCGAGCTCCCTCTTCCCCGAGGGACGAGCCTGGGCCTACGCCATCCAGGGAGAGCTCGTCGAGCCGAGCTCCCCGTCAGAATCTTCCCGATGGTACGAAAAATCCCTGGCAGAGTACCCCGGGTGGAAGTCGTGCTTCCGCCTCGCGCGCTCGAGGTTCAAGGAGCAGAAGTACCGGGAATGCGCCGAGGCGTACGCCACCGGCACCGAGCGACAGCAGGTCGTCCAGCTCGAGGACGACGGCGCCGACACGGCAGCCTCGACCCTCGTCTACATGACCGTCGCCCTGCACGAGCTCGGGCAGAAGGCCGAGGCCGTCCGGGCCGCCGAGACCCTCAAGAAGTTGTTCCCCGACAACGACACCGTCGCCGAAATCCACAGAAGGATCGCCGGATGAAAACGAACAACCTGCACAAGGTCGTCGTCACCACGTGCGACACGTGCAACTACAGAAATTTCAATTCGTTCGCCCCGAACGAAATCTTCAGCCTCGAAGCCGTCACAGCAGAAGAAACGACAAAACACGACACTTTCTCACGCAGAAATTCACTGAACATCACCTCGCTCGCTCCTCCAGACCTGAATAAGGGAACACCGTGCCCGGGGCAACTCGACTACAGGATGGTCGACTGCTCTCCCGACCTGGCTTCCGTGCTTTACCGAAGCCACGTCAACTACGAGAGATTGAAGCAGCTCCGCGAGACACCAGCCGTCGCCGCCAGGGCCTCCCTTCTGGGAATCCCTGTGGACCTGACGACCGCCCTCCTGTTCGCCGAGCGCGAGTTGAACGCCGAGAGAACGAGGACGGCGTCCCCCCACGAAATGGTGGTCGGACTAGGGCGCACAACAGTTGAGGGATACGGCTCGACAAACATCATCGTCCAACCACAGTGCCACTTCCGACCCGAAAGGCTGGAGATCCCCCCGGAAGTAGCCCCCGACTTCCTCCTCACGGACATCAAGGTCGGCAAGAACAGCCAGCTCTGCAGCGTCGGGGTGATCCCCATGTCCGTCTTCCTCACCCACCGACACGAGTACCTGAAAATCAAAATGGACGTCGCTCAACCGAACATGTTCGTCACCGTCAGCGTCACCAACATGAACGCGTGCCCCCGATACTTCATCGGCTCCATAGTCGGCCTCCAAATCGGACACTTCGAGTACAAATGACCTCCTACGTCCTCGGCTTCTGCTTCAACGCGCTCCTCGACAAGGTCGTGCTCATCCGCAAGAGCCGACCCGAGTGGCAGCGAAACAAGCTGAACGGCGTGGGCGGAAAAATCAAGGAGGACGAAACCCCCCTCCAGGCGATGGAGCGCGAGTTCCGCGAAGAGGCCAACTGGGACGGACCCGTCGACTGGAAACAGTTCGGGACCCTCTCGGGACCTGACTGGGAGGTCCACCTTTTCCACTCCCAAGTCCAAGACATCATCACCTACAACAGGTGTCCCGAAGGTGACGTCTCAACCCACCACGTTCACGTCATCCTGGGAAACGTGCGCTCGCAAAATTCACGACCTCTCCCAAACCTACGCTACCTCATACCAATGGCGATCAACCACGTCACCGGAGAAGACCGGGCTGAGTTTTTCCGCATCAGCGAGGGACTACCATGATCTCCCACGAACACAAGTGCATCTTCATCCACCAGCGCAAGTGCGCGGGAGTGTCGATCATCCACTCCTTCGGCATCACCTCCCCCGAGAACCCCGACTGGCACTTCATGAACGACGGGGTGCTGAGCCACGACTACCACGTGCGACCCCCCGACTACCACCGCTTCACCGTCGTGCGCAACCCGTGGGACAGGTTCGTGTCGGGGTGGCTCTACTGCGAGGACACCCGCCACGTCCCGCTCCGCGACCTCCTCCGCAACCTCCCCCTCCTCGGCCACGACTACGTCCACCTGACGCGCCTCCAGCGCGACGTGCTCTACGACCAGGTCGGATACCTCGTCGTGGAGGACCTCGTCCGTTTCGAGAGCCTCCAGGCGGACTTCGACCGCGTGTGCGACAAGATCCGAAAACCCCGCGCGAAGCTGCCGGAGCTGAACCGTCAGTCGCACCCGCCGTACCAGACCTACTTCGCGTCGCAGATTGACCGCGACCTCTTCCGCCGCCACTTCCAGCGAGACCTCGACGCCTTCGGATACGACTTCTGACAACAAGGAGACAGCCGTGACCACGTCAGCGCTCGCCAAAAACATGCTAGAGAAAGCCAAAGCACTGGGAAAATCCAAGCACCTGCACCACCGCCTCCTCGGCGAACACCTCCTCCGAGACGCCATGTCCCTCCTCGCGATCGAGGCGTCTCTGTCCGTCCCCTCCGAGGCCGAGATCGTCTACGAGCACCTGCTCGGCGGAAAGACGACGGACTGATGTTCTGCCGGCGACCGTTCGAGCAGTTCTACGTCGACGAAACGGGCGACGTCCACCTGTGCTGCCCGGAGTGGATCGCCATGCCGGCCGGCAACGTGCTCGCCACCGACCCGATCAAGATCTGGGAGGGAAGGGTCTCCGGCAACATCCGCCGGTCGATCGCGGACCAGTCCTTCAGGCACTGCATCGCCTGCCCGTTCCTGCCCGGCCCCGCCGGCTGCGTGACGGCCGACCCGCCGAGCAACCTCCCCGTCCCCCTGATAGACACCCTCACCATGGCGTACGACCCCACCTGCAACCTCGCGTGCCCGAGCTGCCGCAAGGGACCGAGGGGAAGGTCGCAGAGGTCGCGGGAGATCCAGGAGATCCTCCTGGGCTCGGGGATCTTCGAGAAGGTGGTCCACCTCTCATCCTCCGGAAACGGAGACCCGCTCGCCTCCTCCCTCTACTGGGAGCTGCTCGACCGGCTCCCCCCCGACGAGTACCCGGCCCTCAAGCTCAAGCTCCAGACCAACGGCCTCCTCCTCGACGGCAAAGCCTGGGAGCGACTCGGGGAGTACGCCGAGAGGGTCGTCGAGTTGCTCGTCTCCGTCGACGCCGCCCGAGCCCAGACCTACCGCGAGATCCGCGGGGGCGACTGGCTCAGGCTCGAGTGGAACCTCCAGGAGATCCAGAGGCGGCAGGTCCCCCTGCAGCTCAACTTCGTCGTGCAGGCCGACAACTTCCTCGAGATGCTGGAATTCGTCGGCATGGCCCGCTCCTACGGGGCCCGGCGGTGCTACTTCTCGGCCCTCGACAAGTGGAACGAAGGGGCCTACGACGACGACGAGTACAGGAAGAAGGCCGTGCACCTGCCGGGACACCCGGAGCACCAGCACCTCCTCCGGATCCTACAGAGCCCCGTCCTCCGAGACGAGAGCTACGTCACCCTCGCGAGGCTGCCATGACCATGAACGAGCAGACCAGCAGGCACTACGACACCGCGTGGGCCATCGTAGACGGTGTCCGAGCCGACGTGCTCATGAGCGAAGACCTCCGACCATGCGCGGCCGACTACCTGCGCCGGAGCCAGCTCCGCCTCCTCCCCTACCTGAGCGGCGGTGAAAAACTGCTCGACTTCGGCTCGGGACCCGTCGACAACGACGTCAAGATCTCATACTCGGCGAACTACGACCTCAGATACTGCGTCGACTTCTCCCGAGAAGCCATGGAGTCTTCCAGGCAACACCTCGGAGACCGCGGCGCGTACTTCTGCGTCGACTTTCTCGAGGCTGAGTTCCCCGAAGACTTCTTCGACGCCGCGATAGCCTCCTACAGCCTGTACCACGTCGAAGCAGCACGACAAGAAGCCGCCGTCGACAAGCTCCTGCGGTTCACGAAACCACGGTCCCCCGTCCTCGTCACCTACGCCAACCCGCACGACCTGGTCGACCAGGTCCCGGGCCTGCGCGACTTCGTGAGAGCTCGACTCCCGACACAACCGAAGGTCTCGGAACTCAGCGCTCCCTACTACCACGCCCATCCCCAGACCTGGTGGGACAGGTTCCGCGATAGAGCCTCGGTGCACCTTCACCCAATGCGACTCCTCGATGCCCCGTCACAGAAAATACTCGTCCCCGACGGAGAAACCGGACGACAAATACTGAACGCCGTCGAGGCCGCCGAGACAAAGAGCCCCCGAGTATTCGCCCGCCTAGACCACCACTACTTCGTCGAGCTCAGGAAGAACCGACCATGATCGTCGCGCTCCAATACTACGAGGGTGACCTGGAGAGGACGATGTCCCTCGCCCGCCTCCTAGCCGACGTCGAGCTCCGCCCCCGCGGCGACGTCCTGCTCGCCCTGGTCTGCCAGCCGGAAACGCCCGAGACGGAGCTAGTCAGGAAAACCGTCGCCCACTGCCGCCGCATCTTCCCCGTCGAGTTGGTCGTGTCCGAGCACGGAGCCGTAGGACACCCCGAGGCCTGCACGGCGCTCTGGCGCGGAACCGCCTCGCACTTCTACGAGCAGGCAAGAGGCTGCCTCGAAGGTCACATCTTCCAAGATCCACTCACCAAAACCTGGCACACCTCCCTGCTCACCCTCGACGGCGGCGACGGCGTGCCCCTGCACCGCAACTGGATCGACCTGATGGTCCAACACCACGACCGCACCGTCGACTCCGACAAGCTCATCACCGGCACCCCGTACTTCCTCGGAACGTGCCCCCTGCACGTCAACCCCAACGCCGTCTTCGAGCTCGATGTGTTCGACAAGACGAAGCTGCTCACCGACGCTCCCGAATACGACGGCACCGTCATGACCAACTTCGACGTCTACCACCGCGAGGAGATGCTCCGCCACGCGAAACTGTCCAGCATCGTCCGCACGGACTGGCGCGGCGGGGGCGAGAGAGCAACCCGCGAGCTCCTCCTGGAGCGGTCCCGCGAGTCGGTGTGGCTGCACGGCTACAAAGACCCGGACCTCTACTGGACCGCGCGCGAGCACCTCCTCGACGTCCCGGCTCCCCCGCAGGTACGGTACTACGACGTCGACCAGCTCCGCGAGCACGAGGAGGTTCGCCGGAGCTTCGAAGGAGCGCAGCCATGATCAGCCTCTGCGACCGCTTCTGCCAGAAGGACCCGCGCGAAACCGCCTTCGCGTCTCCCTGGCACGAACCCGACCCGAAAGTCGAGCCCATGGAACCCATGCTAAACAGGCACGGCTGCACGAGGCTGCACCTGCCCCGCCGCTCTCTCGACTTCGACTACGAGTGCGAAGCGGTCACCACCGCCGAGCCGTCGCCCCACCACGTCCTGCTCGTGCTCGCGGCCCCCCGCCCCCAGGCGACCCTCGGGAAAACCCTCGAGTCCCTCCTCGCGGCCGGGTCCGACGCCTGGCCCGGCCCGAAGATACTGTCGTCCGACTGCCCGATCAACCACTTCCCCAGCATCATCAACCACCGCCGGTGGCACGTCATCGGAGTCCCCGAACCACTCGGCTCGGCCAGGGCCTACGCACGGGCCTTCCGCCTCGCCCTGACCGTCGACCCCGACTTCGACCAACTGACCATCCTCGAGGACGACGTCGAGCTGTGCTCGAACGCCCTGACCTACATGAGCCGGGTCGAGGTACCGAGCGACATCGCCTTCGTCACCTGGTTCACCTACGACTACGACTGGCGACCGAGTCCGCACGCTCCGGTCGAACCGTCACCCGCCACGAGAGCCCGCGACGAGAAGCACGGGATCCTCGCCGCGCGACCCTCCCGCTTCTTCATCCTCACCCAGGCCGTCACCTTCCCCCGCCAAACCGCGGACCTCCTCCTCGAGTGCCCCATGTTCGGCGCGGAGTGGACCGAGAGAGACGGCCACGACCTGATGATAGGCCACGCCCTGGGCGACGCCAGGTACGCCGCCCACTTCCCCGTGCTCGTCCAGCACGTGGGCGGCCTATCGTCGGCCGTGAAGCTGGCCAGGAAGCTGACCAAGAAAGAAACCCCGGAACACGACGCCCAGGAAGGAGCCCGGACCTCACCACACTACGTCGGACCGGACTTCGACGCCCTCACCCTCCTGCGAGGACTGCCGTGACGCCCTTCCCGGAGATCTGGGAGAAGGTGAGGCACCTCACCCTCCTCAACCGCTTCAAGGCGGAGCTCATCTACGACCTGCTCGCGACGTCGCTCCCCGGAGGAAACGTCGCCGAGTGCGGGGTCTTCCGGGGAGGAATCACCGCCCTGATGGAGCTCGCCCTCGGAGACACTCCCAGGAGAGTATGGGCGTACGACAGCTTCCGGGGCCTACCCCCGGGTCCCCGCTCGCCGAAAGAGACCTGCCACTACCAGGACGGTCACATGGTCGTCACGGAGGAGGCCCTCCGCAACAACCTCCTATCCGTCGGGGCCGAAGGCGTCGTCGTGGTTCCCGGGTGGTTCAAAGATACCATGAGGGAACTCCACCACCACCTCAGCTTCGCGCACGTCGACTGCGACCTGTACGACAGCACGAGGACGTGCCTCGAGCACCTCTACCCGATGCTCCTCCCCGGCGGCTTCATGGTGTTCGACGACTACTTCGACCTCGGGGGAGGCGTCCGGGCAGCCCTGGACGAACACCTTTCCGCCACCGGCGAGCGCCTCTACGCCGGCTACTGCGACCAGGTCTTCGTCGTCAAGGAACGCCGCTGGGACACCCACCGCGACCCGAACCAGCCGTGGCAACCAGCGGGAACCACGCGGCTCGTGACCACCCTCGACGGCACCGTCGTCGACGCCACCGTACCGTCAAACAACAGGGACTACCTGGAGCAGGCGCGGACAGAACCCCTGTTCCCCGAGCTCCCCGGAAACACGCTGAGGGCAGCCCAGGCCGTCGCCGAGAGAATCAACGTCGCCTGCGACTTCCACGAAGAGATCCTGAAGCTATGACCGCGACCTTCACGAAGGACTGGTTCACGAACAAGACGCCCGCCTGGACGGAGCACGTGGTCCCCCGCGTCGCCCACGTCCCGGGAGCGAGGTGGCTCGAGGTCGGGTCCTACCAGGGCAGGTCGGCCCTCTGGACGCTCACGCACGTCCTCCGGGCACCCGGCTCCCTCCTCTACTGCGTCGACCCCTTCGACCCCGACCAACCGTACATCGACACCTGGGGTGACCCCAGCGTCAACTACGTGAGTGTGTTCGACGAGTTGGTCGGCCACCGACCCAACGTCGTCAAGATAGCGGGACGCAGCCAGGACGTCCTCCCCGTCCTCCGCGGCACCCGCTTCCACGGCGCGTACGTCGACGGCGACCACCGCGAGCGCATGGTCCGGGAAGACGCGAGGATCCTCTGGCCCCTCCTCCTCCCCGGAGCCCCCTGCGTCTTCGACGACTACGGGTGGGAAAAGGACCCGGGAGTCAAGGTCGTCGTCGACGAGCTCCTCGCCGACCCCCAAAACCACGCCCGGCTCCTCTACGCCGGATTCCAGGCCATCGTCCTCAAGGAGAAGTAACATGTTTTGCCCGAACCCGTTCACCCGCATGGAGATCAAGGCCGACGGCAGCGTCTACTGCTGCTGCGAGGGCTGGCTACCCAAACCACTCGGGAACGTCCTCGACGAGAACCTCCTGCAGATCTGGAACGGCCCGGCCGCCAGGGAGATCCGGTCGTCCATCCTCGACGAAAGCTTCCGCCACTGCAAGGCATGCCCCTACCTACCGGGACCGGGAGGACCCGTCACCCGAGAGCCCCGACCATCGGACCCGAGACACCTCCTCTCGGAGAGCGTCGGAACCCTCAAGCTCGACTACGACCAGACGTGCAACCTCACCTGCCCGAGTTGCAGGGTGAAGCACTCGCGCGACTTCGTCGACGTGCCCAAGGTCCAGAAGATCCACGACGCCGTCGTCGGGAGCGGCATCCTCGCCCGCACCAAAATGCTCTACGTCACCGGTGCCGGAGATCCCTTCGCTTCTCCCCTCTACTGGAACTTCCTGTGCAACCTCGAGCAGTACGAGCTAGCACCACACCTAGAGATCTTCCTGCACACCAACGGACTCCTCCTGGACTACGACCACTGGATGAAGATGAAACACGCGACCCTGTCTCGGGTATCCGAGATCGGAATCTCCGTCGACGCCGCCACGGCCGAGACCTACAAGTTCGTTCGCCGGGCATCGTGGAGCAAGCTCTGGAACAACGTCAAGTTCGTCAACCATCTCCAACAGAACCCCCAGCACCGAACGGGAAAAACGATCATGCTCGGCATGTTCTACACCGTGCAGGCGGCCAACTTCCGCGAGCTGATACCGTTCGTGCGACTGGCATGGGCCCACGAAGTAAGCTGGATCAGCGTCACGGCCCTGCGCAACTGGGGCACGTTCACCAAGGCAGACTACATACAGAGGGCCGTCCACCTCCCCGAGCACCCGGACCACGAGGAATTCCGACGGATCATATCCGACCCGCAGTTGACGTGCGACCCCCGCATCGTCATGGACAAGTTCAACCCCGAGTACGTCGACCAGGACGTGATCTGCAACCCCGAGGCCCTGCTACCCGAAAACACCCTAAGAAAACCATGATCAACCACCCCTACAAATGCATCTGCGTGGCCCAGAGAAAAGTCGCGAGCACCTCAATAGCCCGCGCCTTCGACGTGCACTGGTCCATCGACAACAAAGAATGGCACTACGCCAACGGCGGGATCCAGTCACCAGAATGGCATAGCAGACCCAAAGACTTCTTCACCTTCAGCTTCGTGAGAAACCCCTGGGACAGGCTCGTATCGGGTTGGCTCTACTGCCCGCAAACCAAAAACGTCCCCCTCAGAGATCTCCTGCGACACCTGCCACTACTGTCCTCCGACCCCCACGGACACGCCCACATCACGAGGTTGCAGCGAGACACCATCGTCCACCAGGGACAAATCATCGTCGACTTCCTGGGACGATTCGAGAACCTCCAAACCGACTTCGACCACGTATGCTCCGCGATCGGAAAGAAGCCGACGGTGCTCGAAGTCGCCAACAAATGCCCGACCCGGAGAAAAACCTACCAAGAATACTTCTCAGCACCTACCGACAGAGAGCTCTTTCTTCGCCACTTCCGACCAGACGTCGAAACCTTCCAATACGTGTTCTGACCATGATCCACATCCCCAAGATCCTCCACTATGTATGGCTCGGGCAAAACCCCATGCACCCGCTCATGCTGGACTGGCAGGAAAAGTGGCGCCAGCTCCACCCTGACTGGTCGACGAAGGTGTGGACCCCCGTCCACGACCTACCCCCGCACTTCCTCGCCTGCGAAGACGAGCTCGTCGAGTGCCGGTGCCCCGCGTACCTCGCCGACTGCCCGAGCTACGCCAAGCGCTCGGACGTGTGGCGGTACGAGATCCTGTACCAGCTCGGCGGCGTGTACCTCGACACCGACTTCGAACCCGTCAGGTGCCTCGAACCAATCCTCAACGACGTCCGAGCCTTCGCCGGCCTGTGCGAGACCGTCTACGACTGGTCGGACACCGACCCCACCGGCAAACAAAAACTCGAGGTCGGGTGCTCCATCATGGGGTCAACCCCCCATCACCCGTGGCTCCGCGAGCTCGTGCGAAAAACTCCGGAGCAGGATCCCCAAGGACAACTAGCCCTGGCGTTCCCGTACCTCACCGAGGTCACCGGTCGCCACCCCGACGTCCGCCTCTTTCCCCCCAAGACGTTCTACCCGTTCACCTGGGACCGCTACGCCCGGGGAGGCCGCCGGGCGCTCCGCCGCGAGCCAACACCTCCGGAAACCTACGCGATCCACCGGTGGAGCTCCAACTGGTTCCACGAGGGACTCAAACACCGCGGAGAATAAACCACGTGCCGTACCACCCCCGCGACCCGTCGAAGCCTCGCCCCCTCACCCTCTACCGGGGACGACCGACCAAGCTGCACGCCGCCTCCAGGTTGAGAGACCCCGCACCTCGCGAGACCCGCGAAACCGTCGAAGACGAGATCAAGTGGAGACCCAAGACGCGAGCCGACTGTCGCCGCGTGCCTCGCCCGTGCCCCTACGTCGGCTGCTTCTACAACAACTACCTGGAGATCCAACTGAGAGACGGCGTGCCCGTCATCCGACGCACACACCCCGGAACCGAACCCGAAAACGTCGACCCCAAAAAAAGCTGCCTCCTGGACCTGACAGACCTGGGACCACTGACCCTGGACGCTGTGGGAGACGTTCTCGGACTCACCCGAGAGAGGATCCGACAGAACGAACAAGATGCCCTCAAAAAAATCGAGGTCATGATCCGCCGCCAGAAATGCGTCCTCGACCTGAACGAAGAACAAGAACAGATCCAGCGACGCCTCCTCATGGCAGAACAACGACTCCGCCGAATCAGAAACCACTTCCAACCGACCCGAGAGGAACCCATGAGCAAGACCATCACGTGGCAGCAGGTACCCGGCTGGTTCAACTTCAACGACGTCTACGACATGGCCGTGGAGAGGGCCCCGCGGACGGGTGCCCACTTCGTCGAGGTCGGCGTCCTGTTCGGCAAGTCAGCTCTCTACATGGCCGAGGCCATCCGAAAATCAGGGAAGTCGGTCGCCTTCGACGCC
>Ga0210103_1000059_pt1 | contig 18394 bp, 13 predicted proteins | sample RushSE_CattailNL_6_FD_185564 | JGI IMG/M metagenome (GOLD analysis project Ga0210103, IMG submission 185564) | Wetland microbial communities from San Francisco Bay, California, USA, that impact long-term carbon sequestration - RushSE_CattailNLA_D2... | ecosystem: Environmental > Aquatic > Marine... | reverse complement strand
ATCGATGCCGACGGCTGGCTGCACTCGGGCGACCTCGGCGTGCTGGACGCCGACGGGTATCTCTCCATCACCGGCCGGCTCAAGGACATGATCATCCGCGGCGGCGAGAACATTTATCCACGCGAGATCGAAGAGTACCTTTTCAAACTGGAGGGCATTGCCGACGTGCAGGTGGTCGGGGTGCCCCATCGCAAGTATGGCGAGGAGGTCGGCGCCTTCATCAAACTCAAGCAGGGTGCGTCCGTAACGGAGGAAGACGTCAAGGACTTCTGCCGGGGTCGCATCAGTCGCTACAAGATCCCCAGGCATGTGGCCTTCGTCAACACGTACCCCATGACGGCCAGCGGCAAGATTCAGAAATACAGGCTCGTCGAGCTGTCCAAGAGGATGTTCCCGGAGGAGGATAAGAAAGCATGATTTTCAATGAAGAGTTCGAAACCATGCCGCGCGAGGCTCTGGAGACCATACAGCTGCGGCGCCTGCAGGCGACGGTCGCGCGGGTCTACAACGTCGTGCCGTTTTACCGTCGGCGGTTCGACGAAGCAGGGGTGAAGCCCGGAGATATCCGCACCCTTGAAGACCTGCGCAAGCTCCCCTTTACCTACAAAACCGACCTGCGGGACAACTACCCTTACGGTATGTTCGCGGTGCCCATGGACAACGTGACCCGCATTCATGCCTCCTCGGGCACTACCGGCAAGCCCACCGTGGTGGGCTATACCGGCCGGGACATCCAGACCTGGGCCGAGATGATGGCCCGCAGCCTGGTGGCGGCCGGCACGCGCAAGGACGACATCGTGCACAACGCCTACGGCTACGGGCTTTTCACCGGGGGGCTCGGCGTGCACTACGGCGCCGAGAAGCTGGGGGCCTCGGTCATCCCGATCTCGGGCGGCAATACCAAGCGCCAGGTGATGATCATGAAGGACTTCGGTCCGACCGTCCTGACATGCACTCCGTCCTACGCCCTGCACGTGGCGGAAACGGCCGAGGAGATGAGGGTGAGCTTTCGTGACCTCAAGTTCAAGGCGGGCATTTTCGGGGCGGAACCCTGGTCCGAACGCATGCGCCAGGAAATCGAAAGAAAACTCAACCTCAAGGCCATGGACATCTACGGCTTGAGCGAGGTGATGGGCCCCGGGGTGGCGGTTGAATGCATCGAGGATCAGAGCGGGCTGCACATCTTTGAGGACCATTTCATCCCCGAGATCATCAATCCAAAAACCGGCGAGGTGCTGCCTTACGGCATGACGGGCGAGCTCGTCTTCACCACCATTACCAAGGAGGCCTTTCCGGTCATCCGCTACCGCACCCGGGATCTGTCGGTCCTGCACCCCGAACCGTGCCGCTGCGGCCGCACCATCGCGCGCATGGGCCGGATCCAGGGCCGCAGCGACGACATGCTGATCATCCGCGGGGTCAACGTGTTTCCGTCCCAGATCGAAAGCGTCATCATGGAGACCCGGAAATTCGAGCCCCACTACCAGCTCGTGGTCGAGCGCGTCGCCAACCTGGATCAGCTGACGGTCCGGGTGGAGGTGAACGAGCGCATGTTTTCGGATGCCATCAAGAACCTGCAGAGCGTCGAACGAGAACTCGAGAAGAACATCCGGGAAACCCTCGGGGTGACGACCGTGGTGAAGCTGGTGGAGCCCAAGAGCATCCAGCGCAGCGAAGGCAAGGCCGTGCGGGTCATCGACCGGCGCAACTACTAACAACAAGGGCGAAAACAAGCATCAGGCCGTCAGCCAAGGCGCGCGGCGCTTTGGCAAGCGCAGCATAGTCCTTCATATGTGAGCATTGCCAAACGCCGCGCAACGCCGGACCACGGTCTGAGGCGCCGTTTTCAAAACCCTGAAAAAGGAGGCGGACATGAACGCGGAGCAGCTCTCAATTTTTCTGGAAAACAAGCCCGGTCGGCTGGAAGAGGTCACGCGCATCTTCGAGGAAGGCGGGATCAACATCCGCGCGCTTTCCCTGGCCGACACGACCGAGTTCGGGATCCTGCGACTGATCGTCAACGACAACGAGAAAGCCAAGCGCCTGCTCAACGAGAAAGGCTACACGGTCGGAATCAACGAGGTGGTGGCCGTGGAGGTGGCGGATCGTCCCGGCGGCCTGCACCGCATCCTCAATGCCCTCTCCAAGAACAGCATCAACGTGGAGTACATGTACGCTTTCGTCCGGCAGAGCGGCCAAAACGCGGTGTTGATATTCAGGTTTGACGATATCCAGGCGGCCACCGCCGTGTTGAAGCGCGAAGGCATGCGGGTCATCGACGGCAAGGACCTCTACGCCATGTAAGCTGGTACCTCAAAGCTGAAACGAAAAATGCCCCCGGCAGCTCGCCGGGGGCATTTTTTTGAACCCTGTCAAAATGCCGCCCTTTTTTTAGGGCGGCATTTTGGGCTAGAAAAACTTCTCCTGCAAGCCGTATGGATCCTTGATCTCCACTGAGGGGTCGAACTTGAGTTTCTTCGTGCCCCGCTGGTCGACGTACTTCATGATCTCAAGATCAACTTTGAGCGGGACGTCGACACCGGCCTTGGTCAGCGCCTGGCGAAGGTAGGCTTCAGCCCGGCTGCCGAATGCGATGGAGTCGCCCAAGATTCGCAAGGTTTCGGGTGGATTGTGGAAACCGACCGAATTTTCGGCTCCTATAAAAAGGCTGCGGTAGAAAGCCTCTTCATAGAACTCCTTGGCTTTATCGTAGAGCTGCTTGTCGATGACCTTGCCCTCCGCCTGAGCCTTGTGGCTCGTCTCCAGCAGCTTCGCTACGGTGGCGGTTTGATACCCTGCGCGGATCATGATGGACACCGTGCGGTCCTGGATGGCGAAAACCCTCTCGCGCAGCCACTCGGGGCCCTCGGCATGACACTGCTTGCAGGCCTTCATGTCAGCCTGGACTGGGCTCATGACGCGGTGGTCCGACACTTTATGCACGCCGGAGATGGTGTACGGCATGTGGCAGTCGGCACAGGAGGCGCCGGCCTTGAAGTGCACGCTGTTATTGGTCCACAGCTCGTATTCCGGGTGGCGGATGAACGCCATTTTGTAACCGGTGACGCTCTGCTTCCACTCCTTGATGGTCTCATCGCTGCGAATCTGCTTGATGATGTCCTCAATGGTGATCGCGCCGAACTTGCTGTTCTGCCACGGGAAATAAAGACCGACGGATTTGTTCTCGCTGTCTTTCTTGATGTTGTAAGTCACGTGGCACTGACCGCACACCGACGAACGCATCTCCTGCCGGGTCAGCTTGGCGGGGTCGGTGCCAATGGCCTTGTAGGCCTGAAGCAAGGTGAACCCGCGCGAAATCTTGAGGCTCATGTCCTTGTTGTCGTGGCAGTCGATGCAGGCCACTCCCAGGTCCCGGTTCTTCTCGGGAATCATCCCGATCACTTCTTTGAACGGTTTGCGGTAGTAGTCCACACCCATTTGTTTTTCCAGCCCCGGCGCGTAAGGGGTTTTACAGCTCAGGCAGACCCCGCCCGCGCCGATGCGCGAAGCGTCGATCTCGAGCTGGTCGCGGATCATGTATGCATGCCCCCGGGGCTCGTTGTACTCCACGCCGAACCCCCACCCGTTGAACAGCAGCGCCATGTAGGGAAACTCGGAGAGTTTGTCCACGCTAACCGCCCCGCCGTCCATGCCGGTCTTGTACTTGCTGCGGCGGGTGGCTACGGGCTCCATGGTCTTTTTCCAGAGTTCGTATTCTTCAGGATAGGCCTTGCCCCAGACCGCCGGGTCGATTTCGCCGTCCGGGATGTTGACGGTCTTGACCGCCTGCGGCTTGGGCGGTTCGCAGGCAATTAGGACGAATGCCAGGGCTGTGCACAAACAGACCGCCAAGATGTGTTTTGCGCTGTGAGACATCTCCCTCCTCCTATAGTGGTGTTTTGATGAAAGACGGCCGATAGGTTTCAGTTCGTCATGCGGACGCCGGCCAACTGGTGCTGGAGGAACCGGTGGCAGTCCCAGCAATTGCGATCCTGGTTGATCATCGCAACGCGCTCGCTGTGGCAGCGGATGCAGTTGGCCTGCACGAACCTCTTGCCGCGCTCGGAGATCGTGATCGTCTCCGGCGTCCTGCCGGAATAAAACACGACAACATCCTTCATGCCGTCGATGGATTTCCAGACATAATAAGCCGGCATATTTTCATGCGGCAGGTGGCAGTCGACGCAGCGGATCGTGCGGTGGGCACCGACGTTGAACCATGCCTCAAACTGGGATTCCATGACGTGGCAGGAGTTGCAGAACAGGGGGCTTTCGGTCTTGGCCATGAGCTGGGGCGGGCCGAATGCAGCGAAAAAACCGACCGCACCGCCCAAAATGATCAGTAGCACCAATACCTTCCAGTTAAGCTTTTTCAAGAGACCCATCGCTTCGCAACCTCGCCAGAAGGGTTACTGCCCAGGGGCCTGGCTCATGCGATGACGCAAGGCCGGGAGCGGCCCCTTTACCGATACGAAACGACCGATGATGAGCGCGGGAAAGGAAGATGTGCCCGGAATTTCTATAGCTGATTCGTATAGATAAGAAATTGACTTAAGTCAAGTTGTCGGCAACGGACACCGGAGGCGGTTAAGCAATTCTGAAAGAGGAGTTCCGGAGCCTTGACCGCTTGCACTTCGGGCAACGGCCGGGACGCGTCAGACGTCTACGGTCCTCGAACACGTAACCGCACAGCAGGCATTGGCTGGGGGTAAGGATGAACCTGCCTCTCGCAGCCGTCACCGAGCGCTCGACATGCACGAGGTGTTCGTAGACATCCTTCTCCTTGATTCCCAGCTCCTGGGAGAGTTCCCGTACGTCCATCTCCCGGTCGCTGAGCAGCGCAATGATTCTCCGGCGCAGGGTGGGTGGCTCCATGAAAGGACGCGCCTCCTTCAGCACGCTGCCTCGCCCAGGACATCCAAGAGCGCCGGGTGCAGGGCCGCTCCCCCAAGTCCATGGGCATGCAGAAGATCGTCTGTCGGCTGCTCCACCGTTTATATCCTCAGGCGGAACCGTTACCCGGGCAGGATTTCTTCTTTCAGCAGGCAGCAAGCGATCTTGAATTCGGGCAGGCCGGCGGCTGTGGTGCTTCGGTTTGCGGGCTGGATGAGTTTGTTCATGACGCAGCCCTCGGGGATGTCCAAGCGAAAGAAATCGCTTTCGTTCAGACGCGGCGCCTCGACCAGCCGGCCGTCCCGCAGTTCCAGGCTGTGCACCGGGAAATCCTCGCAGAGGGGGCAGCGATAGACACGGCCGTTGGGGAAGACGAAGTAGTTGTCGGCCACAAGCCCCGCGCATTCGAATTTTTCCTCCGGCCCGAGAAACACCTTGGGATATACGACCCGGATGCCCCGCCGCGCGATCGCTTCGGCCGCCTCCGGAACCTTCTCACGCCACTCGGACGGCAGCACCCGCAAAACCTCCTCCGCGGCCGGATCGCAGCCGGCCATCGCGGCCTTGCCCCGCAGCCCCAGCACCTGGATGAAAAACCGCCCAACCCCCAATTCCTCGAGCAACGGTCCCATCAAGGAGAGCTCTTGCACGTTGGCGCGGCTCACGGTGTAGATCAGGCTCGTTTGGAACCCCCTGGCCCGCGCCCGGCGGATGCCGGCCAGGCAGGCCTTGAAGCAGCCGCCGCCGCGGATCCGGTCGTTGGTCCCGGCAACGGCGCCGTCCAGGCTGAAACTGAAAACGTCCACCTCGGCCGGTGTCACCCGGTCGAGAATGTCATGGAAGAGGTACCCGTTGGTGTCGATAGTGATGCTGGCATAGCCCAGCCGGCGGGCACTGCGCACGGCCCGGGGCAGGTCCGGGTGCAGGGTGGGCTCGCCGCCGAGCAGGACGAGATTTGCGCCGGGGCTGCGGTCCGCGAAAACCGCCAGCCAGCGCTCGATGCGCTCGATGGGCAGGCGCTTGCGGCCGTGCTGCTCAGGGTTGATGTAGCAGTGCCGGCAGCGCAGGTTGCAGCGGGTCAGCACGTGCAGGAAGACGTTGGCGGCTTGGCGTTTGAATTCAACGGTGGAGGGCATGAGTGAGTGCCTAAATTGCCTAAAATGAGCTAAAATACCTAAAATTTAGAGGTGTTATGAGGTGACGGATGAGTATCGGAGTGGTGGCGGCTGCAAACGAAAAGGGGTTATTCCGAGAGCTCCGGCTTCCGGATCCTTTCAATTTTAGTCACCTTGGGCATTTTAGCGCATTTTAGGCATTCCTATAATTTGGAAATCAAATGCTTGATCTTCTTCTTGGCCGCCACCAGCTCATCGTTGGTCACGCGCAACCGGATGGACATGTACTCTGCGAAGATGCGGTAGAGCAAAAGCAGGAAGTCCAGCTTCTCCTCATCGAGGGTCTGGGTTGCAAACCGGCTTTTGGCGGTGGTGTCGACGGCCAGGCAGGCCGTTTTGCCGACGGCTGCGACCGTGGCCGAGCGGTGCCCGCTGTCGATGATGCGCATCTCGCCGAAGATTTCACCCTTCTTGTCGATGACGCCGATCTCCAGGTTTTCTTTGGTGATGCGGATCTTGCCGGACAGCAGGAAGTAGAGCCAGGTGTCCTGATCGCCCTCGCGGATGATCGCCTCGCCATCCTCGTATTCCCGGATCTTGCTGAGCTTCAGGAGCTTTCCCAGGCTCTTGGTCTCAAAATTCCGCAGAGCGGGAATCGCCATGAGCTTCTGGATGTTCTCGATATTGTCCTTCAGGTATTTCGACTCGATCATGACGCCCCTCCTGCCGGTGCGCGGACGCCGGCCTTGATGATGAAACCATTCTACACCGGGGCGCCTGAAAGGACAAGTTTCGGAATGGCGTCTGGCTCGGGTCAAGCGGCCTGACGCAGGGAGACGGCGCGGGAAGCGGTCACGTCGCCTCGAGACATCCTTTCGACAGGCTTTCGTCAAAGCAAACGGGGTAGCGGCCGTCAAAGCAGGCCTTGCAGAAGAGATTTTCTGCATCGGGAAGGCCGGTTGCCTCCAGCAGTCCTTCGATGGACAGGTAGTGCAGGGTATCCAGGCCGAGAAGCCGGCAGAGCTCTTCCTGGGTTTTGCCGGCGGCGATCAACTCGCCCCGCGTGGAAAAATCGATGCCGTAGTGGCAGGGGAAGCGGTGCGGCGGACCGGAGATCCGCATGTGCACCCGTTTCACGCCGAGCTGCCGGAGGGACTTGACGCGGGTCTTCACAGTGGTGCCGCGGATGATGGAGTCGTCTATGATGATGATCTCCTTTCCCTTCAGCAGCTCCTTGACGGGGTTGAGCTTCACCCGCACCCCGAAGTCCCGCATGCTCTGGGTGGGCTGGATGAAGGTCCGGCCGACATAATGGTTGCGGATCATCCCAATCTCATATGGGATGCCGGACTCTTCGGAATAGCCGACCGCCGCATAGGTCCCGGAGTCCGGAAACGGCATGACAAAATCGGCTTCCACCGGCGCTTCCCGCGCCAGTCGGCGGCCGAAGGCCTTGCGCATGAGATAGACGTTCTTGCCGTCGATGGTGCTGTCCGGCCGCGCGAAGTAGATGAACTCGAAGATGCAGAAGGCCCGCCGGTCGGCAGCCGGCGTGCGGATGCTGCGGATACCGTCCCGGGTGATGATGACGATTTCGCCCGGCTCGACCTCCCGCACGAACTCGGCCTCCACCAGGTCGAGGGCACAGCTTTCCGAGGCCAGCACATGGCTGCCGTTGATCTTCCCCAGGCACAACGGCCTAAAGCCGTTGGGATCCCGGATGCCGACCACCTCGCCCCGGCTGGTGAGCATGACGAACGAAAACGCACCCTCCAGCCGTGCCACGGATCGGACCAGAGCCTCCTCAAAACCGTGTTTCAGGTTTTTAACGAACAGGTGCAGCATGATTTCGCTGTCCATGGTCGATTGAAAGATGGAGCCAGCCTGTTCGAGCTCCTCCTTGAGGGTATGGGCGTTGGTGATGTTGCCGTTGTGGCCGACCGCGTAGGACTTCTGGCGGTGGCGGACGATAAACGGCTGGGCGTTGGTGAGGATGGAGCTGCCTGTGGTGGAATAGCGGACATGTCCGATCGCGCAGCAGCCCTCCAGTTCCTCCAGGTGATCGACGTCGAACACATCGTGCACCAGTCCCATGCCGCGGTGGGCAAAGAGGTTGTCGTCGCGCACCACGGCGATGCCTGCGCTCTCCTGGCCCCGGTGCTGGAGGGCGTACAGACCAAAGTAGGTTAACGCGGATGCCTCCGGGTGGCCGCAGATCCCGAAAATGCCGCAGGACTCTCGAGGCTTGTCGGAAACATCATTTGCTTTAAACGTGTCGTATTTCGACATGGAAGTTTCTTCCTCGCCCTTCATTCCAAAGGGTAGTTTTCCTCCAGGTTCCAGACCCCGCAGGGACAAGCCCCGGCACAAAAGCCGCAGCCGATGCACAGGTTCTCGTCCACTTCGTATTCATAGGCCTTGCCGTCCAACACCTTGCGGCGGATGGCCCCCTGGGGGCAGACCGCCACGCAGACTCCGCAGTCCCGGCAGGCGCCGCAGGACAGGCACTGGGAGCCGCACTGGTGAACATCTGCGAATACGGTGATCCGCGGGTCGAAATACTCGGCGGTCACCCGCCGTTTTTCGATCATTTGACGCCGAAACGGAGTCGGCGTCCTGCCGTCGGACTCATCGCAAATGGCCTGAGCCACCACGCGGCCGGCGCCGATGGCCTCGGTCAGAAGGCCGGGCCGCACCACGTCGCCGATGGCGAAGATCTTCGGGTCGCTGGTGCGGTAGTTCGCGTCGACTTTGATGAAGCCGCGCTCCACGGCGATCCCCGCCGGCACGAAGGAGAGGTCCGGGACGTCGCCGATGGAGACGATGACCGTTTCGGCCGGGATCTTCTCGCCGTCGGCAAGCGTCACGCCGGAGGCCGTGATCTCGCGGGTGGCCACCGGCCAGCGGAACCTCGCGCCCGCAGCTTCGGCCGCCTTGCGCTCCTTTCCGAAAGAAGCCGGCTGCTGCACGTCGAGCAGCAGGATGTCTTCTGCGCCGAGGCGGTGGGCCTCGGTGGCGGCGTCGCAGCCGACGTTGCCCGCGCCGATCACGACCACCCGGTTGCCGCACCCAGCGGTCCCCGCCTTGGCGGCCTGCAGGAAATCCAGCGCCGAAACCGCCCGCTCGATGCCCGGGATGGGCAGCATGCGCGGTTTCTGGGCACCGGTGGCGAGCACGACAAAGTCGACGTCCTCGCGCAGCCGAGCCACCTCCTCGCGGCTGAGAGGCTGCTGGAGATGGACGTGCGGCAGCGTTTCCCGGATGCGTTTGAGCTCGGTTTCGACCACCTCGCTGGGAATCCGGCTTTCCGGGATGACCCGGGTGAACTTGCCGCCCAGCCGGCCGGCCACCTCGTAGACCGTGGCTTCATGCCCCTTGAGGCGCAGCTGCCAAGCGACCGAAAGCCCGGCCGGGCCGCCTCCCACAACCGCAATGCGCCGGCCGGTCAGCGGCGGCAGCTCGGGCAGCCGGGCGCGGATGCTGGCTTGGCCGATTTGGGTGGTATCCACCGGCGCCATGGCCGCGATCTGGCGGGTGCAGGACTGCATGCACAGGTTCGGGCAGAGGTAGCCGCAGACCGCGGCCGGGAAGGGGGTGTAGGCGAGCGCGAGGTCGACGGCCTCGTCCACCCGGCCCTCGCGGATGAGCTGCCAGCGACGCTGCACCGGGATCCCCGTCGGGCAGCTGGCTTCGCAGGGGGCCGCGTATTTCTGGTTTTCCCAGACCGGCACGAAGCGCCGCAGCGCGCCGTTGGTGATGACGGGAATCACGCTGCGGTCGACCCGGCTCAGGTCGCCGATCAGGCCGCCCTGGCCCAGCTCGGCGTCCCAGACCTCGCGGTGGAATCCCTGCATGGGCCGAGCCGACTTGCCGGTTTTCTCGTTCGGCTTGCGCGCGACCAGCAGCTGCCAATTCTCGCGCCCGGAAAAGGAGCGCAGCAGCTCGCCGCGGCCGACCTTCTTCAGGAACACCTTGAGGTTGGCGAGCAGCCAGTCCCAATCGGTATCGCCGATGGGTGCCATGCGGGCGTCGGCCTGGCTGAAGCCGGCGTGCGGGCCGCGGAAGAAAACCTTGCCCCCGACCATGCCGACCAGCGGCCGGTAGCCGAGAACATTGGCGGGCGTCTGGGCCTCGTGGCCGCAGACCACGGCGATTCCGCCGGCCATGAACTCCCCGAAATAGTCCCCCACCGACCCCAGCACCCACAGCTCCGGCGGGCTGAAGCGCGGGTTGTGCTTGGTCATGGTCATGCCCCGGGCGCCGATGTTGCCGCCGACATAGACCCGGCCCTGGGCCATGGCGTTGGCGGCACCGTTGCCGGCGTTGCCGTGCACGATGATCTCGGCCCCGGCATTGAGCCAGCCCACGTCGTCGGACACCGGTCCGTCGACCTCGACCACCGTGTTGGGGAAACCCATGGAGCCCACGCGTTGCCCGGGGTGGCCGGTGACGCGGATGGACACAATGTCCCCCCCGGCCCGCCAGAGGCGGCCGCCGATGCCGTGCTGGCCGAAGGCGTCGATCTGCAGCCGGCGATGGCCGTCGGCAATCGCCTTCTGGACCTGCTCTTCGAGGATGCGCGACCGCACGCGCTCGCCGTCCCGCTGGCCCGCAACAAGGTGGACGGATGTTGCCCTGCTCTGCTTGGGTTCGCTCATATGTTTGCTCCGGACGCTTTTGTTAAGCGCCAAGGATCGAACGTGGTTCGGGCGGGCCGGCCGGTGCCCTTCGGGTATTTTTCCCATGCGCCGTCAGCTTTGAGCCTCGAGCTCGATCAGACCACATATTTGATGCTCAACCGCTCGGCCGTGCGGTAGTCGTCCACGCCCAGGGCGTCGGACATGCCGATGGGCAGCGAGGTGGAGCGGCCCAGCGGCGCCACGATTTTCTTGAGCTCGGTGTCGAAGCTCAAAAAGACGTCCACCACACGCTGGGCGACGTCGTCTACGTTGAGCCGGCGATATAGGCGCGGGTCCTGCGCCGTGATCCCTTTCGGACAGAGTCCGATGTTGCAAATGTTGCAGCGGTCGGATTCGGAGCCCAGGCAACCGGCGGCCGCCTGCATGATGTACTTGCCGGTCTGGATCCCGCTGGCCCCCAGCATGATCAGCGCGGCGGCGTTGGCGGCGAGGTTTCCGCTCTTGCCGATGCCGCCGCCTGCAAACAGCGGCAGTTGGTTCTGCACGCCCAGCTTGACGAGGGTTTGATAGCAGTCGCGGATGTTGCTTGCGATGGGGTGCCCCATGTGGTTCATGGAGATGTTGTAGGCCGCGCCCGTGCCGCCGTCCTCGCCGTCAATGGCCAACCCCGCCGCGTAAGGGTTGCGGGTCAGGTTGTTCAGCACCGCCAGCGCGGTGGAGGTCCCGGAGATCTTGGGGTAGACCGGGACGCGGAACCCCCAGGCCATGGACATGGACTGGATCATCTTGGCCACCGACTCCTCGATCGAGTACTGGGTCTGGTGGGTGGGCGGGCTCGGCAGGCTCACCCCCGACGGGACCCCGCGAATGGCGGCGATCAGGTGGTTGACCTTGTACCACATGAGCAGACCGCCGTCGCCGGGCTTGGCGCCCTGCCCGTATTTGATCTCAATCGCGCAGGGGTCCTCCTTCATCTCGGGGATCGCGTGCAGGATCTCGTCCCAGCCGAAGTAGCCGCTGGCGATCTGCAGGATGACGTACTTGAGGAAGCGCGAGCGCAGTAGCCGCGGCGGGCAGCCGCCCTCGCCGGTGGACATGCGCACCGGCATGCCGAGCTCCTCGTTCAGGTAGGCCACCCCCATCTGCAGCCCCTCCCACATGTTGGGCGACAGGGCGCCGAAGGACATCCCACCGATGATGAGCGGGTAGATCTCCCGCACGGGGGGGATCCAGCCGTGCTCGCGGATGTGCTTCAGGTTTTCCTCCGGCGGCAGCACCCGCCCCAGCAACGTGCGCAGCTCGAACTCATGTCGGCCGGCATCGAGGGCCGGGTCGGTCAGCATGGAGATGCGGATGAACTTGATGCGGTCCAGCAGAACACCGGGCACGTTGCGCCGGCCGCCGCGGCGCCGGGGCTGGCCGCCGCGGTCGATGTGATAGCGCAGCTTGTCGGCCTCGTCGGCGCGCACCGGACCGATGGCGTTGTTGGGGCAAACCATGTTGCACATGGCGCAGCCGACACAACTGTAGGCCGGATCGGTCTTCTGACGCACGCCGTAGTAGGACGTGTAGGCTGTCTCCGGCGCCTCCATGAAGCCGATCGGCGGATCGATCAGACGCTTGCGGAACACGCCGAGCTCGATGGCGTTCACGGGGCACACGGCCGTGCACTTGCCGCAGAGGGTGCAGGTGGCCTTCTCCCAACGGATCTGCCAAGGAAGATCCTTGACGCTCAGCGAGCTGGGGGTAATGGGTCTTTCTGGCTGCATATGGCAACCTCCTGGCGGTCCGGGCCGACGACCGCCGTGTCCAGGTACATGGGCTGAAAATCCCTGCTCTTGTCCCGCAGGGGGATCGCGGCGTCCAGGCCGCAGATCTCCGAGGAGAATGCGAACACCCCGGGCTTGCCCCCGACCACCCCGGGGCGCAGCTTTTTGCGGTCCTGGACCATGAAGAGGCTCCCGTCGGGCAGGCAGCCGATGACGCAGTTCGGTCCGTCGATGATGAGCGGCCGGCAGGTCTGTTTCAAGTTGCGCAGGAAATGCGCGTCGGGGTGTTGTTCGATGTCCTCGTCCTGCAGCGGCGTGATCACATGCTTGTAGGCTTCGATCCCGAAGCCGAGCGTGCGGTGGGCGTAGTGCAGGATGTGCGTGAAAACCTCCGAGTCCGAGTTGTAGCCGACATAGCCGGGAAAGCCCCTTGACTCCAGGAAGGTCCGGATGGGGACAAACGCCGTGTTCTCCCCGTTGGTCATGCTGGCAAAGCCTTGGATGAAAAAGGGATGGCAGGCATACAGGTCGATGGCGTAGTTGGTGTTCTGACGGCCCTGGGCCATGATCACTCGCGCGCCCAGTTCCTTGCGGTCCAGTTTCAGGTGCCGCGCCACCGCCATGGGGTCGCCGATCTCCTTGATCATGATCACATCCGGCCAGAAGGAGAAGACGATCATGTCCTCTTTTTCCTCGCCCATCGCCCGCAGCCGTAGGCGCGTCGTCATCAGCCGGTGCCGGAGTTCCTCGCGGCTCATGCCCTCCCACTCTTCCGGATACTCATAGGCCCGGATGAGGTAGATGTCCCGGCGCGGCACCCCGGGCGGCGGGGTCTTGGGCACCTTGATGGAGATCTTGTACTTGGTCATGAAGCCGACGTCCATCATATAGGCATCCAGGCGCTTCAGCCCCTCTTCGCTGAAAATGCCGGATAGGATCGGCGCGTCTTTCATGTCCTCGAAGGGCCCGCTCAAATCCCGCAGGAAAAGACCGACGCCGGAGCCGTCGTGGCCCTCCCGCATGACGTTGAGCGCCTCGACAGCCACCATGGGCGACAGCGGCTCCCGGCTGGTGATGGCAAACAAGCGACACATGTGAGACTCCTAAACACTATAAGAGTGATTCAACACCCGGGGTCCGCAGGAAGCAAACAAGCGCTCCCGGCAGGGCGGCGGAATTCCCGCTCGAGGAAATGCCCCTCCCTCCCGCGCCGATCAGCGGGATACCGCTTTAAGCAACGCTGCAACTCAACCCGGGAAAGATGACGGACTCAGGCGGTTCGGAAAAGGCGCGAGGCCCGATGGGGTTGAACATCGAATCTGATGCCGCTGCAATCCCGTGAATCCCCCTCGTGGATCCCACCTCATCCGCAAGAATTTGCAATCCGCGTGCCATGGCCTCCAATCGGTACCGGACAAGCCCGCGGTGGATGCGCGTTCAGGCCGCGCCCAATGCCCGGGGGCGTAAGCGAGCGTTGCCTGGAAGGGGATTTTATGAATTAAAAAAAGGGCGGAGTCAACCGAAATTACACCGCCGCGCTGGGAATGGGCAAAATGTTACAAATTTGTAGAACGCTGGTTCCAATCCAAAGGGCGAACGCGTTTGACAGCCCTCGGCATTTCTTTTATCATTTTCCCCACGCTCGCAATCATCGTGTACAGTCTGCATAGATGCTTTGGCTGCCGATGAACACTTCCTGGAGGAATGCATGAAACCGTATGACGCTGACCTTGATGTCCGCGGCGGCCTGAGCCGCCGCCAGTTCATGTGGCTGGCCGGCATGGCGGCTGCAGGGGTCGCCGCCGGCTGCGCCACCAACCCGGTCACGGGGAGCACCCAATTCATGACGGTCTCCGAGGAGGAGGAGATCCAGATCGACCGCCAGTATTCGCCCATGCAGTTCTCCGACGACTACGGCCCCGTCCAGGACGCAGCCTTGAACGCCTACGTCAACGGCGTCGGCCGCGGCATTGCAACCAAAACCCACCGTCCAAACATGCCCTACTCCTTCCGGGTGGTCAACGCCGACTATATCAACGCCTACGCCTTCCCCGGCGGCAGCATCGCCTGTACCCGAGGCATCCTGCTCAAGCTCGACAACGAAGCCGAATTGGCGGCCCTGCTCGGGCACGAAATCGGCCACGTCAACGCCCGGCACACAGCCGAACAGATGTCCAAGGGCCAGGTTTCAAACATTCTGGTCGGCGGGCTGTCGATCATTGCCGATGTAGCCGCACCCGGTATGGGCCAAGTCGCCTCCGCCCTCGGCGGCTTCGGCGCCGGAGCTTTTCTCGCAAGCTACAGCCGCGACAACGAGCGCCAGGCCGATGCCCTCGGTACGGAATACATGGTCAAGGCCGGCTACGGCCCCGAGGGCATGGTCGGTTTGATGGAGATGCTCAACAGCCTGAACAAATCCAAACCAAGTTCCATCGAAGTGATGTTCGCCACCCACCCCATGAGCGAGGAGCGCTATCAGACCGCGGTCAAAGCCGTGCGCACCACCTATGCCTCCTCCAAGGGCCTGCCGCTTTACCACGAACGCTACATGGACAACACGGCACGGCTGCGGTCCATCAAAGGCGCCATCGAGGAGATGCAGAAAGGCGACAAGGCCCTCGGCGCCAAGAATTTCGGCCAGGCCGAAGACCACTATCAGGCCGCCTTGAAGCAGGCACCGAACGATTATGCCGGGCTGGTCTCGATGGCCAAGTGCCAGCTCATCCAAAAGAAATACAGCGAGGGGGCGCGGTATGCCCGCCAGGCGAAAGCCGTCTACCCCCAGGAAGCCCAGGGCCATTATCTGAGCGGCTTCGCGGGGCTCAACCTGAAAGAGTATGAATCCGCCTACCAGGACTTTCAAACCTCCCAGCGGCTGCTGCCGGGAAACCCAAACACCCTTTTCTTCATGGGATATGCCCAGGAGGGCATGAGCCACCGGCCGGAGGCCGCCCGCGAGTACCGCCGCTATCTGCAGCAGGTACAGCAGGGCAAGTACGCCCAGCACGCCGCCCAGCGACTGCGGGAATGGGGCTATGCGCGATAAGCCTGCACGAGCCGGAATCCATGCCCGTGCGGACGGCAGAGGGCGGCGATGAAATCTGAACAGCTGCCGGAGATCCTGGCAGCGGATGTCGAAATCAAACAGGTGCGCCTTCAGCAGGCGCTGAGAGAGGCCGACCTCTGTCTGCCGTCAGAGGTCGCATTTCAGGATCAGTTGCAACGCGTCCTGGCCTTCAGCGATTTTGTGGCTGAAAGCCTGATCGGTGACCCTTCGCTGCCGGCCGACCTCTGGACCCGTGGAAGGCTGCACAACGCCGCGGCACCCGGGGAAACCGCCGCAGCGCTCGCAGCCGCTCTGGAAGGAACCTCCGACGCCGAAGACCTCGCCGCCCGCCTGCGGCGCTTCCGGCGCCGAGAGATGGTCCGCATCGCCTGGCGCGACCTCCTCGGCCGGTCCGATCTTGCCGAAGTGACCGCCGATTTGTCCGATCTCGCCGGGGCCTGTCTCGAACAGGCCCTATCCTGGCTCTTCCGCCGGCAGTGCGTCGAACAAGGCACGCCGGTCTGGTTTGACGGAACCCCCTCCAGCCTGGTGGTTCTGGGCCTCGGAAAGCTGGGAGCGCGGGAGCTCAATTTTTCTTCGGACGTCGACCTCATTTTCGCCTTCTCCGGCGCCGGCGAAACCCGGGGAACCGGCCGTCCGGTGACCAACGAGGAATTCTTTACCCGCCTGTGCCGCAAGCTGATCCACGTCATCGGCCAGCCGACGCCCGAGGGTTTTGTCTTTCGGGTCGATCTGCGGCTGCGCCCCTTCGGAGACAATGGGCCCGTGGTTATCAGCTTCGATGCCATGGAACGCTATTACCAGGAGCAGGGTCGCGACTGGGAGCGCTATGCCTGGATCAAGGCCCGGGTGGTCGCCGGGGACCCGGTCGCCGGCGAGGAACTCCTCAAGCGCCTGCATCCGTTCGTCTATCGACGCTACCTGGACTTCGGCGCCTTCGAATCCCTGCGGGCGATGAAGCAGATGATCGCGCAGGAGGTCGCCCGCAAGGGAATGCAGAAGGACATCAAGCTCGGACCGGGCGGTATCCGCGAGATCGAATTCTTCGGGCAGATGTTCCAGTTGATCCGGGGCGGCGTCAGCCCTGGCCTTCAGAAACGCGCGATCCGCGAAATTCTCATGGCGTTGGCCTCCAGCGGCACCATCCAGGAAACGGTCCGCCGGGAGTTGGATGCCGCCTATGTCTTTTTGCGCACGGTCGAGCACCGTCTTCAGGAAGTCGCCGACCAGCAGACCCATGAGCTGCCGGCCGACCCGAAGGGTCTGGCCCGGCTGGCGGCCAGCCTGGGGTTTGAAGACCCGGCTCAGTTCTGGACGGTGCTCAATCGGCACCGCGAGGCGGTCCACGGTCACTTCCAAATGCTGCTCCAAAGCACCGACGGCGACCGGCTGGACCGTAGACTCGAAAACGAGCTGAGCGCGATCTGGCAGAAGCGCATCGGCCCCTCCGAGGCGGCCGGCATTTTGAAGAAGATCGGCTATGACCCGGCCGGCGAGGTGCTTCAGGTTTTGGAAGGACTGCGCGGAGACTCCGAAACCCGCGCCCTGAGCGCAACGGGCCGCCAGCGCCTCGACCGGCTGATTCCCTTGGTGCTGATGGAAACGGGCCGCGCCGGCCAGCCCCTGCCCACGCTGCGCAGAGTGGCGGACCTGATCCGCTCCATCGAGCGTCGGACGAGCTACCTGGCCCTGCTCCTGGAATACCCGGCCGCCCTCGGCCACCTCGTGAAGCTCACGGATGCGAGCCCCTGGGTGGCCTCTTTTCTGGCCCAGCACCCGGTGCTGCTGGACGAACTGCTCGACCCGCGCACCCTCTACCGCCCCCCGGCCCGAGACACCATCACCGCCGAGCTTAAGCGCCGCCTATGCCAGGCACCGAGCGACGATCTGGAAGTCCAGATCGAAGAGCTGTGCATCTTCAAGCAGGTCAACGTGTTGCGGGTGGCCGCCGCCGACGTCAGCGGCCAATTGCCCCTCATGCGCGTCAGCGACTATCTCTCGGACATTGCCGAGGTCGTCATCAACGCCGTGGTGGACCTGGCCTGGCAGCACCTGGTGGAACGGCACGGTACACCGGTCTGCCGACTGAATGGGGCCCCCGGTGGCCGCGGCTTTGCCGTGATCGCCTACGGCAAGCTGGGCGGGCTCGAGCTGGGGTACGGCTCCGATCTGGACCTGGTCTTTCTGCACGCCGGCATCGACGGCCAGACAAACGGCGGCCCCCGGCCGATCGACAACGCCCAGTTTTTCAACCGGCTGGGCCAGCGGGTGATCCACATCCTGACCTCCCACACCCGCGCCGGACGGGTTTACGACATCGACACCCGGCTCCGGGCGAGCGGCATCTCCGGCATCCTCGTCCAGCACCTGGAGGCCTTCCGCGACTACCAGCTCACCGAGGCCTGGACCTGGGAGCATCAGGCACTCATCAAAGCGCGGCCGGTGAGCGGGGACCGCCTGATCACCTCGCGTTTCCAAGCCATCCGTTCCGAGATTCTGGCTCGCCGGCGGCCGAAGGACAAACTGCGCAACGATGTCATGGAGATGCGTGAACGCATGCGCCGCGAACGCCGGCAGCCTCAGGAGGGAGCGTTCGATCTGAAGCAGGATCCCGGCGGCATCGTCGATATCGAGTTTCTCGTTCAGTACCTGGCCCTGCTCCACGCCCAGCGCAATCCGGAGCTGGTGGTCTGGACCGACAACGTGCGCCTGATCCAGACGCTGATCGGATCCGCCGTCCTCAACGAGATCACGGCCCACGTGCTCAAGCACGCCTACCTCATCTACCGCGCCGCCGCCCACCAACTGAGCCTCCAGGAAAAGCCGGCCCTCGTCCCGGTGGAAAAATTCGAACGTCTGCAACAGCGCATCCGGCAAATCTGGCAGGCCGTCTTCCGCTAACAGTGGCGG
>Ga0210103_1000058_pt1 | contig 18444 bp, 33 predicted proteins | sample RushSE_CattailNL_6_FD_185564 | JGI IMG/M metagenome (GOLD analysis project Ga0210103, IMG submission 185564) | Wetland microbial communities from San Francisco Bay, California, USA, that impact long-term carbon sequestration - RushSE_CattailNLA_D2... | ecosystem: Environmental > Aquatic > Marine... | reverse complement strand
GTCGATACCGGCCCGGTTTTCCCGGATGAACTCAGTTAAGCTCTTGCGCTTCATAAGCCCTTAACCCCCTTAATTTGTCTTTAGATATATTATATATATACCCAAGCTCACCATGGTCACTATATAGACCTAAGATAGATAACCCCCAAAATAGACCGCCGCCGCTCCGCCCATAGCTTGATTTTTCTGTACCCGGTAAATTCACCCCCTCAAGGCCTGAGGCATATAACCCGGCCCAATTAGGATAAAATGATATTTTCCCAGGAATTAAGGACTTTTTAAGACCTGAGGCAGGGCAGGCCTGAGGCAGGCCCGGCCCGCCGGGAGAATTTTTAGCCTTAACCCTGTACGCTATAACCCGCATTATATCTACCTTTAAGGCCTACCATATATCATGGTGATATGTTTGTCAAGTAAAAATATCAGGATGATATAAATATAGTTCCTAATATAGGTATTATCGGAACCTCAGCGCCTTGCCCTTGCCCCTGTACCCCCTGCGCCCCACACCCACACCCACACGAGGGAACCGCCCCGCACGCACCCGCCCCGCCCCCCAGCACCCCCACACACACCCACGCACCACGCACCCAGAAGCGAAACCGGGGACCGGGACTCCGGCCCCCGGTATTAATATACCCCCTCCACACCCGATTCACTATCCCAAAGCACTCTCCATGATATACAAATCCTCGCTCAGACAGAACTGCATATTTTTCCAGCGCCGCCCTCCGGGGGTGGTTATGGGTCCGGCGTGGATTATTCAGGGGATAAAGTGACTCATGGTGAACTTTTTGCTTGACACCCCCTATTAAAGTGGTATATCCAGAAAAATATGAAAGTATATTTTTCCAGCATGTTTCAACCAAAATCCTGTAACGGATAGGAGGTAGGTATGGCAGTGACAGGCGGCAGGGTGGTTTTGGGTCTCCAGGTGGAGGTGCCGATTCGGAAGCCGTGGGACGAGAACTATGCGTTCGACCGGCTGCTCTCGGAGGTGAAGGCCTTCCAGGAGCGTGTGGCGCACCAGTTCGGCGTGAAGGTGGTCTTTGACCTGATTCAGGAGTGGCCTGGGGGCAACATCAGGCGGCGGGAGTGCCCGCACATGGTTCCTGGGCAGGAGAGTGACTCGGAGGTGCTGTGATGGGGCCTGAGAGCGCCCTGAGGGGCAGGAAGAGGACATCCCTGGAGGTGAAGGCCGAGGCGTGGGCGGTGCTCCTGGTGTGCGAGGCGGCGGCCCAGGCGAGCCAGGGCGGGGGATTCAAGCCTGGAGACGTGTACGAGCGGCACTTTAAGGAGCATCTGGACCGGACGAACTTCTTCCACCGGCTCGGATTGCTGCGAGGCGAGGGGTTTTTTTACCTTGACGGCAAGCAGAAGTCTCCCGAGACGAAGTATTACTTCCACAAGGGGCGGGAGCGACTCCACCGGCAGATACGGGACAGGTGGTTCCCCAAGGGAGTCCCGGTGTGGCCCACCAATCCGCCGGGGATTCCCTCGGCTCCTTTGTTCGAGGCCCCAGGTCCGGTCACGGCCAGCGAAGTCGTGGCGGCCCGAGGTTCTGACCCAAGTGTCATGGTTGAGATGTATCCCCCCATCAAGCCAAGGGAGCATACCCAGGCGGTGCCTCAGTATCAGGTGCCTGACTCCAGCTTGCGGGCGACCTATTTCTCCTGCCCGCTCTGTGGCGGCCAAGACCTCCGGGTTAAACACAACCTGAACACCAGGGAGCTTGAACACCTCTTTGAATCGTACTGTCATAGTGCGTTCATGATGCAGTGTTGCGCTTTGCCGACTCACCTTTTCGTGATTACCTTCGGGGAAAACAGCCTTCACCAGCAGGTCGTCAAGGTGCTGGTGCCGGGGGAGTGGTGATGAGCGCCCGGATTGAACGTGCCAAGCGGCTCGTGGACCGGCTCAAGGCCCTTGGAGCCAGCTATATCTTCGATGAGGCCCGAGAAAAGCTCATCCGGGTGGACCTGCCTGCCGATAGCGTCATAGCACTTCAGCGAGTGGGCCACACTGATATTTTGACGGCCCAGGTCAACGCTCACCTGCCGGAAATCGCTGACATAGTGAGGGGGGAGCAGAAAATACCGGAGGTGGTGGTGCCCCCAGAGGCGATAAAGCTCGAAAAACGGCTGGCCGAGACCATGGAGGCCTTCGAGTTGGTGCTCATGGACCACCATCTTGAGGGCGTCAAGGCAAAACAGGTGTGGCGGGAGCTACCTCTGGGCATCAAATACTCCGCTTTTTGTCAACGAGTCCGGGAGTTGGTCAAAATGGGGCTGCTCACCATGACCCACACCCCGAAATCCAGCCACAATCGCTACCATTTATCCCCCACCTACCTGAAAACGAGACCAAATGTCATAGTTGTCAAGCCTGAAATCAAAACACCGGCCCTGGAGGAGCCGGACCTGCTCAACGGGCTGCCGTACACCCCCTCATCCGAACTGCGGACCCATCTCGGGAACGTCATCGAGGGCCTGGAGATACTTCAGGTCAATCTTCCGCCTCTCCTGGCCCTGCTCCTGGACATGGACCGTGACTTTGAGCGGTACACCAAGGTCCGGGAGAAGCTCGGCGACCTCAAAAAGGAGCTTGCGGGGGTGGTGCTATGACGATATGGACCTCGATGTCCCCATCGACGCTTTTCCCTGAGGGCGGCGTGGAAATCGGCCTCTTCTTCGTGGCCGACCGCAAAATCCGGGGCAGCTACCCCTCGTTCCCGGCGAAGCGGACCATCCACTGCGAGGACTACACCCGGAACGCCTACTCCGACGCCAGGGAGCCAGAGGAAAGCGACTACTATTATTGCGGGGCCTGCCATGAGATGCACCTCCGGGAGTGCTTCGATGGCTCCCCGGTAATCATCGGGACCGAACAGTGGCGGCGGTGTGAAGTAGAGCTTGCCCCGAGGCTCGGGTACGAGCGCATCCCCGTGGAGACCCCGAAGGACGTGTCTAAAAACGTCGTAACCTACCAGGAAATAGAGTTCAAGAACAGACGCCATCTGACCTGGATTTCTGACGGATGGTTTATAGCCTATCAGGGGCACGTCGTCGGCCTGGAACTCTTCAGTATGGGGCGCATCAGATTAACGAGGGACGCCACCTTGCGCCTGACCCCGAGGGTAACGATTTGAACCGGGAGTTCGAGCGCATGAAGGAGCGGCAGTTCTGGGAAGACCCCGAGGACACCATCCGGGATGAAGCCCGGAAGACGGCAAAACCAAAACCAAAGGAGGCACCATGCCCGAGTGCGGTAAGTGCGGCAACGAAGCGGCGGATGGAAAGCTGGTGAAGGGGGTTATCACCTGTGCCGCCTGCATCAAGGCGGAGAAGCTGGCGCAGGGGAAGCTCATCACCTTTTATGCCCTGAGCCGAGGGAACTACTCCCGAGCCAGCGAAATCAGGCTTCTGAAAGCCATCTACAAGGAGACCAAAAACTTCTACATGCGCCAGGAGTGCGACTCCGGCTGGCCGTTCGACCATCAGGTCTCCAAGACGGGTGGTTGGCGGCGCACCCCCGGCTGGGTCACGGCTCAGGAAGCGGTGCAAGCCCGGCTCCAATCCCTCCGGGGGTCTGCCGAGAGCAAGAAGAAGGAGTCGGAAAAGGCCGACCAGTACCGGGATGTCTTTGAGGCCTGGGCGAAAGAGCAGGGCTACGACACTACCGTCATTAAACACCCAATGGAGGATTTGGTATGAGCGGCATGACGACCCAAGAACTCGAAACCAGATTCAAGTACCACGCCCCCAAGCCGGAGCAGGTCCACAAGTACCAGAGCCTCCGGGAGGCTGGCCTGTCCCTGGCGCAACTCATTTGTGAATTTCTGCCGGAGAGCCGTGAGCGTGCCCTGGCCCTGACCAAGCTGGAGGAGTGTATCATGCACTCGAACTCCGGCATCGCCCGGAGGACGTGATGCCAATCGAGAACTTCAGGATGATTTGCTATGCGGACCCGACCCCAGGAGCCGGGGTGCCCCCACCGTTCCGGCTGCACGTGCTGGATGTGGACAAGGATGTGGCCTACGTGGGCGTGGTTGCTCCCACCCTGTCCTGCGGCCTGTCAAAGTTGAAGGCCCTGACCGAGTTCATCAACGAGTTCCTGAACACGGACCCGGAGAAAAGCCTGGATTTCGACCCCGACAAGGGCGTGTACGTGTGGCCCAGGAGGTAGATTATGGTGAAATATGGCGTCTTACATGACTATGACCTTCATGCGAACAAGGAACTCTCGGCCCAGAACCAGACCTGCGTCGTCTGCGGCGACAGCCCCATGCGCTTCCAGTGGAGCGATTACTCCGGGGAGGCCATGTGCTGCAAGTGCGGCTGTCCTTATCAGCTTAAATGGGGGTCGGACCAGCAAATCTCCGAGAATAAGTACCCGTACATGAAGCTGCGGGGGGACTTCCTCTTGGTCGCCAAGGAGTATTGGGAGGAGTCCGGGAAGTTCGTCTGCTACGGCATGATGCTGGGACCGAAGCCGGGTATGCGGCAGCTTGTGGATTGGCTCCGGCTCCGGCACCCCGAGTTTTTACCGAAGGAGGGAGAGTGATGGCAGGATTCATCGACATGTGCCCCGGATGTGGGGCTATCGTAGCAGTTAAGGGGCCGTGCGTCGTATGCGCTGCCACGAATCCTAAGTATTGGGATGCTTGCAAACCGTCGGCTGAGACGCAGCCCCCATCGGACTCTCCACCGGCTCCTGAACAAAACCCCGTACAGGAACCCGGCTCGGCCCCGCAGGGGGATTGGAAAGGCATCGAGGTAAAAATTTACCTCACCTGCGAGTCGTGCCAAACGGTCCTGACCCCCAAAAACCGGGTGGACATCAAGGAGTTCGAGGGGCTGTGCTACACCTGCTACTCGAAAAAGCCCAAGCATATCTACGTGGACTTCGACGGCGTGCTGGCCGAGTACGATGGCTGGAAGGGGCCGGAGTACCTGGGGCCTCCCCGAGCCGGGGCCAGGGGGTTCCTGGCGGCGCTCAAGAGCATCGGCTACAAGGTCATCATCTTCACTACCCGCAGGCCGGGGGCCATCCAGGTGTGGCTCCGCACGCACGAGCTATGGCATCTGGTGAACGGCGTAACGAACGAAAAGGGTCCGGCCCTGGCCTACATCGACGACCGGAACATCTGCTTCCAGGGGGACTTCGAGACGTGCCTGGATGAGGTCAAGGCGTTCCTCCCCTACTGGCGGAGGGAGAAGGCGTGAACGGGGGCATGACCAGAGCCGTGAAGAAGGCCCTGGCCCGGCCCGAGTTCCACTGGAAGATGCGCTCGCACTTCGGCGGCTCAAAGCAGCACGGCCTCCTGTATCGTGACGACGCCAAGGGCGTGCAGATGGAAATCATCACCGGCAGAACCAAAGGTCTTGGCGGCTCTTTCCATAAGTCCCGCCACTACTTCTTCATCGACGGCGACAAGCGGACGTTCCGCACCGAGGAGGAACTTATGGCAGCGTGGAAGGAGTCTAAACCTGGAGGGCCTGAAGGGTGAACCCGGAGAAAATCTTGTCAGGCCTGCATAAAGAGGCGAAACGCCGGGCTGCCAAGAGCCAGAGGGAGTTCGACCTTACGGTGGACGGGCTGGTAAAGCTATGGAATCAACAACAGGGATGCTGTGCTGTCACCGGCATAGACTTTGTTTCGCCAAACGGAAATAGGCACCCTTTGTCTCCATCTCTTGACCGTAAGGACGTAGCTGTTGGCTACACGAAAAAGAACGTCCGGTTGGTGTGTCTTATGGTTAATATGGCAGCATTTACCTGGGGTCTGGATTATGTTGACCGCTTGGCAATTACCCGGACCCTGGTGCTCATCAAAAAAGACAAAGCCCTTTATGAATCTTTTCGTGAAAAAATTGCCCTCATTGATGAGGGGAACTTTCCTGAGACGGTCTATCAAGAAGAGCGTATCCTGCGTGATAGTACCGAAGCAGAAGGGACAGTCATAGGTAAGCTCGGATTGCATCAGAGTTGGTTTTCTGTGAGACGCAAGCTCGGGCTGCCTCTCCCGACACCAGCCTGCGTTAATGAACATCCCCACATAACCTGGAGGAGATATAGAATGTCCGAGGTTTTGAAGTGGTTCAAAGTCTTCCCGGAAACAAAGAAGTTTGACCCCATTGCGGCCATAAAAAAGGAGGAGTTGCGCCAAAGGATGAACCAATGGTAAAACCACCGGCATCCCTTTTCGACCTGCATTATAAGTGGTCGAACGCCTACTTCTCGCCCTGCCGGACGTGGCGCTACCTGCTCCACCGGGTCTGGAGCGTGGACCACCAGCTTCTCTTGGTGGTGGGTCTGAACCCGAGCACGGCGGATGAGTTCAAGAGCGACCCCACCGTGACCCGGTGTATCAATCAGGCGAAGAAATGGGGCTACGGCGGCCTCATCATGATGAACGCCTTCGCTGTCGTGGGCACAGACCCGCAGGTGCTCAAGAAGGTCAACGACCCGGTGGGGCCGGAGAACGACTACTGGCTCCGGGTCATGTCAGAGGATTCGATGGTGGGCCGCATCCTCTTGGCCTGGGGGAACCACGGCCTCCTGTTCGACCGGCAGAGGCGTGTCCTGGATGCCCTGAAGTATGCGAGGATGGAACTCAAATGCTACGGTTACACGAAGACGGGAGCGCCCCGGCACCCCCTCTACCTAAAACAAGATTCTCCCCTCCGGGTGTGGGGGACATGATATGGCGTGTGGCCCACCCCACCCCGGAAGAGGAACTCCAGGAAGCTCTTAACGAACTGTTCACCTTAAACGACGCCCTCGAAGCTCAGGGCGAAGAAGGAGTCATTGTATGGCGGAGGAAAAACCAATAGGAGTCCCGGCCCGCCTCGTTATCACCATCACGGCGAACCTGGACATCCAGAATATGCCCCCGGAGATTCTCAAGAAGCTCGGCACCATCGAAGACTTGAAGGCCTGGGCCGAGAATTTCAAGCTGGATATGGAAGGAGACCCGGAGTTCGGGAAATACTGTTCGGTCAACATCGCAACGTTGGAGGTCCTATGAGCGCCCTGAAAGTCGTCCGCCCTGAACTCGTCACCAGCTTGCCGCCCGATAACTTGGTGCGCCTGAAGAACCGCCTGCGAGGGGTATTGCGTCAAACCGTCATGGGTCTTATGAAGGTCGAGCCTCCGAAGGCTCCGCCAGATGCGTCGAGATACCATGTCGAAATAAGCGACATCTGGGCCGAGGGCTTCCTGGAGGCCATGGACATCTACCACGAGGAGCATGAGCGGTATCATCAGGAGTCGAGGAAGGAGGGGGCATGAACCTCATCGTCTGGAGGTCCACCTGTCCGAACCCGTGCGACGACCCTAAGGTTAAGATTTCCATCGCCCCGGCAGAAGGCGGCGGCACCCGCAACGTCTTTCCGTGGGTGCTTCCCATCGAGGAGGCCCGGTACATCTTCGGCCCCATCGTCGATGAGAAAATCACCGAGACCCCGGTGGAGGTCGTGCTCAGTATGAGGTTTCCTCTGAAGTCTGAGGACTACGAACTGTCCGGGGAACCGAAGGTTTTCTTGACCGAAGCGAAAGCAAAAGGGGGGAACGCTTGATGCCGAACACCGAGCGCAACGAGCAAATCTGGCAGGCGTGGAACATGGGCCGGAACATCACCGAAATTGCCGACCACTTCACCCTGGCCCGCCCTACCATCTATCAAATCTTGCTGAAGCGGCTCCACGTGGAGCTTCCGAAGTGGACGGTCTGGGCCGACCAGAAAGCTGCGGTTCTCGGGCACCGGCTCCAGGCTCCGTGGAAGATGCCCCGACAATGGCACGAAGAGGCCGTGACCTCCTGCGCCCACTGCGGGTATAAGGCTCGAATCACGAACCGGCTGGCCCTGCGGGGGAACGCCGTGAAATCGAAGTGTAAGTCGGCCCCTTAAAAGTGCTTAAACCCTGAAGGACTTGATAGCCCCGCCTCCGCCCATATCTGCTTCAACGATTTCGGCGGCGGCGGGGTTAAACTTCCCCACCGGGCGAGCGCCTGCCTCGCCCATGTCCTCCGGTGGAACTCCTGGTCAGTCATCTGCGGCACCAATTTGCCTGGGCCTGGGTCGATGTCCCGGAGCCAACCGAAGAGGTGGTCCACCGGGTCCAGGATGCCCACGGGCACCTCATGGTTGATGATGTCGTGCTTGTTTGCCTTGGCTGGGGGGTGGTTCCTGACGGTGCAGGCCTCGGTGTACCCCCGGAACTCGACTCTGGGCGGGTCGTCCCAATACTCGACCAGGACGTAGATGAAGGCCTTGACCGTGCCCTCCTTGACCAGCAGCTTCGGGTCGTTGTTGCCCAGCCTGCCAGTTTTCACGTCAACGGTCCCGAGCGGGGTATAAAAGTCTATGCCTCCATCCCCGTTTTCTCGTATCACGGTGTCCACTGCATACCCGGTCTTGAGAGAGAAGAGAAGCTCGCCAGCCACACCAATCATGGCGAAGTCCTTGCTTAGAGGCTTGTAACTGGCATAGTGCTGCTTGTCTTTGTAGCGGGCCTCTCCCAGCCACTTGCAAAAATGCAGGTCTCCAGGCGTGAGGATATACATCAGAACCTATCCAGGAGGACGAGCCAGGGTATGAAGTATTTTACGGTATGATAGAGTCCGACCCATAAGACGGCCAGAATCGCCAGTAAAGTTAAGTATCCGAATAGCTTACGCATTTCATCTCCCTCGTAGTGGTAGTATTTCGATATGGCTCCCTTTGTCGTCCACCTTCGGCTCCAAGACCCAGAAGTTATAATTCCCGAGCTTTAGAAGCCGGTGGATGCGGTTGGTGTCCCCAGGCAGGGACGATTGTTTCCGGTGCTGCCGGACCCAATGAATGAACTCGGTGGTGTAGGGCGCTCTCCTGACGTTCCGGTGAAAGCGGGTAAGCAGCCCACACATGGGCTTGAAGTAGGTCTCCCGGTGGACCACGATAGCTGGCTGGAGTCCCTTCTCTGGTGCCAGGAGGTCGAAGGAGTCCAGGTTTTTATTGATGTTATAGATGAATCCTGGGTTCTTGTGGCTCTGGGCCAGAAAGGTGTATGGCCTCTGTATCCCGACGACGTGCCCTACCGGGAAGAGAGTGATGTCTTTCTCACCCAGGACCAGGGTGTTGCCGTCCTTCTCCAGGACCAGCCGGTTTCTCTTCTCATCTGAAACCCCGACGTTAAATATCCAGCCCGAGAAGAGGGCTGTGGTCAGGAGGGAGTATTTCTTTTGGGGTACAGGTCCGTAAGGAAGAAGCGGCATCAGGCCTCCGCATAGGCTCGGATGAAGTCGGCCAGAACCTTTGAGGGAGGTAGCTGCTCCTGACGACATGCGGCTAAGAACTTTTGCAATTCAGAGTGGGTGACTCCGGGCGGGGTCAGCCGGAGCAACTGGAAGACCTCCACCATCCCGAGACCAAAGGCCGTGAGGATACCCCTGAACGTCGGGAGACTTGGTATGCGGACGCTCTGTTCGATGTTCTTGAGGGCGTCGTCCGTCACCCCCACCTGCCTGCCGCACTCCAAGTAGCTGAGGTCGTACTGCCGACGCATCCTGGAGAACAGGGCGGCATCAAAGTGGCGCTTAGGGTTCTGAGTCTTTGGCATCGTCCATGTCCTGTGGGGGAAGAATGGTGAGATTCGCCCCACCGATGACCGGCAGAAGGTCTCCTGCTTTGATGCCATGACGCTTAATAAATTCTCGGGGGATTGTCAAAAGGTAGCTCCCCCCCTGTGCGAGCACCGACCTCATGCACAGAATCCCCCCTTGCTGCTTGAATTTTTTTAATGTCATAGTTCTCCCGGCTGCGGTTCACGGTTTTCACTACGATTAACATAACTACCACGGACGGTCAATCACAAAAACGAGCTTGACTCTAACCCCTTATAAGGGCAGTAAAAGAAGTATCATGCCACCCCTGGAGTTCGAGCTTACCCCCACCCAAGAGGAGTATTGCTTCTCAACGGCGGTGGTGAACGCCCTCATCAGCAACACGGGCGAAGGTAAAACCTTCGCTTCGATTGCTGCGCTCCCGATTCACGCCAAGCGTTGTGGTAAGCCCATCCGGGGGGCCATCGTCCGGGACACTCACGCCAACATGAAGCTCAGTACCATCCCCTCCATCAAAGAGGATTTCGGCTCCATCACTCGTTTCTACGATGATGGTAAGTATATGAAAATGTTCACGAATCCTCCGGTAGAGATGCACCTGCTTGGCATCGACGACGAGGCGGCGCTCTCAAAATTGCAAGGCCCTGAATTTGCTGTGATATGGCTGGAAGAACCGGCCCCCATGAAGGATAAGTTAAACGCCGGGTTAGCTGAGGACGTGTTCAATGCCGCCCTGGTGCGCTGCACAAGGCAGAAGGGCACGGTCCCCCGGCTGCAAATATCCATGAACCCGGCGGACAAAGCTCACTGGACACACCGAAGGCTCATCACCGACCCCTGCATCGACCCCGACCAACCACTCATCACCCGCCGAGTATGGTTCATCCCCTACGGGGAGAACATCTTCGCCTCCGAAGTCTCCCGCCAAGCGGTCAAAGCTGCATATCGCAATGACCCGTCCGCCTACCTGCGTTACGTGAAGGGTGAGTTTGCGCCGGTCTATTCAGGGTCTCGGGTAACACCGCAGTTCAGCCGGGAACTCCACGTCAGCGATTTCTTCCTGAAGCCTGCCGATGGCCTCGTATCGTTCCGTATGTGGGACGGCTGGCATAACCCGGCCTGTGTGATGGGGCAAATCACCCCAACCGGGAGATGCGTGGTGCTGAATAGGTTCAAACTGGAGAAGGGCGGAGACATCCGCCAGCTTATCCAAACTCAGGTCATGCCTGCCATGGTGTCCCCACGCTGGAAGGATAAGGCAAAAGCGTGGCGGGACATGGGCGACTTCACGATGAAGAACCCGGACCAGAGCAATATCGCCCAGAGTCCGGCCAAGGTCATTGAAGCCGCCTTCAAAGGCATCTTCGAGCCTGGGCCTTCCACCTGGGCTGCGATGAAGCTGGGCATGGGGCGGGCCTTCAATGGCAACGTCAACGGCCTCCCGTATGTGACCATCGACCCGAGGCTGGATAGCCTTATCTCTGGGCTGGAGGGCGGATGGCATTATAAGACCGACCTCTCCGGCAACGTCGTCGGGGTTTTGCCGGTCAAGAACGAGGTGTCGCATGAGTGCGACGCCTTGGCGAACGGCCTGAACATCCTCTTCCCTGAGGTGGACGTGAACCAGTTTTATGCCAATGCTCTTGCCTGTAACCAGCAGGCGAAGCGCCGGGCCGCCAGCTACGGCCCCCGGAGGAATTAGTGGCTCTTGAGAAAAGCGGCTACCGTGGCTGGTGGCCCATGTTACAGACAACTGGACGGAGAACCCTGGCCGATGGCCGCCGAGTTAAGGTGGGGCGGGAAGTCCTGCGGAATATGACGACCGGGGAAGTAGTGGCGAACGACAAAGGGTGGAACGCTGAACCCCCTCGCCCCTCGGGAGAAGTGGACGCAAGTGTTCGCCATCTGGCCTACGGCAACGATGAGTTCTGGGCGAATCTGGAGGCCAAGAAGCATCAGACCTTGGGTACGGTGGTCAAACAAGGGGACGGGAAAACCGTCATCCGCTATTAGGGGGACGACATGCCAGGGAAATCCAAGGACCAAGTAGTCGCAGCCCGAATCGCCGAGGGTGTCAAGGCGGGGACCGCCAAGGCCAAGCCCGGTTCGGCGTCGGCACAGATGGCGAAGTCCATGAGCCTGCCTTCTATCAAGGAATTTGCGGGCACGCCCACATCAGGCCTACCGAAGAAGGTTAAAAAAAAAGGCGTGACCTCCCCTGGTCGAGCCAGAACCGCTAAAGCGCCAGCTACCGGCCTGCCGCCCATTGCTCCTGCCGCTACGCCGCCGACCCCGCCAGTAGCTCCGGCGGCCCCGGTTGCCCCGGCAAGACCGGCAGCGCCAACCATGCCGACGATGCCCGGAGCGGCGAGACCTGCACCGAGACCGGCCCTGCCGACCATGCCATCAGCTTCCAGGTCTCCCATGATGGCAGCCCCGGCGGGTCCGGCGATGCAAAAGGCCTCACGGCCTCCCATTTTTGGGATGAAGCTCGGGAAGAAAAAATAATGGCAGTTGACCCGAAAAACCAAATCAAGAAACGCATCAACGACATCAAAAACCGTGATGCCGATATGGATGTGAAAGAGAAGGCCGAGCGTCATGCGGCTGCGAAGGCTTCCGTCAAAGAGAACGAGAAGCACTTCGTCTCCTTTCTTGAGGACATGGTTGATAATGCCGTTCAATCCGTGCAGGACATCCGCCGGGAGCAGGATGAGTGCTGGGACGTTTATAACGAGGTAGAGCCAAAGTTTTACAAGGAGAAGGACGAGTGGCAGAGCCGGGTTATCATGCCGAAGCCCTTCTCTGCCGTGCAGTTCGCCGGGTCCGTCGTCCGTAAGGCGTTCGAGGTTCAGTTCCTCAGCGTCACCAATAAGAGCAACAAGGACGGCGAGAAGCTCTGGCAGGAACTATTACCGAGCCAGCTTGGTCGTCACCGGGGCAAGTTCCCCATCAGGTTTACCGATGCCGCCATGATGGGCTTTGCTATCGGCACCTCGATGGAAATGATACCGCAGTGGATACCAGGGAAGGGCCTCAACTATTCCCTGGTGGAACCGTGGAAAATCCACCGTGACCCGGACGCCCTGAGCCGTGACCCGCAGAGCGGGATGTTCTGGGTCCACCAGGAGTGGCTCGATTACCACCTGCTCAAATTCTACGAGGGACAGAAACGCTACAAGAACGTGGGAGGCCTGAGTCCTCTGGCTGCCATGAGCAGCAAGTCCGAGTCGCCGTACCTGACCAAAGAGGAAATCGCCCGCCGGAAGAACCAGACCTGGAGCCGTTCCAAGTTCCGCAACGCCTTACTGGTGTCGGAGTTCTGGGGCACCCTCCTGGACCCGAAGGGCGAGATACTCATGCCGAACTGCACCTATACCACGTGTGCAGGCCGAGTGATTCAGGAACCGGAGGTTAGCCCCTACAAGACCCTGCGCTGGCCGGGGATGGCCTTCAGTCCCCTTCCTAACCTGCTCAGGTTTGATGGCCGGGGCCTGCTCCAGGGCGTCAAGACCCTCTGGCATTTCATGTGCGGCCTCCTGTGCCTACACGCCGACAACCTGAACTGGAACGTGAACCCGCCGGTGGAGATTAACGTCCAGGCCCTCGTGCAGGCCGCCGACACCGAATGGTTCCCTGGCAAGCAGTACCACGTCAAGGACACCATCTCGGGCCAGCAGGCCATCCGTACCGTGGACCGCAAGGGCATCACCGGCGATGTGCTGGCGAACCTCAATTTTGCCGCCCAGAACTTCGATAAGGGGTCTCTGGTCCACGAGGTCACGCAGGGACTCCCAGGATACCGAGGTGAGGCCCCCACCGCCAGGGGGCAGGCCCAAGACCTTGAACAGAGCATGACCGTCTTCGGGCTGATTGGCAAGAACCTGGAGGACGGAGCACTCAGTATCATCGAGGCCGGGGGCGAGACCATCGCCGCTAATATCTCTTATGCGGAGCTTGTCGCCATAGTCGGAGAAGAACTGGCGGCAAAGTTCCAGGACGGCTCCGACCTTGGGTGCGCCTTGCCGCCGTTGACCGATGGCGACTTCGACGTGAGTGGCATCTCCGCCATGATGCGGGATTGGGAGATAGTCAAGTCCATCCGGGAAGTCATCCTGCCTCTCTTTGAGAGCGAGCTTTTCATCCCTTACGGACGGCCTTACGCCCTGTGGCAATCCCTGGAGCGCCGCCTCAACCTGAAGGACGAGGGCATCCTCATCGACGAGGAAAAGGCGAAGCTCATCGACGCTGCACAGCAGGCCATCCAGGAGGCCAGAATCATCGGAGAGGCTACGACCCTGGAAGCAGCCACGAATCAGGCGAACGCTGCTACCGACCAAGCGAACGCAGATGCAGCCGCAGCCGCAGCCGCAGCCCAGCCCCCGGCACCGGGGCCTAAGATGGTGCCCTTGGCGATGGCCCAATGAGCAGAAAAGCGGAAGCTCCCAAACAGGTCACGTTTATTCGTCCGATGCCCCTTGGGGATGACGGGATAGAAACCGACATCCGCACCGGGCGTCCCCTTATGGAGACCATGGCCTCCCGCCGCAAGTCGGACAAGGTGGGCCTTGAGAAGGAAGTGGACGAGGGGTTGCAGCTTCAACTCCAGTTGGCCGACCCCTCCACTAAATCAAATGTCATGCTGAAGGCTGTCCTGGATGCCCTCAGCAACCAAGTAGAGTTACTTGCCGCCGCCTGCCCGGTATGCCAGAGCCTCATCATGGTCCTGGCAAGCGTGGGGGCGGAGGTTCGACTCGGGCCGGAAATGGCCCGTAGAAAGCTGGCGCAGTATCTCGGCAGCGACTTAAAGCTCATCCCTGGAGCCGCCCCGCAAGGGACACCGGCACCCAGAAAAAAACCAAAGACGGCCCCTTAATCGGGATACCCGTCGATAGGAGCATTTATGCCGAACGCAGGTGCAGCCGACCCCAACACGGATACGCCGGTCACAAAAGTTCCTTCCCCGGTGGAAGCGGCCCTCGCTAAAGCGAAGGCTGGTCAGGTCATGGGAGACGAAGAGGATGATGTCAAACTGACCGGGCACCCCGCCGCAGGAGAAGGGGACGATGCTGGTACTGGTCCCGGAGCAGGGGAAGGCGAGGAAGACCCCGACAAGAAGGCGAAGCCTCCTGCGGGGGAGGGAGAAGCCGAGGCCGAGGGCGACAAGAAGAAGGAACCGCCGGAGCCGAAGCATAAAACCGTCGAAGACGCCAACAAAGCAACAGAGGCCGCAGTACGCAAGATGACCACCGCCACGGAAGAGGCGGCGGAACTCCGCAGGCAGAACGCTGCCTTAACAGCGCAGGTCTCGGAGGCCCAGGAAAAGATTTCTGAGCGGGCCTCTGAACTGACCGAAGAGGCCATGGAGTCCTTCACCGAAGGAGTCCTGGGGGAGATGCAGGAACTCGACAACGCCGACCCGGACTACCGCAAGAAGATGGCGAAGCTCTGGGGGAAAATCCATAAGGAGCGGGAGAAGCAGTTCTCTAAGGCTCTAAAGCAGGCCGCCAAGGAAGTTGTGGACGAGGCCCTGACCGCCAAGGACCAGAAAACCCAAGAGCGCAATGAGCGCACGAGGGTCTGGGAAAAGGCGAACCGGGTAGCGGTCAAGGCTGGCCTGGAAATGGAAGACCTCGGTGCCGACGAGGAAACCGGCAAACCCCTTCGGTCGGATGATTACCTGCTCTTCTGGCGCACGGCTCCCGATGCACCTGAAGCTCTCGACGAGGACGGCAAAATCGAATGGACAATTAAAGAGGTTCAACGGATTCTGGGCCGCAAGGTCAAGGTGGTCAAGGAGAAGGAGGCTAAGGTCGCCGAAATCCAAGCCCGCCAACAGCCCTTGGGCCGGGGGAGTGCTGGCCCTGTCCCGGCAGGGGAGAAAGAGTCCGCAAAACCTTCAACCCTTAACACCGCTTTAGAGAAAGCAAAGGCCAGCAGACGAATCTAAGGAGGAATCTGCTATGGTCCATAACTGGACTTTTGACAGCGCCGTCGGGGTGTATAAGAACCACGAAATCTCCAACAACTTGCTGGAGACTTCCATCGCCGACACCATCATCCTGCCCTTCACCGAACTCGTAGAGGGTTTCGGTAAGGGTAAGGGCGAGACCGTCAACATCATGCACGTGAAGGAACTCCCCCAGCCCGCCGACGCCCGCTTGGATGAGTTCACCCGTGTCCCCATCGACAAACTCGTCATGGGCAACCGCCAGTTGACCGTGGCCGAGTGGGGCCGTGGCGTGGAGTATTCGGACCTCGCCCGGCAGTTGGGCAAGTTCGACCCCAAGACGTATTTGCAGAAGCGCCTCAAGAGGCAGATGACCGGCGTGGTTGACACCGCCGCCGCCAATGCCTTCCAGAGCACGGATGTCAAAATCGTCTTCGTGCCCACCTCCCCCACCGGCGGAACCTTTACCGTCAACGGCACCCCCGGTGCCCTGGCGATTGCCGCCCTGAGCTTCGACCACTTCGGCGTCCTCCGGGATTACATGGTCTCGACCATCCATGTGCCCCCCTACGAGGGCGACCATTGGGTCGGCATCTTCACCCCGAAGTCCCTCCGGGGCCTGCGGTCGGACTCCCTGTTCCAGCAGTTGCACATGTACCTCCAGAAGGGGGACTACTTCTATAAGTCGGAAATCGGCATGGCCGAGAACATCCGGCTGGTGGAGTGCAACCGGGAGCAGGCGTTCTCCAATGCCGCCGGGAACTCCACCACCATCGGTGAGGGCGTGGTCTTCGGTGACGAGGGTATCGCCCGTGTTGAGGTCGAGGCTCCCGAGCTTCGGGTCAGCCCGAACTACCAGGACGACTTCGGTCGTAAGGGGGCCGTGGCCTGGGTAGGAACCTTCGTGTTCGGCGCTTTCTGGGACACCAGCACCGACGGCGAAGCGAAAATCATCCGGGTGTCTTCCACCTAAGCGCCCGAAGGGGAAGGAGGAGTTGCCATGCCCTATGGCGCTTACGACCGTTTCGCTCTGCACGCTGGTATGGCCGACGCCGGGTTCGAGGCCGCAGTTGTCCTCGACGATGGAGTCGGCGACTCCATCGTGTTTACCGTGATGGAGCCGATGGTGGTGTTTGGTCTGCGCCTTCTGTGTACGTTGCTCACGGCATACGACACGAAGGTCACTGACCAAATCATCTCCCTCGACCATCGCCCCGTTTATGGGGCAGACACCAACCGGGCCGAACTCGGGGCCATTACGGTCCCCGATGCCCTCGCTGCCGGGAAAATCCTCTACAAGGACATCACCCCCAAAAAGGTGCTGCCCGGCGAGCAGTTGGTTTTTGAAATCAAACAGGCTGGCACCGGCGGCGTAGGTATCGCCGGGACCGTCCAGCCTTTTCTCGTGATGGCTCCGGCCCCGGAGAGCCTGGGCAACTGCCTCAACTTGGTTGAGTCGGCTTAACCCGGAAGTCATCCGGTAAGGAGGACAACATGCCGTATGGAGCGTATGACCGTTTCGCCTTGCACTCCGGGATGTCGGATGCTGGCCTTGGCTCTGCCATTGCCCTCGAAGCCGCCGCCGGAGACAAGTTCGTCTTCACCGTGCTGGAACCCATGGTGGTAATGGGGTTCCGTATCCTGGCGACCGTCGCCTTCAACTACGACACCATGACCACGGCGGCTCAGGTTGCCATGGACCATCGGCCTGCTTACGGCTCGGACACCAACCGGGCCGAGTTGGGGGTCGCAGTTCTGCCGCAGGGCCTTGCCGCCGGGAAGTTCATTTACAAAAACATCACCCCCAAGAAGGTGCTTCCTGGCGAGCAGTTGGTTATCGAGACCAAAGTCCAGGGTGCGGGCGGGACCGAGACCGGCGATTGGCTGCCGGTCATCATCGTGGCCCCGGCTCCCGAGACCCCCGGTAACTGCGCCAACATGGTAGCATCCGCCTAAGGGTGGTTCTCACCCTCTCTGGCCCCTTCGGGGGCCGGAGGGGATTCTTGTGGAGGTAATAGCATGGCCGACATTGCCGCTTCCGATGTGACCGTAACCAGCCTTCCGGCTGACCGTGGTCAATTCAACCTGCGCCTGAAGGCGAACTTCGTGGGTATCTCCTTCGGCAACGCCACACTCACCGTCCCTGCCGGTGGGGTTATTCCCCTCCCGGCCAAGGGCTTCTTTGGTATGCTGAAACATATCAGGGCGCTCATCATTATTGCCGGGGATGGCCCTTATCGGTTTGTCTATGACCGGGCAAATCATACCCTCGTGGCCTACCACGCCGATTATGATGCAACCGGCGACGGGGCGCTCATCCCGGCGGCTGCCGTGGCGATTGCTGCCCAGAGCCTCGAAGCCATCGCCATCGGGGAATAACCAAGAACCCTCAATCCTTCAGGAGGTTTTATGGGACAGGTTTTGAACAGTAAACATAATGGCCCGGTCGAGTTCGACCAGACCTGGGCCATGGGTCAGTCGCACGTAGGCTTATTGACAGGTGGTGGTTATGCTCATGTCCCGACCGGGCGGCCCTTAGCGAGAAAAGAAGACGGTCTCGACGCCATCCCTCCTGGCCCCGCCCAGGAAGCGTTCTTGGAGTGGTGGGAGAACAAGGACAAGAAGCCGGTCGAGGAGATTAAGAAGAAAATCATCGTCAACCCGGACGGCTCCTATTCCTTTGACGACGGCACCGACATCCTGAACGCCCAAGACCTCATCGGGTATTTCGGGTCCGGGGAGGCGCTGGAACAGGCTCTCCGGTGGTTCGCCAACGAACTCGTGCGCCGGGATGCGGTCGCCAAGGCTGCCACGACCAAGGCCGGGCACTTCGCTACCAAAGCCCGGACAACGGCTGCGAAGCAGACCGGCAAACCGGCCACGTCCCCT
>Ga0210103_1000057_pt1 | contig 18532 bp, 17 predicted proteins | sample RushSE_CattailNL_6_FD_185564 | JGI IMG/M metagenome (GOLD analysis project Ga0210103, IMG submission 185564) | Wetland microbial communities from San Francisco Bay, California, USA, that impact long-term carbon sequestration - RushSE_CattailNLA_D2... | ecosystem: Environmental > Aquatic > Marine... | reverse complement strand
TTCCTGAGCTCACAAGGCCGACCATCTGATAGAGCTTGAAAGCCGGAACGCCCTCATTGAACTGATCAACATCCATTACCGAATGTGGAAGCTCAATTTCATCATCTGTTCCAACGGTGATGGTTGTTTCAGACCACGCTTTGGTGTCGATTTCATGTATTGAGCTTGACGGTATGATCTCTTTTGGAACAACTCGAGAACCAAAAACGCTTTCTGCAGCACGATATGCCTTAAAGGCTTCTTCATTCCCGTGTGCAATCCGGGTGACTTCAAATGCCAAAATGACCTTGGCGTTATTCAAGTCGGCCCCGCTTAGCTTCTTGATATCCCTGATTTCTTTCATGGGTAAAAATGTAAAAAGCGCCAAGAATCTGGCAACATCTCGATCATCCGTGTTGACCCAGTATTGGTAATAATCATAAGGAGATGTTTTATCTGGGTCAAGCCAAACGGCGCCCTCTGCTGTTTTCCCCATCTTTGCACCGCCGCTTGTGGTAATTAAAGGGAAGGTAATACCGAAGGCCGTTTTTTGGCGAACCCTTCGAATCAGTTCAACTCCGGCAAGGATATTGCCCCATTGATCGCTACCTCCCATCTGCAATTTACACCCGTAATGATCAAAAAGTTCGAGAAAATCATATGCTTGTAAAAGCATATAATTAAATTCAATGAAGTTTAGGCCTTCTTCGGATTCAAGGCGTATTTTATAGCTTTCAGCCTTTATCATACGATTTACTGAGAAATGTCGCCCAACATCTCTTAAAAACGGAATATATCTTAATTGGGTCAGCCAGTCGGCATTGTTCAGCATCATTGCCTTTTCCTCTTTAAAATCGAGAAATCGGGAAAGCTGTTTTTTGATGCCTATAGCGTTTTCTTCAACCATCTCCGGTGTCAGCAGCTTTCGCATTTCGGTCTTCCCGCTCGGATCCCCCACAAGGCCCGTCCCTCCCCCAACGAGGGCAATGGGTCGATGCCCGTGTCTTTGCATATGTGCAAGTGCCATTATCGGCACAAGGCTTCCCACATGAAGACTGGATGCAGTTGGATCAAACCCGATATAACACGTCGTTTTTCCTGATTCGAGATAATGTTTAAGCTCCTCCTCATGGGTCGTCTGTTCGATAAATCCTCGTTCTTTAAGAACTTTGAATACATTCGCCATAGGGTAATCCTCTTTTCTCCTTCCTATTTCCGGATAAAAGGTTTTGGTTTTTGGTGCCTGGAACTTGTATTTTTATACATAAGGTCTCTTATTTGTTGGCATACTCAACCGCCCTTGTCTCCCGAATCACCGTAACTCTGATCTGTCCGGGGAAGGTCAACGATTCTTCTATTTTTTTAGCCACATCTCTGCTGAGAAGGATTGCCTCTTCGTCGGAAATAACGCCACTTTCCACGATGACCCTAAGTTCTCTTCCGGCCTGAATGGCATAAGCGTTTGCAACCCCTTTGAATGAATTTGCGATGTTCTCAAGATCTTCCAATCTTTTTATATAATTTTCAAGGAGTTCTTTACGTGCTCCCGGTCTTGCTCCTGATAATGCGTCTGCAGCCTGAATTAACAAGTCATACACGGAGTTGGGCGGCACATCTTCGTGATGCGCCGCAATCGCATGCTCAACCATTGGTGTTTCACCAAATTTTTTTGCCAACTTGGCACCGATGATGGCATGCTGTCCTTCAACTTCATGGTCGATGGCCTTGCCAATATCATGTAGTAAACCCATACGCCTTGCCAGTTTAGAGTTAAGGCCCAATTCAGACGCCATAATCCCAGACATAACTCCCACTTCAACCGAATGCTGCAGGACATTCTGGGCATAACTGGTCCGAAATTTTAATCGGCCGATATATTTGATAAGTTCATTATGGATGCCGTGAACACCCAAGTCAAATGCTGCCTGCTCACCAGCCTCTTTAATCGTCAGGTCCACCTCTTTACCTACTTTTTTAACAATATCCTCAATACGGGCTGGATGGATTCGGCCGTCGGCTATCAATCGCATCAGAGAAAGCCTTGCAACTTCACGCCGAACCGGATTAAAACCTGATAAAATAACCGCCTCAGGGGTATCATCGATTATAAGATCAATCCCGGTTGCCGCCTCAAGCGCACGGATATTTCGACCTTCCCTCCCGATAATTCTCCCCTTCATTTCATCGTTTGGGAGTTCGACTACTGAAACAGTTCGTTCAGCAACGAAATCACCGGCATATCTTTGTATGGCAGTGGCCATGATCTCTGCCGCTTTTTTATCCGCTTGCTCCTTTGTTTCATTCTCAATCCTTTTGATAATTTTCGCACCTTCATAGCGTGCCTCATTTTCCATGGCTCTGATGAGAAGTTCTTTCGCCTGCTCTGCCGTTAAACCGGAAATTTTTTCGAGCTGTCGCTTTTGTTCCGCAAGGAGCTTTTCATACTGTCTTTCTTTCAGTTCCACACTTTCTTGCTTTTGAGTGACATCTTTTTCTTGCTTCAATATCTCTCGTTCTCGACGTTCGAACTGTTCCGCCTTGCGATCGATATTTTCTTCTTTTTGCATCAACCGTCTCTCTTTGTTTTTTAATTCAGACCGAGTATCCTTGGTTTCAGCATCGAATTCGCTTTTCATTCTGAAGAGCCTGTCTTTTACATCCAGTTCGGCTTCTTTAATCAGTGTTTCTGATCTCAGTTTGGCATCCTCTAATATGCGTAAAGTTTCTCTTTCAGCGGCTTTAACTTTCTGGGATAAAATTAACCCTTTGACCCAGAAAGCAATTGAAAAACCGACAATAAATGCAAATATACCTATTAATATATTATATTCATTCATTATTTTTCTCCCCGGAATTTTTTACATTGATTCAGCCCTGTAAGCAAATCAACCTTTATTACCGAGTATGGCTGACAATCGGATACCCGAACAATCTTAAAAGGAGGCTTAAACGGACCGATACGAATACAAAACAACCCGAATGATATTAAAATTTAATATCGATACTCTCGAAAAATTTGAAAATCGCCATTTCTGCGAGAATGGTTTTATTTGGTGTTTAGTGTTTGGTGATTTAACAAGCCTGCAGTGCCTGTCTTTTACACAAAACACCAAATACCAAACACCAAATAGCGGATGGATTCATGGTCTATGAACTCATCACTAATGAATTTATTTGCTTGGATAGCAAGGTCTAACCGCTTGTGATTATATGTTTTTAATATTAGATAAACACAAAACTGCCTGCTATACGAAACGACTGTGGATAACTAAATATGAGGTGTTTTTGGAATGAAATCTATAAGAGGAAAAAGGCAAGGTAGTTAAATATTTTTCTTTAAACGGTGTATTTTCAGCGTTCCGATAAACTTTAAATCAAAAGCCTGCCTGCCGTATCAGATCGATGATAATTAAATGACCAACTCTTATTCTAAATTTGAGTTAAACAGGACCCCTGCCACAATGCCGTGTTGGGAGGTCTTTGATCCATAATAAATAGGTGGGCGCCTCATGATTTTTTTAGGCTTTTCTGTACAAGCAGAACATGCGCACCAAAATCAGCGTAGGCTCCCGTTAGATGAATGTTGGGTCAAAGAACATCTTCCAATCACAAACACAGCAGGGGCTGCACCTGTTTTAAAATCTCAATTACCTTTAAGGTCGAATTTTATTCGGGAAAAATCACAGAATATATTATATATTTGCCCTCTATCCATCCCAACGAAAAATAATGTGAACGGTCATAAAACAACTTGTTATAAATTGCCGGCCTTTTGTTTTTTTACGCCTCACCCATTAACTGCCGCATCGAGCATATGTATCAAATTTACCGATCTTTTGGAAATATCTTTCAATAAATCTGAATGGCCTTTTTTTAATTTAATATTTTCATTTGCAATATTAAGTGCAGCTAAAATTAAAGTCGCAAGTTTATTAACAGATGATTTGCTCGAATATTGGGTTTCAATCCTAGTCACTTCTTTGACCAGATGATCGGCCACCTCTTTTGCATTGCTCACATCTGATTCCGCCTTAAATGTATAAGGCTGTCCAAAAAGCTCTATTGTTACAAGTTGTTCCAATGAATACGTTTTTTACCTTTCCAAAACCGCCCGTTCTGGCCACTAATCAGTTTCCGTAATTTCCCCAAGTCTTCCCAAAAGACTATCAATCTTTGACCGGATTAAGGCTTTTTCTTCTGCATATTTGTTTTCGGCCTCAGCCTTACCTTGAAGCTCTTCCTCTAACCTCTCAATTTTATTCCTAAGTTCTAAATTCGTCGTTTCAAGCGACTTACAAACATTGATTAGATTTTCAACTTTCTTTTCAATTTCTTCAAATTGTTTTAAAATGAATTCGTTATCCAATACTACACCTCATAGTTTAGCAATAGAATTATAATCTTCTACTCACTTGAAAGTCAAGACATATTCCTCTGCTTGTCAGGCATAATGTCCTCAACTTTCATCAGATCTTGTCTGGTATTGAAGCGCCCGATTTCCTTCCAATCATTACCCGCCATCCCACCCACAGCACTTCGCTTTCGATAGCCGATTTCAACAATATCCTTAAGTAAAATTCACCTTTGACATCGTCCGATTTAAACAGAAAAAGGGCAAACCTAAAAACGGGTCTGCCCTTTATCCAAAATGAAATCCGCCTTCCCTTCTTTTGAGGACCGGCTTCACAATAAAAATCAACGTCCGATATAATAAAGGCGCTTATTGTCGTTCCGTTTCACACAGCTTTATGCGATACAAGGCTCTTTGCAGAGCTGCGCTAGCCCTGTTAAAATCGATATCGTCAGCATGGCTGGCCTTTGCCAAGCGTTCCTGAGCACGCTGCATCGCAGCTTTTGCACGTTCAACGTCGATATCTTCCCGCCGTTCGGCCGATTCAGCCAATATGGTGACCTTATTGGGTAATACCTCTGCAAACCCGCCGCTAACAAAAACAAATCTTTGAGTTCCTTTGGCATCCGTAAAGTGCATTATTCCCGTTTTCAGGGTTGTCAAGAATGGTGTGTGTCCGATAAGCACACCAAATTCGCCGAGACTACCAGGTGCCACTGCAATCTGGACTTCCTCGTCAACGACGTATTTATCAGGAGTAACAACTTCTAATCTAATATTTCCAGCCATGGTATAACCTTATATTCTGTTTATTTTATGCAGCTTTTGCCATTTCCGAAGCTTTTTCGATTACCTCTTCAATGCCGCCTACCATATAAAATGCCTGCTCAGGAATGTCGTCATGTTTGCCTTCACAAATTTCCTTGAACCCCCGAACCGTGTCTTCAATTTTTACATAAGCACCACTTTTTCCTGTAAAGGCTTCGGCGACATGGAACGGCTGGGACAAAAACCGCTGGATTTTACGTGCTCTACCCACGGTAACTTTATCCTCATCGGACAATTCTTCCATACCCAGAATGGCGATAATGTCCTGCAGTTCTTTATATTTCTGAAGGATCATCTGTACCTCGCGAGCAACCTGATAATGCTCATCCCCAATATAAGCGGCATCCAAAATCCTGGAAGTAGAATCCAGTGGATCAACCGCAGGGTAAATCCCGAGTTCAACGATCTGGCGTGACAAAACCACCGTTCCGTCAAGATGGGCAAATGTTGTCGCTGGCGCGGGGTCTGTCAGGTCGTCCGCAGGTACGTACACACATTGAACCGCAGTAATCGAACCTTTGTCCGTGGATGTAATACGCTCCTGTAGCTCACCAAGGTCAACGGCCAGCGTCGGTTGGTAACCCACCGCCGAAGGCATACGACCAAGAAGCGCAGAAACTTCCGATCCTGCTTGGGTGAAACGGAAAATATTATCGATAAAGATCAAAACATCCTGACCTTCTTCATCTCGGAAATACTCCGCAGCCGTCAGCGCTGACAGCGCAACACGGGCCCTGGCTCCGGGAGGTTCCGTCATCTGACCATAGATCAAGGCCGCCTTTGGAAGAACCCCGGAATCCTTCATCTCGTGGTAAAGGTCATTTCCTTCGCGGGTCCGCTCCCCGACACCGGCAAACACGGATATGCCGCCGTGCTGCATGGCAATGTTATGAACCATTTCCATCATAATAACGGTTTTACCAACACCGGCGCCGCCGAACATGCCCATTTTCCCGCCTCTGGGGAATGGTACCAACAGATCGATGACCTTTACACCGGTTTCAAGAACGCGAACCGACACGTCCTGCTCGGTAAATTTGGGCGCTTGACGATGTATCGGCATCATTTTTTCCTGGCTCACCGGACCGAGACCGTCCACCGGTCGCCCCACAACGTTAAGTACCCGTCCGAGGCCGGCTGCACCCACCGGCATCATGATATCATTGCCGGTATCCTTGACTTTTTGCCCGCGAACCAGACCGTCGGTTATATCCATGGCAATGGTTCGAACCACATTGTCACCCAAGTGCTGTGCAACCTCCACGATCAGGTTGTCCGGCGCATCGTTGATGGCTGGGTTTGTAATCGCCAGCGCCGTATAAATGGACGGCAGATTTCCCTGCTCAAACTCCACGTCAACGACAGGCCCCATAACCTGCGTAATCTTTCCTATATTTTCTCCCATCTAAAGACCTCCTATTAAAATGCGGTATTCTATTTTCCTATTTAACCTTTAAGGGCTTCGGCACCACCGACGATATCCATCAGTTCCGCGGTAATCGCCGCCTGCCGGGCCTTGTTATACAGCAGGGTGAGGTTTCCAATCATATCCTTGCAAGCCTTGGTTGCATTATCCATTGCCGACATCCGCGCAGCGTGCTCACTGGTTGATGTCTCCAGCAATGCACTATACAATTGCACATAAACGTTCTTTGGGAGTAATTCACCCAGCAGCTCCTGGGGAGAGGGCTCACAAATATGCTCAGCGAGATATGACGTTTCTCCCCCTTTTCCCCCTTCTTCAGTGGGCTCGATGGGCAGTATCGGAAGCACCTGTTTCAACACCGGCAACTGTCTGGCCATACTTACAAATTCAGCATAAACGATGTAGACCTCGTCATAAGTTTTATCCAAAAAACCTTCAATCAACTGCCGCCCGGTACTTGCTGCAATGTTAAATCCGAACCTGCCTCCCACGACCCCCAAATGTTGGTTGACAATTTCAAATTTGTTTTTCCGGCACCAGTCGCGACCTTTTTTCCCGAAATTGGTGAATACGACGTCGATGCCCTGTTTTTCCTTTTCCTTTTTAAACGCCTTGGCCTTTGCTATCAGATTCGCATTGAAACCACCGCACAGACCTCTATCAGAAGTACACAAAACAAGGTGTACTCTTTCGACTTCCTCACGGGTCTCCAGCAAGGGGTTTGTTTCCTCTCCGGCCTTTTCGGCAAGGCTTCCCAAAACTTCAGAAAATTTGGCGGAATAGGGTCGGAAACCCTCCATACTTGACTGAGCGCCACGCAGCTTCGAAGCCGCAACCATGTTCATGGCCTTTGTAATCTGCTGTGTCTTTTTTACCGCAGATATCTTTGTTTTAACATCCTTTAATGTCGCCATAGACTTTAGCCCTTATCGCATTTCACTGTTGATGGATATACTTTATTCGGTCGCTTATCTAACAAATGACTTCACCGCTATTTGATCGTGTCTTCGAATTCCGTAGCATATGCTGTTAAGGCCTCAGTCATCTGCTTGTTGATATCTTCTGTGAATGCCAAATGTTCTCTAAGGCCATCAAAAATCTGCGGGTACCTGTCCGCTATAAAGGTATAAAGTCCGGCCTCATACTTGGCAAGGACTTGAACCGGATACTTGTCAAGAAAACCCCTGGTTCCGGCGAACAGAATCGTCACTTGCTTTTCCATGGGCAGCGGTTGATACTGGGGCTGTTTTAAAATTTCCACCAACCGTTCACCCCGGGTCAGCTGCTGCTGGGTGGCCTTGTCCAAATCGCTGCCAAATGCCGCAAATGCTTCAAGCTCTCGATATTGTGCCATATCAAGCCGCAACGTACCGGCGACCTGCTTCATGGCCTTGACCTGGGCGGAACCGCCGACGCGAGAAACAGATAATCCCACATTGATTGCCGGTCGAACACCGGCAAAAAAGAGGCCGGGCTCAAGATATATCTGCCCGTCGGTAATGGAAATAACATTGGTGGGAATGTATGCGGAAACGTCACCGGCCTGGGTTTCGATGATCGGAAGTGCGGTCAAAGAACCTGCACCAAGCGCATCGTTCATTTTGGAAGCCCGTTCAAGCAGGCGAGAGTGGTTGTAGAAAATATCGCCCGGATAGGCCTCACGTCCCGGCGGGCGTCTCAACAGAAGAGAGACCTGTCGATAGGCTGCAGCCTGTTTGGACAAATCGTCATAGATGATCAAAGCGTGCTGTTTTTTGTCCCTGAAATACTCACCCATGGCGCAACCGGCATAGGGAGCGATATACTGCAACGTGGCCGGATCACTGGCGCATGCCGCTACAATGGTGGTGTATTCCATTGCACCATGCTTTTCCAGAATTGCATGGACCTGAGCAACCGTCGATTTTTTCTGACCGCAGGCCACATAAATACAAAAAATGTCCGTATCTTTCTGGGCGAGAATGGCATCCACAGCCACGGCAGTTTTACCGATCTGGCGGTCACCGATAATCAGTTCGCGCTGCCCGCGTCCCACCGGCGTCATGGCATCGATGGCTTTTAGACCGGTATAACACGGTTCGTGCACGCTTTTGCGGTCAATAACGCCCGGCGCCACCATCTCAACCCTTCTGAACTCTTTGGCATCAATTGGTCCTTTACCGTCCAGAGGCTCGCCCACTGCCGAAACGACTCTGCCCAGTACGGCTTCACCTACCGGAACCTGGGCGATTCTGCGTGTTCGTTTGACAATATCGCCCTCTTTGATATGAATGTCTTCACCCATGATGGCGACACCGACGTTATCTTCTTCGAGGTTCAGCACAAGACCGAGGATGCCGCCCGGAAATTCAACGAGTTCCAGAGCCATGACTTCCTCCAGGCCGTATACCCTGGCGATACCGTCACCCACCGACAAGACCGTCCCGGTTTCACTTAACTCAACTTTCTTGTCGTAATCCGTAATTTGCTCTTTGATGATCTGACTTATTTCTTCAGCTCTTAATTCCATTATATGCTCTCACCCCTTTTTAAAGATTCTCTCATATTGAGTAATTGTGATTTGATACTACCGTCCAGAACCAGATCTCCTATTCTTGAAACAATCCCTCCGATAAGGCCGGGATCCTGTTTCACTTCCAAGATAATATCTTTACCTGTCCTTTTCGACAGGGTAGTACGGATCTTCTCAACGGTCTCAGATGAAAGTTCTGATGCCGAGACCAAGCTGGCCCGTAGAACACCTTTAAGTTCGTCTGCCAGTTTCTGATAAAAGTCGTTGATAGTACTTAAAAAATCGAAACGACCTTTATCAAACAACAACAGCAGAAAAGATGCTACAATTTTGGAGATGCCAACTTTACCAATAACTGTCTCTAAAACTTTTTTACGACCCGAGGCAGCATAAAGCGGATTGCAGATCGCCTGTTCAAGTTCTTTTTCCCTGGTCATCAATTTGGCAATTCCATCAAGTTCCTGCCCGTAAGTCTCAGCCTGGCCGTCCTCTTTACCGATAATCAAAAGTGCCTTGGCATATCGCCGTGCAATGGTTAAATTTTTCACTATGCCACCACCTTGTCTAAATATTCATCCACCAGCTTTTCCTGGTCTTTGGCCGTAATTTTATTTTTAATGATCTCTTCTGATTTTCTAAGCGCCTTTTCCATTATTTCTTGCTGAAGCTCTAATTTGGCCTGTTTGAACTCATGCTCTATGTTGCGACGGGCTTGTTCCTCCAACTTCTCAGCGGCCTGTTTTGCTTCATCGATAATTCTCGCTTTGGCTTCATTTCCCTGTCGGATGTAATCTTCGATGAGCCTCTCAGTTTCCTGTTCCAAGCTGGAAAATTTTTCAGTGTATTCCGCCAGCTTTTTCTCTGCCGCTTTTTTCTTTTCTTCAAGTTCGCTGAGTTGTTCTCTAATCCCGCTAATTCTGGAATTAAGTGCCTGAGCCACCGGCTTTCGCAAAAGAAGAAAAAGACCGATGGCCAAAACCCCAAAATTCATAACCTTGTAAGTATCCGTCGCCAGCCATCCAGCCGATTTGGCTTCACCTTCGGACGAAGCCACAGAGACTCCGATAAAACAGAAGAAAAGCATCGTCATTATAACCATCATGATCGACCCTTTTTTAAGAATCAGTCGCTTCAGGTTATTATCAGGCCATTTGTCACAATTCAGATTCATTAAACAGCCCTCCCCAAAATTTTTTCACTTATGGCATTTGCAAAGGTATCAATCTCCTTATATAGAGACGCACGAACGTTCTCGACATCCTTTGAGATCTTTTCACGAACTTCCGCAAGATTTGCCTGCGCCTTTTTATTGATTTGCTCTATAATCTTTTTTTCTTCCTCGGCCCCTTGTTTTAACAGGATCTCTTTTTCACTTAACCCCCTTGTCCTGGCATCTTTAACGCCTGAAAGAAACGCCTCGTCCTTTTCTGCTGCGTTTTCATCCAGCTTTTCGATATTCTGCTCAAGACTTGTAATTTTTTCCTTTCTCTTAGTGAGTATGTTTCGGATCGGCCGGTATAGAATAATGTTCAGCACCCATATGATAATAAGAAAATTGGCGATTTGCACAAATAGCGACAGGTCTGGAATAACCGAGATTGCCGCGCCGAAAACAGTCCCTGCAAACGATACCAGGGATAGCGCTAAAAACAGAATGAAAACGACATAATATTTCAGGTTTAAACCGGAAATTTTCATACAAGAATCCTCCATCGCTGAAACCTGCAATCCAATTTTATTAAACTAATTTTTAAACAGAATTCTATCCACTTATGTTTTTAACTCGGCGGTCTATAACATCAGCCTTACATGTTGTCAAAGGTTTTTTTTAATTTTCGTCCGCTTCTAAAACAAAGGAAAGTTTTTCATGGAATCTTTCTCAGTTAGAACAAAATTGTTCATACGACCATGGTACAATTTCCATTAAATATGGCCCCGGATTCAAACAAAACCGCCGGGGTCTGAATATCTCCTTCAATATGTCCCGGCGGATAAACCTCAATTTTTTTTCGAGCATTGATCTTGCCGTTTACCCTGCCCATTATGATAGCAACATCAACCCTGATTTCCCCATTGACGACAGCTTTCTCCCCGATGATCACCGTCCCGTTGGTACTACAAATAGTTCCGTTAACATTCCCCTCCAGCCGGATAATGTTCTTAAACTCGATTGTTCCTTCAATCGTGGTGCCGGGTCCAAGCAACATGGTTATCGCGTCAGGTTTCTTTGTTTTTATCATACCCTCCCCCGATTAATAAAATAAGAATGGAACTCAGGGATTCATTCATATAGGAAGCGCCTCATGCTTATGTTCAACAGCAGGCCGACACTGATCATTGTGGTAATGACCGATGAACCGCCATAACTGACAAACGGCAGCGTCACACCGACGATCGGCATCAGGCCCATTGTCATACCGATATTGATAAAGGCCTGCCAGAAAATCATTGCTGTAACACCGACAGCGACAATGGTACCAAAGGGTTCTCGGCACCGATACGCAATGTTCAATCCCCATACGATAAAAACCAAAAACAGACACAGGAGTAACAATGTACCGACAAATCCCCACTCCTCGGCCAAAACCGAAAAAATAAAATCCGTGTGTTGCTCAGGCAAAAAGGCGAGTGCGTTTTGAGTCCCTTTTAAAAATCCCTTCCCGGAAATCATGCCTGAACCAATGGCAATTTTGGATTGAATAATATGATAACCGGCACCTAAAGGATCACGGTCCGGATTTAAAAAAGTTAATATCCGTCTTTTTTGATATCCTTTCAAAAAAAACCAGACCAAAGGAACCGTTATCGTACACGATGTGATGAGACATAACAGCGAACGTCTTTCAATTTTTACAAAAACAGTTATTGACCCGGCTATTAAGAGCACCATCATGGCTGTGCCCAAATCCGGTTGTTTAACAATCAAGATAAAAGGAATTACCGTCAATATAAAAGGAGTAAAAAGTTCACGCAAATTTAATCCTCCGATATTGGCAAGTTTTGAATAATATCTGGCCAGAGTGATGATTACAGCGACTTTAGCAAGCTCCGAAGGTTGAATTGAAACAGGCCCCAATATAATCCAGCGCCGTGCACCTGCGACATATTTGCCGAATAGCAATACATAGATTAAAAGAAATATGCATATTGCATAGATAACAGGCGTCCATCGATCCAATGTTTTATAGTTAATGAAAAGAGAAAAGACCATAGCGGTCATTCCGATGCAATACCAGATCAGTTGTTTTATATAGAGCGTATTTTGCGGGGTTGCTGAGGATGATGCCACTGCACTATAGAGTGTTATCAGTCCCAAGAATACCAGTAAAAAGGTCAGTCCGAGCAAACCCCAATCAAAGTATTTTACAAATCTGCGATCGATCATCGCAAACACGCTCCCTTGTATTCGTAATCTACGGCTGAAACTTGTTGGATTAGAACGGAATACATATTAAACATGCATTAATTGATCCTGGTTTTTTAAATCCTGGACCTTCAACGGTATACTGTTGTCATCCGGCATGGAGCAGTCTTGCACGTTATTCATTACCCGCAACTTTCAGCCTTTCGGGCTCTAATTGTTCACCATATCCCAAATATGTTTTGATAATTTCCCTTGCAATGGGCGCCGCCGCGCTCGATCCATGACCGCCATGTTCTACAATTACGGAAACTGCGATTTGAGGATCAACAGACGGCGCATACGCAACAAACCATGCATGTGATTTAAACCGGTCCGCCAGTGCTTCTTCAGACAGACCGATCTCCTTGCTGCGCCCGACCACCTGAGCAGTCCCTGTTTTACCGCTGATTTCAAGGCCTTCGACGCGGGCAATCCATGCGGTCCCTCTGGGATTGTTAACAACCTCTTTTAAACCCTCTTTTATAATCTCCAATGTGTTATCGCTAACAGGCAGCTTGCCGGACAACTGCGTTTTGCTTTCAAGAATAACCGATCCTTCCGGCGAATGGACCGACTTGAGTATTAAGGGCTTGTACATTTTTCCGCCATTTCCCACCGCCGATATAAGGACAAGCATCTGCAAGGGTGTTGCAAGATCATAGCCTTGTCCAATCGCCACCGAGAGCGTTTCCCCCCCTTGCCAGGAAATACTGGTACGACGCTTTTTCCATTCCTCCGTTGGGATCAGTCCCGATGCTTCATGTTCCAGGTCGATCCCGGTAGGCGATCCCAGACCGGAAGCGATGGCGTACATTGACAAACGATCTATGCCCAGTTTCTGGCCGACTTGATAAAAATAGACGTCACAGGATTGGGCCAACGCTTTGACCATATTGACATTGTCGTGACCTGCAGGTCTCCAGCATCTGTAAATACGGTTGCCGTATTTATAATAGCCGGGACAGTAAAAGGTCGTATTTTTATCGATAACCTTCTCCTGAAGTGCTGCAAGTGCAGTAATAATTTTAAAGGTAGACGCCGGAGGGTACTCACCCTGAATCGCTTTATTTGACAACGGCCTTAACGGGTTGGAAATAAGCCCATCCCACTGTTCATGCGACATGCCGTCAACAAAGATATTCTGATCAAATGAAGGCGCGCTTGCCAGAGCAAGGATTTGGCCTGTTTGAGGATCCATGGCCACTACGGCACCGGCCTTACCTTCCAAAAGCGTCTCAGCCTTTTTCTGCAAATTTATGTCGATGGTCAAATAAATGTTCTGTCCTGGCTGCGCATCGACTGTTTCTAAAACTCGAACCACCTGTCCCATAACATTGACTTCGACCTGGCGCCCACCGCTTTTCCCCTGGAGGAAAGGCTCAAACATTTTTTCAACACCAAACTTACCAATATAATCCCCGGCCTTATATCCCGAATATTCTCCTGAATTAAGTTCATCAGCGTTTATTTCTCCCAGATACCCGATCAAATGAGCGGCAATTTGCCGCTCTATATAGTGTCTGCGAGGCTTTACATCGACTATAACTCCAGGGAGGTCGAATTTTCGAACCTCAATGGCAGCCAAAGCATCTCGACCGATATCCTTTTTTAAAAGTATCGGTTTATAGGATGAAACCGGTTTGTCGTTCTCGATCTTTGACATCAGCTCAGATTCGGGAACGTTGATGAACTTAGACAATTTTTTGACGGTTTGCTCAGCCGGTTTGGCATCTTTTAATACAATGTTAAGATCAAACGAAGGCCGATTATCAACCAGCAACATTCCATTACGATCAAAAATCATTCCTCTGGAGGGATCTGTACTTTGTATCCGAATACAGTTATTTTCAGACAGGCGCCTTAACTCCTCACCATGAATCACCTGAAGGTAAAACAGGCGGATGAACAGCAACAAAAAAGCGCCGGCCATACAAAACGTTATTCTGACTAAACGTTGTTTGTACCAATCCTGATCCGCAGTTTTTAAATATTTGGTCAAAACGTTCCCCGAAAAAAATATTTTTTATACCTGAACTGATCGGTTCAAGGTTCAGGGTTCAAGGTTCAAGGGTTACAACCGATTGAAATTGTGTGCAATTCTGTTCAAAATCCGAAATACCCGACATAACCCATTGGGTGGCCCGGCTTTATAACCACGATGAAGGCAAGATCCCTTTGGCATGAGTTGTTTGGTTTTTTGTTAACTTTGAACGTTGAACCCAGAACCACTCAACCTGGGTTATATTTAATTCCCCTCAATTATTCTTAACGAATCTTTCTTTAAACCAATGATCCCATCGTCGATGTGAATGGTTAAAAAACATGAGAAAAAATGGCCCCGTAAATAAGGCCCATAAAACCTGTATGAAAACGGTATTGACCACTCCCTCCGAGATCCGTGAGCCGCTCTCAAACATGGCACTGGTTCCGATGAATATGATATTTTCCATTAACACCCCCGCAGCAACGACAAATGGTATAAGCAGACTGTCACCGACATGCAGAAAGGTAATTGCCCACCGCACCCCAATAAACAACCAGACATAGGCCGTTAAATAAAGACCAAAAGGTCCTCCGGAAATGTTATCCATTAAAAAGCCAAAAATTAGTATAATCACAATGCCTTCACGGACGGGACGGAATATGCTCAAATAAATGACAAAGGGAGACAGGAGGTCATAGAACCTATCGAATAAAGGGATATAGGGCATCACTGTCGTCTGTAATACGACCAGGCAAAGGCATATACAGATATGTAAACAGTATGTCATTGCTTAGACTCAAATTCTTTCTGCTTTGGGTTCAATACAATCAGAACCTCTTCAAGTTTTTCAAAATCAACATAAGGTGTGACGGTCACTTCCTGAAAAATCCCTGACTTGGGCTTGATAACACTCGAAACAACCCCCACACCCAGTCCCTTTGGAAAAATACCGTCCATCCCGGACGAAACGACGGTATCACCTATCGCGATGTCATGTTTACGCAAAACATATTTTAAAAAGCATTGTCCTGCTGCGCCTCCTTGAATGATCCCTCGTGCCCTGTCACTTTGTACCAATGCATCGACTGCGCTGTTATGATCGATAATGAGCAGAACTTTTGAATAATGGGACGACACATCCGTGATCTGCCCTGCAATGCCTTTGGGAATCACTACGGCCATCCCTTTTTCGACACCGTCATTTTTTCCTTTATCGACAAGAATCGTTTTAAAATAGGGAGAAGGATCCTTGCCGATGACTTCGGCTGAAAGGACGCGATCGGTTATTTTTTCTTGAAAATTCAGTAAACTGCGGAGACGGGAATTGGAAAGCTTAAGCTCCTTTAGCTGAATGTTTCTTTCAAAAGCCTTACCCAACTCTTTTTCTAAATACTCATTCTCTTTGGCAGCATGAACCAGAAAAAAATAATGCTGCCAAATATCTCTTAAAAAACGGATGGAACTGCTGGAAGCCTTCTGGAAAGGCGCAATTAAAGAAATCGCAATCCGACCTGGATTATAATAAGAAATATAGCGGCGATTGAAGATAGAAAGGAGTATGATATTGACTGCAATCAGAACGATCACGCCAATAACCATTACCATCTTTTTCGAAAACATGAAACTATTGGATTACAACTTGCTTGAGGATTTCAATGCTATCGAGAGCTGCACCAGAGCCAAGCGCCACTGTTAGTAATGGATCCTCAGTTATCGTTATGGGAAGACTTGTTTCTTCCCTTAGAAGCTTATCCAAATTTTTTAATAATGCGCCACCTCCTGTCAATACAATTCCTCTGTCGACGATGTCGGCAGCCAATTCAGGAGGTGTTTGTTCCAATGCGATCTTAACGGTCTCTACTATGGCATCTATCTGTTCTGAAATAGCCACCCGAATTTCTTCAGAATCGATGGCCAAAATCTTTGGTATTCCCGATGCAAGGTCCCTGCCTTTGACTTCTATGGTTTCGAGGTCCTCGGGCTCCGGATATGCATTTCCGATGGTCGTTTTGATGATTTCGGCTGTCCGCTCACCAATCAAAAGATTGTATTTCCGTTTGATATACTGAATAATCGCGTTATCCATTTTGTTACCGGCCACCCGAATCGATCTGCTGTAAACGATTCCCGCAAGAGATATCACTGCAACCTCAGTGGTGCCGCCGCCGATATCGACAACCATATTGCATACGGGTTCAGTTATGGGGAGACCGGCCCCGATTGCCGCCGCCATCGGCTCTTCAATCAGAAACACTTCTCGCGATCCTGCCGACTCGGCCGATTCTTTGACCGCACGTTTTTCAACCTGTGTGATCCCTGACGGGACGGCAATCACAATTCTTGGCCGAACAAAGCTTCTCCTGTTGTGGACCTTGTGAATAAAATGCCGAAGCATCGCCTCTGTAACTTCAAAATCGGCAATAACCCCGTCCCGCATGGGCCGAATCGCCACAATATTTCCGGGTGTTCTGCCCAGCATATTCCTTGCTTCAAGCCCAACTGCCAGAACACGGTTTTTCATGCGATCATCCGTTCGGACCGCGACCACCGAGGGTTCATTTAATACTATACCTTTGCCCTTAACATAAACAAGCGTATTTGCAGTACCCAGATCGATGGCAAGATCACTTGAAAAATAACCCAATATCTTATCTAAAAATAGAGCCATAACACCTCATTCTCACGCGTTATTTTTTAAACATCCGTTTTGTCTAAATACCGGTTTTAATCGCTTTGAAATGCGCTCGTTGCTCAAACTGAAATAACAAAACAATTTTATAATGACAAGAAAATTATCTAGATACCCTCCTTTTCAACCGGGATGGCGGATTATAAAAAATGGCATCATGTTGATTTCAAGCAATATTTATGCCAAAAAATACCCCGATGATCCGCCAAGCGTAAAATTTTCCATGACCGCATCATGCAATATCGGTCTGAAGGCTTTTATCCGGTTATTATCCCGGGATGGATGGACGCGATTGGTTAACAGAATAACAATAATTCTGCGGTCAAGATCCATCCAGAAAGAGGTTCCGGTGAACCCGAGATGCCCCACGGTCCTTTTCGAAAAATACCGACCACAACTCGGGTTGGCCGAAGACGGGGTATCAAATCCAAGTGTCTGACCGGTCTCCTCCTTTCTACAAAAAAAGAGTTGCGTCAAAGTAGTGTCAAATACGCCGGTTGAAGCAGACCCCTCATATACGGCCATAAGTTCTGACAACAGATAAAATACACCCCCGGCCGTCCCGAAAAGGCCGGCATGACCTTCGATACCGCCTGCTGAATATGCATTATCGTCATGAACAACACCCTCCAAAAGTTTACCCCGCCACGGGCATTTTTCAGTAGCAGCGAATTCTGCACGAGGAGGTTCCTGGTCATTTGGTATAAAAAACAGTGTGGTAAGTCCCAAGGGGTGATAAATATGTTCCGAAACAAAACGATCCAGAGAGGTTCCGGATATCTGCTCGATCACCCAACAGAGCAACATAAACCCGAGGTCGCTGTAAATGACTTCCCGGCCGGGAGGGCTTACCAGAGGCTCTTTGAACAGAAGTTCCCTTAATGCCTCTTTTCTTCGTCCAGGTTCAAGGTCACGCACCGATGTATAATAGGCCCGATAATCCGGAAGTCCTGAATTATGATAGAGCAGGTGTTCAATCCGGATTTTTCCTTTGTCGGTGTTTTTAAATATAGATAAAATGTCTTCCAGATTCTGTTCCAAGGCCAGCTTGGATTGTTGGATCAGTTTCATGACCGCAAGGGTCGTGGCCAACGGTTTTGTCAGTGACGCCAGGTCGAAAACCGTTTCTTTGGTCGTTTTACGGCCGGTAAAAAGATTGGCATGACCATAAGGCTCAAAAAAAACAATGTTGCGGTTCAGCGAGACCAAAAGGACACCGCCGGGAAACACGCTGTTTTTTATCGCATCTTTCATCAAACGGTCAACGTGCTTCATCGTAACACCGCCATATATTTTTTTCACCACTCATGCCAGCGTGGCGGGTTCATGAAACAGCAACCGATGGTTATCGGCATCCAGC
>Ga0210103_1000056_pt1 | contig 18954 bp, 12 predicted proteins | sample RushSE_CattailNL_6_FD_185564 | JGI IMG/M metagenome (GOLD analysis project Ga0210103, IMG submission 185564) | Wetland microbial communities from San Francisco Bay, California, USA, that impact long-term carbon sequestration - RushSE_CattailNLA_D2... | ecosystem: Environmental > Aquatic > Marine... | reverse complement strand
TGCCTCGCTCGCTGCTGACCTGCAATGGCGGGAGTTCTTTGCCGATGAGCGCCTTCAAAAAGTTATCGAGACGGCCCTGAACAACAACCGCGATTTGAAGTTGGCCGCTTTGAATGTGGAACGGGCGCGCGCCCTCTATGGCATCCAGCGGGCGGAGCTTTTTCCGACTGTCAATGCGAGCGGCAGCGGGAGCAAAGAGCGTGTGGCCGGCGTGTTCACAAACAACGGGGAACCGATGACCGTGACACGATATGGCGCCATGCTGAGTGTCATCTCCTGGGAGATTGATTTCTTCGGCCGTCTCCGGAGCCTATCAGAGAGGGCGTTGGAAGAGTACATGGCTACGGAGCAGGCCCGCCGCAGCACACAAATCCTCCTGGTATCCGAAGTTGCCACTGCCTACCTGAGCCTTGCAGCGGATCGCGAAAACCTCAAGCTTGCGGAGGCAACCTTTGAAACGCAGAAAGCCGCCTACGATTTGATCAAACGACGTTATGAAGTGGGACTTGCCTCTGAATTGGACCTAAAGCGCGCACAAACGCCGGTGGATACCGCCCGAGGAGACATGGCGCGTTTCACACAACGGGTGGCACAGGATGAGAACGCGTTGAACCTTCTGGTCGGCTACTCTGCCCCGGACCCTATCAAACGCTTGTCGCCAGACCTATCCGGCGTTTTGCCCCCCAAAGAAGTCGCTGCCGGCGTCTCCTCCGAAGTGCTCCTCCGCCGGCCGGACGTCATGGCGGCGGAGAACCTTCTCAAAGCCGCCAACGCCAATATCGGTGCGGCCCGGGCGGCGCTCTTTCCCCGAATTGCGCTGACCACATCTGCCGGAACCGTGAGCAGCGAACTGTCCGGTCTGTTTAAATCCGGCTCGGAGACCTGGAGTTTTGCGCCTCAGATCCTTATGCCGATTTTTGATGCCCGGCTGTGGTCGGCCTTAGATGCCAGCAAAACAGAAAGGGAAATCGCTTTAGTCCAATACGAGAAGGCGATTCAGACCGCCTTCAGAGAAGTGGCCGATGCGCTCGCCGTGCAAGGCACGGTAGACCAGCAGGTTGCAGCCCAGCAATCCCTGGTTGCTGCCTTTGCACAGAGCTACAGCCTCTCCAATGCACGCTATGTTAAAGGAATCGACAACTCCCTGGGTGTCCTTGATGCGCAGCGCTCTCTCTATGCGGCCCGGCAAGGGCTGGTAGCACTCCTTCTGACAAAGCTTTCCAATCAGGCGAGGCTTTACGCGGTATTGGGCGGAGGTGGCGAATAATTTGGGGAAGGATCCGCCTTGTTCATTTCAGTTAAAACGCTGTGACGACATGGTGCAGAGAGAGCGGTTTGCCGCTCCAGCGTGGAGGAGGAAGCATGACAATTCAAAATAAAGTGCTGCTTTTAGTTGATGGTTCCGAACGAACCATACAGACGGTTAACTATGTAAAGGACTTCTTGCCCGTTTATAAGGATACGCAGATTGTGCTGTTTCATGTCTTTAGCGGCATTCCGGAAGAATACCGTGAATTGGAGCAGGAACCCACTTGCATAGCCGTCGTAGATCAATTGAAAAACCGGGAAACGCAGGAGAAAGGAAAAATCCGGGCATGCCTGGAGCAGGCGAAGAACATTTTGATCTCAGGTGGGTTTTCGGATCGGTCCATTCAAATTAAATTTCACCGCCTGGAAAAAGGGGTCGCCCGGGACATCATCGATGAAGCAAGAAAAGGTTACACCGCGGTCGTCCTGAGAAGGCGGGGAATGGGCGCGCTGAAAAACATCATACTGGGCAGCGTTGCCGTCAAGCTGTTACAAGCGTTGACATTTATCCCGATTCTAATTGTGGGACAAGCCCCTCCCGTCAAGAAAATCTTATTGGCCGTGGACGCTTCACCGGCTTCGATGAAAGCGGTTGAATTTGTCGCTGCACTGTTAGGGGGCCATGATGGGTATGAGGTCTGTATATTTCATGCAATTCCTGGCTTGGGGGCTATAAATTTCGATCTTTCTGAAGTTTGCAGGCCGGAGCTTCCTGAAGGGGATATATCGGATACCTGCCTTGAAGCTTTTAAATTAAAAGTAGCGCGACTGTTTCAGGATGTAAAAGACAAGCTGATGGCATCCGGGTTTGAATCTGAAAAAATATCTGATAAAGTACTTTCCGGCGTAGGCAGCCGGTCCGATGCCATTGTCAAGGTGGCAGAAGACGGGGGTTATGGCACAATTGTCGTCGGGCGAAGGGGCCTTTCAAAAGTTGATGCGTTTTTCATGGGCCGGGTCGGTCATGAGGTCGTTTTTGGAGGGAAAAAATTTACAGTCTGGGTTGTCTGATGACATCTTGTGAATATAGCCCCGGTTTTTTCGTACCCCGATGGCCGACGGCTGGGCGTTAATAGTAAGAATTAGGAACCCGGCGAACGATCACACCAGGCCTGAGCAAATTACACGGCAAGCATCACCCGTTATTATGTGTTTTACCTCATCACCAAATTCCATCTGTCGGCACAATCTGCTCAGCTTCACCTTTTAGTGTTTTTATCAGCTGTGGTCGTAGGAATCCTGCTCGGCGGGCATATCGGCGACCGCATTGGCCGCAAGCAGGTGATTTGGGTATCCATCCTTGGCGTTGCCCCCTTTTCGCTGATATTGCCCTATATCGATCTGGCATGGACAGGACCTCTAACATTCGTCATAGGATTTATTTTGGCATCAGCTTTCCCCGTAATCATAGGTTTTGCACAAGAGCTTTTGCCTGGAAAAGTTGGAATGGTTTCTGGGTTGTTTTATGGTTTTGCATTTGGGATGGGGGGGGTTAGGCGCAGCAGTGCGCGGAAAGCTGGCTGATATGCATGGCATCGAATATGTTTATCAAACCTGTGCATACCTGCCCTTGCTGGGTTTGCTTACGGTTTTCCTGCCCGATATCAGAAGAGTGACTGGCAGTATAAAACATCGATGATTATTCGATTGTTCGAGGAGGTTCCTCATAGTACCTCATTTTGAAATCCTTCAGAATGGATTCCGACGATGAAGGTACCCCTTCCTGAAACTGCGCCTTCGTCCAGCTATTCCACCAGTCGCCGGCGTCGTCATCGTTGTCTCAGGAACTGGCGGAGAAGATCCTATAAGTAAAAGGAGGAAAAACGATGTTGAAGCAGCGTATCCGCACATCTGCTCTGGTGATTGGCGCCGCGCTGGTGATTGCCGCCGCCTTGGAACTGCCCGCCATTGCCCAGCAAAAAGCTGATACCCGTGACGAATTTTTCTGGCTGGGTCAAATAAACAAGGCCACCGCCGTGATTAACACGGATGAAGGCCTACTCGACAAGGCGATCGCCCCGCACATCGCTGCCGGTATTGCCAAGGTCATTGACGAAGGCAACAAACCGGGCGGCGAACGTCCGGCCACCGTTATCAAGTTTGAACCGCTGCTTATCAAGGCCGCCGGTCCTGAAGTGACGCTGCTTCACGCCGGCCGTTCCAGCCAAGACATGCACGCCACCTACCGTGCCGCTATCTTGCGAGAGGGGGTGCTGGCTCTGGCAGACCAACTGAACAAGGATTCCAAATCCCTGGTCAAACTGGCCGAGCGCCACACCAAGACGATCGTCCCGAACTACACCAACGGTGTTGCCGCTCAACCGAACAGCTATGCTCACTACCTGCTAGGCCACGCCGCCGGCCTCGAGCGCGATGCACAACGACTGCGTGAAGCCTATGCGCGCATCGACCGCTGCGCCATGGGTACTACGGTGCTGAACGGCACGAGCTGGCCGCTGAACCGCGCCCGGATGGCCGACTACTTAGGCTTTGCCGTGATCGTGGACAACGCCTACGACGCTTCCCAAATCTCTTCGATGGACCAACCGGTTGAAGTCGGCGCCGTCGTGACCAGCATCGCACTGCATGTCGGCAATTTCATAGAAGACATGATGACCCAATACGCCCAACCGCGTCCGTGGATCCTGCTACAGGAAGGCGGCGACACCACCTATGTGTCCAGCGCGATGCCGCAGAAGCGCAATCCGGGCATCCTGAACAACACGCGCCGCGACGCTTCGACTGCGATCTCGCTGGCGATGGGGTCCGTCATCCGCATGCACAACATCACCCCGGGGATGCCGGATCCGAAAGAGGTTAAGGACAACAGCACGATGGTCAACAGCGCCATCGGGTTCCTGAAGAACTGGGACAAGATTTTGAACTCGCTCGTGATCAGCCCCGAAAGAGCCTTGGAAGAACTGAACAGCGACTGGACCGCCTCGCAAGAACTGGCTGACGTCCTGATGCGCAAATACGAGCTGCCGTTCCGAATCGGCCACCACTTCGCCTCAGAAGTCGTGACTTTCGCAAAGAACAACAACATCAAGCCGCTTGATTTCCCGTATACGGACGCGCAACGAATCTACAGGGAGGCCGTCAAGGATTACAAGCAAGCGGGCGAACTGCCGATGAGCGAAGAAGAATTCCGTTCGACGCTCAACCCGGTCACAATAGTCAACAACCGTGCCACGGTGGGTGGCCCACAACCGGCTGAACTGGACCGCATGCTGAAGCTTGCGAACCAGAAGCTGGTGGAACAGGACACCTGGATCAAGGAAAAGCGCGCCAAGATCAACGCCTCTCTGGCAAAGCTTGACGCTGATTTCGGCAAGCTCCTGAACAGCGGCAAATGACGAATAAACAATCTGAAGCAGCGTTCTATCGGCCCGCCTTGCGGGACAAGCCCCAATAGAGCAACCCGGCGGCCAGCATGGCTGGGATCGAACCGCCGACGGCAAGCTTCAACAGAGCCATCGCCTCGTACACGGCAAACCCCACCGCCCAGGCCGCGAGTGCCACGGGGTTGTAGCCGCGGCGGTACCAATAGGGACCGCTCTCCGCGTAGAACGCGTCGGCCTCGAGCTTGCGCCCGCGCAGGATAAAGTAGTCGGTCAGCACCACACCGAAGAGCGGAATGAACATCGCCCCGATGAAGAACAGGAAGTTCTCGTACTGCTCCATGGGGAACACGAGCGCCACGAGGATCGACAGGCCGCCGGCAATCCACATGACGGTCCGCGCGCTCAGCCTCTGGGAAATGTTCAGCAGGGAGCAGGTGGCGGAATAAACGTCGGGGAAATCGGAGGTGATGGTCGAGAGCACCACCATGAAAAGCGCCGGCACGGCCAGGCCGAGACCGCCCATGGTGTCAAGGATGAGCAGCCCGGGGTCGTTGACGCCGGTGAGCAGGGTCACCTGCAGCCCCAGGGCATACATCCACGACGACAGCAGGAAATAACCCCACCACGTGTTCCAGAAGGCCGAACGGGTGCTGCGGGCCATGCGCGAATAGTCCGCCACCAGCGGCATCCAGGAAATCGGCATGGCGATCACGAGATCAAGGCCGGTCATGAATGCCATCGGCCCGCCGGCGGCGGCCGGTTTGGCCGGCAGGCCGCCGAAGGCCACCCACGTCATCGCCGCGACGACCAGGAGCAGCGCCAGGACCGACACGTTCTGCAGGATCTTCCACGCCGTCTTTCCCGTCCACAGCGCCCAGAACAGTGTCCCAATCCCGATCGTGAGGATCCAAAAGGCGTCGTTTGCCAGAATACCGCCGACGGGCTTGCCGAGGGCGGCCCCGGCGCGGCCACCGATGATCAGCATGATGGCGGCCCAGCCGATCAGCTGGATAATGTTCAACACCGCCGCGAGGTTGGACCCCCGGATCCCGAAGGCGGGCCGGGTCGACACCATGGACATGATGCCGTGGTCGGAGCCGATCACCCCTCCCAGCGCCATCAGGGTGTTTCCGATCAGATGCCCCAGCAGGATCGCCCATAGCCCGTACCAGAACCCCATGGGCGCCAGGAACCCGCCGGCCCAGATTTCGGCGAGCGAGATCGCCACCCCCGCCCACAGCAGGAAGAAATCCCTGCCGCCCAGATTGCGCCCCGCTACAGGGACCGGTCGAATGTCCATGACGGCTCCTTTCACAAAAAAAAATCGTTCCCCCCGCGGGAAACGATTCGTCTGCCAAGGCCGCACGCCATCTCGTTTCCCTACGCTGGCATTATCCAGATCAGGTTCAACGGGTATGATCTCAGGCCTATTTCAAGGCCACCCCGTGTGCGGGCTTTTATGGGTGTGTATCTAAGGGAGCGGCCGAGGGCTGTCAAGCCCTCTCCCAAAAAAAGAGGACTGAGGAAAAAAACCAAGCCTTCGCTCAGTCCTCAGCCCCCCGTCCTCTGAGCTTGTTGTTCCTTCTTCTTTTTTCGTTCTTCGTTACTCGTTCATCACTCGCCCCTACACCACCCCCTGGTCCATCATGGCATCCACGACCTTGGTGAAGCCGGCAATGTTCGCCCCGGCGACATAGTTGCCCTTCATGTTGTAACGCTCGGAGGCATCCCGGGCGGCCTTGTGGATGCTCTTCATGATCATCTTCAGCCGGTTGTCGACCTCCTCCCGCGTCCAGGCCAGGCGCATGCTGTTCTGGGTCATCTCCAGGCCTGACACCGACACCCCGCCGGCATTGGCCGCCTTGCCCGGACCGAAGAGCAGTTTGTGCTCGAGGAAGATGTCGACGCCCTCCGGGGCGGTAGGCATGTTGGCACCCTCGGCCACCAGCTTCACGCCGTTGTTCACCAGGTTCTGAGCGTCCTTGGCGTTGATCTCGTTCTGGGTGGCGCTCGGGAAGGCACAGTCGGCCTTGTGGTTCCAGAGCGGGTTGTGGTCGGCGGCCGGATCGATCGCCGTGTAGACCGCGGGGGGATACTTGTCCGCGTATTCCTTGATGCGCCCGCGGCGCACGTTCTTGAGGTTCATCACGAACGCCAGCTTCTCTTTGGTGATGCCGCTCTCGTCGTAAATGCAGCCGTTGGAATCCGACATGGTGACCGGCTTGGCGCCGAGTTCGATCAGCTTCTCCACCGTGTACTGGGCGACGTTGCCCGACCCGGACACGAGGCAGGTCTTGCCCGCCAGGGTCTCGCTGCGCGTGGCCAGCATCTCCGCAGCAAAATAGACGCAGCCATAGCCCGTGGCCTCCGGTCGGATCAGGCTGCCGCCCCAGTTCAGGCCCTTGCCGGTGAGCACGCCCGAGAACTCGTTGCGCAGCTTCTTGTACATCCCGAAAAGAAAGCCTATTTCACGCGCCCCCACCCCGATGTCGCCGGCCGGCACATCCGTGTCCGGTCCGATGTGGCGGAAGAGTTCGCTCATGAAGCTGTGGCAGAACCGCATGACCTCGTTGTCGGACTTGCCCTTGGGGTTGAAATCCGAGCCGCCCTTGCCGCCGCCCATGGGCAGGGTGGTCAGTGCGTTCTTGAAAACCTGCTCGAAGGCCAGAAACTTGAGAATGCCGAGGTTGACGGACGGGTGGAACCGCAGACCGCCCTTGTAGGGGCCGATCGCGCTGTTCATCTGGATCCGGAAGCCGCGATTTACCTGGATCACGCCTTGATCGTCCATCCAGGGCACCCGGAACAGGATCACGCGTTCCGGTTCGACGATGCGCTCGGGAATGCGAGCACGGCGATAGACCGGGTTCTGGTCCAGTACCGGCTTGATGGAATCCATGACCTCGTTGACCGCCTGATGGAATTCCTTTTCATACGGGTCGCGGCTTTTGACATACTCCATGATCTCAGACATAGGTTGTCTCCTCCTTGGTGATGTGTGTGTTTATTGAACAGGGTAATTCCAGCCAAATTTTCCTTTCGGATTGCAATCGAGCCGCAGAGGGCTTCAAAACACCCATCGCCTGCCGGGTTGGATTGTATGATAACACAACGTTAAGTCAAAGGAATATTTCTTATGACAGGCATAACTTATTATGAGCGCCGCAGCCGATGATAGACCCCCGGCGGTCATTCGATCTCCGGCCGAATCGTTTCTGATATATCAGATACCCGCAAAGAGCATACCAAGCGGCTGCGACACAGAACGACTAATAACTATTTGAAATAAAATATAAATTTTTAAAGACCCAAGTTGGGTCCTGCCGGCGGGAGATGCTTCGGTGTCTGGAATTTTTACAAGGTGTTAAAGTTATGACGCGCACGGCAGCCGGCTCGCTCCCTACCTGCCCGGACAGCCTTGTAGGACCGGCCCTCGCGGAGCCGCCGGCTCTATTCGGCCGTATGGCAGGAGGCCGGGAATTATGGCACCTGTCCTCGCGGATTCCCTGACACCGACGGAGAAAGGGCGGAGGCTCAGCCCTCAATGAACGCCTTAAACCGGGCGAGAGCCTCCCGGATCTCGGGCAGGTGGATGCCGGAGTAGGCCAGCCGGATGTAGAACTGGGTTTCCCCGGGGAGCGGTCGGCCGAAATGCAGACGCGAGCACACGGACACGCCGGTTTCCTGAAGCAGGGCGCGGCGAAAGGATTCGTAATCGCTGAACCCCTTGGCCTGCATGGCCGCCGTGACGTTCGGAAAAAGATAGAAGGTCGCGTTCGGTCTAAGGCAATGCACCCCTTTGATGCCGTTCAGCAGGTCGACGGACAGGTCGCGCCGCTCCTTGAGGATGCTCAAGATTTGCCGCGGGCCGCCCTGATCGCCGGTCAGCCCTTCGATCGCCCCGTACTGGATGAAGTGGTTCGAGCAGGACTCGTCGTTGACGTTGAGCTTGGCGATGATATCGATGATGGGCTTCGGCCCGATGGAGGCCCCCAGGCGCCAGCCGGTCATGGCAAACTTCTTGGAGAAGGTGTAGAGGATGACGCAGCGCTCGACCATGCCCGGCAGCGACACGAACGAAGTGCTTTCTCCGTCGTAGCGGATGTCGAAGTAGGCCTCGTCGCAAAGCACGTAGAGATCGTGTTTCAGCACCAGCTCGGCCAAGGCCTCGCGCTCGGCGGTTGAGCATTCGGCACCGGTGGGGTTCTGCAGGTCGTTGAGCACCAGGAGCCGGGTCCGCGGCGTGATCTGCCGTTTCAGTGCATCCAGGTCGATCGTGAAGGTCCGCTCGCCTTCCAGGTAGCGGTAGGGCTTCGGGACGCCCCCCAGAAATTCGATCTGCGACTCATAGATCGGATACCCCGGGCTGGGGTAGAGCACCTCGTCCCCGGGGTTGAGCAGTGCGAGGAAAAACTTGCCGATGGTGGGTTTGCCCCCGGGTTGGATGGCCACGTTTTCCGGCGAATACCGCAGGCCGCGGGCGGTGCCGACGTCGGCCGCCAGGACCTCCCGCAGCTTGGGAATTCCTGCATTCGGGCAATACCCCGTCTTGCCGTCCCGCATGGCCTTTGCAGCGGCCTCCATCACGTTGGCAGGCGTGGGGATGTTCATGTCGCCGAGGTGAAACGGATACACCTTGTTTCCCTGAGCGGCAAAGGCTGCTGCCTCGGCCGAGACCGCAAAAGCCGTTTCAGTCCCCAGGCGCGCAATACGATCTGCGAATTTCATGATGCACCCTCCTCGTCACTCATCACTGGTTGCGCATTTCTCGCTGCTCGCTACTTCCCCTTGTAAAGCGAAGTACTCAATTCCTTGGCGTTGAGAATGCTCGGGGCCGCCTTGGGCGGACGGTTCCCCAAAAACGGCCCGACGTCCGGGCGGTTCCAGGCCGGATAGCCCATGAGCAGGCCGGCCACGTTGCTTGCCGCGAGGGTGGCCATGCCTTCCCGGGTCCACTTGGTGGCCGAGGCAATGTGGGGGACGATGACCACATTCTCAAGCTCCGCCAGGCCCGACGCCAGCTTCGGTTCGTTTTCGAAGACGTCCAGGCCCGCTCGAAAATTGGGGTGTCGCCGGCAGTGCGCCACGAGCGCAGCCTCGTCGATCACCGGGCCCCGGCTGGTGTTCACGATCAGCGCGTTGTCCTTCATGAGGTTCAGGCGCCCGGCGTTGATCAGGTGCCGGGTGGAATCATCCAGCACCGTGTGGATGCTGACCACGTCGGCCTCCCGCAGAAGATCCTCGAGGCGCTCGGCCCGGCGGCAAGTGACGCGCGGCAGGCCGTGCGTCTGCAGGAAGGCCGCATAATCCGCGACATACTGCTCCAGGGCCGCGTTGCGGTGCAGGTCGAAATAGACCACGTGCATCTTGTGACCTTCCACCATCATCCTTGCATAGGCATCGCCGATTCGGCCGGCGCCGATGATGCCGACGGTCTTGCCGGCCAACAATTCTCCCAGAAACAACATCGGCAGCCACCCGTGGAAACGGCCGGCGCGCAAAAAGCGCTCGGCTTCGCCCACCCGCCGGACGGCGGCAAAGGTCAGAGCGACCGCCATCTCCGCCGTGGTGTCGGTCAGCACGCCGGGGGTGTTCCCCACGGGGATGCCCACCCGCGTGGCGGCATCGAGCTCGATGTTGTTATAACCGACGGCATAGTTGCTGTAAGCCGTTCCGCCCGCGGCCTTCAGCGCCGCGAAGAGCTCCGCACCCCAGGTCTCCGTCAATTGGCCGATGACGCCGTCGCAGCGGCTATCCATGGCCGCGCGTATCTCGGCAGCGCTCAAGGTTGCCGACGACGTGCAGACCTCCACACAGCAGCCGGCGGCGCTGAGAACCTCGATCCAGCGCACCCCCGGCAGTTCCTTGGTGACGACGACTCTTTTCTTGCCTGCCGGGTTGTGGGTCTTCCAGAGTGAATCAACCATTCCCGCTCTTCCTCTATCAATTACGAACCGTCAGCCCGGAATCAAGCCGACATGCCGCCAGGTTCTCAAATCGCAACTTTATTAATATAAAAACATGATGATACAGTCAATATTATTTTGTTTTTTTAATGATTACATCAAAAATTAATTAAAATTTTCAGACAAAGCTAAAAAGACGATCGTTCGGCAGGTTGCGGGCAGTTCAAGGTAGAGGTCAGCGGTGCCGGGATTTCGCCCGAGGGGTTGGCGTACATGTCATTCAGTTTCTGGACGTAGCCCTGTGAATCCTCAGCCACTTTGATCAGGCTGCGGGCCGTCCGGCGGTTCCAACCGGCCGGGTTACGTCGAAAGATGCTCCGGAACCATCGGCTGTTTTTGCGCAACGCCCTCAGGTAATTCGGGAGGAAGTCGTTCAACCGGGGGTCGGAAGCCATCCGGCGGACCGCCCGGTCGGCCGACCAGCGCCGGACGGCAAAGTGGATGTAACCGGCGCCGATGGCAAGAAGCCCCAAGAGGATAGACTGGATGACAGGGTAGCCGGAAAGGTGAGTCCAAAGGGGCAGTCGCAGGAAAAGGCCGTCCCAATACCCGCCGTACAAGGTCAGTACCAGGAAAAGCGCGAGCAGGCCGCCGAACACGGCCCCGTCCAGCCACAATGTCTGCCGGCGCCAGTCGGCCAGGAACCGTTGAAGCTTCGGCACCACTTCGCTCTCCAGCATGTGGGCCGTCTGCTCCAGCATGCCCACGATGCGATAGGCGCGCTCCACCCTTACCTGCTCGATGCGCTGGCCGATGGCTCTCAGGTTCGCGTCCCGCTTGCCTTCATATCGAGCGCGGGTGGCGCTATCGGCAATCGGCACGGCCAGCTCGGGGATGTAGAGCGAGTAACAACTGCCGGCCGTCAACCCGGACTGTGCCAGCGCCCGCTGCCAGGAGGCGAAGACCTCCTCGGTGTTGTCCTCCTGGGCGGTCGCGTCGATCTGGTTCAGAACGTAGAGAAACTTGTTGGAGTCGCGCCGGCCGATGGAGCGGCGCACCAGGTGCTCCAGCGTGTCGTGCATCGAGCCGGACTCCGGGTGACGGGCATCGAAGAAGACCAGCACCAGGTCCGACAGATCGATGATGTGATCCGTGATGCGCAGGGTGGACGTGCGCTGGGCATCCGCGTCGAACCCGGGGGAATCGATCAGGATCTTGCCGCGCAGCTTTTCGCTGGGGCAGGTCTTGAGCTGCAGGTAAGCGTCGATGCGCCGGCCCTCGCCCTGCGCCGCCTCGTCGATGGCCCGGCTCACGCGGAAAAAAGGAAAGCGCGGGTCGGCGTCCAGGGCCAGGCCCGGGAGCACCCGCACATTCTTTTCGTCCGTGAAACAAATGACGGTGAACTTGTCGTCCACCGCCTGGTTGCCGGTGTCTTGCAGCCGGTACCCGAGGAAGTGATTGATGAAACTTGACTTGCCCGAGGAGTAGACTCCCAGCACGGAGATGAGCGGCCACCAGGAGGTGCGGTCGGCGTGGGATTCGTTGCGGTCAAGCAGGCCGAGCCGGCGGCTGATGCGGTCCAGTTCGCGGAAGCTGTCGACGACGTGCTCAAGGACCGGGTTCTCCTGCTTGAGACGCCGCTTCAAATCGCGCAGTTTCGAGCCGACGTGGCTTTCCGGCACCATAAAAACGCCCCGTTTCAGTCCATGCGCGGCCATCCGTGAGCGACGGTGCGTGATTCGCCGTTCCCGAAGCTTGCCGCTGTTTTTTAAGTACACATTATTCAATAGCCATGCAACTGCTTTTTAGCAGCACGCCGGCCGCCGCCTTTACAGGTTAGAGGTTTTGGTATACATCGTGAGCCTGTTCATGACGTCTGCAATTGGCCTATTCATTCGCAGGAGCACGAACCGGCGCAACACCCAACCCGGACAATCCGGAAGCAGATTCGACATCCGAAGCACGCAACATAAAACCAATTCAATTTGTCTCCATCTTGCATGGAAATTCACTCCTTGGAGGCTAAAGTCGCATGCGGAAAGGGTGGGCATCATGCTCGAAAAATTCCGAGTGGACAAGAAAACGACTCTGGTAACCGGGGGCAGCCGCGGCATCGGGCTGGGCATCGCCCTGGCCTTGGCCGATGCAGGTTCCGATATCGCACTGGTGGCGCGGGACCCCTCCCACCTGGAGGCGGCGCAGGCGGACATCGCTGCGGCCGGGCGCCGGGTGTGGACCTACCCGTTCGACCTGCGGCGCAGCGCCGAAGCGCCCGCGCTCTTCGCCAGCATCGCGACCGACACCGGAGGAATCGACATTCTGGTGAACAACGCCGGCGGTATCGTGCGGGGCGCGGCCGACGTCGTCAGCCTGCAGGAGGTGCGCGACCTCATGGAGTTGAATCTGTCGGCCGTTTTCGCTCTGTGCCAGGAATTCGCCCGCGAGCGCATCCGGAGCGCCAAACCCGGGAAGATCATCAACATCGCCTCGATCATGAGCGAAACCGTGCGCCCGGGTGCCGCGGCCTACGCGATGACCAAGGGCGGCATCCGCCAGCTCACCAAAGCCCTCGCCGTGGAGTGGGCTCCGCACGGGATCCATGTCAACGCCATCGGCCCGGGGTTCACCCGGACCGAGCTCACTGAAGCCTTATGGTCGAACCGGGACTTCGAGGAGGCCGTGAACCGGCGCACGCCCCTGGGCCGCTGGGGAACCGCCGAAGACATCGGCCACGCGGCGGTTTTCCTCGCCTCGCCCGCCTCGGACTTCATCACCGGCCAGACGCTGTATGTCGACGGCGGCCTGATCAGCAGCATGGGAGGATTGGGATGACCCGTGCTTGAGTCCATCTACTACGTCCTATCGTGGGTGTGCCGGCGCGCCTGCCCCCACTGCTACGACGAGCGCTTCCAGCCGTATCCGGCTCCCGAGGCCGCACGCCTGGCGGAAGAGAGCCGGGCCGTATTCCCGCAGGTGGTCCGCCATCTGCCGGAAACGATGGTCTACACGGACTTGGAGGACCGAACGGACGACGGGACTTTCCGGCAAAAGCAGGGCCGCATCATCCTGTCGGGAGGCGAAGTACTGCTCGAGCCCGTGCGCACCCGCGTGCTCTACCCTCTTTTGGAAATGCTGCACGATCGCTATCGCAACCACGGCGGGGTGCGGCTGGTGATCCAGACGGCCGGAGACCTGCTCACGGCCGACATCGTCGCTGAGCTGCTGAAACGGCAGGTCTGGATGATCTCGGTCTCCTCCATCGATGAGTTTCACATTCTCCCCGGCGGCTTGGACCACGACCAGTATACACAGCGCCTGGCGCAGCTGTTCGAAGCCGCCGGCATGCGCCGCTCCGGCCTGCAGGCGGCCTCCCGCAAATGGACCGATGAAGACGGGCCGGTCTACAGCTTCTTCGGCGCCACGCCGGATGCCTGGATCGGGAAGCTCTGGCCGAGCGGCCGGGCCTGGGCGAACGGGTTGTCCACCGCCCGTTACCAGGACAATTTCTGCAACGCCTGGTCCGGCGGGCTGAACTTTCTCAACGTCGGATTCAGCGGCTCGGAGGTCGCGATCGACCCGGACGGCAACCTCTACCCCTGCTGCCGCAAAACCCGGCTGGCCTACGGCAACCTCTGCGAAGAGGCGCTCTTGGACATTCTTCGAAGCCTCACGGGCCGCCCGGAGTTCGAGTCCATCACCTGCGGGCATCCGGAACGCATGGGTCTCGCCCATGGCGTGGGGGTGGAGGAGTTCGTCGCCCTCTGCCGAATCACCGACCCCGCGGGACGCAGCTTCGTCAACCCCTGCATCGGATGCGACAGGATCCACGACCGTTTTCTCGGCCCGGTGCTGGCCGGACTCCGCGAGAGGCGCCGTCGCGGGAGGCCCGCATGATCGACCGCCGCGTGCATCCCACGTTTCGGACGGGCCTGGAGCTCAGGCGGGTGCGCATCGCGCTCAACGGCACGCAGCTTATCCCGGAGACGTCTCTGACGGTGCGCCCCGGCGAGGTGGCCACCGTCATGGGCCCAAGCGGCTCGGGTAAATCCAGCCTGCTGGCCTACCTCTGCGGTACGCTGGCGCGGGTGTTCCAGGCCGGGGGGGAGGTCTGGATAAACGGCCAGGAGGTGACCCGGTTTCCCGTCGAACGACGCCAGATCGGCATCCTCTTCCAGGACGACCTGCTTTTTCCCCACCTGACGGTCGGGGAAAACCTGCTTTTTGCCATTCCACGTTCGGTCAGCAGCCGCCGGCAGCGACGAGACCTGATGCTCCAGGCACTGGCCGAAGCCGACCTTGCCGGAACCGAGGAACGCGACCCGGCCACCTTGTCCGGTGGGCAACGCGCGCGCGTCGCTCTGATGCGCACACTGTTGGCGCGGCCGCACGCGGTGCTGCTCGACGAGCCGTTTTCCAAACTGGACGAGGATCTCAAGACTTCTATTCGCAGCTTTGTGTTCGACCACATCCGCGCTCAGGGGCTGCCGACGCTGATGGTCACCCACGCCGTCGAGGACGCGCAGGCGGCCGGCGGCCCGGTGATGCGCGTCGGCCGGCCTGAATCGCAACCGAAAGGAACCGCCCCATGACGCGCACGTTCATCGCCGCCTTTTTTCTGTTTTGCACCTCCGTCCACGCCATGGACGCATCGGACGCATGGCCGGGCATCTTGGAAAAAGCCAGGGACCAGACGGTCTATTTCAATGCGTGGGCCGGCGACGAGAACACCAACGGTTTCATTGCCTGGGCGGCCGGCCGTGTCAAAGCGCTTTACGGAGTCAATCTCACCCACGTGAAGATCGCGCTCACGTCCGAAGCCGTTTCGCGAGTCGTGGCGGAAAAAGCCGCCGGCCGGCACGCGGGCGGCTCGATCGACCTGATCTGGATCAACGGCGAGAACTTTCTTTCAATGAAGGAGCAGGGTCTGCTCTTCGGCCCCTTCACGCAGCGACTGCCCAATTACGCGCTGGTGGACAACGTCGGCAAACCCTCCACCGTCATCGACTTCACCGTACCGGTGGACGGCATGGAGTCCCCCTGGCGCATGGCACAGATCGTCTATGCCTATGACACCGCCCGTTTGAAAGACCCGCCGCGCTCCATCGCAGCCATGCTGGCCTGGGCCCGGCAAAACCCCGGCCGCATCACGCACCCGCGGATCCGAAACTTCCTGGGATCCACCTTCTTGAAACAGGCGCTCTACGAACTGGCCGAGGACCCGAAGGTTCTGCAGACCCCGGCCACGGATGCCAGCTTCGCCCGGGTGACGGCGCCGCTCTGGCGCTGGTACGACGAGCTCAAGCCCCTCATGTGGCGCAAGGGGGAGCAGTTTCCGGAAACCGGCCCCGCCATGCGCCAGCTCCTGGCGGACGGCGAGATCGACATCATGATCTCCTTCAACCCGAACGAGGCGACCACCGCCATCGGCAAGGGTATCCTGCCGGACACGGTCAGAACCTTCGTCCTGGCGAAAGGGACCATCGGCAACACCAGCTTCGTGGCCATCCCTTACAACGCCGCTCACAAGGAGGGCGCCATGGTCGTGGCGAACTTTCTGCTGTCGCCGGAGTCCCAGGCCCACGCGATGAACCCGAGCACCATGGGTAATTTCACCGTCCTCGACCTGAACCGCCTGGCGCCGGCGGACCGCAAGCGTTTCGAGGACCTTCCCAAGGGGGTGGCCACCCTGAGCGCGGCCGAACTGGGCCGGCCCCTGCTCGAACCCCACCCCTCCTGGATGAACGGCATCGTCGCGGAATGGGAACACCGCTACACCAAGTGACCCCTCCCGTTTCCCGCGGGTCGTCCCTCCTCCGGCTCTTTCCGGCGATCACCCTGGCGGTGTTCCTGGCGCCGGTCGCGGCGGGCCTGGTTGCCACCGCCCTGCCGGCCTTCGGCTACCTGCCCGCCCTCGGCGGCCGGACGATCGACCTGGATTCCTGGCGAAAGCTGTTGGCGATACCGGGGCTGGCCGCCTCGGTGCGCCTCACGCTGCAGACCGGGGTTCTGGCCACAATGCTGGCGTTGGCCGTCGTCATCGGATTTTGCAGCGTGATGCACCACACCCGACTGTTCCGACGTACCCAGGTCGTTCTATCGCCGCTTCTTGCCACGCCGCACGTCGCGGTCGCCATCGGCCTCGCGTTTCTCATCGCCCCAAGCGGCTGGGCCAGCCGCCTCGTGTCGCCCTGGCTGACCGGATGGACGCGCCCCCCCGACGTGGCCGTCGTGCACGACGCACAAGGCCTGTCCTTCGTTCTCGGCCTGCTGCTCAAGGAAATCCCTTACCTCATGCTCATGACCCTTTCAGCCCTCAACCAGGTCCGCGCGGCGGAGACCCTGGTAACCGCGCGCGCTCTCGGCTATGCGCCGGCGGCCGCATGGCTGAAGACCATCCTGCCCCAAGTCTACTCCCAGATACGCCTGCCGATCTATGCGGTGCTGGCCTTCTCGATGTCGGTGGTGGACGTGGCGGTCGTGCTGGCGCCGAACCAACCGCCGCCCCTGAGCGTGCTTCTCTTCCGCCTGTTCACTGACCGGGACCTCTCTCTTGTCTTTCCGGCGGCGGCCGGCGCCTGCCTTCAGCTTCTCGTGGTCGCTGCGGCGATCGGGCTGTGGCGGGCAGCGGAGATCGCGGTGTCGGTTGCAAGCCGCCGTTGGCTCACCGGGGGTGGAGGGAAAAAGACCGGGTGGCCCCTGCGGGGGGCGTGGGCGTCGATCATGGCGGCCCTCGTGGCCCTTTCCTTCCTGGGCACGGTCTCCCTGGGAATGTGGTCTTTTGCGAAAACCTGGTTTTTCCCGGAGGCGCTTCCGGCCGCCTGGACTCTGTCCCACTGGAGCCGCCACGCGCCCGATTTGATCTGGCCGGGAGTCGTAACGCTGGGAACCGGGCTGGCCGCGACCCTTATCGGCCTGGCGCTGGCGGTGGGATGCCTGCAAAACGAGCGCGTAAACGGTCTGGGTTCGGCCGCTCGCGCCTTGTGGCTGCTCTACACGCCCCTGCTGGTTCCGCAGATCGCCTTTCTCTTCGGGGCCCAGATGCTCCTGGTGCGGATGAACATCGACGGCACCTGGATCGCCCTGGTCTGGAGCCATCTGCTGTTCGTCTTCCCCTACGTGTTCCTGTCGCTCGCGGACCCCTGGCGATCCTTTGACCTGCGCTACCGGACCTCGGCCCTGGCGCTCACCGGCTCGCCGCTCCGGGCCTTCCTGCGCGTCGAACTGCCCCTGATGCTCAAGCCGGCCCTCTTCGCCCTGGCGATCGGCTTTGCCGTCAGCGTGGGGCAGTACCTGCCTACCGTTTTCGCCGGCGGCGGGCGCTTCACCACGCTCACCGTCGAGGCCGTCACGCTCTCGAGCGGCAACGACCCCCGGGTCACGGGAATCTACGCCCTGGTGCAGGCGGCGCTTCCGCTGGCGATGTACCTGTTCGCCATCGCCGCCCCCGCCTGGAGATACCGCCACCGCAAGGGGATGGGCTGAGATCGGCTCTGTCGGTCAATGCTATTTCGAGGCAAGTACTACGTTTTGCCGAGGATCAGAGGGCGGGGGGTTGCGCCGGAAAGCTGAGATGAAAAGCGGACCAGGCACCGGGCTCGGACTCCGCCCAGGCGCGGCCGCCGTGGAGCTCGGCGATGCTTTTCACCGTGAAAAGCCCGATGCCGCTTCCGCGCTTGGCGTGCGTGTTGGCGTTCCGGACGCGGAAGAACTTCTCGAAGAGGTGAACCGCCTGGTCGGGCGGGAAGCCCTCGCCTTCGTTCCAGACGCTCAGGGTGACGAGCCCGCCCTCCAGCGTCACGGTCACGGTCGCTTGGCCTCCCTCGCGCCCGTACTTGGCGGCATTCGTGAGAAAGTTGTTGAGGGCGATGCGCAGCAGGCCGGGGTCGGCGACCACCGGCAGTTCGCTCGGGCAGCTCACGCTGACGGTGATGTTGCGGGAACGGAAGAACACCGCGGTCTGATCCACGGCCATCTCCACCACGGTCTTGGGCAAGTCGATGGGGGATTTGTTCGCAACGAGCTCGCCGCGTTCCAAACGCGACAGATCCAGATAGTCCCGCACCATATCCTGCAGTTCCTCGCAGTTGCGCTGGATGCGGATGAAAAAATCCGAGACCTGCGGCGACACCTTCCCCAGATAGCCGTCCACCATGGTCGCGATCAGCATCTGGATCGCGGCCAGCGGGGCCTTGAGCTCGTGGGTCACGAACCCGAGGGTTTGCATGTAGTTGCGGTTGGACTGTTCGAGCTTTTCGTTGGTGAGGCTAAGATCCTCGTTGCGTGCCCGCAGCTCATAGTCCCTTTTGAGAATGGCTGCGCGCATCTCGTCGAATGTGCCGGCCAGATTGTTTATCTCCGCATACGTGTGCGGAACGGCGACAGGACGTTCCCAATCC